>Ga0210399_10004833_pt1 | contig 10476 bp, 6 predicted proteins | sample IncBWC14MmetaG_FD_150865 | JGI IMG/M metagenome (GOLD analysis project Ga0210399, IMG submission 150865) | Forest soil microbial communities from Barre Woods Harvard Forest LTER site, Petersham, Massachusetts, United States - Inc-BW-C-14-M | ecosystem: Environmental > Terrestrial > Soil >...
CGGGGGTCAGGGGAGCGGGAGCGGCCACGGGAGGGGGAGGGGGGACGGGCACGGAAGGGGGGGCGGCCACGGCCGGAGGGGGCCCGGGGGCCGGCAGTACTGTCCCCGCCGTCTTCAAGAGGGCGGAGATGTCCTCCCCCGCGTCGGCGATGACGCCGATGAGGGTGCCCACGGGTGCCTTGCCCCCCGCCGGAACCAGGACCTTGCGCAGGATCCCCGTCCCCAGGGCCTCCATCTCCATATTGGCCTTGTCGGTCTCGATCTCGGCCAGGACGTCCCCCACCTTAACGGGGTCGCCCTCCTTCTTGCTCCATTTGACGATGGTCCCTTCCTCCATGGTCGGCGACAGCTTGGCCAGCACGACCTTGCTCACCGTCACCGGTAGAGCACCTGATGCACGGCATCGACGACCTTCTCGGGCTGGGGAAGGTAGGCCCGCTCCAGGGTCTTCGCGTAGGGCATGGGCACATCGGCCGCGGTCACGCGGAGGACGGGGGCGTCCAAGTCGTCGAAGCACTCCCGCTGCACGCGGTCCGCGATCTCCGCCCCGAACCCCGCGTAGCGCCAGCCCTCCTCGACCACCACACAGCGGTTCGTCCGGCGGACGGACTCGAAGATCAGGTCCTCGTCGAGGGGACGCAGCGTGCGCGGATCCACGACTTCGACCTCGATCCCGTCCTTGGCCAGGAGGTCGGCGGCGGCGAGGGAGGTCACCACGGAGCGGCTCCAGGCCACGATGGTCACGTCCTTCCCGGCACGCTTGACCTCGGCTAGGCCAAGCGGGATGTGGTACTCCTCGTCCGGGACCTCGCCCTTGAAGTTATAGAGGACTTCGTTCTCCATGAAGATCACCGGGTTGTCGTCCCGGATCGCGCTCTTCAGGAGGCCCTTGGCATCGCGGGGCGTGGAGGGCATGACCACCACCAGCCCGGGGATATGGACGAACCAGCTCTCGAAGGCCTGGGAATGCTGGGCCGCCACCTGGGCCGCGGCCCCCGAGGGCCCCCGCAGGACCATGGGGCACCGGATCTGGCCGCCCGACATGTAGCGGTACTTGGCCGCGTGGTTCACGATCTGGTCCAGGGCCAGTATCGAGAAATTGAAGGTCATCATCTCGGCCACCGGACGGAGGCCGATGAAGGCCGCTCCCACCGCCACCCCCGCGATGGCCTCCTCCGCGATGGGCGTGTCGCGCACCCGCCACTCCCCGAACTCGGCGAGCAAGCCCTGGGTGACCTTGTAGGCTCCCTGGTAGGCGCCCACCTCCTCGCCCAGGAGGAACACGTTGGGGTCGCGGGCCATTTCCTCCTTGAGGGCCTGGTTGAGAGCGTCGCGCATGGTCAGGACGGCCATGGTCAGCTACCGACCCTGGCCGGGGAGGCCACGGGCAGCTCCTCCGGAACGCGGTCCTCGCGGACGGCCGCGCGCCAGGCGGGGTCCTTCTCCGCGGCTTGCATGTTGATGTAGGGAGAGCGCACGTAGACGTCCTCGTAGAGCGACTCCGGGGGAGGAAAGGGACTCTCCTCCACGAAGCGGACGGCTTCGTCGATCTGGGCCAGCACCTCCTTGTCCGCCGCTTCCAGCTCGGCGGCGGAGAAGCGTTCCTGCTCCAGGAGCCGCTTGCCGAACTGGTGGATGGGGTCGTACTGCATCATCTGCTCGACCTCTTCCTTGGTGCGGTACTTGCCCGGGTCGGACATGGAGTGACCCCGGTACCGGTAGGTCTCCATCTCTACCAGGCTGGGGCGCTTGTCTTTCCGGGCGCGGTCGATGGCCTCCGCGAGGGCGTCGCGCACGGCCAGGAGGTCCATCCCGTTCACGTCCCGGCGGGGCATGCCGTAGGCCGATGCGCGCTGGTAGAGGTCCTTGACCGAGGAGGCCCGGTCCAGAGCGGTACCCATTCCATACCGGTTGTTCTCGATGATGTACACCACGGGAAGGTCCCAAAGCGCGCTCACGTTCAAGGCCTCGTGGAAGGCCCCCTCGTTCACGGCCCCGTCCCCGAAGAAGCAAAGGCAGACCTGGTCCGTGCGCCGGAGTCGGATGCCGTAGCCGATGCCTGCCGCCACCGGCAAATGTCCGCCCACGATGCCGTCTCCCCCGAAGTTTCCGCGGGGCACGTCGTAGAAGTGCATGCTTCCGCCCTTGCCGCGGCTGATACCGGTGGACCGGCCGCACAGCTCAGCGAGCAGAGGACGGGGGTCCGTGCCCCGGGCCAACGCGTAACCGTGGTCCCGGTAGGACGTGATGAAGTAGTCGTCGGGACGCAGCAGGCTCATCGCCCCCACCCCCACCGCCTCCTGACCGATGTAGAGGTGGAGGAAGCCGCCGATCTTGCCTTCGACGTAGAGCTGGGCACAACGCTCCTCGAAGCGCCGGATCAGGAGCATCGACCGGTAGAGCGCGAGCGCCTCTTCTCTGTTCATGGGGGATTCCGCAACGTGTGCACGAGTGTTTTTACCCCATAGCTCCCCACGAGTCAACGAATTGGGGCATGTTATCCTCCTCTTATGGGCTTGGTCGCGGGCGTGCTCGGGACCCTGGTGCAGGTGCAGAACCTGGCCGCGGCGGCCGTGCTGACCGCCTTCTTCGCCCTCGCTCTGCGCTCCCTCAGCCTGCTTTTCCTGGACCCCCGCTGTGGCTCCGTCCTGCTCGCGGGCCGCGTGCTGGGAGGCGGCCTCTTCCTGGCCGGGGGTGTGGTCTACACGCTCTTCGCCGCCCCCCGCCTGGTGTGGGGCCTGGGAGCGGCGGGAGCGGCCCTCCTCGTGGCTGGCCTCGTGCTTTCCACACTGGCCGTGCGCTCGCGCCGCCGCCGGGGGCCTCCCGGTCTGGTCTCGTTGGCGGTGCAGATCGGCCTGCTCCTGGCCCTCCTCCTCATCGCCACCGTCACCCTGATGCGCGCCGGCTTCCTGGCCCTGACCGAGGACCGGCCGGTGATGCTCGTGGAGGTGACGGGCGAGACGCGGATGGAGCTCGTGCGCTGGGCGGCCCCAGACCAGCCGGTGCGCGACGAAGCCCTGGACACGCACCGCGTGGTCTTCCGCGACCCCGCGGGGGCGGCGGTGGCCGAGGCTTGGATCTACGGGGACGAGGTGGCGGTCAAGGGGCGGGTGCTACGGCTCGCGCCCATCCTCAACGCCGCTGGCGTACCCAACCTGTTCGAGCTGCAGTTCGCGCACAACGGCTACCGGACGCCGGACAGACACAACGAGCTCCCGCACCAGGCGGTGCCCTTGCCTCCTAGTGGGCCGCTCGCCGTCCATCCTTGGTGGCGCGGTCTCCAGCGGCGGCTCCTCGCGCGCTGGGAGGCGGGTGCCGCCACGGGCTCGGATTGGGCAATCCGCTCCGCCACCACGGAGTCGACCTACTTTCCCCTGACCGACGCCGAGGGCCGGCCCTCCCGGGGCTCTTACCGGTTGGTTCTCACCCCGGGCGGCCTGACCTCGGGCTGAGGGCGGGACCGGGCTGTTGCGCGGAGCCCCCGCCCCTCGGGGACGGCTAGCGAGGGGGGTGGACCGCTAGCCAGACCCCGGCCGCGCTCAGGATGGACCCCAGCAGAAACATCGCGAGGATGGTCAGGGCGAAGGTCGTGTCCGCCGAGGCACCCCCGAGCACCGTCTCCGCCTCCACCGGCGAGAGTTCCTGGAAATCCTGGCGTCCCGAGAAGTGGATCCGGACGTCGCCGCGCAGCATGTGGACGAGGATGGTGGCCGAGGCCAGCGTGTAGGCACAGGTGAGGAGGCCGAGACCGGCGATTCCGATCTGGACGACGCGGGCCCAGCCGCTGCGGGACCAGAGACCGAACGCCATGACCCCGCAGAGGAAGGCCAGGGCGAGGCCCGCTCCCGCGGCCGCGATCGCCCAGTCGCTCTGGAGCCCGGAGAGGGTGGCGGCGCCGAGTCCGGCCAGGGCGTAGACGACGGCGGATAGGAGCCAGAGACTGGCCAAGGTGGTCACGGTCAGAGGGCGGGGAATGGCCCCGGAGGCTCGGCCCGCGGGTCGGGCCTCCCGTTGGGGTGGGGACGGTTTCGGGGGCGGGACCGGCCGGGCGCGGGCCCCCGGCTTCAGCTCCCCCATGTCTTCCGGGGCCATCACCACCGTCCCCGTCACCTCTTCGGGAAGGACCTCGAGGATCACCTCTCCCAGACGGATCAGGTCGCCCGGCTGGAGCCCTGCGCGCTCCACCTTGCGGCCGTTGACGAAGACGCCATTGGCGCTGCCCGAGTCGCGGATGGCCAGGCCGTCGGGTCCGGCCTCGATGACCGCGTGGCGGCGCGAGCACTTCACGTCGCTGAGGACGAGGTCGCAGGTGGGGTCCCGGCCGAGGACGGCCATGGTCCCCTGGAGCACGACCTCGTGGCGGTCGCCGCTCGGGTACTTGATCTCGAACTTCATCGGTGCCCGGATTCTAGCAGGATCGCGTAGGCCAGGCGGATGAGCGCTCTCGACTTCGCCGCCGGGCAGGGGTAGCATCCGGTCGCCAAGGGAGAAGAGGCCTTATGCTCACGGCGGACCCGCAGCGACGGGCGGCCACGCTCGCCGAGGTCACGGAGATCTTGAGGCGCGAGGCCGCACCCGAGGACCGGGACCTCCTCCTGGCCTTGGCCCCCGTGGTGTTCGCGGAGATGCCCGATCGCCTGGCCCTGGGCCTCGCCCCCTCCGCCCTGGCCGCGCGCATCCGATCCCATTTCCGTTTCATTGCGCGGGAGATCCCGCCCGCTTTTCAGCTCTACCGCGGCCTGCCCGGGATCCACGTCTGGGCCCGCAACCCGGGCGAGTCGGAGGCGGTGGCCATGGGTGGCGGCCAGGGCCTGCCCCTCGAGACCACCGTCATCGAGACCCACAGCGCCGACACCCCGTTCATCTTCGACGGCCTCAAGAACTACTTCCGCAAGGCGGGGCTCCGCGTATTCTCCGCTATCTGCCCGGTCTTCACCGTCCGTCGCCAATGGGAGCGGATCGTCTGGATCGGCGGGCCCCACGACGAGGGCAGCAAGGAGTGCTATTGCCATTTCCAGATCGAGCCCGTGGAGTCCAAGGAGCGGCTCCGCCGGATCGAGCACGAGATCTACTCCGTCCTGAAGGCAGTGTTCATGGCGGTGGAGGACTTCCCGGACATGGTCCGGACCTGCCGCGAGATCGGCCCCCGCCTGCGCAGCCGCAAGCCCGGAGACCTGGAGTCCGCCCGGGCCTTTCTGGACTGGCTCCTCGACGACAACCACATCCTGATGGGTACCATCCGCTACCGGCTGGGGCCGGATCGCCTCCTCGAGCGGATCGACGAAACCGCCACCGGCGTCTTCAACGACACCACCCTTCTCCCCGTGGTCTTTCCGGGGTGGGTGGAAGAAGTGGAGACCCACCTGCACCCGGCGCCCGGCGACGACCGCATCATCGACATCGACTACTGCAACAACGCCTCCGCCATCTATCACCTGGAGCCGATCGACGACATCGTGGTCCGCGAGTGGGGCCCGGGCGACACCCTGATCGGGGCGACGGTTATCCTGGGGCGCTTCGCCCGGGCCGCATTCGCCCAGCGTGCGGATAAGATCCCTCTCATCAAGGACAAGCTGGACTGGCTGCTGCGGGAGAGCGGGGCCGACCCGAACTCCCACGCCTGGCGGGAGATCCGGGCCGCCTTCAACCGTATTCCCAAGACCGAGCTCTTCTACGCGGACGTGGCTGATCTCAAGGAGATCATCAACCGCATCGTGTACTTGACGGGGGACGACGAGATCGCGGTGCACTGCCGCAAGGGCTCGGGCTATGTGGCCCTCTACATCGCCTTCTCGCGTCTTCGCTATTCGTACCAGACGGAAGAGGCCCTGCGGGCCGGCCTGGGCGACTCCTTTGGCCCCATCTCCTTTGGGACTTCGGTCGACCTCGGCAACGTCACCCTGTTCCTCTTCTACTTCGACGCCGCCAAGCTGGACCGACCGATCGAGCCGGATGCGGTCCAGCGGCTCACCGCCCCCCTCGTGACCACCTGGGAGGACCGGGTGGCGGCGGCGGTGGAGAAGGAGTTCGGGGAGCGGGAGGGCCGACGGCTCTTCCGCCGCTACATCCGGCTGGAGAGCCGCAGCGGACTCTACCGGGAGTCCACGCCCGCGGAGCAGGTGCCGGACGACGTCAGGCACCTGGAGAACCTGGAGGGGCGGCTCGAAATCCGCGTCATCCACCGCTCCGCGGGGGTGGTGGCCCTCAACCTCTACTCGGTGCGCGCCCTGGGCCTGACCGACATCCTGCGCACCCTCCACAATCTCGGGCTCACGGTGACGGAGGAGCTGCGCATCCCCCTGGCCCTGCCCGAGGGGCGCAAGTGCTTCCTTTACCGCTTCGACATGGAGGCCACGCCGGAGCGGATCGCGGCCTTGCTGGAGGGCGAGGAGCGCTTCGCGCGCGCCCTGCGCGCCCTTGACGAGGAGCGGGCCACGGACGACCCCTTGAATGGGCTGATCCTCCAGGCGGGTCTGGGCTGGCGGGACGTGGAAGTCCTGCGTACCCTCCGCAACCACCTCCTGCAGGTCCGGCCCTACTACAACGCGGACACCGTGAACGGCGTGCTCCTCCGGAACAGCGGGGTGGCGCGAGCCCTTTTCCAAGCCTTCGCGGCTCGCTTCGATCCCGGCCTCCCCGCCGACAGGGCGGCCGCCATCGCCGCCGCGGAGGCGGGGGTGGGCAAAGCCCTGGAGGCCGTGGGCAGTCTGACCGAGGACGAGATCCTTCGGGCCCTCGACAACCTGGTGCGCTGCGCGCTGCGCACCAACGTCTACCAGCGGCCCGAGCGCCCCGTCTTCTCGATCAAGGTGGATAGTCGCCGCGTGGAGGGGATGCCCTCCCCCCGGCCCCTAGTCGAGGTCTACGTCCACTCCCGGCTCCTGGAAGGGATCCACATGCGGGGAGGCAGGGTGGCCCGGGGCGGCATCCGCTGGAGCGACCGCCACGACGATTTCCGCACCGAGATCCTGGGTCTCATGAAGACCCAGATGGTCAAGAACTCGATCATCGTGCCCGTGGGGTCGAAGGGGGGCTTCGTGCTCAAGGGGGAGGTGCCCGGGCGCCCCGCCCTGGACGCCTACCTCGTCGACCGCTACCGGGAGTTTGTCTCCGGGCTTCTCGACGTGACGGACAACATCGTGGACGGCAAGGTGCTCCACCCTCCCGAGGTCGTGCGACACGATGGCGATGACCCCTACCTGGTGGTGGCCGCCGATAAGGGCACGGCCCACCTCTCCGACACCGCCAACAGCGTGTCCGCCCAGTACGGCTTCTGGCTGGGCGACGCCTTCGCTTCCGGGGGGAGCGCAGGGTACGACCACAAGAAGATGGGCATCACGGCCCGGGGGGCCTGGGAGTGCGTGAAGCACCACTTCCGCAACTTGGGGCGGGACATCCAGCGGGAGCCCTTCACCATGGCCGGCATCGGCGACATGTCGGGGGACGTCTTCGGCAACGGCGCCCTTCTGAGCCGGGCCACCCGGCTGGTGGCCGCTTTCAACCACGTCCACATCTTCCTCGACCCCGACCCCGATCTGGAGCGGAGCTTCAAGGAGCGGGAGCGCCTCTTCCACCTCCCCCGCTCGTCCTGGCGCGACTACGACGCCTCCCTCATCAGCAAGGGAGGCGGGATTTTCGACCGCTCCGCCAAGGCCATCCACCTCTCCCCGGAGTTGAAGAAGCTGCTCGAGATCCAGGCGGACGCGGCCAGCGGCGAGGAGGTGATCCGACGCATCCTCACCGCGCGGGTGGACCTGGTCTACAACGGCGGCATCGGCACCTACGTGAAGGCGGCGAGCGAGGACGACGCCGACGCGGGGGACCGGACCAACGATCGGGTGCGGGTGGTGGCCCGGGACGTGCGGGCGTTGGTGGTGGGGGAGGGGGGCAACCTGGGATTGACCCAGAAGGCCCGGCTCGAGTACTGGGCCGGAGGCGGGCTCCTCAACACCGACGCCGTCGACAACTCCGGGGGAGTGGACACCTCCGATCACGAGGTGAACATCAAGATCCTCCTGGACATGCTCATCAAGAAGGGCGTGGTCAAGGGCCGCGAGGAGCGGAATCACATCCTGGCCGAGATGACGGAGGAGGTGGCGGCCCTGGTCCTGGCCGACAACGACAACCAGGCCCTGGCCCTCACCCTGGACGGGGTGCGGAGCGCGAAGCGCTACGAGGAATTCGTGAACATCATCGACGACATGACGGGGGCGGGGGTCTTGAGCCGCGCCGACGACGCGGTGCCCAGCCGGGAGGAGCTGCTCTCCAGCCCCCACCGGGAGCGGGGTTTGCCCCGCCCGCTCCTCGCCGTGCTCCTCGGCCACACCAAGATGTTCGCTTTCGAGATGCTTATGGAAACCGGTTTCCCGGACAGTGCCGCGGGCGGTCCCTTCCTGGAGGCCTACTTCCCGCACCGGCTGCGCGAATCCTTCCGGGAGCACTTCGATGCCCACGTCCTGCGGCGCGAGATCATCGCCACCGCGGCCGTGAACCACCTCGTCAACAAGGCCGGGATCTCCCTCCTCTCCCGGGTCATGGCCGCGTCCAAGGCGGGGGTGGGGGAGGTGGTCACCGCCTACGTCGAGGTGGAGAGGGAGGCGGGGGCGGACGAGCTCCGGGAGGCGGTGCTCTCGGCGGGCTTGGCGGCGGGCGAGCAAGGGGCGCTCCTCGAGATCGAGGAGGCGCTGGAGGACGCGGTCCGCGATCGGCTGGAGGGTAAAAAGAAGACCGAAGCCGGCAAGGTGTTGAAAGCGATCCGGGGCCGCCTCAAGCTGTGAAGGGGGCGGGAGCGCACGGGCGGCTTTGGCCTTTCCGCGCCGGCGGGTGGCGTCGGGCCGACGGCGGTCAAAGGACTCGCCGCGCCGCGGAGGTCCGGGCAGGGTGAGGGTCGAGGGCACGGCGGCACGCCCCCATGGGAGAGAGAGATGAACGACTACGCATCCTCGCTGATGGCGGACGTCAAGGCCAAGAACCCCGCGGAACCCGAGTTCCACCAGGCCGTCCAGGAGGTAGCGGAGTCCCTGGCTCCGGTTCTGGACCGCCATCCCGAATATCGCCACAGCAAGATCCTGGAGCGGATCGTCGAGCCGGAGAGGGTCATCCTGTTTCGCGTGCCGTGGCAGGACGACCAGGGCCAGGTCCGAGTCAACCGGGGCTTCCGCATCGAGATGAACAGCGCCATCGGGCCTTACAAGGGCGGGCTCCGCTTCCATCCTTCGGTCAACCTGGGGATCCTCAAATTCCTGGCCTTCGAGCAGGTTTTCAAGAACTCGCTCACCACCCTCCCCATGGGTGGGGGCAAGGGCGGATCCGACTTCGACCCCAAAGGGAAGAGCGACAACGAGGTCATGCGCTTCTGCCAGAGCTTCATGAGCGAGCTCTTCCGCCATATCGGGCCCAACACCGATGTGCCCGCGGGGGACATCGGGGTGGGGGGCCGGGAGATCGGCTATCTCTTCGGCCAGTACAAGCGCCTGCGCAACGAGTTCGCGGGCGTCCTCACGGGCAAGGGCCTGAACTGGGGGGGCTCCCTCATCCGGCCGGAGGCTACCGGCTACGGCTGCGTGTACCTTGCCTCCGAGATGCTGGCCACGCGCCAGCAGACCCTTCAGGGCAAGACCTGTCTGGTCTCCGGTAGCGGCAACGTGGCCCAGTACACGGTGGAGAAGCTCATCGAGTTGGGGGCCCGCCCCCTGACCCTCTCCGATTCCGGCGGGTACATCTACGACGAGAAGGGGATTGACCGGCAACGCCTGGCCTTCGCGATGGAGCTCAAGAACGTGCGCCGGGGGCGGATCAAGGAGTACGCGGAGAAGCACAAGGGCGTGGTCTATACCCCCTTCGACGCTAAGTCGGACCATAACCCCCTCTGGAACCACCGCGCAGACTGTGCGTTCCCCAGCGCCACCCAGAACGAGATCAACGGCAAGGACGCGGCCAACCTCTTGCGGAACGGCGTACAGGTGGTCTCCGAGGGAGCCAACATGCCGACCAACCTAGACGGTGTGGTCCAATTCGTGGAGGCGCGGATCCTCTACGGCCCCGGCAAGGCCGCCAACGCGGGGGGGGTGGCCGTCTCCGGCCTGGAGATGGCCCAGAACAGCATGCGCTACGGCTGGACCCGCGAGGAGGTGGACAAGAGGCTGCACATCATTATGAAGAGCATCCACCAGGCCTGCGTGGAGACCGCGGAGCGTTTCGGCTGCCCCGGGAACTACGTGAGTGGGGCCAACATCGCCGGTTTCCTGAAGGTGGCCGACTCCATGATGGACCAGGGCTTGGTCTGAAAACGGCCTGCCCCATGGGCGCGCCCGCCGGGCCCGGCCCGCCTCCCTCCGGCCGGTTCCACGACTTCCAGGACCTGATGCACCACCGCATCATGGATATCCTCCTGGTGGCGAGCCCCTACGACACCTTCCTCCTCGAAGAGGCCGGCCAGCTCAGCGAGCGGATGCTGGGCGAGTTCCGGAACCTGGA
>Ga0210399_10004838_pt1 | contig 10469 bp, 7 predicted proteins | sample IncBWC14MmetaG_FD_150865 | JGI IMG/M metagenome (GOLD analysis project Ga0210399, IMG submission 150865) | Forest soil microbial communities from Barre Woods Harvard Forest LTER site, Petersham, Massachusetts, United States - Inc-BW-C-14-M | ecosystem: Environmental > Terrestrial > Soil >...
TCTGACCCGTGCGGTGGAGGCGCGTCCGGACGACCCCGCGCTCCGGCAGGAGTTGGCCTACAGCCTCGAGCAATCGGGAGACACCGAACGGGCGGTCGGCGCCTACCAGGAGGTGCTGCGCCGGGCCCCCGAGGCCGACATTGCGAGGGGACGGCTGGCGGAGTTGTTCCTCCAGCAGGGGAAGACGGACGAGGCCCTGGCCGTGGTGCAAGAGGGGATTCAGCGCACACCCCAGGTGCCAATTTTGAGGCGGGACCTGGGCAGCCTGCTGGAGAGAGTTGGCCGGCTAGCGGACGCGGTCAAGGAATATCGCGAGTACGCGCGTCTCGCCCCCAACGCTCCGGACGCCCAGGAGGTCATCGAACGGTCCAGCCGGCTCGAGGCGGGGACGGGGTCCTGACGGTCATGAGCCGCCTGTTCCTAATCGGTATCCTTGCCCTGCAGCCAGGGATCCTCTTCGGCCAGAGCCTGGGGGAGGCCGCGGCCCAGGAGAAGGCGCGGCGGGAGAAGAAGGAGAAGGATCGGCCCAAGGATGAGGCCACCCCGCGGGTCTACACGAACACCGACCTCCGGAAGCCGGAGGACCCCAAGGAGAGCGGGCAACCCACGGGGGGCGCCCCGGCCTCGAGCGAGGCCGTACCGGTGAGCCGGGAGTCGATGAACTGGTCCGGCCGCAGCAAGCCGCGCCGTCCCGCGGCCACCTCCCCCGAGGGCGCGTCCGCCCCCTCCGGGGAAGGCGCGTCCGAGGAGACCACCTCCACCGGTTACACCGCGGATGAGGGGGAGTGGCGGCGGCAGTCCGCGGAGCGACGCCGCGAGGTGGCCTCGCTCAAGGCCAGAGTCGAGGCCATGCAGTCCAACGTGAACCGGCTGCTCGGTGACATTATGCAGGCCAACGACCCCAACCTTAACATGAGGCTGCGGGCGGAGCAGCAGCAGGCCATCGAGCAGCTCGAAGCCCTGAAGAAAGAGCTGGCGGACGCCGAGAAGGGAATCCAGGACTTTGCGGAGGAGGCCCGCCGGGCGGGCGTGCCCCCGGGCTGGGTCCGCGAACCCTGACCGCCCCCGCCCCTCGTCTCCTCCGCCCCTCCCGTGGCTGACATCCTGATCGTCGAGGACAAGGAATCGCTCCGCGCGATGCTGCGGAAGACCCTGCAAGGGCGGGGATACACCGCGGAGGAGGCGGGCGACGCCTACGAGGCCCGGCGGAAGCTGCAGGCCACCCGCTACCTCGTGGTTCTCACCGACCTCCGCCTTCCCGCGGGGAGCGGCTTCGAGGTCCTCCAGGCCGCCAAAGAGGTCGACCCCGAGACCCCCGTCCTGGTCATGACCGCCTTCGGCACCGTGGAGGAAGCGGTCAAGGCGATGAAGGAGGGGGCGACGGACTTCCTCACCAAGCCGGTGGACACCGAGCACCTGCTCCTCCTCCTCGACCGGGCCATCGACCGTCGCCGGGTGCTCACGGAGCTGATCCTGCTGAAGGAGGAGTACCAGCGCCGCTTCGCCCTGCCCCGTCTTCTGGGCGAGGATCCCGCCCTCAAGGAGACGATGCTGTCCATCCAGCGGGCGGCCGCCACCGACGCCACCGTGCTCATCCTGGGCGAGAGCGGGACGGGCAAGGAGCTCATGAGTCGGGCCCTCCATCAGCTCTCCGCCCGGGCCAAGGGTCCCTTCGTGGCCATCAACTGCGCGGCCATCCCCGAGGCCCTGCTAGAGAACGAGCTCTTTGGCCACGAGAAGGGGGCCTTCACGGGTGCGGGCGCCCGCAAGATCGGCAAGGCGGAGATGGCCCACCACGGAACCCTCTTTCTCGACGAGATAGGGGACTTGCCCCTGCCCCTCCAGGCCAAGATCCTGCGCCTGGTCCAAGAAAGGCAGTTCGAACGCGTGGGCGGCGTGCAGACGATCACCGTGGACGTGCGGGTGGTGGCGGCCACGAACCAGGACCTCAAACAGGCGGTGGCCCGCAAGGAGTTCCGCGAGGACCTCTTCTTCCGCCTCTCCGTCTTCCCGGTCGAGATTCCGCCCCTGCGCCGTCGCCGCGGCGACATCCTGCCCCTGGCCGAGGTCTTCCTCGAGCGTTACGGGCGGGAGATGGGCCGCAAGGGGCTACGGCTCTCGGAGGCGGCGCGGCGGGCGCTCCTCGACCACGCCTGGCCGGGCAACGTGCGCGAGCTCCAGAACTGCCTCGAGCGTTCGGCGATTCTGTGCGAGGGGACCAGCATCGAGCCCGCCCATCTGCGCCTGACCCCCGGCCTCACCGGAGGCCCCTCCCTGGCCGACGTCCTCGACCTCTCGGGCCCCCTCGCGGACGTGGTCAAGCGGGCGGGCGCGCGGGCGGAGGAGGAAGCCATTGCATTGGCTCTCAAGGAGGCGGGGGGGGACCGCGCGGCCGCGGCCGCGCGATTGGGGATCAGCGTGGCCACCATCAACCGACGTCTTCGGCCGGGGGAGGCCGACAAGCCCGAGTCCTGAGCCCGCTCAGCCCTCGGCCCGGCGCTTCGGCCGCTGGTTGGCGGCGAGAATGCGCTTGCGCAGCCGGATGGCCCCCGGCGCCACCTCCACGAGCTCGTCCTCGCTTATGAACTCCAGGGCCTGCTCCAGGTTCAGCACCCGGTGGGGGGTCAGGCGGATGGCCTCGTCCGCGGTGGAGGCGCGCATGTTGGTGAGCTTCTTGCCCTTGGTCACGTTGACGTCCATGTCCGCGGAACGGGCGTTCTCGCCCACGATCATCCCCTCGTAGACGGCGGTGCCCGGGCCCACGAACAGTTCCCCCCGCTCCTCCATGTGGGAGAGGGCGTAAGCGGTGGTCTCGCCCGGCCGGTCCGCCACCAGCACGCCCGTGGCCCGGCGCGCGATCTCCCCCTGCCAATCCACGAAGCCCTCGAGGAGGGCGTTCATCACCGCGGTCCCGCGCGTGTCCGTCATCAGCTCGGTGCGGACTCCGATGAGACCGCGGGTGGGGACGTGAAAGTCGAGGCGGACCCGGCCCGAGCCGTGGTTGATCATCTTGACCATCTTGGCCTTGCGGATGGCCATCTTCTCGAGCACCACCCCCATGAAGGCCTCCGGCAGGTCGAGCACGAAGAGCTCCAGGGGCTCCCGGCGAACGCCGTTCTCGGTCCGGGTGATGACCTCGGGGTTGGAGACGGCCAGCTCGTACCCCTCCCGGCGCATGGTCTCGATGAGGATGGCGAGCTGCAGCTCGCCCCGCCCCATCACTTTGAATGCGTCGGCGGAGTCCGTGGGATCTACCCGGATGGAGACGTTGGTCAGCAGCTCCTTCTCCAGCCGCTCCTTGAGATGCCGTGAGGTCAACCACCGGCCTTCGCGCCCCGCGAAGGGCGAGGTGTTGACGGAGAAGATCATGGAGAGGGTGGGCTCGTCGATGCGGAAGGGGGGAAGGGGGGCGGGGCTCTCCGCGGAGGTCACGGTCTCGCCGATGGAGATCCCCTCAAAGCCGGCCAAGGCCACGATCTCGCCGCAGTCGGCCTCGTCCACCTCGATTCTCTTGAGACCATCGAAAGTGTAGAGCTTGGTCACGCGCGTGGTCTCCAGCCTCCCGTCCCGCTTGGCGACCCCCACCGTGTCCCCCACCCGGACCCGGCCCGAGAAGATACGCCCGATCCCCAGCCGGCCCAGGTAGTCGCTGTAGTCGAGGTTGGCGATGAGGAGCTGGAGGACGCGGTCACCCAGGGGACGGGGGGGCGGGATGTGCTCGCAAAGGGCCTCGAAGAGGGGTTGGAGATCGTCGCCTTTCCCCGTCGGCTCCGTCCGCGCGATTCCGGCCTTGGCGTTGGTGTAGAGGACAGGGAACTCCAGCTGCTCTTCGGTGGCGTCGAGGTCGATGAAGAGGTCGTAGATCTCGTTGAGGACCTCTTTGGGGCGGGCGTCCTGGCGGTCGATCTTGTTCACGACCACCACCGCGGGCAGGCGCGCCTCCAGGGCCTTGCGGAGCACGTAGCGGGTCTGGGGCAGCGGGCCTTCGGAGGCGTCCACGAGGAGCATGACCCCGTCCACCATCTTGAGGGCCCGCTCCACCTCACCCCCGAAGTCGCTGTGGCCGGGGGTGTCGACGATGTTGATCTTGGTGTCGCGGTAGTGGACGGCGGTGTTCTTGGCCAGGATCGTGATGCCCCGCTCCCGCTCCAGGTCCCCCGAATCCAGGATCCGTTCGCGGTGCTCCTGGTTCGCCCGGAAGACGCCGCTCTGCTGGAGGAGGGCGTCCACGAGCGTGGTCTTGCCGTGGTCTACGTGGGCGATGATGGCGACGTTGCGAAGCTCCATGGTGCTTAGGGATGGCCTCCTGGCCCATGCCGAACCCTACATGTTACCACGGAGGTCGCGGGACTACCGTCAGGAGGTCGGTTCCGGCCCGGGGAAGCTCCAGCCAACGATGAGGTAGACGGGGAGGGCGGCCAGGAGCAGGGCGGAGATCCCCCAGGTCATGGAGAGACCCACCGCCAGCACCGGGGCCACCACGGAAAAAATGCCGTTGATTCCCCAGGCCCAGGGCACGAAGGCGGGAGCGGTGTGCTTGAGCTCTTCCAGGGCGGTGGGTACGAAGGTGCCCAGGCAGACCCCGATGGGGGCCACGAGCAGGAAAACGATCCCCGCCCGAAGGCCGAAGGGCAGGGTCAGGAGGCCGGGGAGGCGGGGGATCAGAAGGAGGTGCTCGAGAAGAACGACTCCCGCGAGGGTGTAGCTCACGAAGCGCAAGCCCCCCAGGGCGCGCACCAGGGGCGCGGAGTAGAGGGATCCCAGCCCCGTGGTGAAGAGGAGCGCGGCCAGGACCACGGACAACGCGTAGTTGGGGTGACCGAGAAAGAGCCCAAACTTCTGGAGGAGGGCGACCTCGATGGCCAAGTAGCCGATGGCGGTGGCCGCGAAGAAGAGCCCGTAGCGGCCGGCGGCGCGGCTTCTGAGCCCCTGCCCGGCGAAATGGCGGAGGGGGAGGTAGATGCAGACCCAGACCGCCAGGCTGATCACGGCCACAAGGAGGATGAGGCTGTACTCCATCACGGGGGTGTTGATCCAAATCAGGGGGTCGGCAGGAAAGACGTGCCACCAGAACGAAAAGCGGAAGAAGAAGGGCCGGTCATCGTCCGTGGGTGAGATGTCGAACGGGTAAAGAGCGATGAAGGCGCGCTCCTTTTGGGGATCGGCCAGGGCGAGAAAGCCCTGATACGCGTTGGCCCGGCCCTCATTGCGGTCGGGCGCGGCGGAGACCGCGAAAAACAGGCTTCGCTCGGCCCAGTCCTGGAGCCGAGCCCTCTCCGCGGGCCGAAAGGGAGTCCGCTTCACGAGCAGAGACGTGATGTTCCCCTGGGTGGCGGTGAGCATGAGAATGTGGTCGGCGGGTCGCGCGACTCCGGCCCGGCGCAGGGCCCCCACCGCGGTGGTCAGGGCTCGCAGCATCTCCCGGGGCTGGGGGTGCTCGAGCCGCATCATGTGCAGGATGCCGTCCTCGGCCAGGCGAGAGAGGTAGAGATCGAAGGCCTCGGCGGTGTAGAGATAGTTCTCGGAAAAGACGTGGGCCGCCCCCGGGGTGCCGCTGAAAGAGTCCACCCCCGAGAGCTGGATGATGTCGTAGCGGCGGTCGCTGGAGGCCAGGAAATAGCGGCCTTCGGCCTGGACCAGGCGCACGCGGGGATCCTCGACCCAACTCCGGAAGTACTCGCGGTAGGTGCGGGTGAGGATTCCCACCGTGGCCGCGTTGACCTCCACCCCCGTGATCTCGGAAGCGCCGAAGTAGAGGGCGTTCAGGACGTCGAAGCCTCCGCCCACCCCGATGATGAGGACGCGGGGAGCGGCCGCGGAGGTGGCGTGGTAGGCGGCGGAGTAGATGGTCTCTTCGATGCCGGTCAGTGATTCCCGGCGGCCGTCGTAGTTGACGGCATAGGTGTAGGCGTAGTTGTTCTGGGTCAGCATGCGCTGGAAGCGGGCGAGGAAGACCCGGTTGCTGCCGAGCAGGGACGGGAAGGGCCAGCGATCGGGATCGGGAGGGCGGATCCGGGAGACCTCGATACGGGCGAGGGGATCCCACGCCGCGTGCTCGAGCACCACCCCGCTCCTCGGGTTGCGGGTGTCGGAGAGCATGGTTCCGTCGGGGTAGTAGAGGTCGAAGATGCGGTCGAATCGGAGCGCAGCCACGACGAGCACGACGCCCGCCCCCGCGACGGCCGCCCAGGCCAACCAGGAACGGGGGCGGGTCAGGATGACCGCGCCCGCAAGGAGTAGGAGACAGGCCCAGAGGAGGCTCGCTTCGACTCCCACCCCGCTGATGGCGGGTATCACCGCAAGAGCGCCCACCGACGAGCCGACGAGGTCCGCGAAGTAAATCCGGCGGGCGGAGAGGTCCGGGTGGGCGAGGAGGCTTCCCAAGATCAAGCCGCAACAAGCGAAGGGGACGGCAAAGAGCAGCGCGAAAGGCATCCACCGGAAGAAGGCGGCGACGAAGCCGGGACGGGTGAGCCCCATCTGGGCGGCGGTGTCCGTCCGATAGAAGGCCATCGAGGCCCCCACCACGCTGATCGTGAAGAGGGCGGCGCAAAGGGCATTGGCGTCGCCCAGTCGATCCAGGAACCGCGGCAGGAAGAAGCTCAGGATCACTCCCGACAGCGCGAAGCCCAGCATGGTGAGGGAGATGACCAGGAAGGCATAGTTGTTGAGCAGCTTCGCGGAGACCATGCGGTGGACGAGGACCTGGAGGAAGAGGGTGGCGGCGGCGGTCAGAAAGGCGAGAGCCGAAGCGCGCGCGGTGGTCACCTTCATGTTCATGCGGTCTTCGTCTCCCCGGGGCACAGAAGGATTGCCGCGCCGATCATAGGTGACGGCCGATTCCGAGCCAAGCGGGGGAGCGAGCTCACCGGAGGTGGCGCTCGTAGTCCTCGGGCGTGTCCACCCCGGCCACACAGCCGGCATCTCCCTCCACGTGGACCACCCACTCGGGGTGATCCGCGAGCACCGCGCGCGCACCGCGGTCGGGGGAGGCTCCGCGCAGGTCCTTCCAGGCGTCGCGGGCGAAGCCGCCGGGATGGCCCCGTCGGTTCTGGAAGCTCGGCACCACGACCTTGGCCCCCATCTCCAGAGCGGTGACCACGCGATCGACGGTGGCCGTCCCCACCAGCGGATGGTCGACGGGGTGCAGCAGCACCGCCTCCGCCCCCGCCGCCTCCGCCGCCTCCAGCCCGGTGAGGACCGAGGTCAGCATGCCCTCGCGGTAGCGGGGGTTGCGCACGATCGTCACCTCTTCTTGGATCTCGCTCTCCGCGAGCACGCGGTCCGCCTCGTGGCCGAGCACGGCGATCCGGATCGCCACCCCGGGCCGGGCGAGGAGGGCCGCGGTGCGGGCCAGGAACGTGGATGCCCCCACATGCAAAAGGGCTTTGGGCCCCCCCATGCGCCGCCCTTCGCCGGCGGCGAGGATGACGACCGCGATCCGCATGCCGCTCCCATTGAAGCACGAATCCGGCCACTCGTTGACTCGCCGGGAAGGCGGCCCTTATGATGGCGGAACGGAAAAGGAGAGACGGCTTGGGCGTCGGGAGCATCATCCTGGGAGCCGCGGGGCGCGGCTCCCACAGCGTCAACACCGCTCTCCGCGGCCATCCAACCTCCAAGGTCGTGGCCTTTGCCGCTGCTCAGATGCCCAAAGTCGAAAGAAGGTGGTCTGCTCCGCAGGGGGCCGAGCGCACCCCAGTAGGCCTCGTGATCATCGTGAGCCCGATCCGCGCCGGGTCATCCGGACCTCCAAACGCGCCCGGGGCGTCGGCGACGAGCTCCCGGAGATCGGCGTGCCCGATCTCGAGAATGCCCTGAGGAACTTCTAAGCCCATGCATCAGAAGCACTTGGTCTCCCTCAAGGACTACTCGCGGGACGAGCTCGGCGAGGTCTTCGATCTGGCCGCCCAGGTCAAGGCGGACCCCCCCGCTTATGGAGGCGTCCTCCAGGGCAAGTCCCTGGCCATGATCTTCCAAAAACCGTCCACCCGAACCCGGGTCTCCTTCGAGGTGGGGATGTTCGAGCTGGGCGGGACGGCCCTGTTTCTCAGTGCGAACGACATCCAGCTCCACCGCGGGGAGACGATCGCGGACACGGCCCGCGTCCTCTCCCGCTACGTGGACGGCATCGTGGCCCGGGTCTTTTCGCACCAGGACATCCTGGACTTGGCCCGGCACAGCACGGTCCCCGTGATCAACGGGCTCTCCGACCTGCTCCATCCCTGCCAGGCCCTGGCCGATTACTTCACCCTCCGGGAGCAGCGGGGAAGCCTGGAAGGCTTGAAAATCGCCTACGTGGGCGACGGCAACAACGTCTGCCACGAGCTCATGTTCGGGGCGGTGAAGCTGGGGCTGCGCATGAGTGTCGCCTCTCCCCAGGGCTACGAGCCCAACCAGCTCGTCGTCAAGAGCGCCACCCGGGAGGCCCAGAAGCTGGGTGTCCCCGCCCCCGAGGTCACGTCCGACCCCTTTTCCGCGGTGGCGGAAGCGGACGTGGTCTACACCGACGTCTGGGCGTCGATGGGTCAGGAAGCCGAGGCCCAGGCGCGGCAGGCGGCCTTCGAGGGGTTCACGGTCACGGCGGAGATGATGGCCTCCGCATCCCCGGAAGCCGTTTTCATGCACTGCCTTCCCGCCCACCGCGGCGAGGAGGTGGCGGCGGAGGTCATCGACGGCCCCCAGTCCGTGGTGCTCGACGAGGCCGAGAACCGCCTGCACGTGCAGAAGGCGGTGCTCATGCTCCTGCTGAGCGATCAGGCTTGATCGTCAGCCGAGCAAGGCCTCCCGGGCCGCCATGATCTTCAAGGCCCGCCGAACCTCCGTCTTCGCCACGTCCCCGCGCAAGACCACGCGTCCCACGCTGCTGGGCAGCACGAACACCATCCGCCCCCCCCGCGCCTTCTTGTCGCGGGAGGCCGCCTCCAGGATGCGCTCGGGGGAGAGGTCGGAGACCCGGGGCCGGGGGCCGAGGTGGTCGACGGCGGAGGCGATGGCGTCGAAGTTGGCGGGGGCCAGGAGGCCCCGCTCGCGCGCGATCCAGGCCGCGCCCAGGAGGCCCCAGCCCACGGCTTCGCCGTGGGTGAAGCGGCGGTAGCCGGTGGCGGCCTCCAGGGCATGGCCGATGGTGTGGCCAAGGTTCAGCACGCGGCGCAGGCCGTTCTCGTGCTCGTCCTTTTCCACCACCTCGGCCTTGATCCGGCAGGCCGAGGCCACTGCGCTCTCGATCTCCACCCGGCTCCAGCCCCGAAGCGCGGGGGGGGCCTTGTGCACGGCTTTGAAGAGCGCGCGGTCCGCGATGATCCCGCACTTCAGGATCTCGTAGGTACCGCTGCGCACCTCGCGCGCGGGCAGCGTCTCCAGGAAGGCGGGGTCGGCCACCACGGCCCGCGGCTGATGGAACGCGCCGATGAGGTTCTTGCCCCGGGGATGGTTGATCCCGACCTTGCCCCCCACCGCGCTGTCCACCATGGAGAGAAGGGTCGTCGGCACCACGACCCAGGGTACTCCCCGCATGTAAGTCGCGGCGGCAAAGCCGGCCAGGTCGCCCACCATCCCGCCTCCGACCGCCACCACCAAGCCGTCGCGGCCGAGGCCGGCGTCCACGAACGCGTCGTGCAGGTTGTCGAGAGTGGCCCGGGACTTGTAGCGTTCCCCATCCGGAATCAGGGCCCGGCTCAACCGGCCCCGGGCGCTGAGCGTTTTCTGTAGCTGGTGGCCGTGAAGGCTCCAGACCCGGCGGCTGGTCACGAGCACCATGCGCCGGTCGGCGAGCGGGCCCAAGAGGTCGGGAAGCATCCGGGCCAAGCCGTGGCCGATCGCAATGGGGTACCGCCTCTCCCCCAGCTCGACCGGGATCTCGATCATGGAGCGGCAGGATAGCACAGCTCCAAATGACCGGCCGGGCGGAGTTTCTGCTCCTCCGCGTTTGTTTGGTAGAATCCGAGGCTTTGAGCGCGCGGCGGAGCGACATGTCGGGAGAGGTGATCCGCGTAGACTTCCTGGTCCTGGGCTCGGGTGTCGCCGGGCTGCGGGCAGCCATTGGCCTGGCCCGCCGCGGCAGCGTGCTGGTGGTGACCAAGGACCAGCCCACCGAGAGTAACACCGGATACGCGCAGGGCGGGGTGGCCGTGGCTCTGGCCGCGGACGACGATCCCGAGGGGCACCTCGCGGACACCCTCCGAGCCGGCGGGGGGATCGTCTCCACGGCCGCCGCGCGCGTGCTCGTGGAGGAGGGCCCGGAGCGGATCCGCGAGCTGGCGGCCTGGGGGGCCCGCTTCGACCGCGCGGGGGGTCAGTTCCACTTCACCCGGGAGGGCGCCCACTCTAAGAACCGGGTCCTGCACGCCCTGGGCGACGCCACCGGCTGGGAGATGGTGCGCGCTCTGCTCGAGAAGACCCGACGCACTCCCACTATCCTCGTGCGCTCTTTTGCCTGCTCGACCGACCTCGAGGTTCGGGAAGGGCGC
>Ga0210399_10004843_pt1 | contig 10461 bp, 6 predicted proteins | sample IncBWC14MmetaG_FD_150865 | JGI IMG/M metagenome (GOLD analysis project Ga0210399, IMG submission 150865) | Forest soil microbial communities from Barre Woods Harvard Forest LTER site, Petersham, Massachusetts, United States - Inc-BW-C-14-M | ecosystem: Environmental > Terrestrial > Soil >...
TTTCGATCTTCGGTCCGAGTTCGGCTACGGCTGTGAAGATCGCTGTGCGCTCCGCGCAGTTGGTCATGCCGTAGGAAGCGTTCTCCACGTTGCATCCGGAGAAAATTCTGCCGTTCGCCAGCAGGATCGCGGCACCGACCCGGAATTTGGAATACGGAGCATGAGCATTCTTCATCACTCGCATGGCGGCTCGGTCCAACTTCTTCCGCACAACCGCCGAAGAATTAGTTTTGCGCATAGAGAGAAGGATTCTCGACAGTTCTCAATTGCTTCCCACAACGTTTCAAATCGTGCGCAATTGTAAACCCTGAGGTGGATTTCTAGACGATTCTTGGCTTTGGCTAACCGCCAGAGGACGGTACTCGCGCGATAAAGTGCGTGTGCCGTACAATTGCATCTAATGTTTAGGACTGCTTCGGGTTAGGGCGGACGTGCTAGAAAGCAATTCCGAAATGCTCAGCGACCACGATTCCGCGAAACTGGCGCAACGTCCTGACGCGAAAATCGCGACTCGAGATCGTGGCGTACCGGGAGCACTCGCCTGGCTTCAGGGTGGGCCGCTTCTGCCGAACTCCGGAATTCCGCTTGATCTGAATTGGGTGCGGGAAGTTCGTGTAAATACAAGCGCCGTCGAACGAAGAACGCAATCGCAAGTGGCGAGGCGAACCGTCAAGAAGGACTGGCAGGCGGCATGGCTGCTGCGAGCGATTTCGTGTATGGATCTGACCACGCTTTCGGGGGATGACACAGAAGAACGTGTGCGCCGCCTCTGTGCGAAGGCGCGGCAGCCGATTCAACAGGAACTGGCTGAGAAACTCGGGGTCGAACAGCTCGGAATCAAAGTTGCCGCGGTGTGCGTATACCACACGTTTGTGGAGACTGCGCTCCACGCCCTTGAAGGCAGCGGCATTCACGTGGCTGCGGTCTCCACTGGATTTCCGGCGGGCTTATCTCCTCTGGCCGAACGGGTCTCAGAAATCCGCCGGTCGGCGGAAGTCGGCGCGCACGAGATTGATGTCGTTATCACACGCGCGCACGTGTTCGGCGGACAGTGGCAGGCGCTCTATGATGAGATTGTCGCCTTTAAGCAGGCATGTGGCGGGGCTCACATGAAAGTCATCCTGGGAACGGGCGATCTTCTAACACTCCGGAACATTGCCCGCGCCAGCTTCGTTGCAATGATGGCGGGCGCTGATTTCATAAAAACTTCGACTGGAAAAGAAGCAACCAACGCCACGCTCCCAGTGAGCCTGGTGATGGTTCGCACGATCCGTGAGTACGCGCAACAAACTGGCATGGCCGTTGGTTTCAAGCCCGCGGGAGGCATTCGGACCGCGAAACAGTCCATCGACTGGCTTGCCATGATGAAAGAAGAACTGGGCAGTTCCTGGCTTCGGGCAGAGATGTTCCGCTTCGGAGCGAGCGGACTATTGGGTGACATTGAACGGCAACTGGAGCATCATGCGACGGGGCGATATTCCGCCGAGTACCGGCATCCAATCGCCTAGCGCAAGTCGACGGAAGAAATGAACTGAATGAGCATCGCCGAAAAATTTGTCAGCATGGAGTACGGGCCTGCGCCTGAAGATCCCAAGGAGGCCCAAGCCTGGCTGGAACGCCACAGCCACAAGTTCCATCACTTTATTGGTGGGCAGTGGCTGGCGCCCGCTGCGGGAGAGTATTTCGACACGACTGATCCATCGAACGGTGAAAAGCTGGCGAGTGTCGCGCATGGCAATTCAGCAGATGTCAATGCTGCGGTCATGGCCGCGCGCGCGGCCTCTCCGAAATGGCGTGCACTGACACCTCACGTTCGCGCTCGATACCTCTACAACCTCGCGCGCCTCGTGCAGAAGCATTCCCGCCTTCTTGCCGTAATAGAGACCATGGACAACGGCAAGCCTATTCGTGAAAGCCGCGATATCGACATCCCCTTAGTTGCGCGGCATTTTTACTATCACGCAGGCTGGGCGCAACTACTGGCGCAGGAATTCCCGGATTACGAACCGTGCGGAGTCGTCGGGCAGATCATTCCCTGGAACTTCCCGCTTCTCATGTTGTCGTGGAAGATCGCCCCTGCGCTCGCAACGGGAAATACCGTGGTGCTGAAACCCGCCGAGTTCACGCCGCTCACGGCTCTTGCATTCGCCGGTCTCTGCGAGGAAGCCGGTATTCCCGCGGGAGTGGTTAACATCGTTACCGGTGACGGATCGACGGGTGAAGCGCTGGTCAAGCATCCCGAGATCGACAAGATCGCGTTTACCGGTTCAACCGAGGTTGGGCGTGTGATCCGCGGAGCCACGGCTGCCAGCCACAAGCGCCTCTCTCTTGAACTCGGCGGGAAGTCACCTTTCATCGTCTTCGATGACGCCGATCTCGATAGTACAGTTGAAGGATTGGTCGATGGAATCTGGTTCAACCAGGGTCAGGTGTGCTGCGCAGGATCTCGCCTGCTCATGCAGGAAAGCATCGCGGAAGTGCTCATTGCCAAAATCCGCGACCGCATGAATACGCTGCGACTCGGGCCACCGCTCGACAAGGCAATTGATGTCGGAGCCATCGTGGCGCGCGTCCAACTGGAACGAATCCAGCGCATGGTGGCTCAAGGAGTAGCGGAGGGCGCAACCTGTTGGCAGCCGCAAATCACGCTGCCCTCGCGGGGATTCTATTTTCCACCGACAATTTTGAGCAATGTGCATCCTACGTCGATTGTCGCCCAGCAGGAGATCTTCGGCCCGGTGCTCGCGGCAATGACTTTCCGCACACCAAAAGAAGCTGTGGAACTGGCCAACAATACAGTGTATGGACTGGCCTCGTGCGTCTGGAGCGAAAGCATCAACGTCGCGCTGCATGTCGCGGCGCAACTGAAAGCCGGCGTGGTCTGGGTGAATTGCACGAACTTGTTCGATGCTGCCTGCGGTTTTGGTGGATATCGCGAAAGCGGGTACGGACGCGAAGGCGGACGCGAGGGCTTGCTCGAATACATGGAACCGAAATGGTTCAAGCACGCGCCGAAGCTCGCTGCAGCTAGACCACCAGTTCCATCATCGCAAGATCTTGCCGATACGGCCACTCCCTCCATTGATCGCACCATCAAGCTCTACATTGGCGGCAAACAAGCGCGTCCCGATTCCGGCTACAGCATGGAAGTGCGTTCGCCTGATGGTGCATTGCTAGGCGAAGCGTCTCTCGGAAATCGCAAAGACATTCGGAACGCAGTCGAGGCGGCCCGCAAGGCGGAAAGCTGGGCGAAGGCAACAGCGCACAATCGCGCACAGGTCCTGTATTACTGCGCGGAGAATCTCGCCGTGCGGCAGAACGAAATCGCGTCGCGGCTTGCTTCTTCAGTAGGAGAGCAGCAGGCGAAGCAGGAAGTCGCATCAGGAATCGAGCGCATCTTTTCTTACGCGGCCTGGGCTGACAAGTTTGACGGTGCGGTTCACAATCCTCCCTTCCGAAACATTGCCATCGCCATGAACGAACCCATCGGTACTGTCGGCGTGATCTGTCCTTCCGAAACACCGCTGTTGGGATTCCTGTCGTTAGTGCTGCCCTTGATTGCGGTCGGAAACACAGTGATCGCGGTACCGTCTGAAAAATTTTCGCTAGTCGCCGGAGATCTTTATCAATTGTTCGATACGAGCGATCTCCCCGGAGGCGCGGTGAACATTGTGACAGGATATGTTTCGCAGCTGCTCAAACCACTCGCGGAACATGATGATGTCGACGCAATCTGGTGCTATGGCGACGAGGCTACGGTTGCTTCCGCAAAAGCGATGTCCACGGGAAACTTGAAGCAGGTCTGGACCAACGAAGGCCGCATGATCGACTGGTTCGATTCGAAGGTTGCTGAGGGACGCTGGTTTCTCGAGCATGCTACCCAAGTTAAGAATATCTGGGTTCCTTACGGTGAGTAGTTCGCCCGATTGATTTTCCACCGGTTCGGGACTAGCATACCCGAAGTTTTCATTCGCCCGGAATCATTCTCTCTGTAAGTCCACGTCGACCAAGGAGGACCTATGGGCATTGCAGTCTCCGCGCAAATTCATCCACAAGTAGCAGAGTTCATCGACAAACCGCGAAAGATGTTAATCAACGGACAATGGGTAAATTCCGTCTCCGGCAAGACTTTTCCAACTTACAATCCGTCAACTGGCGAGGTTCTCGCCCAGATCGCAGAAGGCGACCGTGAGGACATTGAACGGGCCGTGGCAGCAGCAAGGCGCGCGTTCGACCATGGTCCATGGCGCAAAATGACAGCCTCCGAGCGCGGACGCCTCATCTGGAAACTCGCCGACCTGCTGGAACAACACACCGAAGAATTCGGCTATCTGGAGAGTCTCGATAACGGCAAGCCGCTCGCCATTGCAAAAGCGGCTGACGTGCCGCTCGCTGTCGATCTGTTCCGTTACATGGCGGGATGGGCGACGAAGATCGAAGGCAACACGATCCCGTTATCGGTGCCTTACACTCCGGGCGCGAAGTATCTCGCATATACATTGCGCGAACCGGTTGGCGTCGTTGGGCAGATCATCCCGTGGAATTTCCCACTCCTGATGGCTGCCTGGAAGCTTGGCCCCGCGCTTGCAACCGGCTGCACCGTCGTGCTGAAGCCGGCAGAGCAAACACCGCTTTCGGCGCTTCGTCTGGGAGAACTGATCACAGAAGCAGGTTTCCCCGAGGGCGTCGTCAACATCGTCCCGGGCTACGGCGAAACCGCCGGAGGCGCGCTGGCCGCGCATCCTGATGTCGACAAAGTCGCCTTCACCGGTTCCACCGAAGTTGGCAAGCTGATCGTCCACGCTGCTACCGGCAATCTGAAAAAAGTATCTCTGGAACTTGGAGGCAAGTCTCCGAACGTCGTCTTCAAAGATGCCGATCTCGAAAGCGCGATTCCCGGCGCAGCCGGCGCAATCTTTTTCAATCACGGCCAGTGTTGCTGCGCCGGATCACGCCTATACGTGGAGAAATCTGTGTACGATCGCGTGGTTGAGGGCGTGGCCGATTACGCCAGCAAAATCAAGGTTGGATCCGGGCTCGATCCTGAAACGCAGATGGGACCGCTGGTCTCACAAGAACAGCTGAATCGCGTCTGCGGATATCTTGAATCTGGCTTCTCTGAAGGCGCAAAGGCAGTGGTCGGAGGCCACAAGGCCAGCGACCGCGGATATTTCGTTGAGCCGACTGTGCTCGTGAATACGCAGGAAGATATGAAAGTAGTGCAGGAAGAAATCTTCGGCCCGGTCGTTGCGGCCATGCCGTTCAGCGATCCCGAAGAAATCATCCCGCGCGCCAACAACAGCGATTACGGATTAGCAGCCGCCGTTTGGACGCGCGACATTGGCAAGGCACATCGTATGGCCGAGCAACTTCGTGCCGGAACCGTGTGGATCAACTGTTACAACATCTTCGATGCCGGACTCCCCTTCGGAGGTTACAAGCAGTCCGGCTGGGGACGCGAGATGGGACACGATGTTCTCAATCTCTACACCCAAACCAAAGCCGTCTGCACTCGAATCGCCTGATGGTTCTGCGCAAATTGAAGACGGTGGCCGCAAGGCCACCGTCTGGTTTTCTTCAAACCCAAAATTCCTTCACTTCTCCATCAGAAGAACCTTCTCCGCATCATCAATCTCAGTGAGCTTCACCTCAATCACCTCGTTGATCGTGGTCTGCACATTACGCCCCACAAATGTAGCCTCAACGGGAATTTCCCGATGGCCGCGATCGATCAGCACGCAGAGCTGCACTCGTCGGGGCCGCCCATGCTCAAACAACGCGTCCAGCGCGGCCCGAGTGGTGCGGCCAGTGAAAAGAACGTCATCCACCATCACGATGTTCTTGTCCTCGATCTCAAACCCGATCTCCTTTTGTTGAACGACTGGCTTTGGCCCCAAGGTCGACAAATCATCCCGGTAGAACGTGATATCCAAAGTTCCCACCGGCACTTTGGCGTTTTCGATACGGGTGATGATCTTGCCGAGTCGTTCGGCAATGGGAACGCCGCGGCGCCGAATCCCCACCAGACCAAGAGCCTCGATACCACCATTCTTTTCCACAATCTCGTACGCGAGTCGGACCAGTGTGCGCTCGATTTCCGATGCGGACATGAGTTGAGCCTTCTGACGAAGACCAGTCTTGCGAGCAGGAGTTTTCATTCGGAGTTATGCCCTCAGATTGCCGTGGACCGGCTTCTCAATTTAGTCAACCCGATGACCGAGGTCAAGCGCCTGGGCGGCCGCGAAAAGAATTACCCGTTGATTTTGTTTGCTGCGTGGGCCGAAGTGAGCGGCGTTGCAGTCGGCACGTCGACATCGGTCGGACACGGCGTGTCGATGGCCTGCACAAAAGGAGACTTGGCCTGCCGCAATGATCGCAGATTGATTTCCTCTGGATTCTCGGCGACGGCGTCGGTGGCCACGATGCCGACTCCCCGATTTCGGCCAAGAGCCTTCGCCCGGTAGAGGGCAGCATCGGCGAGTTCGATCGATTCCTCGGCGCAAATGGATTCGTATGCACGACGGCACCACGGATAGGCGGCCCACCCGACCGAACACGTCTTCCTCACACTGATTCCGTACCCAAGATCAAAAGGCTCCGCCGAGATCACTTCCAGAATGCGACTACAAAAAGCCGGCGTGCCCGAAGGATCTGTCGAACGAGTCATGATCAGGAACTCTTCTCCGCCCCAGCGCACCAGCACGTCGGACTTGCGCACTACGGTCGAGAGCCTTTGTGCCACAAGCTGCAACAAACGGTCGCCGGCTGGATGTCCGTAGATGTCATTCACTTCCTTGAAGAAATCCATGTCGACCATGATGAAAACCAGATCGCGATGATCCATCTTGCGAATGTCATTTCCCCGCGCCCGCTGATAATTCCGCAGCACCTGTCCCGCCTCAGCGGTCAGAATCTCTTCCATGTAGCGGCGGTTCCACACTCCGGTCAGCACATCCGTGAAGGAAATTTCCTGGAGCTCAAGGTTCTTCCGCTGTAGTTCGAGGCTGTGCCAACGCAAGGACTGCTCTTTGTTCTCCAGTTCGTCTTTCAAGAGGCACATTTCGTCGAGATTCTGGCGCGACGATCGCAACAATGTAAGCAGTTCCCGGTCGAGCAGATGCTGTTTCAGGAATACCAGCACACCCATGATGAGCATGACTGCCACGGTCAGAAAAAGCCGGTAGGTACGCACACGATGCGGCGCGTCACCGCCAAACTCTGCCCAGCCCACCATCAGCGGCGTAACAAAGACTGCGACCATGGCGAGACGAGCCTTCCATATGCCAAAACTGCGCGGAGGCGCCTCCTCCGATAGAGACTCGGAATCCGCCGATCCAGCCAGAACACCAATTCGCACAAACCAAGCCATCGACGCCACGAGTGGCACGTCATACAAACTGCCGGTGTAGTAGACATGCAAATCAATCGCGCCGCTGGCCAGCAGTGAAGCACCACAGTAGAGCAGTGTCGCGCCGAAAAGTTGGAAGTAAATGCTGCGCCAGATGCCCCGGCTGCGGCGCCGTACGAGAAGCAAGCCCGCGGCAAGCACAAGCTCTTCGCTGAAGTAGAGCAGATCGAAGCTCCTGCCGTACACCGGCTCCGAAAGTTGTACGTATTGCCAGGGGATCACCACAAACAGATACAAAAACAACCACCAGATCAGGAGCAGGGCAAAATCGAGCGTTCTCGCGCGGATCGCGTGATCCTCTTGCTTCTGGTGCGGTTGAATCGCAACCGCGGCCATCATGGGGACAACGTGCAAGAAAAGAATCACGTCACCGGAAAAGGGATTGGGCGCTTCTTGCCGCAGGTAAACTTCAAAATAGGTCCACATCACTTGCGACGCCAGCCAGGTCGCTAAGCCCAGCCCCATCAACAGCCAGAACAAACGCCTTTTGCCGGTTGTGGCTCTGACATTGGCAAGGAACGCAATCGTCGCAAGAAGCAGAACGACATTTTGGAGAATGTCTCCAAATGCCGTCAGGGCAAAGCTACGAGGCACGATCAGCGAGAACACAACATGTAGACACACGAGCGTGCAGATGGCAATGGTCCACTTCCGCCCGTTGGTAAGCGCAAAACTCCCCACGCATGAATTGTATGGTTGTAAGGAAAAAGTAAAGAAGTACTGAGGTAACAGGCGACCCCAAAACTAAGGTGGGGTATTCTTGTTACGAATGAGCCGCTGAGAAATGTTGTACAAACCGGTAAACATCTCGAAATGAGTTGTATAGGGGAACGGCTGCAACTCGATAAGTATCCGGCTCGCGCCAGTCGCCAATCACCCCCTCGGCCAGCAACTTGTCACAAAGACCCCGCCCCGTCGTCAGGCGAATGGAGAGCTGCGCTCCCCGTCGCTCGGGATCGCAAGGAGTAATAATCGAGTACTTCCCCGCTTTCTCTCGCAGAAGAAATTCCATATAGCCCGTAAGCAAGACGCCTTTCTCTCGCAAATGCTGCATTCCAGCCTCTGAGAAGATTTCCATTGAGGCGCGCAGAGGAGCAAGAGCCAAGATCGGCGGATTGCTTAATTGCCAACCCTCGGCGCCGGTCATGGGATTGAAGTCAGGTCCCATTTCAAATCGGGTTCGCTCGTCATGCCCCCACCACCCGGCGTAGCGCGGTACATCCCACGCATGGGAGTGGCGCTCATGAACGAAGCATCCTGCAACGCAACCGGGGCCGCCATTCAGATACTTGTAGCTGCACCATACCGCGAAGTCCGCTCCCCAGTCGTGCAAGCGCAAAGGGACATTCCCAACCGCGTGGGCGAGATCGCAAGCAACGATACATCCCTTGCGATGCCCAGCTCTGGTAATTTCCGGGATGTTGAAATACTGCCCCGTCGCGTAATTCACTCCGCCGAGAAGAATGAGCGCAATCGATTCGCCTTCCCGGTCGATCAGCGATTCTATGTCCTCATCACGAATACAGGATTCGCCTTCTCGAGGGGTCAGCTCAATGAGCGATGTAGAAGGTTCGTAATTGTGAAATCGAATCTGCGACTTCACCGCGTATTGATCCGAGGGGAAAGCTCCTCGCTCGATCAGAATCTTGTGCCTTCCCGGGGTCGGGCGGTAGAACGATGCCATCATCAAGTGCAGGTTCACGGTCAAGGAATTCATGACCACCACTTCGACTGGCTCCGCGCCAGCCAGAGTGGCGGTCTGCTCTGCTAAAAGCTTGTGATAGGGCATCCACGGATTCTTCGCGTGGAAGTGTCCCTCGACGCCAAGTCCGGCCCAATCCTTCAGTTCCTGCTCCAGATATGTTTTGGCCGACTTGGGCTGCAGCCCGAGCGAATGCCCGCAAAGATAGATACCCTCTTCACCGCTCTTTGTCCTCGGAATGTAAAAGCGGTCGCGAAAGTGAGCTAAAGGATCGCGGGCATCCATCGTAGCCGCATACTGCTCACCGATCTCAAAGGTCGGCGGCCTCACTTCAACTCCAGCGGACTCAATTCGCTGTCGACAAGTCTTTCCGCTTTTTTCCAATCGAGATCTTCGATGCGGTCAATGTGCTCGCACAGTTCCGTCAGCATTCGGTCTTGCACCTGGCCTCTCTTCAGAGCTGTGGCATATGGCACGCGCAGGAACGTCACCATCGAATACTTAGGTACAAAGCGCTGGGGATACCTCTCCTGCAGCGCGAACTCCACTTTCTTGCGGAACAGAAAACGTGGATCGCCCACGCGATCCCGCATCTCAAAGAAGTTCTCGATCGCCAGATCGGCAATGGCGTCCGTGTTCTCTATGCGGGCGCGCTCAAACTCATTGAACACTTTGCTCCAATCCGCCGCATGATGGTCTAACAACTCCATCAGAACCGTGCAATCCTCGAATCCGCAGTTAATTCCCTGTCCGAAGAAAGGAACGATCGCGTGGGCGGCGTCCCCTAGCAGCAGAGCCTTTCCCTCGAAATACCACGGCGAACATCGAATCGTGACCATGGATCCAACCGGATTTGCGAAGAAGTTGTCTGCGAGATCCGGCATCGGCGCCAGCGCATCCGGAAACTGCGATCGAAAAAACTCCAAAACGGCGGCCCGCGTTGGCAACTGCTCGAAACTGTCCTTTCCCTCAAAAGGCAGAAAGAGAATGCAAGCAAAGGTGCCATCTATGTTTGGAAGTGCGATCAGCATGTAGTTGCCGCGCGGCCAAATGTGCAAGGCATTCGTCTCTAATGCGTGCTTCCCGCCAGGAGCTGCCGGAATCGTAAGTTCTTTGTAACCATAGTCCAGATATTGTTGCGAGAAGTTAAACCGACTCCGCTTCAACATCCCGCCGCGAATGGCCGATGCCGATCCATCGCATCCGATCACTACATTGGCAACCACCGACTGCTTCTCACCAGTTTTCTCATCGTGCAACTCGAGGACACCGCGCTTCAGATCGATCCCGCTGCACCGTTTTTGGAAGTGGACCTTGACCCCCCGTTCCTCGGCGACGTTCATCAGCGCAA
>Ga0210399_10004848_pt1 | contig 10452 bp, 3 predicted proteins | sample IncBWC14MmetaG_FD_150865 | JGI IMG/M metagenome (GOLD analysis project Ga0210399, IMG submission 150865) | Forest soil microbial communities from Barre Woods Harvard Forest LTER site, Petersham, Massachusetts, United States - Inc-BW-C-14-M | ecosystem: Environmental > Terrestrial > Soil >...
TATCGCGGCCAGTTCGAAGAGCGCCTCAAGACCATCATGAAAGAATTGATGGAGAGCCAGAACGCCATCGTCTTCATCGACGAGTTGCACACCCTGGTCGGCGCAGGCTCTGCGGAAGGCTCCCTCGACGCGGCTAACATTCTCAAGCCCGCGCTCTCCCGCGGCGAAATTCAATGCATCGGCGCCACCACCCCCGGCGAATATCGCAAATCCGTCGAGAAAGACCGCTCCCTCGAGCGCCGCTTCCAATCCGTAAAAGTTCCCGCGCCCAACGAAGAAGAGGCCGTCCAGGTCATCACCGGTGTCCGCGAACGCTACGAAAAATTCCACGCCGTCAGTTACACCGACGAAGCCCTGCGCTACTCCGTCTATCTTTCGAATCGCTACATTCCCGACCGCTTCCTCCCCGACAAAGCCATCGATTTGATCGACGAAGCCGGCGCCCGCGTGAAGCTCCGCCAGGCCAGCGTTCCCGAAGAAGTCGGCGAAGTGCAAAAGCGCGTCAAGTTCATCACCCATCGTATGGAAAGCGCCATCGCCGCCCACGAATTCGAGAAGGCGCGCTTCTACTCCGAAGAAGAGCGCAAGGAAAAAGAAAATCTCCGCGGCCTTCGCGAGCGCTACAAGCTCGACGACGCCTCCACCGGCATCGTCACCCGCGAGGACATCGAGGAAGTCGTCTCCCGCTGGACCGGCATCGCGGTCACCTCTATAAAGGAAGATGAGCAGCAGAAACTCCTGCGCATCGAGCCCGAACTGCACAAGCGCGTCATCAGCCAGGACAAAGCCATTACCGCACTGGCCCGCGCCATTCGCCGCAGCCGCGCCGGTCTGAAAAACCCCGCGCGTCCCGTCGGTTGCTTCTTCTTCCTTGGCCCCACCGGCGTGGGCAAGACCGAAGTCGCCCGCCGCCTGGCGGAGTTCCTGTTTGGTTCGGAGAAGTCGCTGGTTCGCTTCGATATGTCGGAATTCATGGAGAAGCACTCCGTCTCGAAGCTTATCGGCGCCCCTCCAGGGTACGTAGGCTATGAAGAAGGCGGCCAGTTGACCGAGCGCGTTCGCCGCACGCCTTACTCCGTCATCCTCCTCGACGAAATCGAGAAGGCGCACCCGGACGTCTTCAATATCCTCCTGCAAGTTTTTGAAGACGGCCAGTTGACGGACGGCCTCGGCAACACCGTCGATTTCCGCAATACCATCATCATCATGACTTCCAATCTCGGGGCCCGCCATTTGCAAAAGCGCACTTCTATCGGCTTTCAGTCCGGCGCCGATGAAGCCAGCCTCAAGAGCGTGGAAGAAATGGTGATGAACGAAGTAAAGCGGGTGTTCAATCCGGAGTTTCTCAACCGCTTGGACGAAATCATTATTTTCAACGCGCTCGGCGACGACGACTTGCTGCGCATCATCGATTTGCTTGTGGGGCAGATGAACGATACCCTCATTCACCGGCAAGTTCAGGTTGTCGTCTCGCCGGAAGCACGCCAGTGGATCCTCGAGAAAACGTGTGCTGACCGCAGTTACGGCGCGCGTCCTTTGCGGCGGGCGTTGCAAAAATACGTCGAAGATCCGCTGTCCGAGGCGCTCATTCAGGGTGGAATCCAAAGGCCCGCGACGTTGCAAATTTACGTCGCCGGGGAAGGTCTTTCCTTCCGTCCTGTCGGTGAGGCAACCCCGGTCGTCCACTAGGGAATCTGACACCAACATGTGTGGCCCTGGCGTCTGCGGGGTAAACGCACGGCCGGCCCGTACCGGGTTCGGCGGGAGAAGAACATCTTGGGTTTGGGGGCGCGGCCTTGACCAGCTCAATGGCCGCTCATACAAGCGTCTCTTTGCCGTTTGGGGTTATGCGCGTCCAGCTTTCGATCGCGGCTGCGTCGTTATTGTTCGCGTTCGCACCTTCGCCGCTTGCCGCTGCGCGGCGCGACCCACGTGCGGCTGCGGTGCCGTCTTCATTTGATTCCGATCACTCCACAAAAGGTACCGCCGAATCAGCGGTCGCCGGCGCCCCCGGCCGCTCCTTCCAGAATCCCCCCTCGGAGCAGCCCGGAACAATCATCGACCGCATCATTTTCATCGGCAATCGGCGCATTCGCAGCGACACTCTCAAGGCCCGCATTTTCAGCCGCGACGGCGATCCTTACAATGAAGAGACGCTGCGCCGCGATTTCCAGGCTCTTTGGAACACGCAGTTCTTTGAAGACGTAAAGTTGCGCGTCGAGGATTCTCCCGACGGCCCCAACCACAAGAATGTCATATTCGAGGTCAAGGAGCGCCCGGTCATCCGCCGCATCCGGTACGACGGCATCCATTCCGTTTCCGAATCCGACATTCTCGATCGTTTCAAGGAACGCAAGGTCGGCCTCACCGTGGAAAGTCAGTTCGATCCCACGCGCATCAAGAAGGCCGAAGTCGTCCTCATAGAATTGCTCGGCGAGCACGGCCGCCAATTTGCGAAAGTCACGCCGCAATACGAGCGCATCGCCGCCAGCAACGCGGTCATCCTGGTTTTCAAAATTGAGGAAGGGCCCAAGGTAAAGGTCGGTCGCATCACCTTTACGGGCAATCACGCCTTTAGCAGTCGCAAACTGATTCGTGCCATGCGCCATGACCGTCCCTACGCCATTCCGCTGTACGTCACGGAAATCAACGTTATGAGCAAGACCTACGACCGCGAAAAGCTCAATGAAGATCTCGAAGTCGGCGTCCGTGGTCTCTATAACGACAATGGCTATTTCAAGGTCGTCGTGAACGAACCCACCCTCGAAAATGTCGATACCCAGGGCTTCCGTCTTGGGGTTCCTCTCGCCGGCCGTTCCCATGGAAAAGCGGTCAACATGAATATCAAGATCGACGAAGGCGACCGCTACAAGATGGGCACCCTGAAGATCGTCAGTGCCGATCCCGACAAAGCCCTCTCTCTGAAAGTCGATGCGCTCAAGACCATCTTCCCGCTGAAACAGGGGGATATCTTCTCCGCCGCCAAAATCCGCAAAGCCTTGCAGGATTACACCAAAGCGTATGGCCAATACGGCTTCATCGATTTCACCGCGGAGCCCCAGTTCGATATCGACGATGCCGCCAAACGCATCGACATCACCTTGCGCTTCACCGAAGAGAAGCAGTACTACGTCCGCCGCATCGACTTCGCCGGCAACACCACCACCCGCGACAAGGTCATTCGCCGCGAGCTGCTCCTCGATGAAGGCCAGCTCTTCAACAAGCGCGCCTGGGAAATCAGCATCTTGCGCTTGAACCAGCTCGATTATTTCGATCGCATTGAAGAAGACAAGGCCGTGGAGATCAAGCGCAATCAAAAAGAAGGCACTGTCGATCTCACTCTGAAGCTGAAGGAAAAAGGCAAGCAGTCCATCGGGTTGCAAGGTGGCGTCAGCGGCCTGGCCGGCACCTTCATCGGTCTCACCTATCAGACCAACAATTTCCTTGGCCTCGGCGAACGCCTGACCTTCTCCGCGCAGTTCGGCGACATCCAGCGCAGCTTCATGTTCGGCTTCACGGAGCCTTATCTTTTCGATCGCCCCATCACCACGGGCTTTACCATCTTCTCCAGCCGCTATAGTTTCAACCAGGCCCGCCAGGAAGCCCTGCTCCTCGGCCAGTCCGTCAGCATCAATCCGCAGTTCATTCAGAATTACAACCAGAACAGCGACGGCTTCACGCTGGTTGCCAGTTACCCAATGAAGAAGCTCTCCTTCGCGCGCGTCGGTCTTACCTACGGGCTCACGCGCACAACCATCACGCCCTTTAACGATGCTTCCCGTTTCCTTTTCGAGGACATTCAGTTCCGCAGCGTTGCCGGCCCCAGCGCGCTCACGGGCATCATCTCCAGCACGATTACCCCAACGATAACCTATAATACTGTAGATAATCCTGTTAATCCGCGTTCCGGTAAGAGCTATTTTTATTCCCTCAGCTTCACCGGTGGCCCGCTAGGCGGCAACGTCAACACCATCACCAACGTCTTCGACTGGAAATATTTCCATCCCATTCAGAAGCATCGCAACGTCATAGGTTTCCACGCCACCGCCGCCTATACCACCGGTTATGCAGGCAAGGAAGTCCCGCCCTTCAGCCGCTTCTACATGGGCGGTGAAAACGACATTCGCGGCTACGATATCCGCTCGATTTCCCCGGTTACATTTATCCCCCAAGCCTCGGCGGTGCCCATCGCCTTCCGCGATCCTACCTGCAACGGCTGCCCCCCAAGATCCTTCTCGGTCCCGGTGTTGACCTACGTTGCGACGTTGCCCGGAGGCGACATTCAAACTGCGGGAAACGTCGAATATCGCATCCCCATCGTCGGTCCGGTTACCGCCGCTCTCTTCTTCGACGGGGGCACCGTTGGTATAGCTCGCCCCAGCGCCCTCCAGCTCGACCCCACCGGCTTCGCAACTCTGACCCAACAGTTTCCCGGGTCGAACGTGAAGCAACAGCTCTCTATCGCGCCGAACACGAATTTTCGCCTGCGCGGCTCTACGGGTATCGAGTTTGTCGTCCAATTGCCCATCGTGCAGGCGCCGTTCCGCGTCTATTACGCTTACAACGTCCACCGCCTGTACGAACAAATCGTTGCCCCAACGCCGTTCATCGATCCCAACGAGGTTAAGTTCTTGAAAAACGCGTTCAGCAGCATCGATCCGGCGATTTTTCCGCTGCAGATCCAGCCGCAGTTGAACGCCATTATCAATAACCCGGGCCGGCTTGACTATTTCGAGCCCAAGACGACATTCCGTTTCACGGTTAGCCGGACTTTCTAATGATGTGTGAACTTCGCCGCCGGCCTGACCGCAAGAGCTTGACTGCAGCATCAGGGATTAGCGCGAATGCCAAGCGCGCCTTTACGTGGGGGAGGCAAGAGTAATGAAGTCGAGAAGCATTTGGAACTGTGTTGCGCTGGGGGTCGCAATTGCGTGTCTCTGGTTGGCCGGCTGCGGCGGCAGCGGTAACGCGGTGAACGCTGTGACGGTGTCTCTACAGTCATCCGTGGGCAGCACGATTATCATCGGCCAGTCCACCACTCTCACCGCCACGGTCACCGGGGGCACCACTTCCAATACCGCTGTGAATTGGCAACCCTGTCAGTTCACCACCACCACCGTTTCTGGAACCACCCCCACTATTTCGACAGCCGCGACCTGCCCCACAGACGGCACTCTCGGCACTCTCTCCAATGAAGAAACCACCGGTACCGCAACGTACACGGCGCCGAGCAAGATTCCCGACCAGACCAAGTTCCCCGGATTGGTGATTATTATTACTGCTCAATCCCAACAGGACACCAAGAAAACCGGTAGCATCAAACTAGTTCTGGACTCTGGCATCGGTGTCTCTCTTATCCCCGTCACCGCCACGGTGCCCACCAACGAGCCGCAGACATTCAGCGTTAATCTCACGAACGATTTACAAAGCCAAGGTGTGACCTGGCTGGTTACGCAATCGTCGCCCACCACTACCATCACCGTACCGAATCTGGCCACTTGCAGTCCCACCTGCGGCACCATCACCTCCAACACTCCAACCACCGCGACCTACACCGCGCCAACAACGATCCCCACCGCCTCGACTCCTTCCGGGGCTAGCACGACCCCCGCCAGCCTCACGATTGTGGCCACCGCCAAAAGCGACAACACTCGCTTCGCCGCGGGAACTATCACCATCATTCAGGGCGGGCCCATCACCTTTGGCGGCATTACTCCGACCATCGCTCCTCAGGGTGCCGCCCTCTGGAATATTTATCTCAACGCTCCCAATATTTCTTCCGCCTCCCAAATCACCATTACCGACCAGAACGGCGGTTTTAAGACTTTCACATCCACGTCTGGGCAGGTTAAGGTGATCTTCCCGATTCCTACTTCTACCGCCGCAAGTCCGCCCTCCAGTGGCGCACGCCTGCGATTGTTGGAGTCTGATCTCGCGGGTGCGACCTCGCCCAGTTCCACAACGCCTCTTACCTACACCGTTTCCGTCACCGATCCCGGCGAACCCGTGACCACCACTGCTGGTGGGCAATTTACCTTCACTTTAATGCCCGTCAGACCCACCGTCGTGTCAGCTTCTCCCAACGGTGTGGTGCAAGGCGCTTCCGTCAGCGATTTTCCCCTTGATATTGATGGAGGATATTTCGGCCCAGGTGGCACTTTCGCTTCTGCTTCTTTTCAGGGCAACACGATTCCACAAGGTCCTTCGTCCAATTCGCAACTTCTCGCTACCAAGTTCCCCAGCAGCGCCATTGGTCCTCCTGGCCTTTACCCGCTTTCGGTGACCCGCACCACTCCGCCGCTACCTGTTCCAAACAATCCGGCAGTGACCACCGTTGCCGTGTTCCCGAATTATTCTGGCGGGCCTCCGGCGGTCACCGCGACTGCTATTCCAGCGGGCACAAATCCCAGCGCTATTGATATTGATCCCACTCTGGGTGTCGTGGTGGTTGCTGAAACCGGCTCCAACGCCGTCCAGTTTTATACTATCGGGGTCGGTACGCTTACTCCTATCGGAGGCCCGGTCGCTGTCGGCCAAATTCCTACGGGTGTGTCCGTCAATCCAACCAATCACTCCGTTGCAGTGGTGAACTACGGAAGCCAGAGCGTTTCCGTACTGCCGATTCCCGGCGCACCTAATCCGGTCGCTCCTGTCACCATCGACATTTCCGGTGCCTTGCAGGGGCAGGTCACTCCGGCACCCTTGCCCTATGCCATCGGAGTAGACCCTGACACCAATCTTGCCCTCGTGGCCTACTCTTCCACTTCTACTTCCTCTGCCGCGAACCTGGGTTTCGTTGTGAACCTCAATCAAGGCGTGGGCGCTCCGTTCGGCTGCTTGGCCAACTCCGGCACTCCGCCGTGTCTCTTTTCCCAGGTGACCCTCAACACCGGCCAATACCCGCAGATTGCCATGGCTCCGCACGGCCACACCGCCTACGTGACTCCTGGCGGTTCCGGCGTAGTCAGCGGCGTCAATGTCTTGCAGCCCTCTACATCCATCGCTCTCAGCACACTCACGCTGACTGCCGGCACTGTGACTGCCACCACTGCGAACTCAGCTCCCCTCACTGGCCTGGTTCCAGGAATTCCTACTAGTGTCCTGATTTCCGGCGTACCGCCGCTTTCGAATCCTGGCGGCAACCCCGCTAGCGTCAATTTGAACGGCGTGTTCTCCGTCACCGTCACCAGCAGCACGACTTTTACGTACTTCCTTGGGACGAACGTTACTGGCAGCGCCACTTCCAACGGGCCTGGAACTGTGTTCTTCGGCAGCCCCACCGTGGTTTTCCCCGGTATTTCCAACACCACCCAAGGTATCGCCATCAATTCGATCAGTCAGACCGCCGCGCTCGCAGACGCTAATGCCACCAGCAACCAGATCAACCTTCTGAATCAGCTCAATCAGTCCGTAAGTTCCATCAGCTTTCAAACGAATTGCACCGCTTTCACAGTTCCCTGCAACAATACGGGTGAATTCCCGGGGACCGCGAGAGTCGCCTGGCAGCCCTACACAAATTCTATCGTTTCCTACAATGCGGGGGTGCCGGGCACGAACCAGGTCTCCATATCCGATCCCGTCACCAGACAGCGCTACGCCTTGATTAACATGCCGCAAGGAACAGTAGGTCCGGCCAATATCACTGTCCAGAATGGCACCACCAACTCTCTCACTTTGTGGGGAGGTGTCGCTGTGGATCCCGCCACAAACCAGGCGTTCATCGTGCAATCCGGCAGCAGCGTCATCCAGGTTATCAATTTGAGTTCGACTCCCTCGAACGCCCCGAAGTCCACCGAGATCACGGAGGTCGTAGCTCCAAGCCCCAATCCCGGTCCGGGTACCATCGGCGGCATCCCCAAGGCTCTGGTTCCGCAAGCAACGCTCACTTCCACGGTTGATCTGGCCGGTGTGCAAATCCTCGGCTCAGGTTTTGTCTCCGGCGCACAGGTGCGCTTGGATGGCACGGCAATTCCGTCAGCGAATGTCGTTGTGGATCCCACCGGCCGGTTAATCACCGCCACGATCCCCGCCTCCTTTCTGTCCGTGCCGCATAGCTACGCGCTCGACGTCATTAGCGGCGGCGTTCAATCCAACGCCACGGATTTCATTGTCATTAAAGCCGTGGACATGACGGTGGCGTGCGCGACGCCAACGCCCAGTTCCGTGGTGATTGCAGACCAGCTCGTAAATGGTCCGTTCTCGCCCCTCGCATTCGTCACCAATAGCGGCTGCAACAGCCTCTCGACCCTCGACATCAACCCCAGCAGCGCAACTTTCGGCACCGTGCTGCGCAGCGTTTCCATCGGCGCGACGCCCCAGGGCGTGGCCGTGAGCTCGCATCTCGGAATGGCCGTTGTTGCCAACAACGCTGCCGGAACGGTCTCCGTCGTGAACCTCTTGACCAACACCGAGGCCGTTCCGGATGTCCAGGTCGGAACAAGTCCCGTCGGAGTTGCCATCGATGATGATACTGGCGTCGCGCTCGTCGCCAACTTCGCTTCCAACACCGTTTCCCAGATCAATCTTGGTCTCTTGTTCGGATCCTCTCCGGCGACCTCGCTGACCGCCTCGACGATTGGCGGCGTGCAATTCCCCATCGCCGTGGCCATCGATCCCGACCGCGGCACCAACAATCAGGGCCTTGCCGTGGTTACCGGACTGCAAATTGGAGCGGCAGGCCTCGGCGCTCTCTTTCCGGTGGACATCGGGTTGGCTACTCCTACCCTAAGCACCACCATTTCCATCGGAAATGTTACTTCCAGTCCCACGGGCATTGTGTTCAATCCGGCCGTGTCGACCGGCACGGCCAATCCCGGCCTGTTCTACGTCAATTCGACCGGCACCAATTCCATCTCGTCTTTTAACCCGGACAACGATGCAACCAGTCAAACCGGCGTCGGCATCAATCCGACAGCGTTAGCTGTCAACCCGCAATCGGGCGCGATTCTCACTTCCAATTTTGCGGGGCAGTCGGCTTCCATCGTCGATACCGTGGCCAGCCCGATCAGGACGGTGCAAACACTTGGTCTGCCCGGTTCCGCGCAGTTTGGAGTCGCCATCGATCAGTTCACGAATCTGGCCGTCATTGTGGATCAGGCCAATAACCGCGTACTTCTGTTCCCGATGCCGAATTGAGAGGGTTCGCGGAAGAAATTTCGTGCGCCTGCATGGAGGAAAGATTTGGAGAGGTCCGTAGCCGCATCGTGCTTTCGGTTGCGGGGAATAGGAGCGTCAGCTATACTGCGAAGTTTGTGTGGGGCCCTCGGAGCCTGCCAGTGACGCGGAGACAATCATAAGCAAATAGCGGGCGGCTTGGATTTTGACGCCAGGGCTCGGGATTTTGACGGAATTTAGAAAATAGATTTTCGCGCGATCGAAAAATAAATTTCACGCAATTTTGAAAGAAGGAGATAAAAGTGAATTCCAGAATGTTGACCCTGACCCGCTCGGGGTCGCTAAGAAAGACAGTGCAGTTCGCTATGATCGTTGCTGCTTGCGCTTTCAGCGCAAACGCGCTGCACGCGCAAAGCGCCGCGCCGGGTTCCGCTACGGGGACGAAAATCGGCGTTATCAGCGTGCGCTCGGCCATCGCCAGCACCGCCGAAGGCAAGCAGGCCGGCGCGGAATTGCAATCGCAGTTTGCAGCCCGCCAGAACGAACTGGAAGGACTGAACAAGCAGATTAACGATTTGCGCCAGCGCATCGACGCCGGCACCGGCAAGCTCAGCCAGGACGAACTCTCGCGTTTGCAGCGTGAGGGCGAAACCAAAGCGCGGCAAATACAGCGCAAACAGGACGAATACCAGGAAGACGTGAACGCCGCGCAAGCCGACGTGTTCGACCGCATCGGGCGCAAAATGATCGATGTGCTGGATCGTTACGCGCGCGAGAATGGCTATGTGGCGATCCTGGATTCTTCCGCGCAGAACACGCCGATTCTTTTTGCCTCTACCAACATTGATGTCACGCAGGACATTGTGCGCTTGTACGACCAGGCGTATCCGGTGAAGGGCGGCGCGGCGGCCGCGACTCCGGCCAGGCCCGCGCAAAAACCCGCGGCGCAGCCTCCTGCGGCGAAACCTCCGAAACAGTAACGCAACGGCAATTTTTCCGCGCCCCGGAGTGCAACTCCGGGGCGTTTCTTTTTTCGCGCCTCGCGCCCGAGTCCGCCGCGCGGCATTTCGCTTGTTTTGTAGGCGCGCGCCGCGGCTGTTGCGTCAGTTTTGCTTTTGCGTCTCGCTCGGGGCGGCGATCGAGTTTGTGGTGTCCACGGAAAATAACGCGTAATTGGTTAGCGTGTGCCGATGGTGGTAGCGCTTGCCGTGCAATTCCATAAACAGCTCGGCGTACCAAGGCAGCCACAGCGATGTTTTTCCGTGCTCGAACTGCACGGGGCCGTAATCGATCACCAGGTGATCGCGATTGAGTTCGACTTGTTTTTGCGGCTCGCGC
>Ga0210399_10004849_pt1 | contig 10451 bp, 9 predicted proteins | sample IncBWC14MmetaG_FD_150865 | JGI IMG/M metagenome (GOLD analysis project Ga0210399, IMG submission 150865) | Forest soil microbial communities from Barre Woods Harvard Forest LTER site, Petersham, Massachusetts, United States - Inc-BW-C-14-M | ecosystem: Environmental > Terrestrial > Soil >...
AGGCGCTGGTCGAGCAGCTACACGCAGCGCATTCGAAGGTGTGGGCCGACAAGATCGCGACCGCCGACCGCCTGCTCTTTCGCCGCGGCAATTTTTCCGGTTCGATGGACACGCTGATCTGCGATGCCTTGCTCCGCGAACTGAATGCCGAGATTGCGCTGTCGCCCGGTTTCCGCTGGGGCACCACCGCGCTGGCGGGCCAGGCGCTCACCATGGAAGATGTGCTGGCGGAAACCGCGATCACTTATCCGGAGACCTATGTGCAGGCGATGACCGGCAGCCAGATCAAGGGCGTGCTGGAGGACGTCTGCGACAATCTGTTCAACGCCGATCCCTATTACCAGCAGGGCGGCGACATGGTCCGCGTCGGCGGCCTGACCTACACCTGCACGCCCGCGGAAAGCATCGGCAAGCGCATCTCCGAGTTGCAGCTCGAGAGCGGTCGGGCACTGGAAGCGGACAAGAGCTACAAGGTGGCGGGCTGGGCGTCGGTCAATCCGCAAGCGGGCACGCCGGTATGGGACGTGTTCGCGAATTATCTCCGCTCCGGCAAGACGCCGCTGCCTTATGGCAAGAACGTCACGCTGAAGGGCGTCGACGGCAATCCGGGGATTGCGGGATGAACAAGCTTTCGAAAATGTTTCGCATCGCCGTGATCTGCGCCTCGCTCACGCTTGCGTCATCGGTCGGCGCGCAGCAGGCGCCGCTGCAGGACAAGCCTTTTGCAGAGCACAAAATCGTGTTGCAGCTCTCGGACAATGATCCGCACAAGCAGGCGTTGGTGATCAGCGTCGCCAACAACCTGCTGAAATACTACGATCCCGACAAGGTCGCGATCGAAGTGGTGGCGTTCGGCCCGGGAATCGATGTGCTGCGCAGCGAAAATCCGAGCCGAAAGCAGGTCGAGAGCCTGATCGCGCAGGGTGTGCGCTTCGACGTGTGCCTGAATACCGTCGACACCATCGAGCGCGAGACCGGCCGGCGGCCCGACATCATGCCGGGCGCAACCCCGGTCCAGGTCGGCGTCGGGCAGATACTGTTGCTGACCGAAAACGGATATACATTGGTCAGGCCGTGACGTCGTCGTCATTGCGAGCCAGCGGATCGCGCGAATGCGCGCCCGATGCTAAACTCCGCGAAGCAATCCGATCGCATCAGGGCTCAAGCTACGTCCGGCCCTGATGTGATAGGATCGGGAATCAGTTTTCGGCGGTAATCAATCCATGATCTTTCGTCAGCTGTTCGACAGCGTGTCCGGCACCTATTCCTATCTGCTTGCGAGCCGTCCCGGCGGCGAGGCACTGATCCTCGACCCCGTGCTGGAAAAGGCGGAGCGATATTGCAAATTGCTGCAGGAGCTCGATCTGAAACTGGTCAAGGCGGTCGACACCCATCTGCATGCCGACCATGTCACCGGCCTCGGTGAACTCCGCGACCGCACCCATTGCATCACCATCATGGGCGAGCAGAGCAAGGCCGACGTGGTGTCGATGCGGGTCTCCGACGGCGACAAGGTGACGATCGAGGGACTGTCGCTGGACGTGATGTACACGCCCGGACACACCGACGATTCCTATAGCTATCTGATGGGCGATCGCGTGTTCACCGGCGACACGTTGCTGATCCGCGGCACCGGCCGCACCGATTTCCAGAACGGCAGCGCGCGGGCACAATATGATTCGATCTTCAACCGGCTGTTGAAGCTGCCCGACGAGACCCTGGTGTACCCCGCACATGACTACAAGGGCGATACCGTCTCCACCATCGGCGAGGAGAAGCGCTACAATCCGCGGCTGCAGGTGCGCTCGATCGACGACTATGTCGAGCTGATGGGCAATCTCAATTTGCCCAATCCGAAGCTGATGGACGTGGTGATCCCCGCCAACATGCATGTCGGGTTGCACCAGGACGAACTGGAGAGGCAGGGTCTTTCGCTGAACGCGCGCCAGGCCATCGAGAGCCTCGGCCGGACCGACGTGCTGCTGGTGGACCTGCGCGAGAGTAGCGAGCGTACCAAGCACGGCACGCTCTCCGGCGCGCTGCACGCGCCCTATCCGTCGATCGACGAGAGCCTGAAACCGGGCGGCATGCTGCGCGAGGTCGCGGCCGCGACCGGTCGGCGCATTGTATTTTTCTGTGCATTTGGCGAGCGCTCGGCGATGGCAGTGAAAGCCGCCAAGGAAGCCGGGCTTGCCAACGCCGCGCATATCGCCGGCGGCATCGACGCCTGGAAGAAAGCCGGCGGCCCGGTGCTGCACGGCTGATCCGTTTCACTCCGCGACGCCGTGAGGGCAAGATCAAATGGGTAACACCGGCAAGAAGAACGAGCCTCCGAAAGCCGACGACAAATCAAAGAAGCCGCCGCCTCCGGCGCGCAAGGACGATGACGATTATGAAGACGGCGACATGGCAACGCCGAAACGCGATCGCTACGGCAACGACGACGAGCCGTTGTAGAGGCCGCTGCTCGACCGCGCATCCTGCCGCACATCCGCAGTCGACGCCGGTTCTCCGCCATGCGGACGCACCAGCACGGGCGTCAGTTCGACGGCATGGTCTTGGCCCGCAGCAATCGCTTCGGGTGCACGCCGTCGACATAGCCCATGAACGGCGGGTGGATCGAATAGCCGATCAGCTCTCGCGCGCGCTCCGGCAGATTTTCCGCCACATCCGGAGGAACGGCGAGACACATGTTTTCAAGCTGCCGTACCCATCCGGCGCAATATTGCGGCGTGATGATCAGGCGCGGCCGATCAGAGCGGTTGCTGCCGCCACGGTGCCAGAGCGTGCCTTTCGCGATCGCGAGCGAGCCTGACGGCATCGCAAGCTTCACGGCATCCGCGTGGAAACCGGGATCATGATCCTGGTCCAGTGCCGATCTGGCATTGAAATCGGCAGACGTCGCCGCGCCCTCGATCCGGCGCTCGTCCCACAGGTGGCTGCCGGGAATGACTTCGGTGCTGCCGTTGGTCTCGGTCGTGTCGTCGATGGCCCAGAAGGTGCTGACGCCCAGCGCGGGGCGCGGGCGCGGCAGCCGCGCGCCGCCATCGTCGGTGTGCCAGGGTTGCACGGTTTCGCCCGGATGCAGGTTGATGGCGAGGAAGGCCGACAGCAGGCAGCTTGGCCCAAGCTCCGCTTCGACGAAGGCGAGCACCAGCGGATGGATTGCCAGCTCGGCGAACAGCGGCGATTTCGCCAGCAGCGCATAGACCCGGTTGGTGTTCAATCCCTCGAAGTCGTTGCGGCCTTTGAGGTCCCGCCCGAGATGGGGCGCAAGCGCATCACGGATTGCCGCAACCTTGTCGGCAGGCAGCACGCGCTCGAAGATCAGGAAGCCGCGACGGTCGAATTCATCGCGCCAGTCCTGGAAGGAGCGGCCCCGGAACCAGGGAGAAGCCTGAGGGGAGTCAGGGGATGCCGACTGAGCCAGGGGTGCCATGGGCAAGGTCCTCGAACAAATACCATTGATCCAACCCGCGCCTGGCGCCGACAACAATCTAGTGCGCCATCAACACCGGCAGCTGCGCGTGCTGCATGATGTGGCTGGTGGCGCCGCCGAAGATCATTTGCCGCAGCCGGTTCCTGGTGAAGGCGCCCTTGATCAGCAGATCGGCGCCTTCCGCCTCGGCCGCGGCGAGGACGGCCTCACCCGTGCTGCGGCCTTCCAGCTCACAGCTCACCGGCTCGGCCGCGATGCCGTTATAGCGCAATTGCTTGCGCACCTGATCGGGCGATGGACCCGGCACGTCCTGTCCGCCGAGGACCGTCAACACCGTCACGCGTCCGGCCAGCCGCAGCAACGGCATGGCGAAGGCGTTGGCGCGGGCCTGCTCGGTGCTGCCGTTCCAGTGGATCATGATGTTGGTCGCGATCCGTTTGGGAGCGACCGGAGGCGACAGCAGCACGGGCCGGCCGCTCTCGAACAGGGCCGACTCGATCGCCCGGTTATAGGGACCGGCCGTATCGGCGTCCGGCCTGCCCATGACGATCACATCGAAGGTGCGGCCATGGCTGCCGACAAGGGATTCACCCGGCGACACGGCGTCAAACCAGCCAAACCAGGCTCGATCCGGGGTAGCCTTGGCGGCAGGAACATTGCGCTGCTGCATGAAGGTCTCGAACAGCTTGCGCGCACCCGCCGTTTCGTCTTCGCGCCGCGCCCGATAGACCTCCATGGAAAAGCCGCTGGCAAGCTCCGCCACGACAAATTCGGGAGCGCCAAACCACAGCGGAATACCCTCGATATAGGCGCCGGTGCGCTGCGCAAGCAGCACCGCCGTCTCAAGCGTGGACGCCATGACAGCGATATTCTGGGTTGGCACTAGAATCGTCTTCATCGCCGGCTTGCTCCGCTCGTTTGCAAATGAGCGATCGTCCCACGCAGCCAAAACGGTATTGAGTTTCGACAGGCTAAACCTTCCGGACAGGTCCGCCAAGACATTCGGCGAGATGTTGCCTCGCAACCTGGTCGATTGAGCGGGTGCAACACGGTAGGCGGCGCTAGCTGAACTCCTTGCTCTCGATCTGCCGGATGCTGTCGCGGCTCAGCAGATGCGCGCCAAAGCCGCCGTGCGCGAACCTGGTTGCCGCGCCCGGCCGCGCCAGCAGCAAGCCGGCCGTCAGACCAAGCGGCACCGCGCTCAGCCAATCCGTTCCCACCGGCGTCATTTCTTCCTGACTTCCGTTATAAGGTTTGCGTCCTCTCGCCAGACGAAAACATTCGCGCAGGAGATCGGCCCGCGTGCCGCCGCGCGAGGCAACGCCAAGCAGGGCCTGCATCGCAAGGTGGGTGCGCACGCCGGAGCGGCTGTCCGGCCGCTGCGCGGGCATTTCGCCCCATGAGACGAGCAGCAGCAGGCCTGCGAGATCGGTGCCGGCGAGATAGGCGCTCATCGGCTCGACCAGCCGCGGATTGCAGTCGATCAGGCGCGGCGTCGCACCGCGCTCCGGCATCAGATAGTCGATGGAGAGTGCGCCGTGCCAGGAGAGTTTTTCGCCGATCGCTTCCAGCATGGTGCGAATGTTGGGACGGCTCACGCTCTCCTTGATCGCCTCGCCGCCGCTAATACCCGGCGCCACCTGCCGATAGGCATGGAAGCCGAGCAATTGCCCGCGGCAGAACACCGATTGCGCCTTCTCGACCGTGCCAGCGATCCATTCCTGCACCAGCACCTCGCCGGCGAACGCATCGCCGGCGACAAGCTCCTGCATGGCCTTATCGAGATCGCCGGCCTCGCGCACGACAAAGACGCCACGGCTTGCGGTGCCGACCGAGGTCTTGATCACGGCGGGAAAGCGGATGCTCGCGCGCATGGCGCTCTCGGAGATCACGATCCGGGTCGCCGGCTGCGGCAATCTCAACGCGGACAACAGCCGGCTGAAGCCCGCCTTGCTGTGCACGGCGCGATAGCTTTCGAAGGTGGGCAGCGCGAGCCCGGCATGCCGCTTCAGCCGTTCGGCGACGCGCGCGAACAGGAATCCCTGCTCATGGGTCGGCAGCAGCACGTCAAACCGGTTCGACGCCAGCAAATTCTCGACAAAGGCAAGATAACCCGCGGGATCGTCGCGCAGCGGCGGACAGCGGTGGAACTTCTTCACAAAGCGCGAATATCGCCCGAGGCACCAGGGCGAGGGATCGCAGACCTCGACCATGTGACCGGCGAGCCCGAGGACCGTGATCGCCTCACGGGCCGAAGTGCTGGATCCTTCGGATAGGAGCACGCGGAGCGGCATCGATGCCTTACGCCGGATTGGCCACAGATTAATGATTTATCGCCAAGTTTTGCGTCGTCCGAAAGGGCTGCCATGCGCCCACGTTCATGGACAAATAACCACCATCAGACGATATTGCCGCGCCTTTACAATGGAATTCCAGCAGAGATGGCCGACGTCCTCGCCGCACCGCAACAAGCCCGGGAAAAGACCAAGGCCGACAATGAATTTCGCACGCTGGGGCTGATCTCGGTTGCCCATTGGGTCAGCCATTTCCATCTGCTGGTGCTGCCGATGCTGTTTCCGTTCCTGAAAGCACAGCTCGGCGTCGGCTATATCGAGCTCGGTTTTGCGCTGACCGTGTTCGCGGTGGTCTCCGGCCTGACCCAGGCGCCACTCGGCTACATCGTCGACCACATCGGCGCGCGCGTCATCCTGCTGCTCGGCCTCACTCTCGGCGGCCTGTCGTTCATCTTGCTCGGCCTGCACCTGAGCTATTCCTGGCTGATCGCGAGCGCCGTGCTGCTCGGCATCGCCAACAGCGTCTATCACCCGGCCAACTACGCGATCCTGTCGGAACACATGGACTCCGCGCGGATGGGCCGCGCCTTTTCCATCCACACCTTTGCCGGCTTCCTCGGCGGCGCGGTCGCGCCCGCGATCATGGCCACGCTGGTCATGCTGGTCGGAGGTTTTGGCGCGCTGATCGCGGCCGGCGCGGTCGGTGTCGTCGTCGCGCTGCTGCTCCTGATCGCGGGCATTCCCGATGCCGGCGCCAGGCATGCGCAGGCGGGCAGCATCTCGGTTTCGAAGAAAAGCATCCTGACGCCGGCGCTGATCGTGCTGACGGGCTTCTTCACCCTGCTCGGCCTTTCCAGCGCCGGCATCTCCAATTTCGGCGTGGTCGCGCTGATGGGCGGCTATGGCACCTCGTTCTCGACCGCCAACATCGCGTTGACCGCCTATCTCGGCACCAGCGCCGTGGGCGTGCTCGCAGGCGGGTACCTCGCCGATCGCACCCTCCGTCACGGCCAGGTCGCGGCGACCTGCTTTGCCGTCAATACTGCGCTGGTGTTGCTGATCGCATGGGTGACGCTGCCCTCCATTCTGCTCATCGCTGTCATGACGACCGCGGGCTTCCTGAGTGGCGTGATCGCCCCCTCGCGCGACATGCTGGTCCGCGAGGCCGCGCCTCCGGGTGCGGCCGGCCGCGCCTTCGGCATCGTCTCCACCGGTTTCAACTTCTCGGGGATCGCGAGCCCGCTGCTGTTCGGCTGGATCATGGACCAGAACATGCCGCATGCGGTGTTCCTGGTTTCCGCCCTGTTCATGGCGCTGACGGTATTGCTGACATTTTTCACCGAGCGGAAAACGCCGGCCGCGAGCGGCAAGACGGATGCAGCCCTGAGCCCCATTGCCGGCGGTTGACACTCCCGGGTGGTGGCCGATGATACCGCCAAATCACAATCCGGGATGAAACGCCAAGGGAACGCCAAGGGGAACGCCATGAGTGCCAATCCAGACCTCGTCATCCGCGGCGGCAACATCGCGGACGGGCGCGGCGGCGATCTTTACGAGGCCGATGTCGCGATCAAGGACGGCCGCATCACCGAAGTCGGCAAAATCTCCGCCAAGGGCAAGGAAGAGATCGACGCCAAGGGCAAGCTGGTGGCGCCGGGCTTTGTCGACGTCCACACCCATTACGACGGCCAGGTCACCTGGAGCCAGGACATCACGCCCTCTTCGCAGAACGGCGTCACCACAGCGATCATGGGCAATTGCGGCGTCGGCTTCGCGCCCTGCAAGCCGGCCGATCATCTCCGCCTGATCCAGCTGATGGAAGGCGTCGAGGACATTCCGGAGCCGGTCTTGAGCGCCGGCATTCCCTGGTCCTGGGAAAGTTTCCCGGACTACATGAACTGGCTGTCGAAACGGAATTTCGACATCGATGTCGGCGCGCAGCTGCCGCATGCGGCGCTGCGCGTCTATGTCATGGGCGAGCGCGGCGCGCGGCGCGATCCCTCCACGGCCGAAGACAACAGGGCGATGGCGCAGCTCGCGCGCGAAGCGGTGCGCTCCGGCGCGCTCGGATTTTCGACCTCGCGCACGCTCAACCACCGCACCTCGACCGGCGACTTCACACCGACGCTGAAAGCCGGCGAGGACGAATTGACCGCGATCGCGGCAGCGATGCATGGCGAAGGCCGCAGCGTGCTGCAATTCGTGCTCGACCTCTCGACCCTCAACGAAGACCTGCCGATGATGCTGCGGGTGGCCGATAACACCAGGTGCCCGATCACCTTCTCGATCACCCAGAACGACAAGGCGCCGGAGCGCTGGCGCCAGACCTTTGCCGAGATCAACGCCGCCGCCGCGCGCGGGCTTTCGATCACCGCGCAGATCGCGGCGCGCCCGGTCGGGCTGCTGCTCGGCCTCGAACTGTCGCGCAATCCGTTCCAGACCCATCCGAGCTACCGGGCGATCGCGCATCTGCCGCTCACCGAGCGGCTGGCGCGGCTGCGCCAGACCGAAGTGCGCGCGGCTATCCTGAGCGAAAGCGCCACCGCCACCGACGATCCGTTGTTCTTCCGGCCGAACTACGACAAGATGTATCTGCTCGGCAACCCGCCGGACTACGAACAGCCGAAGGAGAACGCGATGGGTCCGCAGGCTCGCCGGCTCGGCAAGAAGCCGGAAGAGCTCGCCTATGACGCGATGCTGGCGGATGAAGGCCGCGGCATGCTCTATGTGCCGTTCCTCAATTATGTCGACGGCAATCTCGATGCGACGCGCGAGATGCTGTGCGATCCGCGCTCGGTGCCGGGCCTTTCCGACGGCGGCGCCCATTGCGGCATCATCTGCGATGCGAGCTTCCCGACCTATCTGCTGACGCATTGGACCCGCGACCGCAGCCGCGGCGAAAAACTGTCGATCCCGTTCGTGGTGGCGGCGCAGTCGCGCAAGACCGCGCTCTCGGTCGGCCTCTACGACCGCGGCCTGCTCGCGCCCGGCTTCAAGGCCGACGTCAACGTGATCGATTACGATCGCCTGCATCTGCATCCGCCGAAGGTGCATTACGACCTGCCGGTCGGCGGACGACGCTTGCTGCAGCAGGTCGACGGCTATGATGCGACGATCGTGTCCGGCATCGTGACCCAGCGCGAAGGCCGCGCCACCGGCGCGCGGCCAGGCAAGCTGGTCCGGGGATCGCAGGGCAGCCTGCAGTTCGGGGTCGCGGCGAGCTGAAAGCAGCCATCGTAGCCCGCATGAGCGCAGCGACATGCGGGATTTTCCCGGGTATCGCTTCGCTCACCCGGGCTACAAAGCTGTGCGTCGTCATGCAGCAGCGTCAGGCGCCGTTCATCATGTCGTAGGCCAGGAGTTCGGCGCCGGTCTCCGCCGCATCCACGATCCGCTTGCCGATGAGATCACGGAGCGTCTCGGTGGTGCCGCCGCCGAGCGTGCCGTAGCGCGCGCCGCGATAGAGACGCGAAACCGCGTACTCGTCGGTGAAACCGAATCCGCCATGCAACTGGATCGCCTCGCTGGTGACCCGGCTGGACATCTCGTTGCACGTGATCTTGGCCACCGCCGCCATGAAAGGATCGGGAAACGGATTGGCGGTGATGCAGGCACGATAGAGGATGCTGCGTGCCGTCTCGATCTCGCGGTACATCTCCGCGAGCTTCCATCGCGCGCCTTGATAGTCGGCGACCGCCTTTCCGAACACCGTCCGATCCCTGACATAGTTGCATGCTTCGTCAAAAGCACCCTCTGCCAGCCCGAGCGATATGCTCGGATTGAGGCAGCGCTGCGTGTTGAACGCGTTCAAGAGCTTCCTGAAGCCGTCCTCGCGAATGACGAGATTCTCCAGCGGCAATTCACAATTGTTGAACTGGATCTCGTGGAGATTTTCGCCGCCCATCGTGTGGTAGGTCCCCGTGACCTCGAAACCCGGCGTGTCGGGCTCGAGCAGGACGCAACCGATACCCTCGCGGCCTCCCTTGCCGTCGATCCGCGTGAAGATGACGAACATGCCGGCCTCCCTGGCCCGGCTGATCAGCGTCTTGGTCCCGTTGAGAATGACGCGGTCACCCCTGACGACGGCATTGGTTCGGTAATTCGCCACGTCGGTGCCGGCGTGCGGCTCGGTCATGCAGACCGCCAGGATGCAGTCGCCGGAGACGACTTTGGGAAGAATTCGCTCGCGAATGGCGCTGGGAGCGTAGGTCGCGATCACGCGGGTCTGGACACCGGCCTCGCCAAGGGTCGCCATTGCGGTGACATAGCAGGTCTTCGCAATCTCCTCGAGCAACAGCGCGGTATCGAATACGGGTAAGCCAAGCCCGCCATATTCCTCGGGCACCGACATGCCAAGCACCCCGATCTCGGCAAGCTTCTTCATGTTCTCCCAGGGGAACGTGCCGTCCATGTATTTCTGCGCGTTGGCCTTGAATTTTCCCTGCGCGAGGTCGCGCACCGTGGCCACCATTCGCCGTTGCTGTCCGCTGAGTTGGAAATCCATTGCCTGCCCTTGACGTGAAAACCGCCATGACCGTCAAAATGCCGGTCGCGGATACGATGATTATAGGTCACCATAACATCCGGCGCCGGGAGAAACCTATCATGATCAGGACTGCAGCTTTGCTTGCCGCAGCACTCGTACTGACGAGTTCGGCGGGGCGCGCGCAAACCTATCCGGCGAGGTCGATCACGCTGATCGTTCCGTTCGCGGCCGG
>Ga0210399_10004852_pt1 | contig 10449 bp, 3 predicted proteins | sample IncBWC14MmetaG_FD_150865 | JGI IMG/M metagenome (GOLD analysis project Ga0210399, IMG submission 150865) | Forest soil microbial communities from Barre Woods Harvard Forest LTER site, Petersham, Massachusetts, United States - Inc-BW-C-14-M | ecosystem: Environmental > Terrestrial > Soil >...
TTATTAGAAAATAAACATAATGTTACATTATCAAAAAAATATACTCCTGATTCGGATTATGAAGAGATGGAGATGGAGAAAAAATTTCATCTCGACAGAAAAAACAAAGATAATGGTGTCACTTTATGTAAAACATTTTTGTTACACTCTATTCAAGCTGCCGAATATCTAAATGATACATATGATCCGTTTAATTTTAAGTTAACGGGATGGCATGATCATACAAAAATGACTGCTGATAGTTACGATGAAGTATTGGGTGAACTATATGATAAATGGTTTGCATCCGGTAAAAAGATGGAGCCGGAAGTTAAATTGATATTGATGATTTTGTTTAGTGGTGCAAGTTTCCATGCAAGTCAAAAACTGGCTAAACATCTGCCGGGCCTAGATGATGCGATTAAGAAAAATCCGGCACTTTTGACAAAACTTCAAGAAACAATGTTTAAAAATATGGGTGGCAATCAAAACCAAGCTCAACATTTATTCACACAACAACAGTTATATAACAATATGAAACAGATGAAATCACAACCACCAATGCAAAATATGAATGCACAACAGATGAACTCACAACAGATGAATTCACAACAGATGAACTCACAACAGATGAACTCGCAACCCGTAAATAATATGTCTGTTCAAAATACAATTCCAATTATAAATCCAACCGCTTTAAATCTTAATACAAATATAAATAGTTTAAAAGCTGCAACGAATGAAAATACAAATAATATGCTGAATGACAGAAAAAACATGTATGATCCAATTCCTGCAGGTAATGAAATGCGAGGTCCAAATGCTGCCACTCTTGCGAAAATTAAACAACAGACTGCGAAAATGACTACACAACAATTGATTGATTCGGTATCAGATTCGAGTAGTGCTAAAAAAAGTAATAGTCGAATGAAAAATGCGTCTACTATAAACTCTTCCGATGTTGACGATTCCGCAAAAACTAATATTACGCGCGGTCGACGTAAAAGAACCGTAATTTCTATCAATAACTAAAAACTATGTAAAGAATTAGTTTATATATATTTCATAATGGACATAATTGATGGTACCGTGAATATAAATATATTTGATAAATCCGTAAAAAATACAGACACGCTTAATGAGGTCATTGTTGATACAATTAATGAAAAAAAGAAGCGTGGTAGAAAACCTAAAGTTAAAACTGATGAAGTTAAAATACCAAAAAAACGTGGTAGAAAACCAACCGGTAAAATTGTCGACTATAGCAAAGTGGTTATTTCCAACATTAATGACGATGATTGTATTATTGCACATTTACCAATTTATCTATCTGATTCTGATAATATATCTTCTCATGTTACACATGTCACAGAATCTCAATGCAATAATGCCAATGATGATAGTGCACCAGAAATAGCAAAAACCTCTTTACCCGTGAAGAATCAGGTTATTAAGTCATCTGAACTACATGTATCACATATACCACCCGTCAAAATGGATCTTGATACCACGATTAAACTTGATAATTCTGAACCGTTGAGCGAATATGATGATATTAAAAACTCAATGTTTCTCGCAACTGAATCAGATCAACCCCCAATAGGTGATCCATGTATGCAATGTCATAAATATGAGAAAAAAATAAACGAACTTAAATTACAACTTGATACACTCTTAAAAAATAGAAAGGGCTTAGCAGTTGATGTTGTCAGAAAAGTTCATGAACTTGATGTCAATTTAATCGATATAACAAATATTAATAATTCTGATTCATCATCTGAAACTATATTAGCTGGACCGAATCGATTAAAAGAATCAATTAATATAGCTTGTTGGTGGTGTTGTCATACATTTGACACAACACCAATTGGACTTCCTGACAAGCTATATAATAACATATTTTATATATTTGGTTGTTTTTGTGGATTTAATTGTGCACTAAGTTTTAATATTGATCTTAACGACTATAAAACCGGTGAAAGAACTACATTATTACATCTGTTACAGAAAAAGTTATATGCCATAAATGCACCAATTATGCCGGCTAAACCGCGTTATTCATTAAAACTGTTTGGTGGACCATATACAATTGAACAGTTCAGAGATAATTTTTCATTTATAAATAAAGAATGTAGATTTATATTACCACCAATGACATCTATTATACCATTAATAGAAGAAGATTATAGAACTAAATTTAATAATACAAATAACGATCAGAAATTCGTACCAATGAATAGTATTAAATTGGCAAATGCAAATAAAAATATTCTAAAACGATCAAAGCCGCTCGTATCACACAAGTTTTCACTTGAAGATATTATGGGCATCAAGAAAAAATCAATCTAAAATATTATAGTTACGATATGTAATATTATAATATTTTAATTTATCAGCCAAGTATATATGAACCTGCGACCGTTACAAAGTGTATATATAAAAAGATTATTTAAACTTGTATCTGATAGTTTACGGGAACGTAGTGGTTATGCAGATATAAATGTATTAGTTGCACAATTTGATGATATCTGGAAAAATATGGATAATTATGAGACTTATAGTGGTGATACTAATAACAACGTAAGTTATCTTAAATTCGATCAAGTTAAACTTGCATTTGCAAAATTAAACGAGATAGATCAACTGGTACAACAAAAAAACATATCAAGCATTCCATATTCATTTAAACGAATCAATTTAACAGCTGAAAATACCCCAGTATACAAAACAAGTATAAATAAATATATCAAAATGTTGCTCTTAAATATTGAATCATATAAGACAAATACACAATATTTATCACAACTATCTACGCAATCAGATAAAGATATATATGATGTTGCCATCAATTTTGACACCGCCAATTTAGATGCATGTATCGTGGATAAAAAATCCATCGTGCTAAAGGAAACACCAAAATATGCGAATAATATTGTATCTTTTAAATTTGCACATGCCACTGATGATGATTCAATGCTTAAAATTGTGTCGAAACATGGTGGAAATGCAGATGAATTCCATAGATTATATCATTTACTGAGCGATGATGATGTATATATGACACAATTAACAAATGATCATGATACTGATGAACTAATTCGTCATTTTAAATATTTAGACAATTCATTTATATGTGATATTGCTAAACGAGATATTGATATACATGATTATTTCACAATATTTGATATACATCTGATTCGCGGATTAGAAATCTTATTATATGATATGCCATTTAATTATATTGCAATGATCACTATTGTGGATGGCTTAACAGATGTTCAATTAAAATTTTTATTAAATGTTATAAAACATGTGGCTGATGATTTTGTAAATATATTGGATCCAGTTTCACCTATTAATCGTAAATTCGCAACTACAAATATTGCGAAACAAAGTGAAATATTATCAACTGAGATTAATCCCGACAAACGGCAAATATATGAATATTTCGTGATTTGTGCACTTGTATCTCAATATAACTATTCACCGGATTTGTCGGCAAATACAAGTTATGGTGTTGTATTTTATAATTATCTATTAAAATCTTACTATTATCACGTGAATTGTTTCTTTGTTGCGTTATATGCACAATATATAAGATCTCTTAGATATGAACAACATTTTAACCGAGTAACATTATTGATCAGCGATCCGCCCACTAAACGTCAACAGTATCTTACATTTAATGAAATTAAAGATTATACTGACGAACTCGATATATTATTCGCGTATTATAAAAAGCATAATGATGGTAGTGCATTTATATCATTATATATCGCATTAAAATATTGTCATGTCATGTTTCATAAATTCTTGACCAAAATAGATGAGAATAAAATATTAATGACGGGAAAATGTACAGATCCATTTGTGTCATTTATTTTGATATTATATTATAAAATTGATCGTATAATGAATATACAAAATATTAATCGCGCACATATAGATGAAGCTAAATTGATATCACCTGTATCAGTAATACCAGTTGTTGATAATAGTAGTGGCATGTGTACAAATCCATTAGTTATACATGATGATATATATAAATTATTACGAGCAGATATAGATTATGTCGTTACACCAGTTACGGAATTTTTCGCTAATATGTGTGATTTAGTAAAGTTTGCCACACAACCCGTCATAATGAATTCATATAAAGCCGAATCACCAATGTCATTATATATGCATTTCTTGAGTAAAATAACAGTGGGCAATGGAGTTGATCCAGAATTTACATCCAAGTTAGTAAACATCGCAGATCTGTTTAAAACTAATAAATCGGTATCGGTAAACTATACAGATAATCTATTGCAACCTGTACTGTTATTTGTTGTACGTTTCATTAATCAATTTACTGCATACAGCTATATATTTAATGGTATATGTGCCCAAACACGTACCGAAGATAAAAAACAAACCCGATGGAAATTAGATGGTGATGTATATATACCGATTAATATAAAGATGGATCAAAAAATAACCGATGCAATACCACAACAAACTTATCAGATAAATGCGCTAAATAACTATGTTATATTTTATTCATATTCACATTTAAGATTTCCATTGCAACAATCCATTGAAATTAAATATCAACAGGCTAACAGCATATTTTCTGTCTGCACAAAAGCTGATTATGTCGACAAATCTGCTGGATTAAATCAACATATTAAAAAATATGTATTAATTGGTGCATTCATATATAATGATAAAACAGCTAAACACACGACAATATCTCGTGTTGCTGACAAATACATACAAACATATCATGGCGTTAAATCTGAATTCAAAATAAGTGATACACCTGATATTATACCTATACTACTATGTTATCGTGTTGATATCTATGTTCCGAAATATGATATTGTCACTATTGCATCGCGCGAAATAATGCCACCACAATCTATACCCATTAAACCAGCTCTGGTAGGACGATTTAAATATATGCAATCATTACCAATACATAATATTGGTCTTAAAAATTGTGGAGGTAATGCTTGTTATTTTAATTCAATGATTCAATTATTACTCGCAATGCCCGATATGATACAATATCTGACCAATAGCGCTGTACTTGAATATATAAATACTAAATATATTATATCGGATGATGAAAAACAAAATAAACAAACACGCGGAATATTGTGGAATATATTGTCAATATGTCGAGATCTTACAGATACCAAAATGGTGACATATGATTCGGAAAAATACATCAATCCGGTAATAGATATAATGTCAAAGATAATGGAGGTTGGTGGAAAAATAAAAAATGATGCTGGCGAATTTCTAGAACACTTTATGAATATATTGCCATATCATGCCGTTAATGGTTCATATTGTGAATGGGAACATTATGAACTAAATGGAATTACATCTGATATTACACCATCAAGTACCGGTGCATTTATATTAAATTATTTATTGATAGAATATGATGATGTTGGTATGGATTTAGGTGATCTGATCAATAAACAGTATATCGCCAATACATCAAAACCATCAACTGCATCAGTTAATAAATATACATACGAAGTAAATAGCTCATTTACCACTGGAGAATATATCATTTGCAAACTACATATTGAATTTCAAAATCAGATAAAAGTAGAAATGAAAACACGTATTACAGAATCAATTAAAGTCGGTAATAAAACGTATAAATTAACAGGTGTTATTAAACTATTCGGCGCTAATTTCGGCGCGGCACATTATATGGCATATCGTGTCAATCAAGGAGCATGGTATCAATTCAATGATAATACAGTTACCGCGAGTACATTTAATGGTGCCACATCAAATGAACGTGGTACACCATATATATTATGTTATAAATTAACGGTTAGTACATACTCATACCTGCAACTTATTGATGCAACATGTGAATTTTTCCAGCCGCAAAATTATAGAGGTGCTATTACTGATTTGCGCATTCCCAATACGGTTTATTGTGTGAAACCGGCTATACACGTGTTTACATATGTTACCGCATTTATTAATTTACTGTGTAATATACCGGATTTGATCGCATATCATATGCATCCCGAGTTTTTGAAACTTTATGAACAATTCCCGAATATACTCGCAATACGTGTTTTACATCTGGTTGATTTGACAATAAAAAATAATGGATTAACACTTGACGATGTATATCGAATTGTATATAACGCATTTGGTACACTATTTGTCACTGGTAATATTGTTGGCCGACTATTCGTTGAATTTTTAACAAGTTTAACTGCAGTTAAATATATGTTCAATTTAAGATATATTAATGATGAACAAACAAGTATGAAAATATTTTATAAAAATGAATTTAAAACATCACATGATCCAAAAGACGATATAATAAATTATTCGTGTGCAGATATATGGAATTTTTCTGGAGATTCTGGAGTATTTAATGTTTATCGAAATACCGCTTATGGACAAACTGGTCCAACCATTATTGACTGTTATAATAAATATTTAATCTCGTTAACTGGCAATTTTGATCCGTCAACATCTGTTAAAAAATCTATCGATAATAAACTCATTACCAGATTCGATAATTTATATGGATATGATAATAAACCGCACTCATATGATTTAATGGGAGTTATTGTTCATAATGGTGCTAAATCAACCGATGATAACTATAAATGTTATGTTCAAAATCCGCATACCAATAAATGGATAGATTGCAGTACGGGTAAATTATATATAGGTCCAATCGATAGTCTATATGCACATGGATATACACCAATTATTAATTATTATCGTCAAGCTGATGCTGCATATAAATTTTACAAATTACCTGTACCAATTGAATATCGCAAAATCTCGAATATATCCACACCATCTAGTATATCAACTGGTAGCTTCACACAGATAGATGACCAATTAGATCCACTTAATCCGTATAAATATTATACCATTGATGAGAAGCAACAACAGATAAATGCCTATTTACGAAAAGATTTATTTAATGCTAATAAAAAATACTCATATTTATATGATTTTAAATCATCACAAGCTTGGCCAACTGATACATATGGACAGTCTCAATGTGAGAATGATACGAAAATACAAAATATGCCACCTGTTCCACCATCTGTACGTATATGTTCATTTAATGTTCATAATTGGGTCAAAAAATGTCCGCCAACTGGTAAAGAGTACAAAAGTTTCTATGATACGATAACTAATATCCGTGCACATATTATATGTTTACAGGAAATAGTACCATATTACCATGACAAACCGCAAGAAAATGATGACATTGCCGTTGAACATGGAAATTTTTCGGAGATAATTACAAAATTCAAAAATATGGGATATAACTACTATGTTATCCATGATACACATTATATGCGGGATGGCGAAACTAAACATAATATTAATGTTCTCGATATGAATGGTGACTATTTTATGTTATGTAATGCGATATTTTCACAATATCCAATTGTCACTGGATTAAGTAAGCAATTCGGATTGGGTAATAATAGAATTCTATCTAAAGTAGTGGTTAATATGGGACAAGATAAAGTTGTGGTTGTATATAATACACACATTGAAGTCGCCAATTCACGTGTTATTAATGGTGTTAAATCGGATAAACAGATTCAATTAGATAATATTGCGGATATCGTTTGTCGAGAATCATTAACTGATGTGGCATTTAATCCGAATAACAATATAGTTCTAACTGGTGACTTTAATAACTCTTACACCAATTCAGCGTTATCATATGCCTCTATCGATCGCGTACTCGCACATATTGATTATAAAAATGGGGCACAGATTGGATTCACAGGTGTTAATCAACACAGTATTATTGATCATTTCTTTGTCGCAAAACATATGACATCCAATGTAAATAACAGTTTAATTATTAAATCAAGTGCAAGTGATCATTATCCTGTTATTATAGATATACAAATTCCTGTTATATTGGCATAATTATAAAAACATATATATTTATTAAAATTTATATGTTTATTGAATCGATAAATATCGTGCTCCCTGCAGAAAACTGTCTGCCAAATCATCCTTCTTTCCATGTGAATTCAAAAATTTAAGATTATCTGGATCATTTTTCAATAACTGACAACAGTATTGAATACCGAGTTGTTTTGTCATTTTATATTTCTCGGTACTATCTCGTGTTGCCGATAGTTTTTCTATTGTGTTGTCTTGATTAACTTTTAATTTATTACTTGGACATATAAACTGCACTTGTTCTATTTGACTGTTATTAGTTTTATCTATTATACCCCTTATGAGAAAATAGTCGTATAAGGAATCCGCCATGCCTTTCATTCTGGGATTTTTTAACGATGGCTGATTTTCTATAATTACACGATTCACATTCATAAATTCTGGTTGTTTGTCCAGCGCACGCATTAAACTAATCTTTAACTCATCAAGTGGTACATTCATGCATGTTTTACGTTTGACAAATTTTAATTCGCATTGCTTTGTCTCATGAAGTTTATGTGATTTCATATGTTGTGTGCACATTTGAAATGGTGTTGCCAATAGTACACTTGGTGATTGTGTTATATCTGCACCCGCACTTGATAATGATATCCATTGTGGTCGAGTTTTACAATTTTCACGTGCACAGTTTGTTGATACATGCGTACTGCCTTTCAGTGCGATAAACTCGGTCATATATTGTTGTTTACCGACTTCCGCATGTTGATCAAAGTGCACTTTACAGTATCCATATGTTTTATTATTTATGGTTGCAGAATATAGAGCAGTATTGGTACATTTAACAGGTGCATCCGGAGTAGTGACAGCTTTTTTGCCACGTCCCTTTACAGCAGATTTCTTCATACCACAACATATAAGTACATTTTGTGAATCTAATAGATCAATAACATTCCATCCCGATATTTTAAATGGTTGATTTTGATTGTTTTTATCATATTCCATTATACAGTAAGCTAAATGAATTATTCCGACATCCCATGATACTATTTTCATATTATATATATCTGTATGTAATATATTTTTACATATATTTATTATATTCATATAATTATATATGAGTGAAAAAGGAAAATATGAATATGATTATACAATAATATTTCATTATATATCAAGTGAACTAACTAAAATGACCAAATCAGTGCCTAATTTCAATACATTATATCCTGATATGTACGCCTATATTTATGAATTTCAAAAAATATTGACCAATACGGATAATTTTAATCGAGAAGAAACTGTAGCTACGGGAAGGAATGTACCATCAGCAATAAAAACTGATATCATCATCACATTATTAACTATCCTTGATAAAATTTCAAATTATTTGAAATCACATAATATATCATCACCATTTACATCTCATAAATTTGGAGAAATAGTTGGTCAAAATACCTATAATGTTACAGAAATGCATAAACTTGTAACCGATATAAGATTTTCTATCACCAGTTTTAAATCTCAAATCACCAATATTGACAACCAATATAATGCTCTACATCACGTGATATATGACGAAATAGACAGTATAACAGCTGATGATATTAAAAACTGTATAAAACCAATACCTGATAATACTACTCAATATGAATCAAAACTTGTAACTAAATTTGTGTTTGCCAAAGCTGATTCTGTTGATGATTTTGCTAATATATATTCCAAATACGGTGGCAGTGATGGTAATTTTGCACAATATTACAAAAAATTAGTGTTGCCGCTGAAGAATTACACACCACAAATTATTGAAGACAAAATACAACAGTTAACCACAACACATCAATATAGTGATCTAGTTAGTAAATATAGTTTATTCGATAATGCCAGATTTTTATATGTATTTAGAACTTCTGGAGTTGGTCCAGATAAATATATGGAATTATTTATTGGTGATAATGGTGCTCAATTCTGTGAATTAATCAAATTGCTATCAAATTTACCATGTAATATGGATGTGATAAAACAGTTTTTTTCATCTACCGACTATATTGATCAATTCACTGATGAACAAATCGTAACTTTATACAACTATTTGAAACGAATTGTTAAAGATATATATGTCGTTACTGATTGGACTGATAGTAAAAAAATTTTAGATATTATCAATATTTATACATTTAGCTCAACGCCAGATGAAAATAAATTTAGTAAAACTTCGCCAAAATATTCAATATTAACACATTTTGCATATATTTATACAACTATAAAAATATTTTATAACATTCAGCCATTATCACAAACCAATGAAATAGCTGCATATAATATACTATTTAGATTATACAAATCATGTTTTATACAATTACATGAGCATTTATATGATTATATAATATTGGCACTCAGATATAAACGATACATGTCATTACTAACACGAATAATTAGCACGGATAATACAGTAAATAATCTTGGTAAAGGATATTTTAATTACGAACAAGTAACTAATTTATCCAATCAATATACACAATTCTCGTATCTAAATTATGACGATATTTTTGTAAA
>Ga0210399_10004853_pt1 | contig 10448 bp, 14 predicted proteins | sample IncBWC14MmetaG_FD_150865 | JGI IMG/M metagenome (GOLD analysis project Ga0210399, IMG submission 150865) | Forest soil microbial communities from Barre Woods Harvard Forest LTER site, Petersham, Massachusetts, United States - Inc-BW-C-14-M | ecosystem: Environmental > Terrestrial > Soil >...
CCCTGAACGAAGATCGTTAGTTTTTTAGGGAACGCCGTGATCTTCCTACCGCCGTCAATGGTCGAGAGAAATGCCTTGGGATCAAATTTCTTGAGAATCTTGGCTGCTACGGGTGTCATGGTCGGCCCCCTTTCGAGAGTTCCGAATGCGCGGAAGTCAACTTCGTATGAAGGGATGAATGAATGCGTAGGAAAGCGAGACAGCAACTTTGCGGGGAGCAACTTGGTCCGCGCTCGACAAAATAGTGATTTCACCGCTGGTGTCGAAAGTCAAACGTGCCTACAGACCGACAGTTTCAAAACCGCCGCTGTGACCAGAATCACGCAGATTGTTGGTGAGCACACCAGTTCACCAAACTCTAAAAACGATTGACACTCCTCATCAGGGCTGTCCTTTTACAGTAGAAACTCCTCACGATGTTGCGGGTGTCGGGAGGGAAGGCTCTTTGATGAAAATGTGGCGCAGTTCCTGTCAGAGAGGGAGAATTGCTGCGCCACCAAGTACTCGACACTGTATTGGAAGTGAAGGGTACAAGCCACAGCCGACCGACAAATGGTCAAAATTGCACACTCCCAAAAAAGTAATCCCAGAGCCTCTTCTGAAGTCTTGATGTCGCTTCGCTTCTCGCGCACGAGGATAACTGGCGTAAGGCCTTAACACTCAAATTTCGACTTACACCGCAACCCGTCCGGAGACCGGCCTTCTCATTCCATCTGGTTTCAACAGTTGGGAAAGCTCAACGAATCAGAAATGGGAGTCAGGCAGCCTTAAGCATGGATGACTCCTACGTTTTCCGTTTTAGAAGTTTCCAAAATGCCGGACGCGGATTAGCGATCACTGAGGCAAACAGACCGTCCGTTCCGGTTGCCTTAGAACGATCGTCACTGTCCCGTGCTCCCTCTGCTACTGAATCCGCAGGCGTTTTCGTCAGTTCATCGAGAGCTGCTTCTTCCGAAAGTAGAGGGGCGACGATTTTGAGGCTCTCAATTTCGTGGCGGACACGAGCAACGTCTGCTTCTTTTTGCCGCAAAAGTTCACGAGCATCTGTCACGGCTAATTCGTCAGAAAGCAGAGAGGAGACTAATTTCAGGCTCTGGATTTCGTGATGGACAATGGCAACGGCTGCCTCCTTCTGCTGTAGAACTTCATAGACGTCCTTCATCGGTACTCCTTGGGAGGGTGGACCCATCACAGCGTTCCCGTTCGTGAAGGTTATGAGAAGAATATGAGCGTCACTTCAGAAACTCAACCTGGCAGGAAGCACAGAATCCGTGCAATTTTTTACTCATTGAGAAATTTTGAGTGTAATTGCCTCGATTACACGCACCGACTCTTTTCGCTGCCAGGCGTATCGGGAAACTAGGCCGTTAATTCGGCTTTCGCACTCCGTCCTGGGTTCTGTGCTACCTGGTCCGAAAGGGAGTGCTCAAAGCGAAGCAGTCGAAGTAGAAGGCCTAGGCCTGTGGTAGGGCCATCTCCTCTTGTCTTGGTGCTCTACAATCTCGAAGTCGAAACTTCCAGCAACATGCCGAACCCTCTTCAATTTCACATGCTCCCAATCGGGATCCGCGATGATTTTTCTCACTTGTCGGATGTCAGCCGCGCTGGCTTTGCTCCCGAAGATTATTTCTCGGAGCCCTTCAGGGCTATAGGAATAGAAGTAACTTCGATTTGACACAATCATGAATTCTTCCTCGTACTTCCACTTCTCTGACTTCACAAAGAGCGTCTCCATTGTAATTCGAGATATTTGGTGCGTATAAAACTCGTCTCCAACCTCATCTGGAAAAGAGTGTTTCTCCTCCCACGGCTTCACGAATTCGCCTATTTCCCGACAAGGGACAAGAACAATTCGGTATAGCGAGGAGCGGGAACATATTCAACCGAACCCATGCGGGGTTTACCGGCCAGACCCATCTTCTCTGGGTCAAATCCAAGACACAGACCTTTGTGTCCGTCCGCGTAGTGTGCCCAGAGCAGAGCATCAGTCGGAGTTTTTGAAACTGAGAATATCCCACGTTGACCTATCCACATTTGGAGCGCTTCGTTTAGCGAGATGCGTTTCCCGACCTGCTTGCCGATGAATCGATGAGAGTTTAGCGCTAAGAGTAGAAAAGCCTTCCTGTTCAACTCCTTCCCAGAAAAGCGCTGAGACAATGCCAACTCGGTACGCTTGTAGTCCGCTTGTATATTGATTTGGCAGTCGAGAGGATCGTTCAGTTGATCCGGGCGCGGGAAATACAATTTTTTGGAAGTCAGGATCTCCGGATCTCCAAGATTCTTGGGGCGAAGGAACGATATTGGTAGACGAGTCGTGAGTCGTTCACACCTATCCAGCCTCAGAGCCAGTGAGTGTGCGCCCCGAAAGATCCAAGATCACGCCGACAATAAGCGACGCCATAGTGGCTCCCGAACCGCGCGCGATCATGCGACAAGGCGCAATCATCGCAATTCCGCAGGTAGGCGGGTTGCACCATCGCTATGAGAGGCGCGCCGCGTGAGGGCTGGGAGAACATGCCAACGCTGAACCGGTCCGCCATTGTTGTCACGCCCAAACAGCCTTCCTGGATTGGCTACACACCACCGACGCAATGAGCGCTGAACTGCTGAACTCACGCTGCTCGAATTGATTCGGGACCCGACGATCTACCTGATCCCAGAATGTGATACTGACGAGGATGTAGTCGAAGTTCTACGCGACTTGTGCGAAGAGATCTTCAAGGAGTCAGCTGGCGGGTTGGTATAGGGATGAATCAGTCTGACCGCAAGACCGGAGCTTCGACGAATTCCGACGCTGGTTCGATCATCAGCACCATTCCATGATGATTGATTTGTGCGATGAAACGCTGATACACGACGTTGACCGAAAATACTGCGAGCGAATGCGGGCTCCGACAGGCCGCGATCTATTTTTGGCGAACGACACCCAATGATTGGTGCTCGCGTGGAGTTGATTCCCGATCACGACGAAGAAAACTTTCGAGCCTTCCTCTCCAAGATCAACGGTCGGAAACGCCTTTTCAAGCCGGCGAAGTACGCCTCTGTTCGGGTCGCAACCACTTCGACACCCAGTTGCACATTAGCGGGCCGTCATCTGTGGTCCCGAAGCGATCTTCCGCGGCGTTCGCTGGCCGCTGGCCAAAATCTTCAAATGAGTTCCTCCCACGTCGACCACAAGAACCTTCTGAGCCATTCATCCCTCCATTCTTTTCTCACTGCTCTTCGATTCGGGCGTGTAACGATCGGAGGCGACTGGCCCCGCTAACAGCGGTACGTGATGCGATTGCGTCGCACACGCCATTTTCACCGGGCAAGAATCGAAAGTAGTCGACTACCGGATTCACAGGGGGGCCAAATCGTCTGTCGCGTGGGAAACTGGGAAGTATGAAAAAGCCAGAACTGACCGCCGTGGGTTGGCTGGGGCCAAGGGACGAAATGGATCCGCCAGTCATCGTTTCGGCAAGTGCTCTGAGTGCCGTGAGGTCATCTGTGTCGAAAAGGTTGTGACCGATGGACCGAGTACTCAGGGACAGACCACTGAAATGCTCAATGAAGCGTTTCGCACACACGTTAAGCTGAAGCACTCCGAGGACTTCAACCTAGCGGCTGTCCCTGCCACAGAACGGCACGACGCTTAGCCGATGCTCCCTCGTCCGAGTTTGGGACCCCTGAACCGCCTCGTGCCGATCTGCAAACGTGAAACCTTTCAAAAATCAGGGGGCAGTGAGCAATCTTGAACAGTAATGCCATTGTGGGCACAGTAGTCTTCAGGCTGCGTTAACGGGACGTCCTCCTACGAAGGTGGACGACCTTCCAGGGCAGGCATGGGTTAGTGTTCGGCCAACTTGGCGACGTTCGACCCTCACGTCCGCCCTTTTTTTGACGTTCAGGTTCAACCAGCCCCTTCGTTCATTCGGCTCTCGTGCGAACTCAGAAGTCCGCCTCTGGCCAAAGGAGAGAAATGAAAAGACTAATGTTTGCTGCGCTGGCATTCACTTGTTTGACGACCTTGGTCTGCTTAGCTCAGGAAGCCGTGAAACCGGGCAATACAAAAGAAGCCACCGCACAGGAAAACCAAAAGCCTGCGACCACCAGCAAGACCGTGACCGGCTGTTTGCAGAAGGGCCATGAACCTGGCGAGTTGTCGATTACAGGCGAAGACGGAAAGACCTGGGACGTGACCAGTAAGAACGTTAAGCTCGATGAGCATGTGGGCCATCAGGTGACGCTAACCGGTTCCGCTCATCGCGAATCGAACGCGCAAGAGAAAGCAGAGGAAAAGAAAGAAGGCCAGGTTGAGAACGCGGCGGCCAAAGAAGAATATGGCGACCTGCGCGTAACCGATCTGAAGATGGTCAGTGAGACTTGCAGTAAATGACGGAGTTCGATCAGTTTCTTCCCCAGGGCCAGCAATTTCGATGCTGGCCTTTTGTTTGAGACAACCAGCGGGGCTGGGTTCGAATACATCTCGTACAAAAATCCTTCGCACGGGTGCTGGGTGCGCGGGCATCGAGGAGTTTGACTCAACGACAGTCACGCCGGCATATGCGGTTGTTGGCGAGGACGATGTTCTAAAGGCGAACGCTGGAGGAATAGTATGTTTCACTTAGTCTGGTATGTTCTGATTGGGCTAATCTCGGGGGTCATCGCGAAATCGGTGATGCATGTGCATATGACGATCTTCTGGACGATCGTGCTCGGCATCATTGGATCGATCCTGGGCGGCGCCGTGACCCACATGTTTTCTCGCCCGGCAAACGAACGATATCATCCGGCCGGCCTCATTTTTTCCACGCTGGGCGCGATGCTGGTTCTCTTTATTTGCTACAAGCTGAAGATTCATTTCCCCCAGGTAAACCCGTTCTAGCTCATCGATGACTAGCCTCGTATCCCGACAGGACGCTTCACGACTTCACGACTCGCCCTCTTGGAGTGCTACACTGTGGAAGTCCTTTTACACATCCCTCCGCCGTGGCCCGTTCCGGGCGTCGGTCTCTTGTGCAATCTGATAAATTCCGCATTCGGAGGCCACCCATATGCTTCTCAACAGTACGCAGGGCATCGCCAGCTCGCAACATGAAGAACAGTCTTCCGTGTTGCGACGCAAGATCGAAGATGAGTCTTCGTTGTTGCGGCGCAAGATCGAGGAACTGAATACGAATACTGTCTTTTTGGTCGCCGAAGCTGGGAAATTGATCCAAGGATCGAAACAGCTATCCGATCGGCTCAGGTCCTTCGAAGACCCCACCACGAAGCGCAAGGGGGCTCCTATCACTAAATCGGGGAATAGGTAGTGGGCTGTTTTGAATTTCTGCATCGCCTTCTTCCTCAATCGGAATGATCAGTATTGTTCAGCATCGCCTCTGCTTTGGAGGTTAAGCTACTTGCGACCGTCCAAAGTAGGCATTTATGGGTGGTCATCCTTTCCCGCCAATATCATGCGAAATTTGCAGCGAGCAAGTCGATCTAAGCGTCGATCTTTCTGCCGATGAAAATGGAAAAGCCGTCCACGAGCATTGCTACATCAAACGGGTCACGACCCTCAACAGCCTTCCCACCGTCGCTACGATGACCGATTAAATTCAAGAACAGGCCGCTACCTCACCGGAACAGCGCGACCGGATTACAAACCTCGTCCCGTACATGCTTCCCAGTAGTGAACCTCTGTCTGGATAGCAGCGGAACGAGAGATCCTGCCTCGGGCTGCGAGTGCTGCGGTGGCACGAGTCGTTCACCTAACGCGGACGCAGAGTGAAGCCGTGGCCAGGAGGCCATACCGGGACATGCCGGCGTCGGGACTCGTAACACGTTTTTCACACTGCAGTTCGTCGTCCGCTGAGCAGGTTAATGACCAGAACCACCAAGCCTACAACCAGGAGCAAGTGGATCAAGCCTCCGCCGACATGCAGACTGAAACCCAGAAGCCACAAATCAGAAGAACCACAAAAACCGTCCAAAGCATATCAACCTCCCACACGCGAGCGGGAATCTCGTCACGTCCGCGTGAGACCTGTTTCGCGCGGACGGATAAGAATGAGTGATGAACTGCGCTACCTCTCGAACACGCAGCCGTCGGCTGGATGACGAACAACGACAGAACGACTACCGAAGCCTTACTCTTTGTCCTTATCTTTCTCTTTGGCTTCAGCCTTAGCTTCAGTTTTCCCTTCGGCTACGGCTTGGGCTTTTGCTCCGCGAATTTCCGCAAGGAACGGCCGGGCTGCAGCTGGAGCTGGCACTTTGCCCAACAGCAAAGCCCGAGTTGTGACCTTGCGTCCATACATCGCGTGCCGGGAATCGCTGCCTTGGCGGATCGATGCACCCTCTAACGTTAGCCCAGCGAATGCACCCTTGGGCACGTGAGTAGGTCAGGATCTCTGTGTCCATTTTCCAATCCGTGCCGGCCTCGGCATGCCGTCCAACTGGACCCGCTGCCGCTGAAGAGTCCCCTCCAACTTGGAAATTACTGGAGAGCAACCGTTGCATCCCCTTTTCATTCTGAATGATCATTACCACGTCGACAGCTTCCACACCGATCTGCAGGCCCCAGCTTCCGCCCGAAATCGTGATGAAGGCCGGGGCACTCCAGCCATTCGCCATACGGCAGGTGGCTACACCTTTGTCTCCTTTACCGCCGAAGATAAAGCCGCCTTTAACCATATGCGGGTAACGGCCACGTACTTTGCGTGCTCTAACACTTCGTCCGGGATTCCCTTGTCGGGCATTCCCATAATTTCGTGCAATACCTGGGTAGCATTGTCCAATCGGTCGGTGGCATCTTACCGCCCAGCCCAACGTACCGAGACTCAACATCGCAAGTAACGACATTAGTTGCATTTCTTGGTTTCGTGCTGTGTGTACACTTGCGCTCAAATCCGAGTGGACATGCAGGCTCAGCAGGCTATCTCGACCTTAGCAAATCAGGATTCATGAGGTCTGAGGAACAATGCTCAAGCCAGTCAGGCGGAATTGGCGGCAGACTATCGTGAGAAATGTTTATCCGGTCCTGCGCTGCACGAGTTCCAGCGTGAACTCGCGTGGAACTCACATTTCACTTACTCCTGGGGGGCGAAGGTGAACAGTCCCCGATGCACCCGCAACCCCCCTTTGTAGCGAATGAATCCCCTTTTCCTAAATCCGTTCATGAAGAAGCTCACTCGCGAGCGCGTCGTACCGACCATCTCCGCGAGAGTCTGCTGGGGTCACCTTCAGCACCACCGACTTCGAGTCGGATTGCCTTTCAGAACGGGCTAGCAGCAAAAGAATCCGAGCGAGTCGCTTTTCGCTGGAATGCAAGATCTGATCCACGAAGCTTTCCTCGACTAGGACAATCCGAGAGAGAAGAACCAAGCGATGTGGGGCGTGGCGCCGGGTAGACTCTGTCGTCTATGGCATCGACACATCCCCCAACAATTAGAGGGTGTGCATGGCGATCTATTATCTGTTCTCGGATCTGACATCTGGATTACTGTGGCGCCAGCTCCAATAAGCCCCCTGCTGCCGGTTGGTCAACTGAACGAAAGCACGCTTCTGGTGGTGCTCGGTCTTGGGCACCGACTTGGGCCCGTCTTGCTTTGGCGAAATACCATAGCTCGCCAGATCAGTCGTCGTAAGCTCTTCATCTCTCGTCTGCAGTTCAGCTATTACGCCACCTCTTTCCTTTCAACAATCGTTGGCACCTGCATGAGTTCCTCACTTAGTGAGCGGTAATGAATCATCGCCGTTCGCAGATCTTCCGTACTTGCTCCGTCTTTCCCAACCCGCAGCGCAATCTCATGCGCGGACCGGTAGTTGTCCACGACTCGGGGATGGTCGACCGAAATGTCGGCCGCCCGTTGATCGAAATCGGATACGGGATACCCACGAGTTTTCATTAGAGACGAGACCAAGTCATCGGCTTCCGCGACTGCACCCCTTGGGGAGTCGACAAAACGAGACTGAACGGACTCCCACTGTTTCGAAAAGCGTTCACGCTCTATGGGATCAAGATCGCGAATGTTGAGCTTTTCAACCCGCTCCTGGCGATCCGCTAGTTTCGCTTCTGCTTTTCGTTCTGACCCATGCTTCTGCACCGCCCGCTCGTATTCGGGCCCAAACTTTCGCCGTAGATCTGCAGTCGTACTTCTGCGTTTTCGTACGTACAGCCAAGCAAGCACTGCGATGATCAGAATCACCACGGCCGCCAGCACAATGAACTTCGGATCCATCAGATTTAAATTCATTGAAACCTCCCTACATCAAGAATGTCTACAAAAGCAAATTTGTTCACAAAATTCGCCGCGCGAGCAGAAACCTTGTGAATGAGCAGTATCAAAGTTTAGGCCACGAAAAACTGATCAGAATTGATCGTCTTGTAAATCAGTCCCGTGTGGCCGAACCGAAAGTGTGTCCACCCAGTGTTTGCTCGGGAATGCTATCCTGAATTTGAATCTGCTGGGCGTCATATCGCCAGACCAAAGCAAAGAGCAGCACGGGCAATGCCGCTACTGTAACAACCGACTTCAAAGCTCTATTTGAAATAGCCTGTCAGCATCGAACGGCCAAGGAAACCGCAGACAGCCATCGTGAGTTCAATATCTTGAGCGAGCAGGACATCACGAAGGAAAAACTGACTCGAGAGTCCTTTGCGACAGCTTACATGGCAAATTGGGAAAAGAATGCCGTAGTGTTCTAGTCCCGGCAACCCCAGTCAAGGACTGTCTTCGTCTGTTTTCGACAGCTATTGTAGAATTGTCCCAGTGGATTTTGACTTGGGCGAAGCGTGCGCGCGGGGCGCTGAGTGGAGATGTATGGAGTCGAGGTCATTCCCTGAACCGCAGCCCGGTTTGCAAGGGAGAGCAAAAAAACCGCCTCAAAGGATGTCGGCGTGTGGCGGGTTCACTTCAGGCGTTGTGCAATGCCGCTAAGGTGTGGCCTCTTGGCACGGTCTTTATCGGGTGGTCCGCCTTTTTCTCGAGGCGGTTCTAATCCGTTGCGGATAGGAGCAGTTGGGTCCTTTGTTTCTGGAGATACGTTTGGCCCGTCGTCATCGTGAAGAACAACGTTCAGGAGTGAGCTGTGTACCCGTAAATTGTCACCAAGGTCATAGTTGATAAAGCCGAGTTTCCTGAATCGATTCATGAAAAAGCTGACTCGCGATCGTGTCGTCCCCACCATCTCTGCCAGAGTCTCTTGGCTAAGCCTAGGGACCGACATTTCGGAGACTCCTTCTGTGCCGAATTGCGCCATCAATAGAAGAACTCGCGCCAAACGCTTTTCACTGGAATTGAACAGTTGATCCACCAGATCATCCTGATAGCGGATATTCCGCTTAAGCAGATACTTGACAAACATGGCCGACAATTTTGGTTCGCGGCTCATTGCAAGCATCATCGCCTTCTTTCCTACATGCAGCAAAATACACTCCGTTAGGGCAATTGCAGACGACGTGCGGACGAGCTGGCCAGCAAGACCCCCTTCCCCAAAAAAATCGCCTTCTCTCAAAATGCCGAGAGTCGCTTCTTTTCCAGCTTCCGAGACAACGCTCAACTGTACCTTTCCCTCTTGGATAAAGAACAATCCGTCAGTCGAATCGCCTTGAGCGAATATTGTGTTCTTCTTTTCAAACGATACGATCTCCCTACCCTTTCCAATGGTTGAAAGAAAGGTGCGCGGATTAAAATCCAGTTTTTTACTTCCGAGAGTGATTTCGTTTCGCAAAGGCCGTCCTGACTGATGCCGCCACTGTTAATTATGGCGGATGCAGTCAGCCGAAGACTGATCTCAAATGATCACAATTTATAAAGAGGTACGGCTCGCGCGTAACGGGTCAATTCGCACCGTTCGCGCCGTGAACTGCCGCGGCTTCTTCGGAATGAGCATTAAGACGTAGCAGTTTTCATGGACCGCCTGACCATTTTCATCGGCCTTGCTTTCTGTCAAGTTCACACACTGTTTACAGATGGCGCAGCGTGGAAGCCAACCTTTGTGGGACATAGATGCCTCCTGGGAGAGACGGTCCTAAGCTAGCTTTCGCTCAGCTTGGGGTCTGAGCAATATTGCTCACCGCAAAAAGCAGTCAGCCTCAATGCGTTATGGAGATATTTCAACAGCTCATCTAACGGGCATGAATTGATTCGGTCTTAGTCTTTGGTACTACGAACGACAGGCGTGAAATAGCGCACCGTCACATCTTCTCCCATATCAACGACTTGATATTGCCCGACAGATTCCGGATGCAGCGCGGGCTTGGGTGTGAAATAGCGCACCGTCACATCGTCTCCAATGTGAACAACTTTGGTCACGACTACCACACCGTGGAGGAGAGTGGCAGTCCTCGCGTCTCCTACGGCAATTGAGATGGTCTGAAACCTGGGCGTGTTTTCACTGTGCGCCGTCTTTGCGGGTCGCAGGGGTACCTGCTCCTCGATGTTACCCATGCGCTGCAGCTCTAAAGATCCCAATAACAA
>Ga0210399_10004854_pt1 | contig 10446 bp, 8 predicted proteins | sample IncBWC14MmetaG_FD_150865 | JGI IMG/M metagenome (GOLD analysis project Ga0210399, IMG submission 150865) | Forest soil microbial communities from Barre Woods Harvard Forest LTER site, Petersham, Massachusetts, United States - Inc-BW-C-14-M | ecosystem: Environmental > Terrestrial > Soil >...
CCAGTGGCACGGCGGTTGCATCCTTGAAGCGTCCGCTCAGCAATCGGACGTGAAATTTCTCGAAGTCGGCTCTGCCGTGTAGATAGACAGCCGCTACCGTAACGAAATCAACGTCGTCAGCCATGATTTTCGCTAGCTCATGCCCATCATGCTTCGTAAAGGCATCGCAGAAAGATTGCGGTAGCTTGCGAACGGCTTCCTCATCCATCTTGGTTTGTGCATTCAGACTCGAACTTGTCGCGAATAGCAGCAACAACACACCGCCCACTAGATTTCTCATCTGTCTCTCCTCTGGTAAGTCATTTGGAGACTCCGCCAAATTCTGATTGAGTGGATTATCGGACAAACGAAGCCGCAAGCGTGACAAATTTGCCTATCACCGGCTAGTCCTTGCTCGGTCCTGACCTACACGGCTCCAAATCGATGAAAGCCAGCTGCGAATTGATAATTCTGTGTCCAGCTCCTGATAAGTCTGTCAGGACTTTACGGAGATTTGTGGTGGGGTTCAGTTCGAACTTCGGGGCGGTACCCTCGGAAGCCGGTTCACAACTGAGTGCCAATCCAGTTTTCGTGCATCTTTCGTGCAGTTATCAAGCAGAAGAGCAATATCGCTTTTTTCGTATGCGAAGCCAAACAAACAAGTTAGAGTTTCTACTGCCTGTTCTTTCGATGGCTACGAACCAGAAGGCCGGGAGTTCGAATCCCCCCGGGCGCACCACTTCCCCAAATAAAAACGAAGTTTTCTGAGAATCGTAACGTAGGGTCCAATTCCCGTGCTGCCAGTTTGCTACCGAGTCCCAGCCTTATTGCTCCCTAAACGCCTCAAACATCTCCCGTCGTCCCTCGCTCTGGGAATAATTCGGATTTGTTATAGGGGAGTTATCGTTGCCCCGCAGCCCGCGATCTTCGCAAGGGTACAAGAGTCTGAAAACTGTTTGCGTCCGCCCATGCGTCTACGCATCGCGTGTGTAACGTCACCGCAGTTTCACCCACCCCCGCTCTTGCCAAGAATGTTTTCCCATTCATGGTAGTTACGAGGTCATGGGCATCCCGGCACTGATGGCAGATGGATCGGGAAGGTCGTTCGCGTTTCAGAATGGCGAGCGCGTTGAGTGTTTTGACGATTGCGCGTCGTTCTGCCTCATCAACTGCGAGTGTTATCACACGTTGACCGATGGCGTTTTGCGCGACTTCGATGCGACTGGGCAAGCTTTCGAGGTCGGTTTCGAGCACAGCGGCTTCATAGAACTTCATCCACTCGTAATTTGCGCTCATTGGCGTTTCCCTTTCCGGGGCTATTAACGACGCCTAAACTTAGAGGTGGTTCGGTGGAATATGGTTACCTATATTCTGGGGACCGCTCAAAAAAAGGATGAGATCACTATGAAAGCGCGACAAACAAAAGGTCACTCGTATCACGGCAAGGTCAATCGTCATGACGGAATCAGAAGAAAAGGAGAATCTAACGCAACGACGCGTGACGGAATCGAATAATTGGAAGGTTATTTCGATGGTTGAAAATATTATTAGCGGGTTATACCTTGTCGGCGATGTTGCCCTGCTTGGTTTGCTAGTTTACAACAGCCACAAATCGGCTGATCGGATCAAGAGGGATCGTATTGTCACTCAACGAAGAAAGACTGGAAGAGTGGTGGCGCAAAGGGCGAATCGTCTCGCGCAAGGCCTCGATCTCGCAGCGGGCCGTTAGGGGTGACCAGGTCGAGATCGGGCATGCGGCGTCCGATTACGAACACTCAAGTCCGTCCCGTAGACGGCGATGAGCGCATCGCGGCCACGCCGGGGAACGCTTCTATATGGAGGTTTTGCCGCATTCCCCCTTGTTTATCCTGCGTTTATCCCCCCTTTGGCATCGTGGCGGCGGTCCACTTGTTCTCCCTTCAACACTTTTGGAGGTGTTCGATGTCAAAGAAAAACGTTCTCTGTGGCGTGGCGCTTGCGGTTTTCTGCTTTTTCCTGCTTGCTGCTTCCCGCGGTTCATCGGCTCCCCAATCCAATGGCAGCTCCGGCTACCACCTCGTCAAAAAAATAAAGCTCGGCGGCCCAGGAGGCTGGGATTATCTCGAAGTCGACCCCGCCACCCATCGCCTGTTCATTTCGCGTGGCACGCACGTCATCGTCGTCGACCCCGAGCAGGGCAAGATCATCGGCGATATTCCGGACACGAAAGGCGTCCACGGCATCGCAATGGCCAATGAATTCAACAGGGGCTACACAACCAACGGCGGAACCTCTGATTCCACGAACTTTGATCTCACCTCGCTCAAAGTCCTGGGCAATACCAAGACGGACAAAGATTCGGACGCCGTCATCTACGATCCATTCTCCAAGCGCGTCTTCACCTTCAACGGCGACGCCAACACCGCGTCGGCGATCGATGCCGCTTCCGGAAAACTTGTTGGCACTTTTCCTCTCGGCGGTGGGCCGGAGTTTGGCGCCAGCGACGGCAAAGGCAAAATTTTCGTGAATCTTGAGGACAAGAGCTCGCTCGTGAAATTTGACGCCGAGACTCTCAAGATTGAAAACACTTGGCCGCTCGCGCCCTGCGAATCTCCTTCCGGCCTGGCGATTGACGCCGCTCACGAGATCCTGGTTGTTGGTTGCCACAACAAGCTCATGGCGCTTGTCGACGGCAACACCGGCAAAGTTCTGGGCACCGTTCCCATTGGCCAAGGCGTGGACGCGAACCGCTTCGATTCCGGCACCGGCTTCGCCTTCGCCTCTTGCGGCGACGGAACTCTTACGATCGCTCACGAAGACTCCCCCACAAAATTCTCGCTCGTGGAGATGATTCAGACGCAGCGCGGCGCTCGTACCATGGCGCTGGACTACGCCACCCACACCGTCTATCTGGTCACGGCGGAATTCGGGCCTGCTCCGGCAGCCACCACAGAGAATCCGCGGCCTCGGCCGACGATGATTCCCGACACATTTACGCTGCTCGTCTTCGGCAAATAATCGCGTTTCAATTCGGCGCTGGGGCGCGCTGTTGCGATGCGATTGGCAGTCGGCAACGGCGCGCCGCATCCCCAGGTTAGAGCCAATGCCTGATTAACGCTGCCAGCTCAACCGGTCGATGCAATACTATTTAAACTGTTGATCGGACAACGCTTCCCTGTAGAGAACCGAAATCTCCGGCTGTTCAGATGTCCGGTAACCCGACTTATCGGGCAAGTGGAATTAAACCCTCTCCCCAGCGTGGTCTGCAGGAACATTTCCGCGAGAAGTGTTGTGCCTTGAAGCATTCTTCGGAGTGCTCCGACGTCCCGCTCGCTATCCGCACCATCCCGCGCCTGGAAATTCCTTTAGCTTCCAACTATGTGATGATACGCTCTCGTAAAATGCGACGTCGCGAATTTCTCACGTTGTCAGCGGCAAGCATCGGCGGAGTTCTTGTTTACTCCCTTGATGGCAAGGTCTCTCGGCTTTCCGCAGAACTCGAACAATCCATTCGCATTCCACTGCGGTTTTTCTCCCAAGAGGAAGGGTTAATCGTTGCCGCCGCTGCTTCACGAATCTTTCCGAGCGATGAAAATGGGCCGGGCGCGCGGGAAGCAGGCGTGGTTGTGTATATCGACCGTCAGCTTGCTGGACCCTGGGGACGCGACCGCCATCGGTACACCCAAGAGCCGTTCGAAGAGAACGCGCCTGCCGAGTTCGGCTATCAAGGCAAAGCCACGCCGCGCGAGGTCTATCGCACGGGGCTAAGGAATTTGAAGACTTTTCATCAGCTCGATGCCGCAGAACAGGACGCCGCACTTCGGCAGATCGAAACCTCCAATTTCTTTTCTCTCCTCCGGCGAAACACGATCGAAGGCATGTTCTCCGATCCCGTTCACGGCGGAAATATGGGCATGATCGGCTGGCAGCTCATCGGTTTCCCCGGACCACGCATGAGCAACTTCGACGACATTGAAAAACACTACGGAGAAGCGTTTCGGCCCAAGCCCGCGAGTCTGCATGACGTGACGGGTGGCAAAGGCCGCCCCATTGAAGACGAGCCATGAAGACGCTGCCCTCCGTAGACGTCGTGATCGTCGGTGGCGGATGGACCGGCCTGCTCATGGCCAAGGAGCTCGGTTCGCGCACTGCGCTGTCCATCGTTGTCCTCGAAAGGGGAGGGCCGCGCAAATCGGATGAATATGCGAACGATATGGATGAGCTCGATTATTCCATCCGTTTCCGAATGATGCAGGACCTCTCCCTCGAAACTGTCACCTTTCGTCATTCGGCTGCCGAGCGTGCCCTTCCCCTACGCCAGCATGGTTCTTTTCTTCCCGGTACCGGCGTTGGCGGCGCAGGCGAGCATTGGAGCGCACTGTCCCCGCGATATCTTCCCGATTGCTTCGAACTATATTCGCGCACCATCGAAAAGTATGGCGCGGCGCGCCTGCCCGAGGATCATTGCATCCAGGATTGGGGCATCACCTACGCTGAACTCGAGCCTCACTACAAGCGAGCGGAGCTTCTGCTCGGCGTCTCCGGAAAAGCGGGAAACATTCGCGGCACGCAAATCGAAGGCGGCAACATATTCGAAGGTTGGCGCAGCTCGGAATACCCTACTCCGCCCACGAAGGTCCCTTATTTCTCTGAACTCTTTCGTCAGGCCGCGAATTCTGTTGGCTATCATCCGTATCCCATTCCCGGCGCGACGATCAGCCAGCCGTATACGAATCCGGACGGTGTCACTCGCCCCGGCTGCACTTACTGCGGGTTCTGCGAAACCTATGGCTGCATGATCGGCGCTAAAGCCCAGCCCACCAATACTCTTCTTCCCCTCATCGCCAAGCGCAAGAATGTTTCAATTCGCACTGGTGCCACCGTGCGGCGCATCGTTCAGGATACGTCGCGGAAAAACGGAAAAGCACGCGGCGTCAGCTACGTCGATGCCACCGGCCAGGAATTTTTTCAGCCCGCCGAATTAATCTTTCTCGCCTCCTGGACTCTCAACAACACGCGGTTGCTGTTTCTTTCCAGCATTGGCGAACCTTACGACCCTGCCACGGGTCGTGGCACCGTTGGCCGCAATCTTACGCATCAGGTCTTTATTTCCGCAGCCACTGCTTTTTTTGAAAAGCCGCTAAATCGCTTCATGGGCTCCGGTGCCTCAGGAATCATGTTCAACGACTTTGACGGCGACGTTTTCGACCACAGCGAACTCCCCTTCTTGCGCGGCGGTCCGCTTTTGGGCCGGAGCGCGCGTTCATTGCCCGTTGGTGGATGCGATGTTCTTCCAAAGTCAGTCCAGGCTAAGTGGGGTTCGGAATGGAAAAAGGCAATGCTCGACTACTATGATCGCACCGGCCACATCGGTTTCATTGGCGACCATCTAGCCTACAAGGGCAACTACATGGATCTTGATGCAACTTACAAGGATCAATTCGGCGATCCGCTTCTTCGCCTTACCCTCGATTGGCGAGACAACGAGCGAAAAATGGCGGAGTTCGCAATTCAAAAAGCAGTCGAACTGGCTCACGCCATGGGCGCCATGGAAGTTTCTCCGTCTTCCGGCCTGAAAAGTTACGACGCCAGCCGCTATCAATCCACCCACATCCAGGGTGGCGCCATCATGGGAGTCTCTTCCGAGCGTTCCGTCGTGAATCCCTTCCTGCAGCACTGGCAAATCCAGAATCTATTCGTTCTGGGCGCGTCGTCCTTTCCCCAAAATGCCTCAGCCGGTCCCACGCTCACGCTCCTTGCGCAGACCTACCGCACGGCTGATGCTGTCGTAGAACGCTACTTGAAGAATCCCTCAGCTCTGGCGTGAATTCTTCAGAAGAAGATGGTCTGAGCTGATGTTCGGCATCTCGGAAACAATTGCAAAAAAAGGCCGCGGAAAAGCGTAGTGCCTGATAACGCGGAAACTTGAAGTACTGGGACTGGACTTGTCCGGTAACCCGACTAATCGGGAGTTGGGACCGATAGCGAGACACCTGCTGACTGCCGAGCTTGAGCGCGTACCCAAATGAGCCACGGGTCTTCCGCCGAGTGAAGTTGCTCGTTAACGGGACCAAGGGCATACCATTCCACCGTATAGCCCCGCCATTTAGTCCCCTTCAACATCAGAAGGAACTGAGCACCCGCACGATACGAAGTTGCAAAACAGCTACCCGATCTACCATCGGGTCGAACGAACTTGTACGGAGGCTTTAGATCGTTGAAATCGTCGGTGTCCACGAGAGCACCTCGTAGTTCAAAACTGCCATCGGGCATTTCACCACGAACGACTTCAAGTACTTTGAATTGAACCCTTGAATCCGGGGGATATGAATTCGGTACTGACGCTGCATGGGCCAGGCTTTCCGCCGTGGCCCGCACGATGACGTCGGCTTTTCGAACGATCTCCTCTGGTGAGATGGGATGCGTAGTGCTACAGGGAAAGGAATATACCGCGCAGGTCAAGGTTACGAAGGATGCCGTCGTTATTGGGATTTTCAAATTCATCGGTTCTCCTAACGCGGTAGTGGCTGTTGCAGCGCAAGGGTATACGAAAAGCGCAGGCGTCCCAAGTGCCTGATTAATGCGGAAACTTGAAGTACTGGGACTGGACTTGTCCGGTAATCCGACTTATCGAGAGCTACCGAATAGTCCTCAGGACGCTTTAGCAGAACTAGTTTGTCGATCAAACATATGCTTGTGCCGCAAGTGGGTGAAAAGAGCCAGGCTTGCGCCTATGGCCTTGACTCTCGCCCAGTAATTACATTGTGGCGGAGAAATGCTCCCACTGCTGCTTCTGCTGCGCCATGAATGCAATGAACCGCGGGTCCTTTCGCAAGTTATCCAACTGTGCGTCATCCTGAAAAAGCGGATAATTAGGGAAGCCCTCATCGGCCGTGACTTGCAACCATTTCATCGCTTGCTGTGGCTCATTCATAAGAGCATAAGCGGACGCGATGTTATAAGACGTGTGATGGAAGTGAGCGTACCCCCGGCCAATCTCGATAGCGTGCTGTATCGTGGCTTCCGCTTCGCTATTCCGTCCAGCCTTGGCCAGCATCATGGCTTTCACGCTGGTAACCATGCCGCCTTTGTCTTGCGAATAATCTTTGAAGTATCGCTCGATTAACGCCGAGGCTTCCGCATTCCGCCCCAGCCGGAATAAAGCGTTGGAGGTATAAAAAGCCAGGAGTTCAGGGTTCTGTTCGAGCGGAGTGCTATTGAATATCTCAAAGGCTTCCGCGTATTTGGCGCGGCACATATCGATGACGCCCAAGCGGTACCGCGCCAGAGTGTTCCCCGGATTGATCGCTAATGCCGTGTCGATCTCTTTCTGTCCTTTGTCGAGCATGCCGATGTGAAGATAGACAAATCCCAGTTGGTGATGCGCTTCATCAAAATTGGGATCCAATTCGATTGCGCGACGATACGACTGAATGGCCTGCGCGTGAGGGAAGCGCTTGTAGGGCGTCCACAACATCAGACCGCGGGCAAAATGGCCCTCCGCGAGATTGGGGTCTATCGCGAGCGCTTTGTCGACAGCGACTTCAGCATCCTCATACGCCTTCTTCCTCTCCGCATCGGACGCGACATAACGTGCTTTGATCGTGTAGGCGCGGGACAGTTCGGCCCAGGCCGAGGCAAAGTTTGGGTCAGCAGCTATGGCCTGCTCGAACAGTTTGGTCGCAGCCTGATTATCGGCGGGATTCTCGCTGCTGACATTTACCATCCCGTGCATGTAGGCATCGTAGGCCACGGGGTTGGCGGACTTATCGGATTTGACAGCCGGAGCAGGCAGGGACTTCTTATTATTTCGAACGGACAATACAGACACGACTGCCGCCACCACAAGCACGACAGCTGCGACCGCCAGCCCGAGTCTTGATACGCGAGGTTTCCGCCATGTTCTCCTAGGGCCAGTGCCTGCGGGTTTCAGTTCTGTAATCGTCGCCACCGAGGCCGGTGTAAACTGTCCGTTCTCGTGTTCGCGGCGGATTTGCTGCAGGTCAGAGATTAAGTTACCCATCGACTGGTAACGTTGCGCCGCATCCTTCTTCAGGCATTTTCGTATCAAGCGCTCCTGGCCACTGCCGTTATGGCCGCCGCCGAAACGGCTAATCGGCGGAGGATCCGCGGTCAAGATCGCAGAGATGACCTCTGCGGTACTTTGCGCCTGGAAGGGCCTCCGCCCGCCCAGCATTTCATAAAACACAGTGCCAAAGCTGAAGATGTCGCTGCGACAATCCAACTCCTCGCCGCGCACCTGCTCAGGCGACATATAGGGCAGGGTGCCCATGACCATTCCCGGCACGCTCAACATGCTCGCTGTCTCTTCCTCAACAATGCTTGGATTGCGCAGCACCTTCGCCAAACCGAAATCGAGCACCTTCACCTGTGTTTGCGCCGTAAGCATGATGTTTTCGGGTTTGATATCGCGATGAATGATGCCGCGTGAGTGCGCTTCGGCTAGGGCATCGGCAACCTGTGCCGCAATCGCGAGCGCCTCGTGCAAATCCGGCGGATGGCGCTTGAGCCTCGCAGCCAAGGTTTCCCCTTCGATGTACTGAAAGACGATGAAGCTGTGGCCGCCTTCCTCGCCGACCTCGTAGATCGCGCAAATACTGGGGTGATCGAGAGTGGCTGCGGTCTTGGCTTCGCGCACCAGACGTTGTCTAGCGTGAACATCGGCAGCGACTTCTGCCGGAAGGAATTTGATTGCCACTTTCCGGCCGAGCAGCTTGTCCTCAGCCAGATAGACCTCGCCCATGCCGCCGCGCCCCAACTGCTTGATGATGTGGTAGTGAGAGATGGTCCGGTCGATGAGTGCGTCGGAACCTGCCATGGTGTGGTCATCTTAGGTTGTGCGTTCGGACTAAGTCAACGAACCTGCGCCAGACCAAGCCGAATTGAGGTCCTGAACTTGGCTAACTCCGGATTAACGCTGTGGTCTCAATGGGTCGACGCAACACTCAGGTCGAACCCACCTTTCATTGAAAACAAAGGCTAAAATCGCGGCCTAGGTTGGATCAGCCGGAACGCTACCCTGAGTTGGGTTTTGACCGGGTACAGCCAAACAGATCAGTTCTTCAGAGAAGTAGTGTCGGATCAAATGATTAGATGGTGTTGCATCGACCGTCTGAACTGGCACGACTAACCAGGCAAGTGAAATCGAATCGGTAAACACGAGCGCGTTTCGCAGGACTAATGTTGAGTTCGGTAAACATTGGTCGCTGAGCGCATTGGCCTGTTAGCACCAGTCGAGAATTACTTCCGTTGCCCGTTTCTCGTCCACGTGGGACATCTGAGCCCTAAGCGACTACGATGTTGCGTCCGCTACCGTTTTCGCCGCTGCGTCAGGGCTCGGTGCGCAGCAGAGGCTTTTTGATGTATTGCGTAGGCACGGACAGGATTTGGTCTGGCAGTATTGCGTTGGTGCGGCGGCGACCTACGAGGCGAACGTAGCCGAGATACTCCCCACGGTCAGCTTCGAGAGCTTTGATCTCCGCTTCATTGTCGGGGGCTATGAGCCTGTGCCAGTCCAGCCAGAGCTGGCAACCGTCCGGCATCGTATCCGCGATCTCGATGTCCATAATTTTGGTGCGCTCCCAGTGGCGGCGCCACCAGGGTGCAGAGTGCAGGCACCAGAGATCGTTCGTCCACCAATCGCGAAGATGTTTCGGAATAAAGCTGTCGATCTCTTGCATGAGGCCAGCCCCGGCGATGCCGATAGCTCCGCCAGGCTTCACGAATCGGGCGAGGTAGTTGAGGTACAGATCGTCGGTCCCGTAGTAATAGAAGGAATCAAGCGACACGATGACGTCGAAGAATTCGTCGCTGAAGGGTAGCGACCGGGCGTCAGCATGCACGGGGAAAACGCTGTCTTCGACTCCCGCATCGCGGATTCTCTGGCCATTCTCCGCGGCACTGAACCACAGATCGGTGGCCCAGACCTGAACGCCGAATTCGCGGTGGAGGAAGATCGAGGAGGTGGCGCGTCCGCAGCCAAGGTCGAGTACCCGCATTCCAGGTCGCAGATCGAGCGCGGACGTGAGCCACTCGGCCATCCAGAGTGGATTCGCGGCCCCGCTGATGCTGGCAAGGAGCCATTCCGGGTTGTATTGCGAAGAGCGGGGAAATCGCTCTGAAATGGTGGGATGGTCTGAGATCGTATGGGTCTCCGTTCTCGAACTTTAGCCTGTGCTGCGACGAGGGCGCGACAAACTCAGACGACAACCTCGTGTCTGCAGCATCTTAGCGGATTGTATCGCTCACATGGACGTGTAGTCGGCGATCCAGAAGTAATGCGTCGCAACCTCAGTTTGTGCATAATCGCCAATCCACTCATCGAGGAGATTAGTACCGGGAAGTGTGCGTCCAGCGAAGGCTGGCATGAACAGTGGGTGAAAGTCCCATCGGGGTAAGAGTTCAAGCCCCGTAGCTTGAATAGCAGGAAGGAAGGAAACTGAGAATCCTGAAGCCTATTGACGAAGC
>Ga0210399_10004855_pt1 | contig 10446 bp, 6 predicted proteins | sample IncBWC14MmetaG_FD_150865 | JGI IMG/M metagenome (GOLD analysis project Ga0210399, IMG submission 150865) | Forest soil microbial communities from Barre Woods Harvard Forest LTER site, Petersham, Massachusetts, United States - Inc-BW-C-14-M | ecosystem: Environmental > Terrestrial > Soil >...
CCCTCCGTGAGGCGCGCGAGCTGCGCAGCCGAGAGTCCCGCGCTGTTCACGAGCGCGCGGGCGTGGAGCGAGGCGGGCGCACCGTTCACCGCGATCCGAAACCCGTCGGCCTGGAGCGCGAGCCCGTTCACGGCGCTGTCGCACGCCAGCACTGCCCCAAGCCTCTCCGCCTGGCCGAGGAGCGCCAGCATGTAGGCATGGGCGTCGATGATTCCCGTCAGAGGTGAATGCAGCGCCGCCGCGCAGCGCAGCCCCGGCTCGAGCGCGAGTGCCTCGGGGCGGGCGAGCGACGCGAGCTCGACGCCGTTACCGAGGGCCGCGGCGCGGATCCGCACGAGCTCGGCGAGCTGGCTCTCGTTGCTCGCCACGATCAGCTTGCCGCAGCGGCGATGCGCGACGCCGTGCTCGAGGCAGAAGGCGTAGAGGAGCTCGCGCCCCGCGACGCACAGGCGGGCCTTGAGCGAGCCGCGCGGGTAGTAGATCCCGGCATGGATGACCTCGCTGTTGCGCGAGCTCACCCCGCTGCCGAAGCGCTCCGCGGCCTCGAGGATCAGCACTTCGCGCCCGCGCTGCGCGAGCGCGCGTGCGACGGCGAGGCCCACCACGCCGGCGCCGATGACGGCCACGTCCACCCGTTCCATGGCTCAAGTCTAACCGGAGCCCGTACAATGGCTGCCCGCGACGGGAGCGAGCCAAGTGCCAGCAGTCGACTATCGCGTTACCGAGGACGTCGCGATCCTCGAGATCGCCAACCCGCCGGTCAATGCGCTCAGCCTCGCGGTGCGCGAGGGACTCATGGAGGGTCTGGCCCGGGCGTATGCCGATCCGGGCGTCGTCGCGATCGTGATATGCGGCGCGGACGGCATTTTCCCGGCCGGCGCGGACATCAACGAGATCGCCTCGGGACTCGCGCTCACCGCGCCGATGATTCTCGACGTGCAGGCGCGTATGGAAGCGGCCACCAAGCCTCTGGTGGCAGCGCTCGAGGGCAACGCACTCGGCGGTGGCTTCGAGCTGGCGCTCACCTGCCACTGGCGGGTGGCGACGCCTGCCGCCACCGTCGGGCTGCCCGAAGTGAGGCTCGGACTCATCCCCGGAGCTGGCGGGACACAGCGCTTCACCCGGCTCGCGGGACCGCAAGCGGCGCTCGAGGCGATCACCTCGGGCGCACCGCTCAGCGCATCGCGCGCCCTCGAGCTGGGACTCATCGACGGTATCGCCGACGACGCGGTCGCCGCTGCTGCGGTGCTCGGGCGGCAGGCGGCAGGCGAGCGGTGGCCGCTGCGGATCACGAGCGAGCTCAACGGGCGTATCCGCGAGGTGAACGGCGGGATGTTCACGGCGTTCCGCCAGAAGATCGCCGCGCGGGCGCGCGGCCAGCTCGCGCCCTGGAAGATCATCGACTGCATCGAGGCGGCGTGCACGCGGCCGAAGGCCGAGGCCTTCCGCTTCGAGCGCGACTGCTTCGTGGAATGCCGCGACAGCCCGCAGCGCCGGGCGCTGACACATCTCTTCTTCGCCGAGCGCGAGGCGCGCCGCATCCCGGGCGTCGGATCCGAGGTGAAGCCGTTGCCGATCGCGCGGGCGGCGGTGATCGGCGCGGGCACCATGGGTGGCGGGATCGCCATGTGTTTCGCCAACGCCGGGATCCCGGTACGGGTGCTCGAGCTCTCCGCGGATGCGCTCGAGCGCGGGCTGGCGGTGATAGCGAAGAACTACGCAGGCTCGGTGTCGCGCGGCAGCCTGACGCCGCAGCGCGCCGAGCGCGCGCTGTCCTTGCTCCAGGGTGTCAGCGCGTACGGGGAGCTCGGCGAGGCAGACATCGTCATCGAGGCGGTGTTCGAGGACATGGACGTCAAGAAGGAGGTGTTCGGGCGCCTCGACCGGGTGGCGGCGCCGCAGGCGATCCTCGCGACCAACACCTCGACGCTCGACATCGACGCGATCGCCGCCGTGACCTCACGTCCGGAGAAAGTGGTCGGCACCCACTTCTTCAGCCCCGCTAACGTGATGCGGCTGCTGGAGAACGTACGCGGCGCCCGCAGCTCTCCCGAGACGCTCGCCACCGTCATGGCGCTCGGCAAGACACTCGGCAAGGTGGCGGTGCTGGCCGGAAACTGCGACGGCTTCATCGGCAATCGCATGCTGATGTACTACGGCTCGGAGGCCGAATTTCTCCTCGAGGAGGGAGCGACTCCCGAGCAGATCGATCGCGTGATGGAAGGCTTCGGCTTTGCCATGGGACCGCTCGCGGTGCGCGATCTGGCCGGCAACGACGTCGGATTCCTGATCCGCAAGGGGCGCAAGCTTCCCCCCGATGAGCGCTTCTCGCCGATCCTGGAGCGGCTGGTGGAGCAGGGACGTCTCGGACAGAAGGCGGGCAAGGGCTTCTATCGGTACGACGGACGTACCCGCATCGCCGACCCCGAAGTGCTGACCCTCATCGAGGGCGTGTCACGCGACCTGAAGATCCGGCGCCGGCAGATTCCCGACGAGGAGATCCTCGACCGGCTGCTGCATCCCCTGGTCAACGAGGGCGCCCGGATCGTCGACGAGGGCATCGCGCTGCGCGCAGGCGACATCGACGTGGTCTACGTCAACGGCTACGGGTTCCCCGCCTGGCGGGGCGGCCCGATGTATTGGGCCGAGCAGGCGGGCCTCAAGCGTGTCGTGGAGACCATGCAGCGGCTCGCGCCTTCGCATGGGGCGCGATGGCGGCCCGCGCCGCTGCTCGAGCAGCTGGCAGCGACCGGTCGTGGCTGGCCGAGCGTGCGTGAGCCGAAATCACGATAGTGAACCAATTGGTTCAGTGTTGCCGCGGGCACTAGCAGCCATCCCGGTCGCCGCGTCTGCCCTGGCGATTGCCGCGCTGGTCACGACGATCGCGGCGCCGGCGCAGTCGCGCGCGCCGCCGTCGCCAGCGCTCGAGGCGGCATACCTGGCCAGCATGGAAGGGCGGAAGGCCGACGCGCTGGCTGCCGTGCAGGAGCTTGCCGAGAGCCTCCCCGTGGGACGGGTGCTCGCCGCGGGCGGTTCGGGCTGGGAGCTCACGCCGCAGTACGCAGCGCTGGTGCGGTTCGGGCTCTGGGATGAGCTGATCGCACTTGCGCCGCCGGATGCGCGCGCCCCAGGACTCACCGCCGGGTACCTCTATGGGCACGGCGTGGCGCTCGCCGCCCGTGGCCGGCTCGCCGAGGCGCGCGCGGCGCTGGACGAACTCACGGCTCTCGCGGCCGCCGTGCCGGCGGACGCGCCGGCCAGCAACTCGATGCTGCGTGATGTCCTTAAAGTGGCGCTGCCCGTGCTCGCCGCGCGCATCGCCGCGACCGAGCTGCGCAGCGCCGAGGCGATCAGCGCGCTCGAGGCGGCGACCGCCGCCGAGGATCGCCTCGGCGCGAGCGGGGGCGGGGAGTGGTTTTTCCCGGTCCGCCACCTCCTGGGCGCGCAGCTGCTCGCCGCCGGGCGCGCCGCGCAGGCGGAGCGCGTCTACCGTGAGGATCTCACGCGCCACCCCGGCAACGGCTGGGCGCTCTTCGGGCTCGCGGCGGCGCTGCGCGCCGAGGACCGCGGGAGCGCCGCCGCCGCCAGCCGGCGCGCATTCTCCCGTGCATGGAAACAGGCCGACGTGCGCCTCCTGTCGTCGGCTTTCTGGTTCCCGGGGCCCGACACCACGAGCTGCGAGTGCCAGCGTCCGTCGGCGGACTGACTCAGGCTACCGGCAGACGGGTGGTGAACTTCTTGGTGCGCAGCACGAAGCTCGTATTGACGGAGCGCACCGCGGCGAGCTGCAGCAGCTGCGTCGACAGGAAGTGCTCGTAGGCCTCCATGCTGGCGGCGACGATGCGCAGCAGGTAGTCGTTCGGGCCGCTCATCGAGTGGCACTCGAGCACTTCCGGACGCTCCTTCACCAGCTGATCGAACAGTCGCACGGACTCCGGGTGATGGTTCTCGAGGGAGACCACGGCGTAGGCGAGAATCGGCAGCCCGATCGCCGGCGCGGAGAGCAGCGTCACGTAGCCGCCGATGAAGCCGGCTTCCTCGAGGCGCCGCAGGCGCCGCCAGCAGGGCGCCGGCGAGAGGCCGACCCGCTTCGCGAGCTCCTGGTTGGAGATGCGCGCGTCGGACTGCAGCTGCTCGAGGATACGGCGGTCGAGACGATCGAGGGTGCTCTTCATGGCAATAATATTGCCAAATATCGGCCCGGAACCGCAATTTCAGCAAGGTAATTGCAGTCCATGGGGCATAAGCTGAGCCCCATGGCTGCACCGGCCGCCGCGATCGCGAATCTTCCCGACGGATCTCCCGCAGGCGCCCCGCAGCCCGACTGGCGGCGTGTCGTGCGCCTCGCGCAGCTCTCGCGCGCCCTCGATGACATCGAGGAGACGCGCCTGGTGCCGGAGCGCAAGGTGCTCTACCAGTTCTCGGCGCGCGGCCACGAGCTCGCACAGATTCTCCTCGGGCTCAATCTCACCGATGCGCATGACGGCATAGCGCTCTACTACCGCTCACGGCCCCTCATGCTGACCCTGGGGGTGAGTCCGGAGGAGGCGGCCGCGGGACCGCTCGCGCGCAGCGGCGCCTTCAGCGGCGGACGTGATATCGGCGTGGTGTTCAATCTGCCGGGTCGCGGGGCGCCCACCGTGCTGCCGGCCTGCGGTGGCGTCGGGACACAGTACACGCCGGCCGCAGGCTGGGCCCAGGCGATCCGCTACCGTCACGAGGTTCTCGGTGACGGCACTTACGCGCGCAGTATCGCCGTGGTGCTGGGCGGCGATGCCTCGACGGCGACCAACGGCTTCTGGTCGGCTCTCAACATTGCGACCACGCAGCGGCTGCCGCTGCTGTTCTTCATCGAGGACAACGCCTTCGGCATTTCCGTACCGTCCACTTACCAGACCCCGGGCGGAAACATTGCCGCAAACCTGCGTGCCTTCGGCGGTCTCACGATCCTCGAGGGCGACGGCACCGATGCAAGCGAAGCCTTCGAGCTCACCCGCCGGGCGGTCGCGCAGGTACGCGCCGAGCGCGCGCCGCTCCTGCTGCGGCTCACCGTTCCGCGTCTGTCCGGACATTCGGGCCAGGACACGCAGGCCTACAAATCCGCCGCGACTCTCGCCGCGGAGCGCGCGCGCGATCCGCTCGTGCGTCTCGAGCAGTTCCTCGTTCCGCAGCTGCTCGGCGAGTCCGAGTGGCGGGAGATCGCGGCGCGGGCACGCGCGGAGGTCGAGGAGGGCGTGAAGCGCGCGCTGGCGCGGCCGCCGCCCGATCCGCAGCGGCTGACGAGCCAGGTATTCGCGCTGAACCCCGACGGCACGCACGAGCTGCAGCAGCAGGGTGGGGTGCTGCCGGAAGGCTTTGTGCACGCGCCCGTGAGCGAGCGTGCACAACCGGAGGCGACGCGCATCAACATGCTCACCGCCATCCGCCGCACGCTCGATGTGGAGCTCGCGGTGAATCCCCGCATGGTGGTATTCGGCGAGGACGTGGGACCGAAGGGCGGGGTGCACGGCGCGACGCTCGGACTGCAGGACAAGTATGGCGGCGCGCGCGTATTCGATACCAGCCTGTCCGAGGAAGGCATCATCGGGCGCGCGGTCGGCATGGCGCTCGCGGGCCTGCTGCCGGTCGCCGAGATCCAGTTCCGCAAATACGCCGAGCCGGCCGCCGAGCAGCTCAACGACTGCGGGACGCTGCGCTGGCGCACACGCAACCGCTTCGCCGCGCCCGTGGTGGTGCGTATGCCGGGTGGTTTCTTCAAGTGCGGGGATCCGTGGCACAGCCAGACCAACGAGGTCGCCTGGGTGCACGGCATCGGCTGGCAGGTGGCGGTGCCTTCGAACGCCGAGGATGCGGTGGGTTTGCTGCGCGCCGCCCTGCGCGGCAACGATCCGGTCATCTTCTTCGAGCATCGCGCCATGCTCGACGGCGCCTGGGCGCGCCGACCGTACCCCGGGGATGAGTTCATCGTGCCTTACGGCCACGCGCGGCTGGTGCGGCCGGGCGCCGAGCTCACCGTGGTGACCTGGGGAGCGATGGTGGAGCGCTGCGAGCTCGCCGCGCGTGATTCGCACGTTGACGCCGAGGTGCTCGATCTGCGTACTCTCTCGCCCTGGGACAAGCGGGCGGTGCTCGCCTCCGTGGAAAAGACCCACCGGTGCCTGATCGTGCACGAGGACAACCTGACCGCCGGCTTTGGCGCCGAAGTGGCGGCGACGCTCGTGAGCGAGGCGTTCTACAGCCTCGAGGCGCCCGTCGAGCGGCTGGCGATGCCCGACATACCGAGTCCGCACAGCCCGATACTGCTCGAGGCCGCGGTGCCCGACGTAGCGCGCATCGCGCGCGCGATCCAGAAGCTGGCGAGCCTGTGAGGCGATGAGCGCCAGCAGCGAAATCCGCGCGCCCGCAGAGCAGACCGAGGGCACGCGCTCGCAGCTGCTGCGCTGGCTGAAGCGCGTCGGCGAGAGCGTCGAAGCCAACGAGCCGCTGATCGAGCTCGAGACCGACAAGGTGACGGTGGAGGTCGCCTCACCCGCGAGTGGAGTGCTCGCCGAGATCCTGAAGCAGGAGCAGGACGAGATCGTGCCGGGGGAGCTCCTTGGCCGCATCGAGACGGGCGCCGCGCAGAGCGCGGGCGCCGCGGTGGCCGGTGAGGCCGCGGTGGCCGGTGAGGTCGCGGGCGCAGCGGCTGCGAATCGTGCGGCTGCCGCGGGTGCGGCGCGCGCCGGGGCGCCGGCGGGGTCGCGGGCGACCTCCCAGGCGAGTCCGGCGGTGCAGCGGCTCCTGGCGGAGCGCGGCCTGAGCGCCGCCGACGTGCAGGGAACGGGTCCGTCCGGCCGCATCACCGTCGAGGATGTGCTGCGCGCGCCCGCCACCGGCGACGGCGGCCGGCCCGAGGCGCGCGCCCCGGCAGCCGGTGAGAAGCCCGCCGCTTCAGTGCGCAGTCATCTCGTTCCTCATAGCGCCGTGCGGCGGCGCATCGCCGAGCACATGGTGCAGAGCCTGCTGCACACCGCGCCGCACGTGACCACCGTGTTCGAGGCCGACCTGACCGCGGTATTGAAGGACCGCGCACGCCGGCGCGAGGAGTTCGCGCAGCGCGGCGCGCCGCTGACGCTCACCGCCTATTTCGTGCAGGCAGCGGTCGCGGCGATTCGTGTCGTGCCCGAGGCCAACAGCCGCTGGACCGACGGCGGGCTCGAGATCTACGACGACATTCACATCGGCATCGCGACAGCGGTCGAAGGCACGGGGCTGGTGGTACCGGTGCTGCACGACGCGGGGACGCGCGATCTGCTCGAGATCGCCCGCGGGCTCGAGGAGCTCGTCGGCCGCGCGCGCAGCGGCACCCTGGCGCCCGCGGACGTTCGCGGCGGCACCTTCACCATCTCGAATCACGGGGTGAGCGGCAGCCTGCTCGCGGCGCCCATCATCATCAATCAGCCACAGTCGGCGATTCTCGGGGTCGGCAAGCTCGAGAAGCGTCCGGTGGTGATCGAGGAGGGGGACGAGCAGAAGATCGCGGTGCAGCCGCGCTGCTACGTCACGCTGACGCTCGATCACCGCGCGATGGACGGCCATCAGGCGAACCGTTTCATGCAGATCTTCGTCGGCGCGCTCGCCGACGGGTCGGCCTGAAGTCCCGCGGGGCGCGGTGTCCGGGCGGCATGCGGCTGCGGAGCTCGAGCCGATCGAGCGCGCGGGCATCGAGGAGCTGCGGGCGCTGCAGCTCGCGCGCCTGCAGTGGTCGGTGCGTCATGCCTACGAGAATGTGGCGCCGTACCGCCGCAAATGTGAGCTCGCCGGCGTCCACCCCGGGGAGCTCAGGACGCTCGCCGATCTCGCTCACTTCCCCTTCACGGTCAAGGATGATCTGCGCGCGCACTACCCATTCGGCATGTTTGCCGTACCGCGCTCGCAGATCGTGCGCCTGCACGCTTCGAGCGGCACCACCGGCAAGCCTACCGTGGTCGGCTACACCCGCGAGGACATCGACACCTGGGCGGCGCTGGTGGCGCGCTCGCTGCGCGCCGCCGGGGCGCGCCCCGGAGACATCGTGCATATCGCCTATGGCTACGGCCTGTTCACCGGTGGCCTCGGCGCGCACTACGGTGCCGAGCGCCTCGGCTGCACCGTCGTACCGATGTCGGGTGGACAGTCGCAGAAGCAGGTACAGCTGATCTGCGACCTGAGGCCCGACGTCATCATGGTGACTCCCTCCTACATGTTGGCGCTGGTCGAGGAGTTTCGCCGCCAGGGCCTCGATCCGGCGGCGAGCTCGCTGCGTATCGGGATCTTCGGCGCCGAGCCCTGGACCGAAGCGCTGCGCGCCGAGATCGAGAGCAGCGCCGGACTCGAGGCGCTCGACATCTACGGGCTCTCGGAGGTGATGGGACCCGGCGTCGCGTGCGAATGCCTCGAGACCAAGGACGGGCCCGTGATCTGGGAGGATCACTTCTATCCCGAGGTCGTCGATCCGGTCACGGGCGCGGTGTTGGAAGATGGCTGCTTCGGTGAACTGGTATTCACCTCGCTCACCAAGCAGGCGCTGCCCATGATCCGCTACCGCACGCGCGATCTGACCGCACTCCTGCCGCCGACCGCCCGCTCGATGCGCCGCATGGCGCGCATCAGCGCCCGTTCGGACGACATGCTGATCGTGCGCGGCGTAAACCTGTTCCCGAGTCAGATCGAGGAGCTGGTGCTGAAGATCCCGCGCCTCGCGCCGCACTATCAGCTCGAGCTGACGCGCGAGGGACATCTGGATCAGCTTGCGATCAAGGTGGAGTGCCTCGCGGGAACGCCGGACGAAGCACGCGGCAACCTCGGGCGCGAGCTCGAGGTCAGCATCAAGGCGCTCGTCGGCGTCTCGACGCGAGTGCACGTCGGGGATCCCGGCTCGATCGAGCGCTCGGCGGGCAAGGCCCAGCGCGTCATCGACCTGCGCGAGCGGCGTTGAGCCGATGCGGCGATCCGGCACTGTCTGTCGGGAGTGGGCGACAGTTTGTGCAACGGCGGGACGGGCGCTACAACGCCCGGGACGTCACGAAGCAAACTTCCGGGGAGCGACCCGCATGAACGCACTTTCCTTCGCCCGCCGCTGCTGGCACGCGGCGCGCCCACTCTCGCTGCGTCTCGCCGCCGCCGCCGTCACCAGCGCGCTGCTCGTCAACGCCTGCGGTGGCGGAGGCCCTGCCATGAGCGTGAATCCTCAATCGGGGACCGCCATGGTGACCCTCACGGACATGCCCGGGGATTTCCTCAGCTACATGGTCAACGTCGTGTCGCTTAAGCTGACACGCAGCGACGGCACCACGGTCGAGACGGTGCCGAAGACCACCACGGTTGACTTCGCACAGCTGGTCAACCTGTCGGAGGTATTGAGCGCCCAGCAGGTTCCCGCGGGAAACTACACCGGCGTCGCTCTGACCCTCGATTACGGCAGCGCGACCATCGTCATCGACAACGGCGCCGGTGGGCTCACGGTGCCGGCCGCCAACATCGTCAACGGCGCGACCAACAAGGCGCTGGTCTCGCCCAACAATCAGATGACGGTGACGCTGCAGCTGCCGTCCGACTCTCCGTTCGTCGTCACCACCGGCGCCATCTCGCACCTGGCGCTCGACTTCAACCTGAGCGCCTCGAATACGGTTGCGCCCTCGACCATCGCCTCCACGACCATGGCGAGCGCCCTTATGGTCACGGTGAACCCGGTGCTGGTGGCGAGCCTGACGCCCGATGTGACCAGGCCGGTCCGCGTGCGCGGGCCGCTGGTGAGCGTGACCAACACCTCGAGCCAGACCTCGTACACGGTTCAGGTGTTTCCGTTCTTCACCGACGCGGATGACGGCATGGGACAGGTGGTGGTTTACACGACCACGACCACCGCGTTCACGCTCAACGGCACCGCTTACACGGGCACTGCGGGCCTGACCGCGCTCGCGGCGCTGCCGACGGGAACGATGACTCTCGCCCTCGGAACCTTCGATGCTACTTCCAAGACCTTCACCGCCGCGCAGGTGTTTGCCGGCACGAGCGTCCCGGGGGCCGGCCTCGACAGCGTCGAAGGCACCGTAGTCGCGCGCAGCGGCGACGTGCTGACGGTGCGGCATGCCTTCTTCGAGCCGGAGGAGGGCGGTGGCGTCACGGGCGGGGAGGTCGATAGCGCCACCGGCAGCACCATGAGTAACGTTATGGGCAGCACGATGAGTGGCTCCATGGGCACCAGCAGCATGGGCACGAGCGATTTCGGCTTCTCCGGCGTAGTAACGGTCACGGTGGCTGCCGCCACGATGGTTACCGAGGACGGGCAGTCCGGGACGCTCGGGCCTCAGGACATCTCCGTCGGCCAGCACCTGCAGGCGTTCGGAAAGGCCAGCACCGACACGAGCGGCAACCGGGCCCTCGATGCGAGCTCCGGGAGCGTGCGGCTGATGGTGACGCGCGCCT
>Ga0210399_10004856_pt1 | contig 10443 bp, 5 predicted proteins | sample IncBWC14MmetaG_FD_150865 | JGI IMG/M metagenome (GOLD analysis project Ga0210399, IMG submission 150865) | Forest soil microbial communities from Barre Woods Harvard Forest LTER site, Petersham, Massachusetts, United States - Inc-BW-C-14-M | ecosystem: Environmental > Terrestrial > Soil >...
CCAAGCTCCCGCGACATCGTCCGACTTCGCGATCTGCTTCCCGTTCAGAAAAATGTTGGCTCGGTAGTTGATCCCATTGAACTTCAGCCAAATTATCTTCCCTTTGTACGACGCGGGAATAGTGAACGGCTTGCGATACCACCACGAGACCGCGTAGGGACTGTCGGACGCCATGGCGATGTTCGAGAAATTGGCGCCAATCGGATAGTTCACGCCAGCAAAACTGCGCAGGCTCGTTCCGGGGAACGGATCAGGCAGAGACTTGTCCGTGACCAAGGCTGCCACTACCGTGCTCGGAATGGTTGCCGTATGCCACCCCTTGGGAGCGAAGGCCGGGGTCGAAATAACCTCTCCCTTGGCCTCGACTTTCGCGGAAGTCTGCAGGGTCCAGCCATCGCGGAGCATCAGCCTGCTATCCGCCGCAGGTTTTTCGGGGGTTGTAGCCGCGGTTTTCTGTTGGGCTGCCAGAAACGAACTGAATAAGAATTGCGTCAGAAGGAAAACAGTAAAAGACAGCGGCTTGCCGGGTTTCATGGGGCTCCTTTTGCAGGTGCGCGTCGTGATTGGCACGAAGAACTTGGAAAAAGCGTCGCAGAAAGGGATAACACTTCTATTAATTCGTTTCAATAGCGGATTTTTGCCAATCTGTGAATTGCGTAGCTCGGGCGCAAGGGCCTCGCCTGTGAGCGACAACGAAACATGTGGCGACGGCCGCCTCGGCCGTCCCGCCGATGCGAAGCAAGGCGGAACCGTCACAACTGCCGAAAACCAGCCCCGGCGAAACGAGCACGGAATCCCTCCCCGAACCAAACAGCGAGCAGCACTTCTTCGAAAGGGCTGCCCAGACTGGTCCGCTCTTCCCAGCGACGTAGTCTATAATTAAGAATTCGTCCGTCTACTCTGGAGTGATAAGAACATGATTCGCTTTCTACAAACATCTGGCCAAACCACGAAGTATATCCTCGGCGGCTTGCTGCTGATCATCTGCGCTTCGATGGTCATCACGCTGATTCCCGGCGGGTTGGGAGGGGATGTCTTTGGCAATGCCCCCGGCAAGGGCATTGTCGCCAAAGTGGACGGCAACGACATTTCCGCCGATGACGTACGCACCACCGCCAAACAAATGCTGCAGCAGCAGATGCAGGGAAGCACCGCCAACATGAGCATGTTGCTGCCTTTCTTTTCCCAGCGCGCCGCTGAGCAACTGATTACCCGACAGGCACTGCTCAGCGAGGCATCCCGCATGGGATTGCGCGTGACTCCTGAGGAGGTGAAGGAAGAATTGCAGCACGGCCGTTACGCCGCGACCTTTTTTCCCGGCGGCAATTTCATCGGGCAGGAGGCATACCAAAACATGCTGACCGGGGCGAATCTGACGCCCACAAAGTTTGAAGAGTCCGTCGGCCATGACCTTCTCCTGACCAAGCTCCAGGCGCTGATCTCAGGCACCGCCAGCGTGAGTGATTCCGAGATTCATGATCAGTTCGTAAAGCAGAATACGAAAGTCAAATTCGATTACGCGGTGTTGAAGCAGGACGACATCAAAAAAGGCCTGCACCCGACCGACAGCGAGTTGAAGGCCTACTATCAAGGCCATCTTGCCAGCTATGCAAACTCGATTCCTGAAAAGCGCAAGGTGAAGTATGCCGTCATCGACACCAACAAGGTCGAGAGCGGTGTAACGGTCACCCAGGATGACTTGCAGAGCTATTACCAGCAGCACCGCGATGCGTATCGCGTGCCGGAGCAGGTGAAAGTCAGTCACATCCTCATCAAGACGCCTTTGCCCGGTCCAGACGGCAAGGTCGACGAGAAGGGCGTCGCGGAAGCGCAGCGCCGTGCCGAGGATCTCTTGAAGCAATTGAAGAGCGGCGCGAAGCTGGAAGATCTCGCGAAGAAATATTCCGAGGATCCAGGCAGCGCGAAGGAAGGCGGATCGCTCGGCTGGATCGGGCGCGGACAGACCGTCGCCGAATTTGAGAAAACTGCGTTCTCGCTTCCCAAGGGCCAGATCAGTGACCTGGTCAAGAGTAGCTACGGCTTCCACATCATCCGCCTTGACGACAAGCAGGATGCGCATATGAAGTCGCTTGACGAGGTGAAGGCCGACATCGAGCCAGCTCTCAAGCATCAAAAAGCCCAGCAGATTGCGCAGCGCCAGGCGGAGAGCCTGCTGAGGGACGCGCGCACTCAGGGCCTGGACGCGGCTGCCGCCAAGCAAAACGCCCCGGTAATCACGTCGGACTTCTTCTCCCGCCGCGACATGCTGCCGGGCCTGGGTCCGTCCCCGCAATTCATGGAAGCTGTTTTTGCGGCGCAGGAAAAAGCTCCACCGGACCTGGCTTCGACCTCGCAAGGAACGGCGGTGTATGAACTGCTAGCCATCAAACCTCCCGCAACGCCGACCTTCGAAGAGATTCGCGCTCGCATTGAGGACGAATTCAAGAACGAACAATCGAAGACTCTCCTGACGCAGAAGGCCCAGGAACTCTCCGATCGCGCCAAGGCTGCCCACGACCTGAAGAAAGCCGCAAAAGAGCTCGGCGCGACGATGAAGACCAGCGATCCCGTTCTGCCCGATGGGCAAGTTCCAGAGGTGGGTTCCATGTCCGGCCAGGCTGCGGTGGCGTTCACCATGAAGCCGGGAGAGATCAGCGGCCCGATCAGCAGTGGCACTGACGCCGCGGTGCTACAGATCCTTGAGAACCAGCAACCCACCGACGCGGATTATGCCGCCAAGCGCGATCAGATTCGCGATTCCCTGCTGCAGGGAAAGCAGCAGGAGCGCTTTGGGTTGTTTGTCTCGAACCTTGTCGATGAGATGACGAAGTCCGGCAAGATCAAGCGGAATCAGGAAGAGCTCAAAGCGCTCACCCGCGCCGGCAGCGAGTCCGGAATGTAGCGGCGGGTCATGTCCTTTGCACGTGCGGCAGGCATCTTACTGCATCCGACGTCATTGCCTTCACGCGGCGGGGTCGGCGATTTCGGTCCCGCCGCGTATCGCTTCGTAGACTTTCTTGCGTCCGCCCGTCAGGGCGTCTGGCAGGTTCTGCCTCTGGGCCCGCTGGGCTACGGGAATTCGCCCTATTCCTCGACCTCCGCTTTTGCAGGAAATCCGCTGCTGATCAGCCTCGAACGCCTGGCCGACCATGGCTGGATCGACCGCGGAGAGCTTGATGCGCTTCCGCCTGCCTCTGCGGCCGTCGAATACGACCACATCTTTGCGCAGAAACTTCCGCTCCTGTTTGAAGCGGCGCACCGTTTCCTGAAATCGGGTTCCCAGGAAGCTCTTGGCCGTTTCGAAGCTTTTCGCGCGGACAACGCCTGGTGGCTCGATGATTTTGTCCTGTTCGACTCGCTGCGCGCACGCCACAAGCTCGAACCCTGGAATCAATGGCCGCACGAACTTGCCTCTCGGGAAACAGCAGCACTGAAAAAAGCAGCGGAGGAACTCGCGGATGACCTTCGGGTGCGAAGCGCCTTGCAGTTCGCATTCTATGAGCAGTGGCACGCATTGCGTCGATATTGTGCGGACCGTGCCATCCGCGTCGTGGGCGATGTTGCCATCTTTATGAACCACGACAGCGCCGATGTCTGGACTCATCCCGAACTCTTCCGTCTCGATCACAACCTGGAGCCGGAGGTGGTGGCAGGAGTTCCTCCCGATTTCTTCAGCAAGACCGGCCAGCGCTGGGGAAATCCACTTTATCGCTGGGATGTAATGAAGCAGCACGGCTATCAGTGGTGGATACATCGCCTGCGCTGGGCCACGCAGCATTGCGACTACATCCGCCTCGATCACTTCCGTGGCTTCGATCAGTTCTGGGAGATTCCCGCCGCCGACACGACTGCCGTGAATGGCCGCTGGGTCGATGGCCCGCGCGACCATTTGTTCCTCAAGCTGCGCGAGGCCTTGGGTGGACTGCCCTTCTTCGCCGAAGACCTCGGCTACATCACGCCGGAGGTGCATGCTCTGCGGGACCGGCTGCAAATTCCTGGGATGTCGGTGCTGCAATTTGGTTTCGGCGACGAAGGCGCGCACATGTATCTGCCGCATCGAGCTGCGGGCAAGGTCATCTACACCGGAACGCATGACAACGACACCGTGGTGGGCTGGTGGCACTCGGGCGCCGCCGAGCACGAACGCCGCAATGCCGAATCGTATCTCGGGCGCTGCGATGATGGCATTCACTGGGCTTTCATTCGTGCCGCTCAAGGTTCGCCCGCCTGCCTCAGCGTTGTCCCAGTGCAGGACATTCTCGGACTCGGTAGCGAAGCCCGCATGAATACTCCCAGTATTGACGGCGGCAATTGGCGGTGGCGCCTCCAGGAGAACCACCTGAATGGGGACGTTGCGTCAAAGATGGCGCTGCTGGCCGAAGTGAGCGACCGTCTCCCCAAGCCCTTCGCGTCTCAATCGAACGACAGCTTTTTTGCCTAGGGATAGTTTCTACACCGGATGACTCGTTTGCCAGTTGGACGATCTGCCTGATAATGAATTCACTTGTCTGCTGCCCGATACCCCTGACGTAGACGCGATTGCAGCCGCAAAGCGGCGAAAGAATGCAGCCCAGGGCGTAAGCCCTGGGTTAGCTCCAGAGAAGGGAACCAGTCCCGTAGGGACGACAGAAACTGCCCCGGGACGACAACCGGGAAGATCACGAGTTCCATTCGACCATCGAACTGCCCCACTCAAGCCAAATGCAGGCTTGAATGGGCCACCCCGGAATTAGCGAATGAGAAGCCCTATGACAAGACCGACAGGCCCGATTGAACAAGACGAAGAAGACCCATCGACCAAGACCACCAAGTCCGAGGGTGCCCCATACTAAACGTCGCGTCTTTTTGCGACGTTTAGTGTTCGCCACGGCCGGACTCAAACAAGAGGCGCGCTCGAGTGGGCCGCCCGCCGCATCTGTTGCGAGAAACGCTCGCGCCTCATCTTGTCGCCGGGAAGTCTTGCTGACCATAAGGTTCACGGCCCCATGTTCGCGGGCTGACACGGATCGTGGCCTAGCGATGCCGGAGTGACAGGACTCGGCGGTACCGGTGGCTTGGCCCATGGGACAGTGTTGAAGTCGAAGAATTCTTCCAGATCAGGCTGCGCAGCGTCTCGGGGAGTCAGGTGCGCGAAACTGCCGATGAATCGGTTCTCGACAAACTTGATCACCGCCGTATGATCCATCGGCGTGTGCGACACATAATGTCGCCGAGCGAAAGACGAAACGACTATGTTCGGCAAGCGGAAGCCAAGCTGTGCGGCGAAGCCTTGGACAGCAGGGGCGTCCGCCGGATTGGCACCTGGGTCATTCGGACCCAGGTCGCAATGGATCGTCGGCGTCCCGTCGCTCGGAACGCATGGGAAATAGCTATCGGCGTTGACTGCGATTTGCGAAATATCCGGGAGCGTTCCCAGTCCGATTTCTGTGTAGTCGGTAGAGTGGCCGGGCACGGGCGGGACATGATCGTAGGGGCCTCCACCCTCGTCGTAGCTTAGAAAAAAGACCGAATCCTTCCATGCCGAGCTGCCCATGAAAGAGTTCAGAATGTTTGCCACCTGCACCTGACCGGACAGAATCGATTGGCCCGAACCAGGATGCTCGTCGTTGTTGCCGTAGCCGGCTTCGATGAAGGCAAAACTGGGAAGTGTCCCGTTGGCGAGATCGGTGTAGAAAGCGGTCAGAGGGGCAACATGGTTCGGATCGACGCAGAAGGAGTTCGTGATATCGCCAACCACACTGGATGGTTGGGTGGCGCCAGTACAGGGCACGCCAGACGGGTTCTCGTATAAGAATCGATATGAATAAGTAAAGTAAGCGAACGTAGAAAACCTTAGCAGGCCGTCCGCGCCAAATATGGTCAAAACTGAACACCTGCGCGGCAACGTGCTCGATATCCACGCCTTTTCGTCACGGGTGCGGTTTCCTGGATGGCTTCCCAGGCGGGTGGCCCTTTTACGACTGACGGACGGATGAGATAACCGACGGGTGGCCCATCCTTTCGCGCACGCAGTTTGCGAAAGGGTGGGAATTCCAGACACCGATCCCTTGGGATTTTGAATTCGAATCTCTACTTCACCGTCCCGCCATCTTTTCCCGCAATCGCTTCTCCGCCTCCGCGCTCCAGTAGCCGCATTCCAGGCGGATGAATACCGACGTGTAGGGAATCGTCATGTTCGTTTTCAGCACGAGCACGTGGAACGTCTTGCCGGCTTCGTCGAGCTTGGAGATGATTTCTTCGTGCGGGAGAGATTGCACGTCGGTTTTTTCCAGAAGACTGGTCAGGGATTCGCGATAGGCGGTCACGCCGGCGGCGTCGGTTTCAGGTACCACCTTCAGTTCGGTATCCGTCAAGATGACGGGGCGCACATGTTTCGCTTTGCTGAGTTGATCGAGGACCGTTCTCACAACGTCGAGTTGATTGGCGTTGGTTTCGATCGTCTCGACGCCTGCGCTCGTCTGCAAGGGATAGGCAGAATCGACGACGGCGATCCAGTTGCGGTGGCCGAGGAGCGGGAGTTCTTCGTTCAGACGTGTCCGCCAGTCGGGGGATGTGGCTGATGTGGCGCGGGCACTCCCGCCCACGCTGCTGACACCCGCAAGGATAAAGCAGGCAGCGAGAACGAGAACTTTTCTGAGTTGGAAGATCACAAGCCCTCCACGCCCCGCCGAATGATACCCTTTCCGAAAAATTTACGCTGGAGTATCCTTGCTATATGGTTGGAAAGTGGCTTGAAATTGCGCAGAAGATGGCCCTGGCAGCGCGAGCCGGACTAGCGATTGAGCGGAAACGCCTCAATGAGATTCTGGCCGAGCGGCAGCGGAGCCAGGGCGCCTCTTCAAGCCTATCCTCGCGGTGAGCAGTCCAACCCTCACCTTTATCGCGGAAGCGAACGGTTCGGGTAAGACCACTCTTACACGCTGGAATTCTGAGTTATTCCGCGAGATTCCGGTGCTGGATCCCGACACCATCGGAAAGACCTTGCAATCATCGACGAGCGCCGCATTTCCTATTGCAGGCGCACGACAAGTTCTAGAATCTGCAGCTGAACATTTAAGAGCCCGTAATAGTTTCGCCGTCGAAACCCCTCTTTCCGGAAAGAACTACTTATTCATGCTGCTTGAGGCCCGGCGACTCGGATTCGAGATTGTACTCGTCTACATCGGCGCTGAGAATGTCGAGATCAACCTGGCAAGAATCAGAAACCGAGTGCTGGCAGGAGGCCACGATGTGCCTCCAACGGATGTCCGACGACGGCACCTTCGTAGCTTGAAGAATCTACCGACTGCCATCAAAAGAGCGGATCATACGATCTTGTTCGACAATTCAACCGAAGAAGGATACCGGCTCGTCGCGATTCTTAGTCCATTAGAGCGCCAATGGCTGAGTGAGCCTCCGAACTGGGCTTCTGCGTTAACTGCCTAGCTTTTACTCCTTTATCCCCATCTGCCAGAACAAAAACGAATACAAATCCGTGAACTCTTCGATCTGCTTCGTTACCGGCTTGCCAGCGCCATGCCCAGCCTTCGATTCGATCCTTAAGAGGATGGGACGGGCCTTGCTTGAACCGTTCTTCGCCTCGGCCTGCATCAGCGCTGCCATCTTCTTCGCATGCATGGGATCGACGCGCGTGTCGAAATCTCCGGTCATAAACAGGATCGCGGGATACTCCACGCCCGCTTTGACATGCTGATACGGCGAATAGGCGTAGAGCCATTTGAACTGCTGGGCATTGTCCGCGGTGCCGTATTCGGGGATCCAGAGTTTGGCGATCTGGAAATTCTGGTAACGCAGCATGTCGAGCAGCGGGACTTGGCACACGACGGCGCGGAACAGGTCGGGACGCTGCGTCATCATGGCGCCCATCAGCAGCCCGCCGTTCGACCCGCCCTGGATCGCGAGATGATTCTTGTCCGTATATTTCTCGGAGATCAAGTGCTCGGCGGCGGCGATCATGTCGTCGAAAACGTTCTGCTTCTTGTCGAGCATGCCGGCGCGGTGCCAGTCCTCGCCGAACTCGGCGCCGCCGCGCAGGTTGGCCACGGCGAAGATGCCGCCGTGCTCCATCCATAGATACGCGGTGCGGCTGAAGCTGGGCGTCAGGCTGATGTTGAATCCGCCATAGGCGGTGAGCAGCGTCGGATTCTTTCCGCTCTTCTCCAGGCCTTTCTTATGCACGATGAACATGGGGACACGCGTGCCGTCCTTCGACTTGTACCACTCCTGCGCAACTTCGTAGGCGGAAGGGTCGATGGAGGGAGCGTCGACTTTGATCCAGAGGGCGATGGTTTCGTAGCTGTTCTTTCCGCTCACAAATTTCGGACCGTTCAGTTCAAAGCGGTAAACGCTGGGCGGAACCGTGAAAGAGTGGAACCCAAAGAACACCTCCTCGTGGTTCCAGCGGCCTCCGTGTCCGAAGACCGTGCCGATCGCAGGAAGGGAAATGTCGCTGATCTTGTTGCCTTCGAGGTCGAACAGCTTCAGTTGCGACGTTGCGTTCTGCTCATACTGCGCGAAGAGCTTGCCTCCGTAAACGGACACGCCCTGCAGCACAGCGTCGCTCTGCGGAATTATTTCCTTCCACGCCTCACGATCAAAGTTGCCGGCCTCGGTAACGAACGCGCGATAGCGCGGTGCATCTTCATTCGTGGTGATGTAGACCTTGCCGTCGAAAACCTCCGCGCCGTAGTTGAAATCCTTGCCCGTAGTCAGCCGCGAAGGAGGATTCTTCCCGTGCGTATCCATCAGGAAGAGTTCCGACTTGGTCCATCCCTGCGAGACGTGGATCAGGAGCCATCGCCCGTCATTCGAGAGAAAGACGCTCGGCCAATCTTCCGGATCGCGTCCTTCGCCGAAGATGAGATCGTCGGTTTCGGGATCGGTGCCGAGGTAGTGAAAGTAGACATGCCGGTTGTACATCTCCTGCCCGGCCGGAACGTCTCCCTTCTTCGGATATCGCGTGTAGTAGAACCCGGAGTTGTCGTGCAGCCAGGCAATGGAAGCGGCGCGCGTGCGCTCGATGGTGTCGGGCAGAATCGTTCCGCTCTTCGTCTCGATAATGTGCAGCGTCGACATTTCAGACCCGCTCTGCGAAGTGCCATATGCGACGTACCTTCCGTTGTCCGACGGCTGAAACCAGTCGAGGGCGATGGTTCCGTCAGTGGCGAGTTGATTGGCGTCCGCAAGAACGCGGTCGGGCCCATTCAGGCCATCGCGCACATAAAGGATCGGCTGGTTCTGCATCCCCTCGCGCTTGGTATAGAAGTAGTGTTTTCCCGCGATGACTGGCGCAGTAATGCTTCCGATCGAAAGCAACTCGGTCAGCCGCTTATGAATGGCATCGCGCCGGGGCAGAGGATCGAGCAGCGCCCGCGTGTAGGTCATCTCGTCAGCCACCCACTTCTGTGTCTCCGGAGAATTGCCATCTTCCAGCCAGCGATAGTTGTCGACGACTTTGGTGCCGTGATAGATATCGACAATCGGCTTAGGCTGAGCCTTCGGAGGGGCGGCAGGGGTGGCCGCCGGCGTATCGGCTGACTGGGAGTCTCCGGCGTACACTGCCGCGGCCGCGACCAGCAATGAATAAAGAGAGCAAAGAGCCACGAGGAAACGTCCTCCAGACATGTAGACCTCAGAAAAAGCGTACCAGAAAGTGAGAACGCCAACCGGGAAGGGTGCTTCCGCGAGCCGCCCCAAAATGCTAGAATGATAGAGTCAGTCAGGCAGGCCGTCAGCGCCAGCCGCCACACTCCTCAGTAGCTCAATGGCAGAGCATCCGGCTGTTAACCGGAGGGTTGTAGGTTCGAGTCCTACCTGAGGAGCCATTCTTTCAACACCTTACAACCCTCGTGATCTGCTCTGTGATCCGTTAAGCCCTACGTGAGTGCCAGTTTCACGATCTTCCCGTGTGCCTGAGACTCCTGATCCGTCACCACGTCACCGTAGATGTTCATGCCGCAGTTGTGAAGTGTTTATGCCGGTGAATTTTCATATCGAAGAAGATGCAGACGGTTCCGGATAGTCTGGTGCAGCGTTCATGACCCGATGAATCGGCTAAAGGGCATGCAAGGCGTCTGTCTGCATCCCGGAAAGAAGTACTTGAACTCAAGGTGCGCCTTTACAATCGCACTCCGCTGGACCAAACATTTCAACACCGGCGTCGTCCGCAACCGTAATCTGGACAGTCTTGCGGTCGCTACCTAGCCGTCTGGCGGATGCGCCTTCCGTTGTGATCCTCGATCCTGTTCTCACAGTTCAGGAAAGGGGTTTTGCTAGACATGGCCAGTTCAATACTAGAAACGCTTTCGAATGAATTTGCCTCCGCCGCGGAGAAGATGGGCGGTAGCGTAGTTGCCGTCCACGCCCGACGCTGGATGCCGAACACGGGCATCGAATGGAAGAAAGGCGTGGTCGTAACGGTGAATCACGGCGTGCAGCGCGACG
>Ga0210399_10004859_pt1 | contig 10438 bp, 8 predicted proteins | sample IncBWC14MmetaG_FD_150865 | JGI IMG/M metagenome (GOLD analysis project Ga0210399, IMG submission 150865) | Forest soil microbial communities from Barre Woods Harvard Forest LTER site, Petersham, Massachusetts, United States - Inc-BW-C-14-M | ecosystem: Environmental > Terrestrial > Soil >...
TGGCAGGTTGTAAAGGCTCTGTGATCTCCACTCCAGAAGGCCATCTTTGAGCCCGGGGTGCATCGGCAGCGGCTGAGCCGAAGCCTCCGACTTTGTATCGATGAGGTGCCCTCCCCGACGCCAGTAATAGGAATGTTGGATGTCGAAGGCCCGGTTGTTGAAATCGCAATCCATCCAGCGGAGTGCGCCTAGTTCGCCTCGACGTGTTCCCAGTCCTGCATCCAGGAACACGAGAAGCTGATCGCGGAACTCGAGCTCCGTCAGAACCAGCGCCACTTGTTCTGCGGTCAATTTCAACGGCGACCTTCGGCGTTTGGAACTGACACGAACTCCCGTACTTGGCCCTCTCTTTCCTCCACTTCCTACCGGAATGCCGGAGGAGATCGGGTTGTGGCCACAGAACTCCCAACGAACCGCATGGGAAAACAAAGCCGACATCACACACTTGATTTTGGCTTGGGTTCCATCTGCGGCCTCGGTTGCCAGCAACCACCGCTCGACTTCTACTGTCTTGATCTGGTCCAACTGCATCTTTCCCCAGCGGGGCACAATCCAATTCTTTGCGTACATACTGTAGGAGTCTTGCGTGGACAAAGCCTTGCGCGGCAATTCCTCGCGAGAGTAATGCTCCCAAAGAATACTGATTGTGGTTCGCTGTAGGCTTTTGTGCTTGCTTCCATTGTTGATCGTCAATCGAAGAGCGTCCGCTGCCGCATGCGCGGCAGATTCGTTTGGATATGTCTCCACATCCCCGATCTGCAGCTTGCGGTGTAAGAGCTTCCCGTTGATGTCTTCTTCCCACCACCGGTATACCCATACTGCGGGGCCTTTCTTCCGCTCTTCTCGTTCTACACTTCCGTGTTGATAACGCGTCCGTTTAAACAAGAATCCTCCTTTGTTTAAACGGTGTCGGCGGACACCGTCAGAATAATCCGATTCTGAGAAATGATCGACATTTTTTCTCGCGCGTCGCGGATCGTCAGCCTGGCAATCTTTCCAGCCAACTGTTCAGCGTGGAGGCCCGAAAACGCCATCGCCTTCCGACCTGAATCGCCGGGACTAGTCGCTTACGGGCCTTCGCACGAAGCGTCCTGGGATGCATTCTCAGAAGCTTTGCAGCCTCAACCACATCTAACAGGGGTTCAAATATGTTGTCGCTTTTGAGTTGCAGCAGTTCCCTACCCTCGCCAGAACTTTCTGTGGGCCGAGGTGGTTTGGCTGGCACTCCCTTAACGGACTCCGCCGGCACCAACCGGTGCACACGTTTCTCCTTTTCGATCGTGATTTCACTTGCCGCGCCAACAGGAGGCACATCAAGTCCTCCTAATTTGTACGCTGAAGATACGTTCTCCTCGTCCTGCGACCCCACGAACTCTTTCATCGAGGTCAACGACGGATTCACTGACGGGCGCAAGCCATGCACTCGTGGCGAGTCCGGGTTCTTGCGCGCACCGAATTGTGTTGGACGCGATTTCATATTTGTTGCGTGGGCTTCGTGAGAGCCCCTCCTTGGATTTGGTCTTTGCTGTCCTCGCGAGCGTGTCGGCCTGCCCAGCGCTTGAAGTCGTCGTCCTTCCTGAACAACATCTTGACTGCCTCGCTGACGACGTAGGACGGATTCGCATCAATGAATTCCGCATATCTGTCCAGATTTCGTCTCACTTCTTCCTCCAGGCGAACCTGCAGGGTTGTAGTCTTCGGTTGCTTTGACGGTGCTTTGAGTAGTGCCATGTTGCCGAACTCCTTTCGTTATTCGTGATCCGTTACATTCCGCATTACAACTTGCACTCTCCGATTCCTGCACGCGGCCATTACACGGTCACGCTTCCTGCGTGACGGGCGGTAGCGACCCCACGAAACTTTTGGGCGGATGGACCGCCAAAAAGTGGGGTCGCTACCGCCCGATTTAGTCTTTTTTTTCCTGTGACTTTTCCGTTCGTGATGCCGCTTATCCCTCTCCTTTTCTGACAGCTACCTGCTTCATTGGGTGAAGGAATTAGAGAAGCCCAAAAGCGCAGTGAGCAATTCTTACCCTCTTCACTTGCTCGGTCCGGATTCTCGCTGCTCACCGCGGCACCACACGCCTTCTGTTGCTGCCTGCTTCCCTTTCGTGGGCTGGAGCGACCGCCACGGTTTCCGTGGCAACGAAGTGGGGTCGCTCCAGCCCACTCCGGTGTTTGCCCTTGTCCAACTCCTGGGTCGCCTAGGCGCACCAGCACAGCGAAGGCATTCCGTATAAGCGGCAATACCGTGAAGTCGGGATGTGCTCAGGAGTGGGGCGCATGAGGCCAGTTAAGCGTTGATGGACCGAGACACTATAACTCGGACTGGAGCGAGGGCCTCTGGGGTAGAGGGGCAGGACCCCTCGAATGGTGGTGCACAACCGAGCCTACTGTTCGGACACAGTGCCGGGCGTAAGGTATGGCCGCGGAGTGCACGAAGGGTAGATGCAAACTTCTTGTTGCGCAGGGCATGCCTGGTGCTGGCTTAACCTGTGGACCTTGAAGGAAGGCGCTGCCTGAATAGCCAACCTTCCAACCGTACTGGGTAAAACCCGCCGTACGGGATGATAGGGAGGGCGATGGAAACGGCGGCATCATTCGAAGCCCGAGTCGCGCCACCGCCCTACCCGGCAACCCACGTCCGAAGCTTGGGATGCTAGTAATAGACTTCAAACAACGCTGGAACGGCGGTATTCTTGCAATATCCAGTAACCTCAATTGGAGGCGCAAGACATCGCATCCACGGCGATTTACGCGGTTCCAACGGGCGAACAGACGGGACGGGCGATAAACGCAGCATTGGCGGGCTTGTTCTAAGCGGCAGAAGCGTGGACGGTGGCGGGCGGTAGTTTTCGAGCACTAATTGAGCGCAATCTGCGCTGTCTGGCCGTTGCCGGTGTCTAATTGTAAGTAGTCGGGTGCCAGTGCGGGAGCCTGATTTGCAGCTCGAAGAACGTGTGAAAAAACGGCGGCGAGCAAGACGGAACGCCACGCTCTTCACTCAAATAGAGCTGTCGGGCCTTCTGGCGGTATGTGTTGTCCTTCTCGTTGTGTTCCTGGTGTCTCCCAGTCCGCCGCATCACTCCTTTCCCGTGGACCTGGCCGTCGCGAGCCACGCGGTACCTATGCCAGACGCGCAGAAAGAGGATGCCATTACCGTGATGATTGCTCGCGACGGCAGCGTGTACTTCCGGAATTACAGGACGACGCTCGATGACTTGCCACGCGCGATTGAGGAGGCGGTACGGGATGGATCGGAGCGCAAGGTATACGTCAAGGCCGACGCTCGCGCACGCTACTCCGATGTGAAGGCAGCGATTGACGCGATACGGCTGGCGGGAATTCGCGAGGTCGTGTTTTTACTGAGTGGCGGTGAACAACCGAGTTTCAGAGTTACAACACAATAGCCATTTTGTTGCGTTTTCTGGAAAAACTCCGCTGTGGATCCTAATTATGGTTGGCTAGATCCCCACACGATCAAGTATGGCTGGCAGCTTGCTATTCAGAGGTATCCCTTGCTAAGCAATGATTGCTCCAGACATTGAAATCCCCACGATAAGTATCGGAACAGCAGGGTTGGACACGATCCGTTTCGCCGAGCCAGCGCTGCCTGACTCTCGATGTCTTCATCTGTGCGGAGTCACCGTGGGAGGAGCGGCAAGCGCTCTCTTCTGGATCGCGGCAACAGCTTTGTTAGCCGCTACTCTAATCCAATAGCTATTGCTTTCCTTGCTGAACTCTGGATCTGTTTTTGCAACATCCTTCAGCATAGGGATCATGTCCGCTTCGCCAAAGGCACTCAGCGCCGCTACAGTAAACGACCGCAACATTACGTGCGGATCGCGAAGCGCCTTCAGTATAGTTTGGCGAGCCGTCTCAACTGTGCCTGAATCGAGATTATTCTTTTGTGTTGCCAACGCTTGAACAAGCATCGGGACAGCTACGGAACGATTCGCGTCAACTTTACTCTGAGATCTGCGAATCAGACATGGAATTGTAGTCTTTCCATGACGAGCAACCTCTGTCGCAAACGTCGAGTCGGGACTCGAACCAGCACTTACCAAAATACAGGCCTGCCGAGGATCATTCCAGTCAGCAAACGAATCGACAGCCCCAAGAACGTTGCTGTAGTATTCTGCATATCCTTCATCCACCGCGTCGCCTTTATCTTCTTGGCTCGAATTCTGTGCCCGAAGAAGTTTTGCATCGAGTTCCTTGTTCTCGCGGTCGAGCAAATCCAGAAGTGCAGCTCGCACGTCCGGACTCTGAAGCGCGGCCGGATTAGACCGCAACCCTTCGAATGCCGTCGACCGCTCCACATCACCCTGGGAGTGGAGTCTTGCTAGTAGAACCGCTACGCTGGGCTTGTTGGACACTGCCTGCTGCCACCCGCTTGCTGTAGTGGGCCCACATGCTGCGACGATGAAAAGTACTGCTACTCTCACTTGCATTCTGATCATTTGGCCCCTTCTGTCCGATCGGGTTTTGGACACCGCTTGTTCCATTGGCCGTGAACGTGGTTATAGCCTTTTGAGATTCTAAGCGGCTCGACGCGAGCCTGTGTGGACCACGCTGCCGCGCAAACTTGGCCGACTAAACGACGAAGTCGGCAACCGCATGGGCTAAGCACACCACAATCTCCAGCATTCCGTCTCTCCAAAAGTCTCGCTTATTGCGATCGTATCGCTTGAGACGATTGTTGAGTCGTGGCTTGTTTAGTTACCCTTCGTACCCATGCCTAGGCGCTAAGGCAAACTCAGACGGGAGCGCTGCAAGAGCGGTGCCTTCGGCACCGGGAGTTGGAAGGGACACGCCACCCCATGTTGGGTGCTGCAGAGCAACCTGCGGTTGGCGTGTGAAGGATTGCCTGGTGGGGTAGCTACTTCATCTTGGACCGGTGGACTGAGAGGCACCGGAACATGTCGAATCGCTGACCGCCGCTTGTCCGATTACGGCTAAATCAGGCACGTGTCCTGACTTAAGAGTGAAAGCTGACCTGCGGGACGACGCAATTGTCGTTCTCTTCTTATTCGGTGTTGCGCAGTCGCTCGATCATGATCTCCTTAACATGCTGCGGAGTGATGCCCTTGTGATATTCCTGTGAGAGAGGATGGTCCGTTTGTTCTAACCTAAAATGCGGACGCAACCCCTGCTCTTGAATATGCGCGTACATTTTCAGGTTCAGTGTATCCGGGTATTCGGGAATCTGCGTGCTCAGCCAGGAAAACATAGCAGGCAGGTCAATTCTTTTTGGATCTTCATGTGCCTTCAATAGCCTCTCAAAATTTTCCCGGCTGAGTGAGCCCCAGACGCCCCAGCGAAAAGTCTCTGCAGCGCCAACGATTGGTAGATGGATGATTCCTCGGACGAAGAAATCGTCATCGTTGATCGCGCAGTAATCCTCGTCTAAGAAAGTCTTGCGACGGCTCTTGCTCCAGCTTGGCAGGAGCCTGGCGCGACCGCTTGCCTTTTTATGTTCTGGGCTCCAGTAGAAAGGTGAATCGTAAGTAAAATCAAGGCAGGGCCCGGTGTGCCATTCCTCGCAGGTGTGGCACTTCCATCGCAGGTCAGCTAGGTCGTCAAGCGTGACTGAAGCGCGCGTGTTCCGGATGCCTGCCCGCTCGTAACAGCCCGAACAGAGCAACGAAATCTTGGCGAGCTTTTCGGATTGCTCATTCCATCCGTTGTGGGCAGCGCGTATAAGTTCACAATCGTCACACCAAGCGTCCGGGAAAGGGTTGTCGGCGGTAGGCTCGTTCCGGTTGAACCCGAGCCCTGCTGCTTCTCCGAGAAGATGAGTGCAGACGAATGCTTCTTGACATTCGCCGTGAGTCGCGCACTGCATCTGTTTCGCCACTCGATTATCCTCGCGGCAGAATGAAACTGTGTCAACAGTCCTTGCCCCGCTTGATATCTGACTTTCTGTAAGGCGGGTAACTCCCGATTAGCTCGTGCGGACAAGTGCCCAGTCAGGTTTTGCGTCGAAAGAGGAAAACGGCAGGTAAAGCTCCATCCCACCCAAGAGTAGGAAGTCCGCTGCCCGTAGGTCATCCCAGGACTGGATGGTCCTTATGGGAATGGATACCGCTGCGGCCGTCTCCACAACTGGGGGTAGGACACAGAGCAGAGCGAACAATTGCCAATCTTTGGCGCGGAGAAAGATGCTGGCGAGTCTTTTCATTTTCTCCTTGAACACCGATGCAGCACCCCTCACGGAGTGGTCGGGAGGGTCAACACCGGATTTCGCGGGAAGAAGTCGAAGGGCCGAATGACGAAGTCGTGCCACATCACAGGCATGACCGGCCAGTCTTCGGCTCGCGGCACGTGGTGGAAGCCCATGGTGTACCAGGCCACGATGTCGGTGTTTTCGATGGGGCGATTGGCTTTGGTCCAGTTCGCGAGGCCGTCGCCGCCCTTGCTGGCGGTGGGAAAGACGCCGGCGGCGTAAAGTTCGTCGGGTTTGTAGGGCGTGACCCAAAGCTGGTGCGCGGAGAACGCGCCAACACGCTGTGGGCCGTCATCAGGATCGAGCAACGAAGCGGCATTTACGCCCGGCATGATTTCGTACCCGGTGGGGTAACCGAGAGGGCCGCGCTCGTTGGTATTCACGAACATCCACATCGACGGATGATCGAGATTGATGTTCATCATCGCGTCGTTTTCGGTCTTGGCTACTTTCGGTTCTGGAACCCAGATGGTTTTGCGGTGCGTTGCCGCAGGCAGTTGCCGCTGTTGTAGCTGGTGTGCGACGAAGGTATTTTTTTGCCCGTCGACATCGAGATCCAGGCGGAAAGAGAAAAAGTGGTCGTGGTTGACGCCGATGGTGTTTTCGCCAACAAAGTGGCCGAATTCGTCGTCGGCGCCCTTCATGCCGCTCATGTCATGACCGGCGGTCTTGGCGCTCACGCCTTTGGTTTCGATGATGCCGGTAGCTCCGACCGCAACACGAATGGAGCCGTCCTGTTCGAGCCTCCAATCGAGAAGATAGTCATAGTTGCCGATGACCGCAGCGGTGCGGAGTACCAGCGTGCGGCTGGGGCGGCCCCAGACCTGTTCGTTCTCGAAGTGCCGCCATGCCGGATTGCCGCTAACCATTTCGAACAGGCAGGCCAGTTTTGGCCGGATGACCGGAAGTCCGTGTTCGTCGGGAGCCAAGCCGTCGACGTACTGTGCGTTGGAAGGGCAATCCACACCTTCACTCAAGTTCCGGAGCACACCGCCGGGGAAAAATTCGCCAGCGTCGATGAACACGCGCGTTGCCCAGGTCTCCGCGGGATCCATGTAGGGGACGTAAAGCTCGGACATCGAACCTTCATACATCACGGAACGCATTTTGCCGCCGTCGTCAAGGCGCAACAGATTCAGCACGGGACCAACTCGAGCATCGAGCCGGAAAAGAAAGTGCCAGTTTTGCCAGCTGACTTCGCCGTCCCTCTTTAATTGAAAGCCGGTTCCTAACGGCTGCACGATTTCGATAGGGGTCGTACCCGGGCGCGCGATCGCGGGCGCTTCTTCGAAATTAATCGGGCTTTGTGGCACAGGAATCACGTCCTGGTCGACGACTTTTAGAACTTTTTTCTCGACGGCATCGATTTCAAAATACAGACCCTCGATGGGGCGTCCCCAGGTGAGGAACTCGCCACCCTGGTCGGTACAACCGCCGTACAGGATGCGGTGGCCTTCGAGTTCCGGCAGCGCGAAATAGCCAAAAGGCAGAGGTATGCATTGGACCGTGCTCATGTCCTTGATGCCGCGCTTGGCGAAGCCCGCTTGCATGCGGGAGTCGTTCTTGCCAATTTCTCCGAGGGCGATCAGCTCGCTGAGGAAGATCGGCGCGGTCGCGCCTTTCACTTCCTTCCAGGATTCCGTTTTGCGCTGCGTAAGGTCCACGCGGACTTCGGTGACGACTCCTTTGCGCATCAGAACGACATCGGCTTCGCGCGTGATGGGATCCCCCGCTTTCCAGGCGAGGACCTGGTCCTTGGGCGGTTCGTGCAACAGGACGCTCATGGCGTAGGTGTCGGCATCGATTTTTCCCGTAGCTTGCAGGATTTCGTGCACGGCCCAGTATTCCTGAGAGGTGAGTCCTTGCAGCGGATGCTCAACGGGCGGCGCCTGTGCCGACAGCAATGACGGAAGCGCGAGCGTAAAGATGGAAACGATGAGTGCCGGGATACCACGACGGTGGACGCGCATGATCCTCCTCTGGGCGCCAGGCGCGCCCGCAGCTACAGAAATTTCACGATGGTCAACCAAGGCAACCGAACCCGGCCACGGACGGGTTGGGGAGATTATGCACACTTAGGCGAAAGAGGGATAGCCGCAGGATGTTATTTTTTTTGCTGGCAGCCATACAGGGTCCGTTGGTGAAGTCGTGAAGTCGTTAGACAAGTGTGAGAGAAGTTGGACAATTTCCATCTTTTGCCAAACATTACGAAATCGCAATGTAAGTCTATGAGAGAAAGGGAAATAGCGTAGTCGGAGCGATTCGATTTGAGCCGTCGGCTATAAGTCTGTCCGTAAATTACTGGTTCTAAAAGAATTGGTCGGGGCGAAAGGATTTGAACCTTCGACCTCCTGGTCCCGAACCAGGCGCGCTAGCCAGGCTGCGCTACGCCCCGAATTTTATTCCATACTACCATCAGTTTACGCGGGATTGCACACCTCTGCAACCGCTATGCTGGGAAGCACAGCGATTCCGCAACGAGCGTTGGCTGAAGTGGGAATTAGGTAGGTTTAGAGTAGCGTTGAAGCGTGTCTAGCCTGAAGACGGATGCGTGGGCTAATTCGCTAATTCGCATAGCCTTTCGAGGTCGAACGCGAGTCGGCGAGGCTATTTGAAGAGTCCTGGCTACGGTGAGGTGGCTCCCGTCGGCATGCCGCCCTGAGTCTTCCGCACCACCTCCTGCGACACTTCTGCTCGCCACTGGGATCCTCATCGCGCGATGAGTCTGGCCCAGAAGATTAGTTAGGGTCTTACCCTGACGTGCGCAGGGATTGACAGCGCTGCGGCAAGCAAAAAAACCGCCGGGAAGCCTGCGCTTCCCGACGGCTCTTTGAAAATTGTTAAATGGCCTTAGAATTCGTATCGTAATGCGAACTGCATTACCCGCGGATTAGTGAGCAAACGTGTGTAATTGCCGAAAGACGAGCCAAAAGAATCGATCGAATTGTTGGTACTCTGCGCGTCAAAGCGGGTGGAATTGGTCACGTTGAAGACTTCCCAGCGCAATTGCAAGCTTTGAGAATCTGTCCAGGGCATCTTCCAGCGCTTGGAAAGACCTGCGTCCAGACCAAAGTATCCGTCACCTCGCAAATTGTTGCGTTGCCCGGCTTCCCCAGGCAACGGCTCACGAAAGAACGAAGCAGCCGCGTTCGCCCCGACGCCAAATAGGTTTACCGTGCCGTCAGGGTTCTTGAACGCCCCCGTTTTCGGGACGGCCCCTGTCAGCACCGCGTTACCTCCCAGGTCCCAGTTTGTCGGGAAATTGAAACCATTGAACACACTGACCGGGAAGCCGCTGGTCATGCGGAACAGGCCGGACAACTGCCAGCCTCCCACAAGGGCGTCAACCAGTTTGTTCGTGTCGTGACCAAAGGTCCGTCCACGCCCAAATGGCAAATCAACGATCCAGTTTGCATTGAACTGATGCGTGGCATCAAAATCGGAAACTGCCCTAAACTCGAAGGGAGACCAGGAATTGATGACTTGACCGCCGCCGATTCCGCCAAACGTGCCGACACGTTCCGCGTCAGAGGAAAGGTCAATAGACTTGGAAAATGTGTAGTTGAAGTCGAATTGAACGCCATGGCTCATCCGATGCCTCAATGTGACCTGCAACGCGTTGTAGTTCGCCGTCCCGATGGAACGCCATGCGTAAAGGGCTGCGTACTGCGGAGTGAAGAACGTAAATGGGCCCGTTGTCGGATTGTAGTATTGGCAAGATGGGTCGCCTGGGTTGTTGAAACAAGTTGTTGTGGCGTTGCGGATGTCCTGGATTCCGTTTGTATCCAGGAACTGGAGTGGGGTTGTCTCGTTAAATTTGCCGCCGCAGAATCCATCGAATGCGGCCAAGACTGGATTCACTGTTGAAGTAGGCGGAGTTGGGTCGGCTGTGTTGACGCACCCTCCTGTCAGGGACAAGGACGCATTAGTCCCAGGATAGACTGCGGCGCCAATCGCGTACGCACCGCCTGGGCCTGGATTCAGGGGAGCGATCATATCTTGCCAATACTGAACCACGTTTGTTGGAAGCATCGAGTTCGAAAATGTCTCGTCCTTTACCCCCGAACGGTACAATTTCGCCAGCGCTTGTACTGCTGTAAAGTAATCCACCCCGGACTTCTTATCTCGGAAGTTTAGGGGCATCGCCAGATCTTCTGAAGTGAGCAAGCGGTGCGACAGCCGCCCTACGTAGGCGACTTCCAGGGACATT
>Ga0210399_10004860_pt1 | contig 10435 bp, 7 predicted proteins | sample IncBWC14MmetaG_FD_150865 | JGI IMG/M metagenome (GOLD analysis project Ga0210399, IMG submission 150865) | Forest soil microbial communities from Barre Woods Harvard Forest LTER site, Petersham, Massachusetts, United States - Inc-BW-C-14-M | ecosystem: Environmental > Terrestrial > Soil >...
AAATCAAAGGCAGATGAGTTTTTGGTTTTAAATCAACAATCAGCAATCATCAATCAACAATTCCTTAAGGGACGCGCATGCTGAAAGCGGTTTCGACTTATCTGTTCGTGAAAGAGCGGCTGCATCCCGGCATCCTGGATGGGCTGACTCGCAGCGGGGTGCAGGCGGTCGAGATTTTTGCCGCGCGTCAGCATCTCGATTACGCCAACCGCAAGCAACACGTCAAGGAAATCGCCGAATGGTTTCACGGCAGCGGGGTTCCGCTCAACTCGGTCCACTCGCCTTTGTACGCCGACTATGAGTGGGGCCGGGCCGGGGCGCCTCCGTTGAACATTGCCTCCACCGACCGGGCCGCGCGCGTCGATGCCATGGACGAGATCAAGCGCTCTCTAGAAATTGCCGAACAGATTCCTTTCCGTTTCCTGGTGCAGCATCTGGGCGCGCCCAACGAGGATTTCAGCGAGAAGAAGTTCGAAGCGGCCATGACCTCCATCGAACACCTGCGGGCATTTGCCAAGCCGCTGGGCGTGCGCATCCTGCTGGAAAACATTCCCAACGAACTCTCGACGCCCGACCGCCTGGTGGAGATGATCCGGGGCGCGCACTTCGACGATGTGGGCGTCTGCTTCGACTTCGGACACGCGCACATGATGAGTTCAGTGCGCGAGGGATTTGAAATCTTGCGGACTCACATTTGCTCCACCCACATTCACGACAACGACAAACTGAAAGATTCGCACCTGTGGCCGGGTCAGGGAACCATCGACTGGAAGGAAGCCATCGAACTCCTGCGTTCAGCTCCGCAAACCCCGCCCCTGCTGCTGGAACTTGGGGAAGATGAGAAAGTGAATCCCCTGGAGAAGCTGGCGGAAACATTCGAGAAACTGGAGGGAATTGTGTAATTGAGTAATTGGGTAATTTGAAAACCGGCGAGCCGGCGAATGTGTTTTCAATTACACAATTACTAAATTCCCCAATTGCTCAATCAGAATTATGTCTTCACCCGTAACAACGATTGCAGAAATCGGCAAGCATGAAGGCCAGTCAGTCACGATCCGCGGCTGGCTCTATAATCTGCGCGAAAGCGGGAAGCTGCTGTTCCCGCAATTTCGCGACGGCTCCGGCATCATTCAAGGGGTCGTACCCAAGAACGCGGTCCCGCCGGAAGTGTTCGACGCGATCAAGACGTTGACTCAGGAGTCGAGCGTGATCGTCGAAGGCAAAGTCCGCGCCGACAAGCGTGCCCACGGCGGCTACGAACTCGACGTGGCCAACGTGCAGGTTGTACAACGAGTGCCCGAGTCTACGCCCTACCCGATCACTCCCAAAGAACACGGCACCGATTTCCTCATGGAGCACCGCCATCTCTGGGTGCGCTCGCAGCGCCAGGCGGCGATTCTGCGGGTGCGCGCCGAGATCATCAAGGCGGCACGCGATTTCTTCGACGAACGCGGCTTCACCCTCACCGACCCGCCCATCATTACTCCGGCGGCCTGCGAGGGCACAAGCACGCTGTTCCCGGTCGACTACTTCGACGAACAGGCGTTCCTCACGCAGTCCGGCCAGCTCTACGTGGAAGCGACGGCAATGGCGCTGGGCAAGGTTTATTCCTTCGGACCGACATTTCGCGCGGAAAAATCAAAGACCCGCCGCCATCTCACCGAATTCTGGATGGTCGAACCAGAGGTCGCTTACGCCGAACTCGACGACGTGATGGAGCTGGCCGAGGGCCTGATCACCTTCATCGTGAAGCGCTGTCTCGAGAAACGCCGCGTCGATCTGCAAACCATCGGCCGCGATATTTCCAAGCTGGAGAAAATCGAAGCCCCGTTCCCGCGCATCAGCTACGACGAAGCCGTGAAAAATCTGCAGGAAGGCCACGCCCAAGGCAAGCTGGAATCCAAATTCGAGTGGGGCGGCGACTTGGGTTCGCCCGACGAGACCTATCTCTCAGCTCAGTTCGAGAAGCCGGTCATGGTGCATCGTTATCCTGCAAAAGTAAAAGCGTTTTATATGGAGCCCGACCCGCAACGTCCCGACCTGGCCTTGTGCGTGGACGTGCTCGCGCCCGAGGGCTACGGCGAAATCATCGGAGGCTCGCAGCGCATGGCGTCCTACGAATTGCTCTTACAGCGCATCCACGAGCACAACTTGCCCGAAGAGGCCTTCAAGTGGTATCTCGACCTGCGCAAGTTCGGAAGCGTCCCCCACGGCGGCTTCGGCATGGGCATCGAACGCGCCGTGGCCTGGATTTGCGGTCTGGAGCACGTGCGCGAGACCATTCCATTTCCCAGAATGCTGTACCGGCTCTATCCGTAATGAAGTCGCACATGACGTCGATTAAGGAGGGCTTCATGAGGAAGATACTCTCGTTCGCTTTGTTCTTGCTGCTTCCTCTGGTCGCGCGAGCGCAACGCCCTGAGCATACTCCCGACGTCCCGGTGGAGAAGTGGACCGGAAAAACCATCATGCTCATTGGCGCCCATGCCGATGACGACGCGCTTTCACACGGCACCCTAGCGCTGCTACAGGCGCACGCCAATCAAATCTACATCGTTACGCTTACGACCGGGAACGTAGGAACCCAAGACCCGAACCTGTCCCGAACCCAGTTGGCGCAGATTCGCCGCACCGAGGAATTGGCAGCCCTGGCCGACTTAGGCATTCCGCGTGAGCATTACATCAACCTGGGCTACGACGATGGACTCCTCGAATTTGAAGATCGCAAGGCCGTCGTCGAGAATCTGGTGCGCTGGATTCGGAAACTGCGCCCCAATGTCCTCATGGCCTGGGATCCGGGAAGGAACTATCAGCGCTGGCATAAGTCCGATCACCGGGCGGCTGCGTACCTGGCGGCGGACGCGGCTCGCGCCGCCATGTGGCGATTGTTGTTCGAGGGGCAGATCACGCAAGAGGGACTGAAGGAATACATGATCCCTGAATATCTCTTCTACAACGACTACGATCACGAAGATGAGAATACCTGGGTCGACATCAGCGACTTCGTCGAAAAGAAAGTAAACGCGTTCTCGAAGTACGTCAGCCAATACGGGCCCGGCTGGAAGAACTACAAGGCCAGTCCCTCAGACGCAGAGATCAAGCAATTGAAGGACGATGCCCGCACCCACGTCCGGATGAAAGATGGGAAACCGGTGGAAGGATTCCGTTACTACAAGGGTCTGCCGGATGCCCTGGGAAAATAGTTACACCTTAAATAGCCAGACTTATGATGATGACTACAGCCTCAACCTCCTCCAACATCACTCCCAAGAAAATCCGCGTCATCGGTGTGCCCCTTGACCTTGGCCAGTCCCGCCGCGGCGTCGACATGGGGCCATCCGCCGTGCGCGTGGCCGGGCTTGAGGCGCGCCTCGAAGCGCTCGGCCACGAAGTAGAAGACGCCGGCAACATCGCCGTCGCCATTCCGGAACAGAAAAAGGAAGGCGACCCTCACGCCAAGTATTTGAAGGAGATTACCGCGACCTGCACCAAACACGCCGAGTTGGTGGTCAAGACGCTGGAGGCGGGCAAAGTGCCGCTCGCTCTCGGCGGAGATCATTCCATGGCCGCCGGAACCGTCTCAGGTGTGGCCGAGTTTTACCGCCGCCAGAACCAGCACGTCGGTTTGATCTGGATCGACGCCCACACCGACATCAACACGCCCGATTCGTCTCCCAGCGGCAACGTGCACGGCATGCCGCTGGCCGCTCTGCTGGGCTTGTGGCCTTCGGACCTCGGCAACATCTTCGACTTCTCGCCCAAAGTGAAGCCGCAGAACTGTGTGCTGGTGGGCGTGCGCGACATCGACGCAGTCGAAAAAGAAAATGTTGTGCGCGCGGGCATCGGCGTGTTCACCATGCGCGACATCGACGAGCGCGGCATGCGCACCGTGATGGAAGAGGCCCTCCGCATGGCCGCGCGCGGCACCGCCGGCTACCACATCTCGCTCGACATGGACTGGGTCGATCCCGAGGACGCCCCCGGCGTGGGCACTCCCGTCCGCGGCGGCGCGACCTACCGCGAGGCGCACCTCGCCATGGAAATCATCGCCGACCACGGCCGCATGCTCAGCTTCGAGATTGTCGAGGTTAATCCCGTGATCGACGAGCACAATCAGACCGCCGATCTGGCGGTGGAACTGGCGCTATCGGCGTTTGGGAAGAAGATTCTGTAAGCGGGAACTCAAGGCTCCCCGCCCGAAAAGGGCGATTTGACTGCGCCTCCTTTCCGGTATATTTCTATAGCGCGCCATGTTCCGGAATATCCTCACCTGTTTTCTGATCACCGCATCCGCCAGCTTTGCGGGCGCCCAGACCGATGCCTGGCTCGAAGTTACCACCCCGCATTTCCGCGTCATCAGCAACTCCACCGAGAAAGACGCCCGCCACGCCGCACTCCAGTTCGAGCGGATGCGTTCCGTCTTCGCCAGAGTTTTCCCCGATCAGACCATCGATACTGCAGCGCCCATCGTCGTGCTCGCTCTGCGCGACAGGCAGAGCCTGGAGCCGCTGGAGCCCGCGGCCTACCTCGCGAATGGACAGCTCAAGCTACTCGGTCTCTTCATGCGGACTCCGGAGAAGAACTACGTTCTGATCGTGCTGAACGCGCCCGGCCAGCATCCCTACGCGCCCATCTATCACGAGTATGCCCACTTCGTGCAGAGTCGCACGGGCGAGTGGATGCCTTTATGGCTCACGGAAGGCTGGGCCGAGTTTTACCAGACCTCAGAAATCCTCGACACGGAAGTAGTCGTCGGCAAGCTCGAAGCGGGCACCTGGCAGTTTCTGCAGCGCAACCCGCTCCTGCCGCTCGCCACGCTGCTCAACGTGGACGTGCGCTCCCCCTATTATCACGAGGAAGACAAGGGGTCGATGTTCTACGCCGAGTCCTGGGCGCTCACGCACTACATAGAAATGCAGGACACCCGCGATGGCTCGCACCGGCTGCAGGACTACCTCGACTTGGTGCACAGAAATGTAGATCCGGTCGCGGCCGCAGAGCAGGCGTTCGGCGATCTCACCCAACTTCGGGCCGGTCTCCAGAAATCCATCGTCAACCCCGACTTCCAACCCATTCACATTCCGGGATCGATTGATATCGATGTTTCATCGTTCGCAGCACAGCCGCTCACGCAGACCCAGGTCGACAGCATTCGCGCCGATGTGATGGCCTACAGCCAGCGAGAAACGGATGCGCGTACGCTGATCGACACCGTGCTGAAGGAAGACCCCACCAACGTCTCGGCGCGCGAGACCCTGGGATATCTCGCTTTCCGGCATCTCAACTTTGACGAAGCTCGAAAATGGTATGAACAGGCTCTCAAGCTTGATCCGCAGAACGTGACCGCAAACTATTACTTTTCCCGAGCGGTGCTCAGGAAAGGACTTCCTGACGCCGCCGGGCAGGCGCGCGTGGAAGCCTGCTTGCGCACCGCGCTCAAGGTGAATCCCTCGTTTGCGCCCTCGTACTACGGACTCGGACTGCTGTTCACGATGCAGGGCAAGGATTACGACGAAGCCCGCCGGTGGCTGCAGAAGGCGATTGAAATGGATCCCGGCAACGTGGAATACCGTATCGACTATGCGAATCTTTTGGTCCGTATGAAAAACAATAAAGACGCGGTCGATGCTCTCCAACTCGCAGTCAAAATAGCGCACACCCCCGAGCAGTCGGCCGCTGCGGAGAACCTCCTGCAGACGCTGCACCGCCTCGACCTAGAACTCGCCAAGGCGAACCGTCAGGGGCTGGTCACACCTGTCAATTCGCCGCACAGCAACAATGCAACCGCGTCTGGCGAGGTCGAAGCCCGCGGCATCTATACTCCTCAGCCCGACTACACAGAAGAAGCGCGCGAGGCGAAGCGCGAGGGCGTGTGCACGTTGTCGCTCATCGTCGGTCTTGACGGAACGACGAGCAACATTGTCGTCGTAAAGAAATTGGGTCTCGGCCTCGACGAAAAAGCCGTGGAAGCTGTCCGCAAATGGAAGTTTGAACCCGGCCGCAGATATGGCAGACCGGTCCTGACTCATCTCACGCTCAGCATCCAGTTCAAACTCGTCGGCGACGACAAGATTGTAGAGCTCTCGGAAAAGGTGAGGACCGGCGACGCGGCCGCGGAATTCGAACTCGCTAACGCCTTCTTCGCGGGCAAAGAAATTCCCAAGGATGACGCTAAGGGCGCGGCTCTGCTGGAACGAGCTGCCCGCGATGGCCTGCCCGAAGCCCAGTTCCAGATGGGAGAGCGCGCCTACGGCAACGGCAGCAATCCGGAAACCTACGTTTCCGCTTACGTATGGTACTCGCTGGCGCAAAAGAACGGCTTCGACCCGAGCCAAGGCAAGGCGGAGATCGTCGCGGCACAGATGACTGCTGAACAATTGTCGGACGCCAGAAAGCAAATCGAGAAATTTGCCGCGCCAGGGCCGAAGTAAGCCTGTGCCCGAGTCGCGGCCAAAAAGTTTTCCACAAAGATCGGGTACCAACCCTGCGATTGACGCGCGACTCGCCCCGCGTCCACACTGGATGGTCATGGAAAAGCTTCGGGTCGGCATTTTATTCGGCGGGCGCAGCGGAGAGCATGAGGTTTCCCTGCTTTCGGCCGCGTCGGTACTCAACGCAATCGATAAAGAAAAGTACGAGGTCGTGCCCATCGGCATCACCAAAGATGGACGCTGGCTGACGGCGCAGCACGCCGAAAATCTCCTGACCGGCAAGCTCGTGCTCGAGCCGCGCAACCTGCGTGCCGGCGATCCGGAAACCACTTCCCCGGCCGCCGTGCTGGCGCGCGGCGAAGCCGTCGTTGTTCCGCCAGAGCCGGTGCACCGGCACACTGGGCTTGTGCCCTTTCAGACCGATGCCGGGCTGATGCGGCGCGCCAGCGACCGCGCAATCAACGTCGATGTGATATTTCCCGTGCTGCACGGCACGTTTGGCGAGGACGGCACCATCCAGGGCCTGCTCGAACTCGCCGACATTCCCTACGTGGGCGCGGGCGTCCTCGGTTCTGCCGCGGGCATGGACAAAGACATCATGAAGTCCCTGTTCATCGCCGCCGGAATTCCCATCGTGAAGCATGTCACCATCCTGCGCGGTGCGTGGGAAAAAGATCCGAAGAAAGTACAGAAGCTGGTCGAGAGCAAACTAACCTACCCGGTCTTCGTGAAGCCGGCAAATCTGGGATCGTCCGTAGGCATCAGCAAGGCGCACAATCGCAAAGAGCTTGGACCCGCGATCGGGGAAGCGGCGAAGTTCGATCGCAAGATCGTGATCGAGCAGGGCGTGGGCGGCAAGAAAGAAAAAGCCCGCGAGATCGAGTGCTCAGTGCTGGGAAACGACGAGCCCATCGCGTCAGTGCCGGGAGAGATTGTTCCCGGCAAGGAGTTCTACGACTACACCGCGAAGTACGTCGACGAAGGCTCGCAACTGATTATCCCGGCAAAGCTCACGAAAGCGGAAACGAAAAAAGTTCAGGACCTGGCCGTGGCCGCATTCCAGGCGGTGGATTGTTCCGGACTGGCCCGCGTGGACTTCCTGATGGACCCGAAAACTGGAAAGATTTTCCTGAACGAGATCAACACCATGCCCGGCTTCACATCAATCAGCATGTACCCCAAGCTGTGGGCGGCGTCAGGCCTGGCCTATGCGGACCTGATCGACCGCTTGATTCAACTCGGCATCGAGCGCCACGAGGACAAGAAGAAAAATCAATACAGCCGCTGAGAAAAATCGTGAGTGCTAGGGACCTGCTCTCCTTCGTGAACCTTAGTGTCCTTCGTGGTTACCGCCTTTCATTTGGCACACACAAAGCTCGCCGCATCGTTCGTGTCGCCGCTGCCCTTGTACTTCGCCGCCTGCGGATAAGCGCAGAGCGGCCGCGTCATCGTCGGGTGCTGCCTGTCATCGCCCGCAAACTTCGAAGCAATGATTGCAGAAGGCGCCGCACCCTTCTCCACCCACTGTTCCAGCGCAGCATGCATGCTGTGCTGAGGATCATCGGACGTCAACTGTACAGATTGCCCAAAAGAGTCCGGCCCCGGGCCATCGCCGCAGTGCTGCATTCCCGGCGCCATGTAGAGGCGCACAAACGAATCCGCGTCGTGTTGACCCATCTTCGCCAGCACGCTCTGGTAATAAGTTACTGTGTTGAGTGCCGGAATCGCCGGATCGTTCCACCCGTGATACAGAATCAGCTTTCCTCCGCGCGCCTGAAACGGTTTCAGGTCCGCGTCCGTCGCGTTAAGCGCGCTCGCAGTTTTCTCCTCGGCCAACTTCAGAGCAGCTTCGAGCGCGAAGGTCTTGTAATCCCAATCGGATTTCTCATACACCATGTTCGAGAAGTATCCGATTCCGAAGAATGCCATCAGGCTCTTTGCCGGAGCCGCCCCGGTGATCCAGGTTCCCCAGCCGCCCTCTCCGTCTTCCGCGCCCGGCAAAAAGCCGGGGAAAACTTCACGCCCGTGCCCGTCATGCGGACCCGCATAAATCGCTTTCAGCGCGGCGGCCTGCGGCGCGGTCAGACACTTGTCGGTGTCTTCGACCGCCTTGCACTGGATCGACGCAGGATCGAAGTGGCACTGCCGGGGATCGTTCACGATTCCGTCGCGCACGCCGTCGAGCCCATCGCAGGCCGCGTTAACCGCCGCAGCGATCGTGGAAATTTTCGCCGGAGGAATAAAACTAGCGGGATCGATCGTCAGCGCCTGCGTGTCCGTTGCCGCCGTCGAGAGCAGCGCTGTCCAGTAGTTCGCCGGAGCCCCCGCCAGAATCCCGTCATAATCTGCGGGATAGCGCTGCGCCTCCATCAGCGCCTCGCGCCCGCCGTCCGAGCATCCCGCAAAGTACGAACGCTGCGGCGTCTTGCCATAGAACGCGTGCACAGCTTCCTTGGCGACGCGAGTCATCTCATGAATTCCGCGATGCCCGAAGTCGACCACTTTCTCCGGATGCCCCAGCGCCCAACTCGCATCAATGGGCGATCCCGCGTGGCCCGTGTCTGTGGCTGTCGTCGCGTATCCCTTGCTCATGGCCGTGCCGAGTCTCGGATAGTCGATTTGTCCGGCGAATCCGCCATTGGCAAGCCCCTGCAGCTTTCCATTCCATCCTGCAACCGGCAGCCACACTTCAATCTTGATGTCGGAGTCCGCCGTCGGCTTCGCCTCCGCCACCACCCGGCAGAATGCAGGCAGTTTCTTATATAACGCGGACGCGTCGGCCCCGCCGAAGGGCTCAGGCGGACCGGCAAACGTCCCAGCCGCGATCGTTTGCGCGAGCGTGATTGTGGCGCCGGGAATCTTCGCCCCGGCCAGTTTTCCGCAGGAGTCGTCCCCAAACGCGATGACACTGAAAACGGGGAGGAACAATGCCAACCATAAATGTGTTCTTGTCATGATGCTCCTGAACTCCGCGTCCTCTGTGCTCAAGGATTCGCCTTTCCCATAAAAGCCGCCTGATCCGCCTTCATCTTCTTCAATCCTTCCACCGGCAAGTACACCATGTGTCCCGACTCGTAGGTCGCAAACGAAATATTGTCGCGATACTTCGGCGGCAAATTGAGATGATCCACCGTATAATTCGCCGCGAAATACGGGGTCGCCAGATCGTAATACCCCTCCATCACCAGAATCTTCAGATAGGGATTCTTCACGATCGCCTGCCGCATCGCCGAAGCCGTGTCCGGGAATCCCTGGCTCGCCGATCCCCAATCCCAGTTGTCGTTGGGCCCGCGCGGCGCGCGAACGTTATAAGGCATGTCCACTTTGTATCCCAACTCCGTGCGCAGGTAGTTGTTGAACGCCGACGTAAACGGAGGCCCCGTCGCCGCACCCGTCGGATCGTAAAACGGAGTATCGAGCAGCCCATTCGGATCGGGACCTGTATAGCGCGCGTCCAGCCGTCCCACGCGCAGTTTCTGATCGATCAGCAAATAGTGCGTGAACTTCGACACATTAATCCGCAGATTGGCTTCGTCGATCACTTCTTTTGTCAGCCCCGTAAATCGCGCCAGCTGGTCGATCACCTTCTGCCGTTCCTGCGGCGTAAGCGCATCTCCCTTGTCCAGCGCCCGCGCATACTCCGTCGATGCCCAGAGTTCCGATTCCTGCCGCGCGCGATTCATATCCTGCGCCAGGTCCCGGGCCAGCCTGTGGTGATAGCCTGCGATCATGGTGAACGTCGGAATCAGAAAAATATAAGGTTGGTCGTTCGTAAAATTGTCTTCGAGCGTTTCGAAATTCAGCACCGTCGAGAGCAGAGTGATGCCATTGAACGAAATCCCTCGGTCGGCGAGATACCCGGCGATGCCGGCGGATCGCGTCGTGCCATAGCTTTCTCCAAACAGGAACAGCGGCGACGACCAGCGCTCGTTGCGCGTGATGTAAAGCCGTATGAATTCGCTGAACGCTTCAATGTCGCCCTTCACTCCCCAGAATTTCTTGAA
>Ga0210399_10004861_pt1 | contig 10435 bp, 10 predicted proteins | sample IncBWC14MmetaG_FD_150865 | JGI IMG/M metagenome (GOLD analysis project Ga0210399, IMG submission 150865) | Forest soil microbial communities from Barre Woods Harvard Forest LTER site, Petersham, Massachusetts, United States - Inc-BW-C-14-M | ecosystem: Environmental > Terrestrial > Soil >...
CTGGTGGTCGCCCTGGTCGCGCTCCTGCTGTCGAAACTGGTCGGACGCTACCGTCTGGCCAAGGCGAAGACGGCCTTCGCGGAGGCCTATGGCTCCGCCGATCCGGCCGCCTGGGCAACACACGACGATTCGGACCAGGACAACGCTGCGCGGTTCCTGCGGGCTGGTGTGGCAGCCTTTCAGATCCGATCTGGCGAGTTCCTGAAGCTCGCGCAGACTGCAAGCAGAAGGCCCGACGAGTGGACCGAGGGGGAGCGGCGAGAGCTGGCAAGGCTGATTGAGCGCAATCGTCTGGCCTTGGCTTTGTTCCACAAGGCGGCCGACATCAGCCTCTCGATCTACGGCAGCCGCTGCACCGCCGACGTCACGTCTTTTCCATCCTGGTGGATACGCCAAGCCTCTCAACTGCTGGCGGGTGAAGCGCAGTTGTCTTACGAGCGCGGCGATGGCGCAGCCGCTGTCCACTCGCTCCGGGCCATCACACGGCTCGCGTCGTCCCTGGAGAGTGAGGGGCCAATGATCAACTACCTCATCGGCGTGGCCGTCGAGTCCGACGCTGTGCACCCGATAGTTCACTGGGCAGAGGAAGGCGCGAAGGGTGACGCCGCGTTCCTAGCGACCGTCGATGCGGCCATCCCGAGCCTGGACTTGATCGCCCAACTCCGCCGCGCCCGGGGATACGAGGCCGTGTGCTTTGCCATTGACTCAGTGACCGCCGACGCCCAGAGGGGAGCAGGCCTTCTGCTCCGCTGGCCCATCGTCGAGCTTACGGAGGCCGAGTTCTTCCAGGATGCCACCCGCGGTGCACGACTCATCAACACGGACGTGCCTCTCCTAAAGCGCATGGCGGCCCTGGAGCAGGAGGCACAGACGTCGGCTCTGTGGCCCTGGGCCCGGGAGGCAGCGGAGACGGGCCCCAGCATGAACCTGAGCGTCTCGACCGCAACCGAGACCTTGGCGCGCCGGCAGTTGCTGCACGCATCGCTTCAGGTGCGTATCCTGGGCCTGAAGAACGGGGTCTATCCCGCGGCGCGCCCGGAACTGGATGCTCTCGGCAAGCCGGAACCAGTCTCGGGTCACCCGCTCGTCTATTCCGTGCAGGCCGACGGGACCGCCGTCGTGACCTACGTTGAGGCCACGCTTCAACTGAAGAACGACGGTTGGCTCCGACCGACCCGCATTACTCTTCCGCGCATCAACTGACGGACAAGCCGGCCCCGACCTGTCTAGCCCCCCGATGGACGTGTCCGCAGCGTCCATGGGCGGGTTAGGCTCCGACTGCGCTAACCGCCACGAGCTGACTCGTCGTAGGCTTTCACTTATGCGGCGCTTCCGGGGCATTAGGTGGGTCGGCGTTGTGTTGCTTCTTGGGTTCGCCGTGCTGAACTTGGCCGCGTACCGGCAGGCCCGCGCCTTTACCCACTTCGCGCCTCCGGGCCACCGCACGCGACCGCAGGAGTTGTCTCTTGGCGAGAAGCTCGAAGCCCTGGTAACTGGTTTTGAAGTGCCCCGACCGGCGAACCGTCAGACGCCTCATGGCATCGGCCTTCCATACGAGAGACACATCTTCACCGGCGGCCGCGGGGTGCCGCTCGAGGCATGGCTCGTGCCGCGAGTCGACGCTCGCGGGACAGTAGTGCTCTTTCACGGCCACGCAGCGACCAAGGACTCGCAGCTGAGGGAAGCGAAGGCCTTTCACGAGATGGGCTTCAACGCGTTCCTCGTTGACTTCTACGGTTCGGGTGGCTCGGGTGGGAACGAGACAAGTATCGGGTTCTTTGAAGCGCTTGATGTCACGAAGGCCTTTGATTACACCCGGCAACTCCCTGGGTCAGGTGCCATTGTCCTGTACGGCGCATCCATGGGCGCGGCCGCCGTTCTCAAGAGCGTCGGGGACGACAAGCTCGAGCCCGCCGGGCTGATCCTGGAATGCCCCTTCGACAGCCTGATTGGGACAGTCCGCCACCGATTCACGAGCTGGGGCCTTCCGTCCTTTCCGCTGGCGGACCTCCTGGTGTTCTGGGGAGGCGTCCAGGAAGGCTTCAACGGATTCCGATACCGTCCGGGGGAGTCTGCGTCGCACATCGAACGGCCAACGCTGTTGATGAACGGCGAGAGCGACCCCTGGGTCCGACCTGAGGAAGCGCGCGCCATTTTCAATGTTCTGAAGGGGCCCAAGGCGCTGAAGTTCTTCAGGGGCGTGGGCCACGACACGGGTATTCGCAGATGCCCCGACGAGTGGAAAAGCACGGTGGGCGAGTTCCTGGACCGAGTTCTTGAAGTGTCTGGGCCGAGCCGGACGGGACTGCGGAATCTATGACGCGCGGCGAGTCGCCGACGGCCGTCGCGCTCGGGGACGACTGGGTCCGCTTGCCGCCGATCGTACAGCGGCTGCACGAACCGTGCACCGCCGTTGGCTCGTTTCGCATCGAACGCGGTACCGGGTCGATCGTGACAGTCCTCTGCTGGCTCAGCGGCCTTCCTCGTGCCGGCACGGACGTCCCGACGAGGGTTGAGGTGCGGCAAGGCCCGGACGCATTCACGTGGGCTCGCCGTTTTGGCGACGACGTGCTCGTGACGCGCCAGCGGGCGATCGCGCGGGGCACCATCGCCGAGCGTTTCGGGATGATCGAATGTTCCTTCCGGCCCGAGGCGAGCGGGCAGGGCCTAGACTACCAGCAGACGGGCGCGAGCGTGTGTGTTGGGTCGCTGCGTCTCCCGCTGCCCATTGCCCTCTGGCCCCGCGTCGAGGGGCGGACGCGGGGACTGGGCGACACTATGGACGTCGAGGTAGTCGTGAGTGCGCCACTCGTGGGGAGGCTCCTCCGCTACCATGGTGCCGTACGCCCGGAGCCGATCGGATGATGACAACGGCCCTGTGGCTGCTCCTCGTGCAAGGCGTCCTCGGCGCCTTCGACACGCTCTACTACCACGAGTGGCGCGCCCGGCTTCCCGCTGGCGGCGCGCATTCCCGCCCCGAGCTACTGCTCCACGCAGCCCGGGACTTCGTCTATGCGGCGCTGTTCGGCACACTCGGCTGGGTGGCCTGGCGCGGCGCGTGGGGGACGGTCCTGCTCCTACTTGTTGGCGCCGAGATCGTGATCACCCTGGCCGACTTCGCGATCGAGGACCGCGTTCGCGTCCCGCTGGGGGGCGTGTTTACCGGCGAACGGACGACACACACCCTGATGGCGATTGTCTACGGTGCGTTCCTCGCGCACTTCCTCCCCTCGGCCTGGCTGGACGCGCACTGTGCCACGGGCTTCGTGTCCCGTGCGACTCCGACTACGCTCCGCCTCTGCCTAACGGGCATGGGTGCTGGCGTCCTGCTCTCCGGCATCCGCGACCTCTACGCGGCGCTCGAATGGCCCGGTGGCCGGTGGCCGTGGTCTGCCTGGCGTTGACCGTCCCAAGAGTATTTCGCGCCTCACCCCGGGCCGCTGACGCACGATATTGCCGGTTATTCACCTGACCGGCACTGCCCGGCGCCCGACGAGCTCTGCGTGGCCGCGAATGACAAGCTCGGGTTAACCACAAGTGCCAATTGACTGTATACCCTTTGGGTAGGACATCTAACTTTCCATCCTGGGGTTTCGCGATTCAGACCCTCTCGAGGCTGTGGTTGCGGGGGGAGGGCGACACTTACGGCAACCCACCTAGTCTCGAATGGGATCGAAGTCCCTCGTTGTCACCCGAACATCAGTGACCACAATGAGGCGAGCATCGGTAAGCCTGATGATGCGAGGATCAAACAACACCACGTTGCGGCCGGTGGTGGTCATCGCGCTCGGGTATCGAACACCGAAGTATCCCGCCGATCGGATGGTGCGACAGATAACCTGCGATGCCTTGTAGTCGCGCGCGGGTTGGTCAGTTCGAGTGAGAGGCAGTCCAAGCTCTTTACCGAACGGCTCTAACATCTCAGCCGCATGGAGGTCTTCGCCGACGTACAGCGAAAACGGATTCGGTGGCGCAAGGGGCGCAACAACATCAACGATCTTGACTGTACGTTTCAACCGGAATGTCCCCACGGAGACGTAATTGCCGATTGCGGGCCTCACTTCAGCAATCGCCGTTGCCGCGTCGTCCGCGGCATAGAACACTGGGCGCCCCTTAACATTGGCGCGGCCGGCCGGTGTCTTCTCCGGTGGGGGAGGACCGAGCCCTCGCGCACTGAGCGGCCGGCGATGGCCCGCGTGCTCGCGGTACCCTATCCGGGCGCGGTAGATTATAGAGCCTCGCTTTAAGCGAGCCTCGGCACGCATGAGGACATCGGTCCAGTCTTCACCGAGCGTGAGACGTGCGCCACGCTTAAGTAACTCCTGTCGTTTGTCGTACCACAGGTCGGCCGGGGTACTCCGGAAGATGGATCTACGGCGGCTGACCGCAAGATCATCGGCGCTTGGTCCCGGATCTTCCTTTGGATCGTGGTAAGCGACACCTAAAATGTTGTCGAGAAGTTCGGCGGAGCGGCCGCTTTGGTGCAGCTCATCGTCGAACATGTTCCATTCGTCCTGGAGTAGGTTGACGAGCTTGTCGACACCCGGCGAGAGACCGTCAGCCCAAGACCCGAGTTCGACCTCACCAAATCGCCCGTACATCTGGACCAAGTCTTGAAACGATTCACGAAGCGCCACTTCAGGGACGATCTTGACATTCCGGCGCTCGCAGTAGTCACAATCGCCGCGAGCCTTTGAACGATTCCAGACGAGTCTCTGCGCGTGGGGATTGCTGAAGCAGCGGGCGCAGCAAGCCATATCAGCGGAGCATCATAAGGCTGGAAGCCTAGTGCTCCGCCGTGTTACGCTCACCCCCCTTGGCCATCCTGGGCGCTGCCGGGGCGTGGTGACGATCGCGGGCTGCGCGGCGGTGCACGCGTCCTGAGTATCAGTCAAGCCTGCGCGAGCTTTCACGGCCGCTTTGGGAAGAAGCCATATCGCCCAATAGAGCTCTTTGTAAAATGGTGGTAGGTAATCGCGTTTCCAAGGTCCACGGGCGGATCTTCGTTCTCGAAGACGATGACCTGGCCGGAACACAGGCCGTCGGCAAGGGACCTAAAGAAGAAGTCCTTCACTCCAGCCTCCCGTAGGCGGGCGCTTTCAGATCCTGGTAGGTCGGGATCCTTGTACGCCACAAGCGGGGAATCCAGCACCACGAGGCCAGGATGCGGAAGGTCGGCTCGTATACAATGCCGCATTAGGCCGAGGAGAAACGCTGAACATCCAAGAGCTCGCACTCCCTTCCCGTGTGACGATCGAGGCTGTCCGCCGATGACAAGGTCCTGCGAGTCCTCCGCGAATACAACTCTCCCACTCTCTGGAAGGCGCCACGCCTTCAAAATCTCTTCCACCTGCTGCGCGAAGGACTCCATGCTAGCCGTCGTAGCGCCGTCCATTTGAGCAAGGGGTGCTCTTGCCTTGGCGCGCAAACCACGTACCTCGAGCTGCGCAGCGCGAGCGCGGAGGTCAACAAGCTGGCCGTCCAGCACTCGACCTTGCAACAACAAGTCCCGACGCGCGTCCTGCCGCTGAAGTTCCTCGGCAGAGGCTCGTACGCGCGGCCTAAGCTCCTGCGACACGCGAGACTGAGCCTCTGTGATCTCTTTGCGAAGGTGCCCGCGCTGGACCTCCAGTGCCGTGGCCTCAAGAGACAGATCCGAGAGCGCCTTCTGGAGATCCGCCCGTAGGCGCGTGATCTTCTCCGCCTCACCCTCCGCTGCGGCCCGCACGTCGTCGACGCGAAAGTGAGCTGCAGCCTGCTCGGGCCGATGCGCCTCTGCTGGGGCCCCGCAAATAGGACAGGTTGCGGTCGGCAGTGCCTCGAGCATCATTCCCGCTTCCTCGACCGCCGCCAATCGATCGAGATCGGACTGATAGTGTTTCTCGAGGAGCTCGAATCGTCGAAATAAGCCTTCCACAATGGCGAGGCGCGACTCGGCCGCGCGCAGTTGCTGGGCTTGGTCCGCGAGGCCCCGCTCGGCTTCCACGATCTCCAAGCGGGATGCCTCGTAGCTTTTCAGAAGGTCGACTCGCGCCTGGTCGACGGCAGCGAGCTGATTCGCTAGATCAGAACTGCCGAGCTGAAGGGCGGCGATGTCACGTTCGACTTGGTCGGCGAGCTGTTGCACGAGTGCAAGCTGCGCTTTCGCGCTCTGAGCATCTGCCTTGAGCGGAACTGTGATCGGCGCGGTCGACTCGGCGCCGATGACCAGTAAGCGAAATACCTCGCTTTCGGCGGTGGCTTCCACCGGGCTGCCGGAGAGTTGCGGTGGGTACGTCGAGATGATTCTCGTCTCGTCAACGACGGTGAGGAAAGCTATGTCACGGAAGCTGACCGTCCGCGTTTCACCCCGCTTGTTCTTACGGACCTTCGGAGAACCGAATCCGGACAGTGCAAGGAAGAACGCGGAGAGAGTTGTCGGGTCGTCGGCTGCGTGCTTTCCTCGGGCGAGGCGCTCCCCGAGTGCGTTGCCCTGCGAGTCGAAGCGGCGGATCTTTACGTCGCCACCGGCCAGTGATCGTTCAATGTCATGTAGGTCGTGGCTCCTCCGGTCGTGGACACGGAGCACAAGCGAGCTGTAACCCGTGGCTTGTTCGATGATGGCTGGCGCGGAGGACGCGCCAAACGCGAAGTCAATGAGTGAGCAAAGGTAGGATTTGCCAGTATCCGACGCCCCCGCAATCACGTTAAGTCCATCGCGGAGATCGATCTGCGCGACAGGCAGCCCGGCACCGACGACAGTTAACCGCTCCAAAAAGAACCCGCGCTGATCCGCAGTCATTCAGACTCACCATCTAGCGACAACGTCGCGAACTCAGCTCTCCAGCGACCCAAGCTGTCAGTGAGCACACCTGAGAGCGCGTCTTCAGTAAGGGACCCAAGCGCTTCGAATAGCCACTGACTGCGGATCCGAAGGGCGGTCGCGTAGCTTGACCTAAGAGCGTCCAGGAACGTCGCCGCAGACTCCTCGGCAACGTACCTGATGCCTGCCGGAGAAAGGACTTGCTTGACAAGGCCGCGGCCGCGGTAAAGCTGTAAGCCTTGCTCGAGGAGACCGCGGCGGACCGTCACCTCGCCCGCCCGCAAGGGGCTTGGGGGATGAAGACTCGGGGGTCCGCCGGAGACGTCGCCCGAGTGGATGAGAAGGTAATCAAAGCTGACGAGACGTTGCAGATCCAGTGCGTCAGGCGATGCCTCGACCAGCAGGACCAGGGCGCGGAGGCCTGTCTCGACCGCGCCGTTGAAGAGCCGCGAATCAGTCATAGCCGCCATTTTAGGCGAAGGTCGTTTGCGAGCTGATGGCACATGCCCCCTCGATCCATTGTGGTCGTGCGCGACACAAGGGCATTCGCCGTGAGTTGGAGCGCCTTCGCTTGCCTGACTGCCGCAAGAACCCGCTCGTACGCATCGTTGTGCTGGGCCTGGACAACGTCGAGAACCCCGTCGTGGACTTCGTCGAGAAAGCGGTCGAATGTCCCAAGGGGCACGTTATCCCGCGAGAATTCACGTAGGGATTCGGCGCTGTAGAACTCGCGCCGCGACCGGGAGAAGTGCGTGGAGAGAGACGTATCGGCCAGGTCATCCGCAGCTGAGAGCGTCGAACCAAGGCGGTCTTCGTATGCGTCCAACAACGCCCGGACATAATTGACTTCGTGAAGGCTGATGACTGTCGGCGGCAGCGGAGGATCCGCGCGGAGGGGAAGACCTCCTCCGAATCTGAAAGAGTGCCAGGGAGTCTTCCTGTGATCCTCGATGATTGTGAGAGGCGATGCGGCGCTGAAGATGGAGAAGTCCGTTGCTTCTATATGGGCTTTGAGAGGCTTCGCTAGAACGACTTCGCTTGTCGAAATGATCTCACGACGGCAGTACCTCTCCCAGGCACCGAAGAGCCCCGCACGGAGGGCGTCCGGCCTCCGGAGCAGCTTCGAGAGAGCATTCCCCGCTCCTCTTGGCGCGACGAAGATGTAGCGACGGGGCAGGGAGTAATCCTTTTGGAACGTGTGGTAGGCTAGCTTGCCGAGTTCTGGCCATACGTCCGTGGGCGTAAGGGGGTGGTCGTAGTGCTTGCACTGGTGGTTATCCCAGGGGTTATCCTCCGTGGCTGATTCGAACGCGACGACATCACGCCCCATGTCTCCGGCGCCACCGCAGAGCTCTACGCGGGCATACCTCGCCTTGAGGGAGTGGGCCCATTCGTAGATGAAGTCCTGCCATGTCTGGGCATTCATGTGACGGAGGCGCTCAATAGGCGGTATAGCGGCACCTGAAGCCGCGAGGTCGGGCGGCATGGTTGCCGGCGGGCTGGAAAGCGCGGGAAGAGGTTTTGTGCCGATCGTCATGCCTCAACCGAACATCTGCGACTCCTGGGGGCGGTCGCTGTGTGAAGGTGGTCGCCACACTCGGCCACGGTCACTCCAACTCTCCCAACATTGGCTTGAACTGCGGGCCGAGGCCCGGGGTTGCACGCGAGGCGCGCCACGCCCCTACCCAGCAAAGGGATCCAACGGGTCTACGGTCGGAACGGCAAAGTCCAAAAGCGTTCCGAGAGTTGCGGTGGAAGGAATCAACCCGGAGTTCGGCCAGTACGCGCCGACACACCCACGCGTTCCAAAGTGTTCGACGTCACCCAGGTCCTTCCATCCGTAGAGATCGAGACCCCAGACGCAGATGCGGCGCCCATCGTCCGCTCGACTCCAGACGCACTCATAACGACAGCGCCCGTTTCGGCAGGCGATCACATCGAGTGTTCCTGTCCCTCGATTCCGCCTGAGTTCCTGAACGAAGTGGGGAATCACCTCAGGGACAGCAACTGGTTCGACGCGGGCCCCCCGTACTTGGCCTTCAGCGACAGGCGGGAACACCATGTAACCCGCTGGTCCCAGGGGCTCATTGTAGAGGGCGGCGTGAAAAGCGGTAACCCAACGAAAGATGATCGGTTTGAACGCGAGGCCAGTAACGCCTAGTCCCAAGGAGCCGTCGGGGAATGTGCCGCTCGCGATCTTTGGTCTTCGACCGCGCGCCGCCATCGGCCTTCCGCGGAGCACGCCTATCAGCTGGCCAATCAGTTCGTCCTCCGCAGAGCGGCTGTGGTTGCACGAGGTGTGGGTCGGAAGGATCAGTGCTGGCTGCCGGTCAACGGTCGCAAACAAAGCGGAGGGGGGCACATGATCGCGGTTACGGGTCTCTCGGGGCTGGAGCGGCCGAGCACACAGGTAGCAGAATGCGCGCGCTTGGACCGCGCGAAGGGCCGCCTGAGTCCTTAGCGTGATTGCCATAGTCTGGCCAAGTAGAAACTCTCACGCCACGTCCTAGAATTCAACACGCTAGCCATGTTCATTGGTACGAGCTTGAGCCGCTCGGACGGACAGCTCTCGGAGAGGCGACTTAAAGCCGGATCCCGAACGGATCCCACCGAGAACCGCCGACACGCGGATTTTCAGGACTCACCCGCCCACTCTTCCAACTGGATCCGACGAGAGCCAAAGCGTCCTGGGCGAGCCTGGAGAGGACGTTGCGAGACTCGCTCCCTATGCTTGGTCCCGCATCACTCCCGATGGTCTAGGGCAAGTCGCGGGGCAAGTCATCCTTCCGCTCTGGGAAGGGGCTGCCGTGTCTGTCCCCCAGATGTACCACCCCAGAACACCATAGGCGAAGGCGGCGGAACCGGGAGCCAGCGTCAGCCTCGCAGGAAAAAGTCTTCGCAGAGGGGCAGCACAACGCGGGCAACAAAATCAGTCTGCTTCGCGTACTTCTTAAGCCACAGGTGGGGCTGCCCGGGATGCCGCTGTTTCGCTTTGAATCCACTATCCCGAACCAAGTGATGGTCGAACGAGGCCGCTTCAAACGGATGAGGGGCCGCCGACATTCGGCCGGCGCTGAGGACGGAATAGACGTGCGTGACCGGCGGTGAGGTGTCGAGCTCGAGGATGTGGTGACTTCGGTATGCCCCTGCCTCGTCGCGTAGCGCTGCGCGAGCACGCAGCGGATCATAAGTCGCCACAACGGTACACGTGTGGTCGAGAGCGTCGGCGACACTCGCAAGAGCCTTTTGCGCCTCTATGGGCATCGGTCTGCGGCGGCAGGCAGACGTCTCAATACCTGCCGAATCGACGACGTAAACGCCTAACATGCCCAACTGGCGAAGCCGGTGACGAAGAAGCAAGGCAAGGGTCGGGCTACGACATGTGTTTCCGGCGCAGACCACCAGCAAGCGCGGCATGAAGGCCGACCCTATCTGAATCGATGATGCCGAGCGCGCGCGTGAGTTTCAAGTCAAGTCTTGGAAGGCGGATTCTCAATCCAGCGACCCTCACGAAGCCCACGCCAGTTGCGATCCAGGCCAAGTGTCTGTGCCCGTTCTGTGCCCGCATGAAGCCACCCGATGGGCGTCCGAGCGCGCCGGGCTTACCGAAGCACAGCCGGAGCCCCTGCACGA
>Ga0210399_10004864_pt1 | contig 10432 bp, 9 predicted proteins | sample IncBWC14MmetaG_FD_150865 | JGI IMG/M metagenome (GOLD analysis project Ga0210399, IMG submission 150865) | Forest soil microbial communities from Barre Woods Harvard Forest LTER site, Petersham, Massachusetts, United States - Inc-BW-C-14-M | ecosystem: Environmental > Terrestrial > Soil >...
GCCGTGCTCATCGCGAAACGCGTTGATCTCGTCGAGGTCGCGCGAGATCAGGGTCGGCGGCATCAGCTGCGGGAAGTTCATCACGAACAGCTTTTCCGGCGCGTTGCGCACGGCGGCCGGGTCGTTCACGACCAGCGTTTTCGGATGGATGCGCTCGAGCAGATGCGTCGAGGTGATGTAGGCGAGATCGAACGGCGGGTCCTGCCGCAGCAACACCACGTCGAAGGAAGCGATGTCCGTCCGCTTCGGCTCGCCGAGCGTAAAATGGTCGCCGACCTCATCGCGCACGGAAATCGACTGCACCGGGGCCACCACCTCGTCGCCGCGCAAAGAGAGCTTGTCGGGCGTGAAGTAGGACAGGCCATGGCCGCGCGTCTGGGCTTCCAGCAGCAGCGCAAAGGTCGAATCGCCGCGGATGTTGATGCGCGCGATGGGGTCCATCTGGACGGCGACATTCAATGTCATGGGAAGGTCCGGCTGCTGGAGGGGACGGTTTTCAGGAACTGGCGTCGAACGCCGCCAACACATGGCGTGGCAGGTGCCGCGGCGCAATCAGGATGGCGTCAAACCTGAGTTCGAATTCCGCATGCTCGGGATGGGCGACCAGCCAGGCCTGGGCGGCATTGACGATGCGCTGCTGCTGGCGCGGCGTCACCGCGAAGGCGGCCTCGTCGAGCGTGGCGCGCGCCTCGACCTCGACAAAGGCGAGCAGGCCGCGGCGCCGAACGACCAGGTCGATCTCGCCATGGGGCGTGCGAAAACGCCGGGCGAGAATGCGGTAGCCCTTGGCCATCGGGTAAGCGGCAGCCCGGCTTTCGGCGGAAAGGCCGGTCCGGAACGCGGCGATCCGTTCCGGGGCGGCCTGTTTTTCCCGCGATGAGGCGTCGTCATTCTTCGCCATCGTCGCCTTCCGCGGCCGGCTGCCTTGAGGTCTGCTTTGACGTCTCCCTGGCAAGCTCCAGCGCCCGCGCATAGACCTCGCGGCGCGGCCGGCCCGACAATTCGACGGCGTGGGCCACCGCGTCCTTGACGCTGGACCGCGTAAGCTCGTCGCGCAGCAGCGTGTCGAGCCCGTCCTGGGTCATTGCCCCGGCGTCGGCCGGTGGCGGGGCGATCACCAGCACGAACTCGCCGCGGGTTTCCAGTTGTCCGGAGTTGTCCGCAAGCAAGGCGAGCGGTCCGCGCACGACCTCTTCGTGCAGCTTGGTCAACTCGCGACAGATCGCTGCACCTCGCGTGCCCATGACCTCGGCAAGATCGGCGAGTGCTTCGCCGAGCCGGTTGCCGGATTCGAACAGCACGAGCGTCGCGTCAACTGATGCGAGTTCCCTGAGGCGCGCCCGGCGCGCGGCTTTCTTGGGGGGCAAGAAGCCCTCGAAGAAGAACCGATCCGTGGGCAGCGCCGCGACCGACAGCGCCGTCAGCACCGAGGACGGTCCCGGCAGCGCGGTGACGGAAAAGCCCGCCGCGCAGGCCTCGCGCACGAGCTTGAAGCCGGGGTCGGAAATCAGCGGAGTTCCAGCGTCCGACACCAGCGCGACGGAACCGCCCTCGCCCAGAAGCTTCAGGATTCGCGGTCGTGCGGCCGCGGCGTTGTGCTCGTGATAAGGCGTCAATTGCGTCGAAATCGCGTAGCGCTCGGTGAGCCTGCGGGTGATGCGGGTGTCCTCGCAGGCGATGAGGTCGACGCCCGCCAGGGTCTGGAGCGCGCGCAGCGTGATGTCGCCGAGATGACCGATCGGGGTTGCGACCAGAAAGAGACCGGCGCGCACCTTGGGTGCGGCAAGGATGCAACCATCGACCGAAAAGGTGTGCACGGGACCGGTCGAGACCTGAGGCGTATTTATCGGGGCTGGTTTTGCGCGCATAATGATAGCTTAAAGGGCAGAGAGCTCGGGCGCCATAACGAGCGCCATCCGGGTGCGGCCGTTCATGCGGCGTACAACGGAGACGGGCCAGGATGGCACATGACCGGGACGGCCATGGTCGGCGATGCCTTGACCCTTTTGATTTGGTTCGAGTCATCGCCGACACACTGAACCGTCCCAATCTGGGGGCTCACGAATTCCGGCCGATTTCGGCCGGTCGATGTGAAGAGATGCAATGCCGGGTGCGCGAAATCCGAACTCTCCGTCTTCGGGCCAACAGCCGTCTGCCGTGACCCGGCGAACGGCGCTCGGACTTGCGCTCGGTGCGCCCCTGCTGACGGCCTGCTCGAGCGTCCAGCAGACGTTCAGCCAGCTCCCCAATCCGTTTGCATCGCAGGCGCAGGCACCAGCCGGACCGCAGGAGCAGCCGGCGGTCGCGGGCAGCGGTCAGGTCAAGGTCGGACTGATCCTGCCGGTGTCGGCGGCCGGTAACGCCGGCGTTGCCGCGCAATCGATGAGGAACGCCGCCGAGATGGCGCTGGCCGAGTTCCAGAACCCGAATATCCAGCTTCTGATCAAGGACGATGGCGGAAACCCGCAAGGCGCCCAGCAGGGTGCGCAGCAGGCGCTCGACGAAGGCGCCGAAATCGTTCTCGGTCCCCTGTTCGCGGCCGCGGTACCGGCCACCGCCCAGGTCGCGCGGACCCGTAGCGTGTCGGTGATCGCCTTCTCCACCGATTCCAGCATCGCCGGTCGTGGCGTTTATCTTCTGAGCTTTTTGCCGGAGTCCGACGTCAACCGGATCGTCGAATATTCCGCAAGCATCGGGAAAAAATCCTTTGCCGCGCTGCTGCCGGACAATGCCTATGGCAGCGTTGTGGAGGCGGCCTTCAAGCCGGCGGTCGCCCGGCGCGGCGGGCGGATCGTGGCGTTCGAGAAATATGGCGCCGACCGTGCGGCAGCGGCGCGCACCGTTGCCCAGTCGCTGGCGCAGGCGGATGCCCTTTTGATCGCCGATGACGGCGATTCGGTCGTGGCGACCGCCGACGCCCTGACCGCGGCCGGCGCCAATTTGCGCAACATCCAATTGCTCGGAACCGGGCTGTGGGACAATCCACGAGTGGCCGCAAGCCCTGCGCTGCAGGGCGGCCTTTACGCAGCGCCGGACCCTGCCGGTTTCCGGGCGTTCTCGGCCCGCTATCGCGCCAAATATGGCGGCGAGCCGGTGCGAACCGCAACGCTCGCCTATGACGCGGTCGCGCTGGTGGCCGCACTCGCAAGGTCGCAAAACGCGCAGCGGTTCGGACCGGATGTCCTCGCCAGCGCCTCCGGCTTTGCCGGCATCGACGGGCTGTTTCGCTTCCGCGCCGACGGCACCAATGAGCGCGGGCTCGCGGTGATGAGGGTCGCCTCCGGAGGCAGCCAGCCGGTGGCGGGTTCGCCGAAGAGTTTTGGCGCGACCTGACCTGATTTAGGCCGCGAGATCGGCGACGACGGCGTCGAGGACTGGAAATCCCGACTGGGTCACCCGCAGCCGGCCGTCGGCTTCGACGGCAATCGCGCCTTCCTCGCACAACAGCGCGATCCGGCCAGGGTCGAGCTTGCGTCCGGCGAGCGCGGTATAGCGGAGGGGATCGATTCCCTCGGCAAGCCTCAGGCCCATCAGCAGAAACTCGTCGGCGCGCTCTTCGCTCGTCAGGACATCGTCGCTGATCAGGCCGTGGCCCGAAGCCTCCACCCGCATCAGCCAGGTCTCCGGGCGCCGTTCGGTTGCGGTCGCGTGCCGGTGCCCCTCGAGATCGAGGCGGCCATGCGCGCCGGGTCCGATGCCGGCATATTCCTGGCCACGCCAATAGACCAGATTGTGCCGGCACTCGGCGCCAGGCCGCGCGTGGTTGGAAATCTCGTAAGCGGCCAGGCCGTGGCGGTCGCACACGTCCTGGGTGACGTCATAGAGCGCACGGGCCAAAGCCTCGTCCGGCGTCGATAATTTGCCCGCGGCGTGGAGGCCGAAGAACGGCGTCCCCTCCTCGATCGTCAGCTGATAGAGCGACAGATGTTCGGCGGCTTCCTTGATCGCGAGCGCCAGTTCATCAACCCAATCCGCGGGCGTCTGGCCGGGCCGTGCGTAGATCAGATCGAAGGAATAGCGGTCGAAGGTGCGGCGCGCGATCGCGACGGCCTCGAGCGCTTCCTTGGCGCTGTGCAGCCGTCCAAGCATCTTCAGCGAGGTGTCGTCGAGTGCCTGGACCCCGAGTGAGACCCGGTTCACGCCGGCTGCGCGATAGCCGGCGAACCGCGTCGCTTCGACGCTGGTTGGATTGGCTTCCAGGGTGACCTCGGCGTCGGCGGCGACGGTCCAGTTACGGCCGATCGCCTCCAGGACCGCGCCGACGGTCTCAGGCCGCATCAGCGACGGCGTGCCGCCGCCGAGAAAGATCGACGTCACCTCGCGCGCACCGGTGCGCGCGGCCGTGGTTTCGATCTCCCGGGCGAAGGCGCGGGCGAACCGGGTTTCGTCGATGGCCGCGTGGCGGACATGGCTGTTGAAGTCGCAATAGGGACATTTCGACAGGCAGAACGGCCAGTGCACATAGACGCCAAAGGCTGGCTGGAATGTTGGCGTTGGATCACTCCCGCTAGTCAAGGCAGATCTCCGCGAGCAAGACGAAGGCGCGGGCGCGGTGCGACAGGCCAAGACCAAGCGGCGGCAGGCCGTGCTTCTCGACACTGGTCATCTCGCCAAAGGTGCGGTCAAAACCATCCGGTATGAACATCGGGTCGTAGCCGAAACCGGCGGTGCCCCGCGGCGGCCACACCAGCGTGCCGTCGGACCTGGCCTCGACTTCCTCAAGATGTCCGTCGGGCCAGGCGACGCAGAGCGCGGAGACGAAATGTGCCTTGCGTTGGTCCGCCGTCGTTGCGCCGCGCTCCTGCAGCAGGCGCTCGATCTGCGCCATCGCCGCAGAAAAATCCTTCGCCGGACCCGCCCATCGCGCCGAGAAAATGCCCGGCGCGCCGCCGAGCGCGTCGACCACGATGCCGGAATCATCGGCAAAGGCCGGGAGCTGCGCCGTGTTCGCCGCCGCGATCGCCTTGAGCCGGGCATTGGCCTCAAAGGTCTCGCCGGTTTCCTCGGGCTCGGCGAGGCCAAGCTCGCCGGCCGAGATGACCTCGACACCATGCGGGGCCAGCAGCTCGCGCATCTCGGCGAGCTTGCCGGGATTGTGGGTCGCAATCACGAGCTTGCCTGTGATCTGGCGATGCTGGCTCTTGCTGGATGGTGCTGCGGTCACGCCACGGCCATCTTCTGCAAGTCGACCAGCCGCGCCACGCCCTTGCGTGCCAGCGCCATCAGCGCCAGGAACTCCGCTTCGGTGAACGGGGTCTTTTCCGCCGTGCCCTGCACCTCGACGATACGGCCGTCCCCGGTCATGACGAAATTGGCGTCGGTCTCGGCCTCCGAATCCTCGGCATAGTCGAGGTCGAGCACCGGCGTGCCGTTATAGATGCCGCAGGAGATCGCCGCGACATTGCTCCGAAGCACCTCCGCCTTGACCATGTTGCGCGCCTTCATCCAGCCGATGCAATCGGCCAGCGCCACCCATGCGCCCGTGATCGACGCCGTGCGGGTGCCGCCGTCGGCCTGCAGCACGTCGCAGTCGACCGTGATCTGGCGCTCGCCGAGTGCTTCCAGGTTGATGATCGCCCGCAAGGAGCGGCCGATCAGGCGCTGGATTTCCACGGTCCGGCCGCTTTGCTTGCCGGCGGAGGCCTCGCGCCGGGTCCGCTCCAGGGTGGCCCGCGGCAGCATGCCGTATTCAGCCGTGATCCAGCCCCGTCCCTGGCCCTTCAGCCAGGGCGGCAGCCGGTCCTCCAGGGTCGCAGTCACCAGCACATGGGTGTCGCCGAACTTCACCAGGCAGGATCCTTCGGCATATTTCACAACGCCACGTTCCAGCGACACGGCGCGCAGTTCATCCGGTGCCCGGCGGCTCGGCCGCATGAAAAATCCCTCCAGGAACAAAGCAGCATTTCTCGAATTCTCGCTGGCGCAGCTTGTATGGGCGCAAGCCGAGGGCGGCAAGAGCTTTCGGAACTGTGTGAAGGTGCTTGTCAGGGGCGGCGCGGATGGACAAATTGTGGGCAGTTGGAGGAGCAGGTAAGTGGCCCAGCATGAACCGATCGGTCTGATTGCGCCCAACGCCGGCCTCGCCCAGCTGAACGAGCGCTCGCGCGACATTTTTCGTCAAATCGTGGAGAGCTACCTGGCGACCGGCGAACCGGTCGGCTCGCGCAATCTATCGCGCCTGATCGCGGTTCCGCTGTCGCCGGCCTCGGTGCGGAACGTGATGGCCGATCTGGAACAGCTCGGTCTGATCTATGCGCCACACACCTCGGCGGGGCGGCTGCCGACCGAGCTGGGCTTGCGCTTCTTCGTCGATGCGCTGATGCAGGTCGGCGACTTCACCGAGGCCGAGCGGCAATCGATCCAGACCCAGCTTGCGGCGGTCGGCCGGGCACAATCGGTCGAGGCCGCGCTCGGTGAAGCCCTGACCCGGCTCTCGGGCCTCACCCGGGCGGCCGCAGTGGTGCTGACGCCGAAGCACAACACCCGCCTCAAGCATATCGAGTTCGTCCGCCTGGAGCCCGAGAAGGCGCTGGTCGTGATGGTCGGCGAGGACGGCCAGGTCGCGAACCGCGTCCTGACGCTGCCTCTGGGCGTACCCTCATCGGTGCTGACCGAGGCCGGTAATTTCCTCAATGCGCGGATCCGGGGACGAACGCTCGCCGAAGCGCGGCTCGAGCTCGAAACCGCGCTCGCGCAAGGCCACGCCGAGCTCGACCAGCTGACCCAGAAGGTGATCGCGGCCGGCATCGCCAGCTGGTCCGGTGGCGAGGACGGCGACCGCCAGCTCATCGTGCGCGGTCACGCCAATCTGCTGGAGGACCTGCATGCGCTGGAGGATCTGGAGCGCATCCGCCTCCTGTTCGACGATCTCGAGACCAAACGTGGTGTGATCGATCTGTTGGGTCGCGCGGAACATGCCGACGGGGTGCGGATCTTCATCGGCTCCGAGAACAAGCTGTTCTCGCTCTCTGGCTCCTCCACCATCGTTGCGCCCTATCGCGATGGTGCGGGACATATCGTTGGTGTTCTCGGCGTGATCGGCCCGACCCGCCTCAATTATGCCAGGGTGATCCCGACGGTGGATTATGCCGCACGGATCGTCAGCCGGATGCTGGGCGGCTGATCGGAACGCGGTGGGGGCGCGCTCAGGCTTGATTTTCGCGCTCCAAGGCACGATATCCCGGCCGCATCCTCCCATCTTTCCAGCGATTTCTCGAAAAAGGACGTCCATGACCGATTCCGACCTGCATAAGAACGATCCGGCGGACCCGGCGCAGGCCAGCGAGCCCGTGGTCTCCAAGCCCTACATCATGCCTGATGACCCCGAGGTGGGATCGGCGGAAGCGCTGGCCAAGGAGGCCGCCGAGGCACGCGACAAGGTGCTGCGGACGCTGGCGGAAATGGAGAACCTGCGCAAGCGCACCAGTCGCGAGGTCGCCGATGCACGGATGTACGCGATTACCGGCTTTGCCCGCGACATTCTCGATATCGCGGACAATCTGCAGCGCGCGCTGGACACCGTTCCGGCTGAAACGCGTGACACGGCTGACCCGGGCCTGAGGGCCTTGATCGATGGCGTCGAGCTCACCGAGCGCTCGCTGCTCAACACGCTGGAGAAGAATGGCGTCAGGAAATTCGATCCGACCGGTGAGAAATTCGACCCGAATTTCCAGCAGGCGATGTACGAAGTCCCCGATCCCAGCGTGCCGTCGGGCACCGTGGTTCAGGTCGTGCAGGCCGGCTTCATGATCGGTGATCGCATACTGCGGCCCGCGCTTGTCGGCGTCTCCAAGGGCGGCGCGAAAGCGGCGCCGATGCCGGCCAACGGCAACGAGCCGAACAACGCCGCCTGAGCGCGTTCTCCGTTTCGGTCCCCGTTATCGGAACGGAGATCCTGATCTCCTGAGACTTGATCCGAACGGGGATCAGCCTCGCGGCTGGATACCATCGCGCACCGCGCGGAAGCGTGGGAATGCGCTCGACCATTCGGTGCGCGGGGCGCTTCCGATGACGCGCAGGGTGTTCGGTCCGCCGAAGCGGAGCCACTGCACGACGGTGACCTCGGTGTTGTCCTTGCCGCTGGTTGCGTCGATCCGCGTCTCATAGGCCGGCTGTCCGTCGATACGGATCGGCTCGGACATCGTGATGTGCGCTTCGCGCAATCCCGGAATCGTGGTGGCCGCCTGCTGGGCGAATCGGCCGCGATCCTCCGGCTCCTGCGGGGTCGCGCCGATCGTCGCGATCAGCATGAAAGGGGCCGGCTCGATCCCGGTCATCTCGTCGGCGTCGGCGAGAAGCAGCGCGCCGCCGGGCGCGAGCGTCCGGACATTCTTGAAACTGGAGAGCTCGGTCAGCTTGAACGGCATCAGGGACAGCTGCTCCTCGACCGGCACCTGCTTTCGCACGGTCGTCGACGCAAACATCTGCCGCACCGCCTCCTCGGAATAGATCTTGCTCGCGGCCTCGGGAACCTGGACGGCAACATATCCGGCAAACGCGCCGCCCGAGAGGATCATCGAGTAGCGACGTACGGTGGTCGCACCATCCTTGGCCGACTCGGTCGTGTAGTAACCGGGGCCGGCCGCGGTCTCGATTGCTTCCGGCTTGACGCCGGTCGGGGTTGCCGTCGCCGGATTGGCCTTGATGGCGTTCGCGACCTCCGCATAGGCTTGCGGGGGAAGCTCGGCCAGCAGAACCTTGACGCTCTGGTCCATGGTCTCGAAGCCGGGAAAGGACTTGGCCAGCGCAAGCCCTGCCGGCGGTGCCAGCCCGACCCGAAGCCCCGGCGGGAAGACTGCATCTGCAGCGAATGTGGGCCGGAACGCGGCGGCAAGCAGGATTGCGGCAGTGATTGTTCGGGGGAGCTTCATGACAAACCTGTCTGAGGTGGATCGGGCGGTTCAACGGTCAGCCGGCGCCCAAATGTCCAGGGGACATCCGTCGGTCGGGTCGCTTTTAGCCGCTTTAACCTTCCAGAAATAGGGCGGGCGACTTGGTCTGACGAGAGGCCCGGAGCACAGTCTCGCGCCGGAAACGGAACGATCGATCGACGCAGGCTTCCCAGGGGCCATTGCTCGGCCGATTCCCCAGTCCTTTCCTGGGGCAGGGTTGCGGCGCGGTCCTTGCAGGCCGATGGCCCTCTCCTATATGAGGCGTACCGTCGCAATATCGCGAGCATTTGATCTAAGGGGTTTTGGATCGGGGCGCCGTCAGGGCCCGTCCAACCTGCTGCAACGAGAAGGACATCAGGACCATGGGAAAGGTCATTGGGATCGATCTCGGCACCACGAATTCGTGCGTTGCCGTCATGGATGGCAAGAACCCGAAAGTCATCGAGAACTCCGAAGGCATGCGGACGACTCCATCGATCGTTGCCTTTACCGATGACGGTGAACGGTTGGTCGGCCAGCCCGCCAAGCGTCAGGCGGTGACGAATCCCGAGCGAACCTTCTTCGCCGTGAAGCGGCTGATCGGCCGCCGCTACGACGACCCGATGGTCGAGAAGGACAAGAAGCTCGTTCCCTACAAGATCGTCAAAGCCTCCAACGGCGACGCCTGGGTCGAGGCCGACGGCAAGACCTATTCGCCCTCGCAGATCTCGGCCTTCATCCTGCAGAAGATGAAGGAGACCGCCGAAGCTCATCTCGGGCAGAAGGTCGATCAGGCCGTCATCACCGTCCCCGCCTACTTCAACGACGCACAGCGCCAGGCCACCAAGGACGCCGGCAAGATCGCCGGTCTCGAAGTGCTGCGCATCATCAACGAGCCGACGGCGGCTGCGCTGGCCTACGGTCTCGACAAGACCAAGTCCGGAACCATCGCGGTCTACGACCTCGGCGGCGGCACCTTCGATATCTCGATCCTCGAGATCGGTGACGGCGTGTTCGAGGTGAAGTCGACCAATGGCGACACCTTCCTGGGCGGCGAAGATTTCGACATGCGGCTGGTCAACTATCTGGCCGACGAGTTCCAGAAGGAGCAGGGCATCAACCTGCGCAACGACAAGCTCGCGCTGCAGCGCCTGAAAGAGGCCGCCGAGAAGGCCAAGATCGAGCTGTCCTCGACCACCCAGACCGAGATCAACCTGCCGTTCATCACGGCCGATCAGTCCGGCCCGAAGCATCTGACGATGAAGCTGACGCGCGCCAAGTTCGAGGCGCTGGTGGCCGACCTCGTCGAGAAGACCATCGAGCCCTGCCGCAAGGCGCTCAAGGATGCCGGCCTCACCGCGGGTGAAATCGGCGAGGTGGTGCTGGTTGGCGGCATGACCCGCATGCCGAAGATCCAGGAAGTGGTGAAGCAGTTCTTCGGCAAGGAGCCCCACAAGGGCGTCAACCCCGACGAAGTCGTGGCGATCGGCGCTGCAATCCAGGCGGGCGTGCTGCAGGGCGACGTCAAGGACGTGCTGCTGCTCGACGTCACGCCGCTGTCG
>Ga0210399_10004865_pt1 | contig 10431 bp, 7 predicted proteins | sample IncBWC14MmetaG_FD_150865 | JGI IMG/M metagenome (GOLD analysis project Ga0210399, IMG submission 150865) | Forest soil microbial communities from Barre Woods Harvard Forest LTER site, Petersham, Massachusetts, United States - Inc-BW-C-14-M | ecosystem: Environmental > Terrestrial > Soil >...
CTCCCGCGAATGCCAGCATCCCCAAAAACATTGCGGATACCAGCAACGTCCTTCCCAGAAACTTCTTCTCTCCCCTGTGAAGCATGCTCATTCCTCCATCCTCCAGGTTTCGCCCCGACTGGGATGGGGTCCTGCTTTATCAAACACCGTATCGGAGTGAATGTAGCAAATCGGTGGCCACAAAAATCCACTGAAAATAATGGGTTTAATGAGCGTTTGGAATCAATAGGCCTGCAAAAAGGTGTCCACACCCATGTGATACTTTTCGAGGCCGGCGCGGATATGGTCGAAGGCTTCGTCGACCGTATCGGCAAATTGGAGCATCTTGTATTCTTCTTCGCTGATCGTGCCGGTGCGCACCATGGCTTTCCAATTCAGTACTTCATCCCAATACTTGCGGCCGTAAATCAGAATGATGTTGTGCTTCGGGAGCTTGTGGGTTTGCAGCAGCGTGAGCATTTCCCAGAGCTCATCCATGGTGCCAAACCCGCCGGGAAAAACGATCAGCGCTTTGGCGATCTGCGCGAACCACAACTTGCGCATGAAAAAGTATTTGAAATTGAAGCTCAGTTCCGGGCTGATGTACGGATTTGCGAATTGTTCGTGCGGAAGCTCGATCGAAAGGCCGATGGACTTGCCGCCGGCTTCATAAGCGCCACGATTGGCCGCTTCCATGATGCCCGGCCCGCCTCCGGAACAGACCACGAAGCGGCGCGGCCTGGGGCCCAGCGTGAGCGACCAGGAGGTCAGCTTGTGCGAAAGCTGGCGTGCCTCTTCGTAGTAGCGGGACATCTCGAGGAGGCTCTTCGCGCGCTTCAGGGCTGCACGGTGAACGGCCAGATTCGCCGCGGACATTTTGGAGGCTTTCTCTTTTTTCAGGCGCACATAGCGGGCGTGCGCGGTATCGTGCGGTTCGATGCGCGCGGAGCCGAACATGACCACGGTGTCGCCGATGCCCTCGCGCTTCAACTGCACCAGCGGGTGAATGTATTCGCCGAGGATGCGGATGGGGCGGGCAGGTGTGCTCTTTAGAAACTTTGGATCTTCATGAGGCGCTTTCGGCGCGTGTTGCGGCTTCGGTCTCTTCCCGTTGGGCATGGGTCTTCTCTCCGTATAAGCAATCCTTGATTGTAGGAATCGGCGAGGCTTGCGGCAACGCATTCCGCCGGAGGTGCGTCGAATCAAGTACACTCCCGAAGCGCGGGCTTTGGCTGGTGCTGCCAGGTGCTCGAAGTGATGCCAATTACAAGGATATCCATAGCTCTTCCCGTTGCGATGGCCCTGGCGGGTGTTCCCGCTCGCGCGCAGGCTCCCACGGGGCCGATCGTGCCGAAGCCTGGCGTAGAGCTGCAGCAAGCACCCAAGGATGCGCCGAAGGTAAAGGTGCAGGTCGCACTGGTGAATACGCCGGTGACGGTGCGCAACGGCCGCGGCGATATGGTTCATGACCTGGAGGCGCAGGATTTTCAGGTTACCGATAACGGTGTGGCGCAGCGCATTTCCCACTTCGATCTGGGCGGAGATCCGATTTCGCTGGTGATCCTGGTCGAGACGAGTTCGCGCATTGACGCGATCTTGCCGCAAGTGCGCAAGACCGGTTTGCTCTTCACGCAAACGGTCATGGGATCGACGGGTGAGGCCGCGGTGGTTGGCTTTGATGATTCCGTGGACAAGCTGCAGGATTTCACCACTAACAGTGATGAAATCGAACACACGATTGCGCGGCTGCGCGAGGGTACGTCGGGATCGAAGCTCTACGACGCGATGGCCGTTGGTGTGGAGATGCTGACGGCACGTCCACTGCCGACGGTGGACAAGCCCGGGCGGCGGCGCGTGCTTATGGTCCTTGCCGAAGCTACCGACGACGGCAGCACGGCGAAATTAGGCGAAGTGCTGCGGCAGGCGCAGCTCGCCAACGTGACGATCTACAGCGTAGGTCTCTCCACTACGAGCGCCGAATTGCGCGCCAAGCCGAAAGATACGCGGCCGCAGCTTACGCCGCCGGGCACGTTTCCGCTTCCGCCGCAGCCTGGGACGCCGCAAACGCCTACCAGCGAAGAGAATCGCTACGGCAACATTGACATCATGGCGGCCGCCGTGTGGGCCGTGCAGCATGCCAAGGATGCAGTGTCGGCTAACGCGCTCGCGGTTGCCACCGCGGCTACTGGCGGCGTACACCTTGCCGCGTTTAAGGATCGCACCATTGAAAAGGCCATCGACGAAATCGGCGGCGAGCTGCACTCCCAATACACTCTCAGCTACACGCCGGCCGGGAGTGATGCCAGCGGCTACCACGAAATCAAGGTGAATGTGGTTCGAAGGGATGCGAAAAATCTGAAGATTCGAGCGCGACCGGGATACTATCTCGCGGTTCCGGATTCCTGACAATTGGATCGATAAGGTTAGACGACCTGTTTCCAAAAGGTGGCGTCGCGCCCGGCGAGGAGTGCGTCCTTGCGCGCGTTCCAGCGGAGGAAATGCGGCGAGTGGGTATGCTCGGTGTGCGCCTCACGGCTTTCCCAGACTTCATGGAGCAGGAGTGCGCCGGGCGTGTCTACGGAGCGGTGCAGATCGTAGCGGAGGCAGCCGTCTTCTTTTCTGGTGGGAGCGACCATGCCGCGCAATTCCGCTTCAAGAATGGTTTCCTGGCCTTCGCGCGCGCGGAGCAAAACGATCAGTGTGACGGCATCTTTGGGAAGCTTGGCGCTTCCGCGTGAGCGGGATCGACTCGAGGTTTTCTTCTTGCCCGAACGGCGGGAAGCAGCCTTCTTCGCTCTTCGTTTGGCCATAATGGGCGGGATTGTACTCCAAACAGCAAAAACCGCCAGTGGGTTCCTGTCCCCCGTCCGGATTCGCCCCGGGAAGCCCGTCTTATTTCTCGGCGAGTTTTCGGCCGGCGTTCAGGCTGTCGAAGTTGAGAATGGTGTTAAGCACCAACGAGTAGGTGCCGCGCGTTTCGCCGCGATAAACGGGATTGATCGAAAAAAGCACCACATGGCCGTTGCCGGAGGGCACGTCCACAACAGCGGGATGCTGCGCGATTTCGTCGCCTCCTTCGACCAGGCCAGAAATTAGCAGCTCCTTATTGTCGGCATAGCGGAAAATGACGCGCGGCCGGTTTGCCGGCGGGATCACGCGGTATCCATTGCGCCGCTGCTCATCCGTGACCGGCGCCGCCTCCCAGCTCTCCCACGAAGGTTCTTCGGGAGCATCCACGCCGGGGCGTCCAACTGTGAAATCGGGGTCGTTCACCGAGCCTCGGCCCGTGGGGCGCGTGTGGGACTCGGGGCCCAAGCGCCGCCTGCCGCGGGCACCGGCAATGTTAGTCAATGAAAAAATGGGTCCGTTGTCGCAATAGACGGAAAGTTTCTCATCGTAACCGTAGGCAATCGGGCTTGCGCCATCCACAAGTCGTGCCCCCAGAACGGAGCCCACAATTTTCATCTTTTGCGAAGAGGAAGTGCTGACCCCGGTCGTGAGGCCCGTTTCCGTGGCGAAGCGTGAAGTGTCCGTGGCGGTCAGCAGAACGCCGCCTTTCTGCACGAAGGCTTGCAGCTTGGCCAGACCGTCCCAACCGAGTCCCGGCCGCATGTCATCGGTGGAGTCGTTTTTCCCGACGAGGTTCGGTGTTTCCGGCGTGTTTTTCCACGGCAGCGGATTTCCCCAAGCCATGGGCATGCCGTTGATGATGGCAGTTGAGCCGGAGAAAAAACCAACCGGCGGAAACAGGATGACGTCGTATTTGGCGTTGAGGTCATCGATCTTGGCGACCGTTTGCGTGCTGATGTACTCGTAGGGGATTTTCATATCGTCGAGCGCCAGCCGCCACCAGCCTTCGGTTTGTGTGCTGAGCCAGGTGTGCACGAAGGCCACGCGCGCGGCGCGCACTGGATGGGTCTTCACGCTGGGAGCCGCTCCGAGCGCAACGGCCTGCAAGCCCAGATCTGCGGCGGCGCGATCGAGGTCGGCGCGATTTGCGTTTCGAATAACAAACGAGCCACGGTTGAATTTCTTGCCGCCGGATTCGAACGGCTCCTCGGCCGCTTCCACGCTCGCGTCCTTCATTTTGTAGCGCAGCGTGGCGAGCGCGGGCTCGGCAGTATTGTTGATCACGAAGACCGCGCCATCTCCTTTGACGCCACCCGGCGCGCGGATCTCCGTGACGCGTTCCATCGCCGCATCAAGCACCTTCAGATCGGTTACGCGCGAGACTTGGACGCCGAACAGTTCTCCAAACGTCCAGCCGGTATCGTCGTAGGGGGTCTTCTGCGGATCATCGGGACTCCAGTATTGGTGATCGAGCAGCGCATCCGCGATGCGTGAGTAGGGCTGGTCCATGCGAATGATGTAGCTGCCTGTGGGAAACTCGCGCGCTGTCGGCGCTGGTGCAGCATCTTTTTCTTTCGCTTCTTCTTTTTTCTTGGACTTGGATTCCTTCTTCACTGGCAGCGATACCGTGAACGCCGACTTGGCCCGTGAGATTTCCACGGCCTGCTTTTGCAGGACGTGCAACAGCTCCGACTGCAAACCGGGACGCGGGTCGTCCGCTGGCAACACGTAAGCGGCGGGGCCTTCCGCACCCGGTTTCGTCACGGAACGTTTGGCTTTCAGATAAAAATTCTTCAGGAAGAGACGTTTGTTCTCATTGAAATAATGAAGAGATATGAGAAGCCCGGTCTGCTCGTAATTATTATTATCGCGTTGTGACCACAGCGCCTTTGCGAGCGGCGGGTTCTGTCGATACCACGTGCGCGCATACTCTTCGGGATCGAGTGTGCGCTCTTGCGTGTCCGCGCCGCCATTGCCAAATGTCTCGTAGAGCCGGCTGATGCCGTTGTGCATCGCGGCGATGAACATCAAGTACCCGGGCGACCAGGTGTCAAAATCACCGTGAGTGAAAACGCCGGGCATGCCGAACTTGGTCATGTCCGCCACGTTGCGCGCACCAATCATCTGCCATTCGTCGGTGAGAATTGGATCGACCCAGGCGTTGTACGGGCCATCGCCGACGGTGTTGTCGTAGAGATACGGCACCGATTCGTGCAGGTCGTGGAGCACCTGCGCCTTCCACCCGACATAAGTTTTCAGCACATTTTCCGTGAGCTTTAGCGTCACGCCCATGGCGTCGCGATTGTTGTCGTGCGCCACGTACTTGCCCCAGTAAATCAGCGGCGGATAGAAATCCTTGGGGTGGGCCAGATGCCATTTATAAATGTCTACCATGCGGTCGCGGCCATCGACTTCCACAACCGGCGTGATCAGCGTAATCATGCCGTCGCGGATTTCCTTGATGTACGGGCTTTCGTCCACTGCTAGGCGGTACGCCAGCTCCATCAGAGCCGTGGGCGCACCGGTTTCCGGCGAATGGATCGTGCCAGTAATGTAGTAGATCGGCACGGCTTGCGAGACGAGCTTGTCGGCTTCCGCGTCATCCAGCTTGATCGTGCGCGGATCGGCCAGCTTCGCGAGCCGCGCACGGTTTTCTTCCAGGTTCTTCAAATTCTCCGGCGAGGAGATGGCCACCGCAATCATCTCGCGGCCTTCTTCAGTCGTGCCGATGGAAAAAACCTTGACGCGCGGGCTGGCTTTTTCGAGCAGCCGCATGTACTTGTAAACGTCTTCAGTATAGGGCAGCACGCCGGGCGCACCTGCGACGTCGCCCAGCACCACCTCGGGAGTCGGCACAGTTTTTGAGGCAGGAAGGTAGTTTACGAGCGGCGAAGTGAAATACGGCGCCGTTGTGTACTTCTGAATCTTCGCCGTGTAAGCCTCGTCCACTGCCTGCTTCGGGTCGCGCGCCGGAGCCGTTTCATCGCCAGTGGCGAACGCCGCCGTCGCGGAGAACAGAGCCAGCAGCAGAAAGCTCCCGAGCGCCACCATGCACACTTTTCTTGAATCCGTCATCAGGTTTCTCCCGAACTGCCCTCAAAGCGAAAGCGGATTGTAACGCAGCGTGCTACTCGGCGGCGACGAATGTTAAATCGACGGGCGACGGCACATCGATGACCTGGCCAGTAGGGTTCAAGCCGCCGGTCGCGAGATCAATCTTGAAAACGACAAGGTTGTTCGACAGCTGGTTCTCCACGAGCAGGTAGTTGCCGCTAGGATCGATGGCAAAGTGCCGGGGCTCTTTCCCGCCGGTCGGGACGCGTGAGACGAACGTCAGCGTCCCCTTTGCGTGATCGATGGCAAAAACCGCGATGCTGTCGTGCCCGCGATTCGAAGCGTAGAGAAACCTTCCATTCGAATGCACGGCGATCTCCGCGGTGTCGTTCCTCCCCGAAAACTCCTTCGGCAACGTAGTCACGGTCTGCAGCTCGCGAAGATTTCCCGCCTTCGCGTCGTAGCGAAAAGCGGTGACCGTGGAACTGAGCTCGCTGATGACATAGAGAAACTTGCCGTCCGGTCGAAATGCAATGTGGCGTGGCCCGGAGCCAGGATGTAATTTTGTGAACGGTGGAGCGTTCGGCGAAAGTGTTCCCTTAGCCGCGTTGAATTTGTAAACAAGCACTTCGTCCAGGCCGAGATCAGCAGCAAGCGCAAAACGGTTGTCCCGCGAAGTCTCAATCCAGTGGGCATGCGGCCCATCCTGGCGTTCCTTGTTCGGCCCGAGCGCGCCGCCGTGTTGCACCAGCGCGGTATGCTCGCCCAGTCGCCCGTCCGGCAGTATCGGAAATACGGGGATGTTTCCCGACGAATAGTTTGCCACCAGGACGTATTTGCCCGTTTTGTCAAAGGAAATGTAGCAGGGATCTTCGCCAAGCGCCGGGAGTTGGTTTAAAAGTGTCAGCTTGCCCGTCTTGGGCTCCAACGAAAACGCGCTCACCATGCTGTTTTTTCCGGCTTCATTCACGGCATACAGGAATCTTCCGTTCGAATTCGCGGCGACGAACGAAGGATCGGCCGATTCCGCCGCGACACCGAGCGAGGAGAAATTGCCGGTGGCGGCGTCATAGCGGTAGGCGTAGATGCCTTTGCTGCTGGTCTTCGTCGTATACGTGCCGACGTACGCCAGATATTGAGTCTTCGCCGCAGCCTTAGGCTTCTTCGTGGCCGAAGACAGCAGCAATAGCGGCGCGCAGAGCACCGAAAGCAATACACAAACTCTTCGCGTGATTTTCATCGGACGGCAATTCTAACACCAAGTGCTGAATTGTCCGCGCTTCACTGAGGGATCAGAAAGATTTTCGGTTCGCCGCGCACGGCCAGCAGTTTTCCATAGCTGATCTGCCCGGGCGCGATTTTCTTGTAGGGCAAGAGTACGTTCACAACGTTGCCCTCGCGATGCTCGAGAAAAATCTGAATGGCGTCTGTTTTAGGTTCTTCGGGAGAAGATGCAAATCGAATATCCACACAGATTCCAGCGGCCCTTAGTTCGTCCTTCTTGATCATCGCGCGCAGGGCGCCCTCCAGAACCTGCAGCAATACCGGGGCGCCCGCCGGCTCATCGCCAGTGTCTCCGGCGACGTAAGAGACTTCGCCATCCGCCGACATTACCGCTGCAAACGGGAGAAACGCGTTTTTTTCGGCGAGAAACTTCTTCGCAAAGCGAAGCAGAATTTCCAGGAGTGGATGGAAGTCAGGGTGTTGGTGGCTCGGCAAGATTCTCTGCCCCCGACAATCACTTTTTCTCTTCTTCGTTTTCTTCCTGTAGAACCGCGGCGGCGGCAACAGAGTCATCGTCTTCGAGTCGCAGCAGGCGCACGCCCTGCGTCGAGCGCCCGGCTTCACGGATTTCATTCGCGTGAACGCGGATGACTTTGCCATTGTGCGTGATGATCATGACGTCTGATTCCTCGGTCACCTGCAGCGTGGCGACGACGTAACCGTTGCGGTCCGTGGTTTTCATGTTGACGACGCCCTTGCCGCCGCGCGAAGTGATGCGGTATTCAGCCAGCGGCGTGCGCTTGCCGAAGCCCTTTTCGGCCACCGTCAGCATCAGCGTCACCAGCGAATCTTTGATCTGCTCGTTTTCCAGCTCCTCGAGATTCTGCGTCGTGGTCTTGTGCTCTTTGGCGATGATCTCGAAGTCCGGCTGCACCGCGTCCATGCTCACGACATAGTCGTCCTTGTCCAGGTCCATGCCGTTCACTCCGCCTGCGTTTCGTCCCATCGGGCGCACTTCCGTTTCACGGAAGAGAATCGCTTGCCCTTCGTGGCTGGCCAGGAAAATCATTTTTTTGCCGTCCGTGAGCTTCGCGCCGATGAGCTCGTCTTTGCCATCCAACGTGAGGGCGATGATACCCGTCGAGCGCGGGTTGGAGAATTCCACCAACGCCGACTTCTTCACCGTGCCGCTTTTCGTGGCCATAAAGACGAACTGGTCGGCTTGTTCCAGGTCTCGCGCGGCAACGAGCGCAGTGAGCTTTTCATCTTCCTGGAATTTCACCAGGCTGGAAATGGCTTTGCCTCGGGTAGCCGCCGCCGCTTCCGGCAATTCGTACACTTTGAGCCAGTAGACGCGGCCCTTCGACGTGAACAGCAAAATGTAGCTGTGCGCCGAAGCGATGAAGAGGTGCTCGACGAAATCCTCTTCCTTCGTCTTCGCCCCGATGCGGCCTTTGCCCCCGCGCGACTGGTGGCGGTACGTGTCCGCCGCCGTGCGCTTGATGTAGCCGGCATGGCTGACGGTTATCAGCATTTCCGTGTCGGCGATCAGGTCTTCCAGCTTGATTTCGTCGACTTTGTCAACGATTTGCGTGCGCCGGTCGTCTCCGTAGGCTTTGTGCACTTCGCGCAGCTCGGCGGTGATGACCTGCTTGAGTTTTTTGTCGCTCGATAGAATCTCGCGCAGCTCGGTGATCAATTCCCGGATGGATTTCAATTCCTTGAGAATTTCATCGATGGAGAGCTGCGTCAGCCGGTGCAGTTGTAATTCGAGGATGGCGTCGATCTGCGCATAGCTGAGTCCGAGCGCGTTGCCACGGCCGGCCGCTTCGATTTCCGGCGCTGCCTGAGCGCGGTACTTCCGGCCGTCCAGCTTGACGCCCTCGATTTTCTTGGACTTCCCGTTTTCCGTGATGGTGACGTCCTGTTCGCTGAAATGCTTGAACAGGTTTTCCCTGGCGTCCACGCGGCTGGACGAACCACGGATGATGCGAATCACGTTGTCGAGGTGATCGAGAGCGATTTGGTAGCCGAGCAAAATATGTTCGCGCTGTTCGGCTTTCTTCAGCTCGAAAATCGTGCGCCGGCGGATTACATCGATGCGGTGCTCGATGAACAGCTTGATCATCGGGATCAAGCCCAGTTCGCGCGGCTGTCCGGCAACGATGGAGAGCAGAATCATGCCGAAGGATTCCTGCATCTGTGTGTGCTTAAACAGGTTGTTGAGGATGAGTTGCGATTCTTCGCCGCGCTTCAGTTCGATGACGATGCGCATGCCTTCGCGCGAGGATTCGTCGCGCACGTCGGAGATGCCTTCGAGTTTTTTGGTTTGCACCAGCTCGGCAATGCGCTCGATCAGCCGCGCCTTGTTCACCTGGTACGGAATTTCTGTGATAACGATGTTTTCGCGGTCCTTGCCGGAATCTTCGATCGCGGCCTTGGCACGCATGGTGAAGCTACCGCGGCCCGTTTTGTAGGCTGCTTCGATGCCTTCGCGGCCCGCGATGTACGCGCCGGTCGGGAAGTCCGGCCCCGGCACAATCTTCATGATTTCTTTCAGCGTCGCATCGGGCTTTTCGATCAACAAAATAGCGGCGTCAACGATTTCGCGCAGGTTGTGGGGCGGGATGTTCGTGGCCATGCCCACGGCGATACCGCTTGCGCCATTCACAAGCAGATTCGGGATGCGCGACGGCAAAACCACTGGTTCTTCGCGCGTCTGATCGAAGTTCGGAATGAAATCTACGGTCTCTTTTTCCAGGTCGGCGAGAATATCTTCCGAAATCTTCGCCAGCCGCGCCTCGGTGTACCGCATGGCTGCCGGAGGATCGCCATCAACGGAACCGAAGTTTCCCTGCCCATCGACGAGCATGTAGCGCAAGTTGAAATCCTGCGCGAGACGCACCATCGCGGGATATATCACCGCTTCGCCGTGCGGATGATAATTTCCGGAAGTGTCGCCGCAGATCTTGGCGCACTTGCGATAGCCGCGATTCGAAGCGAGGCCGAGATCGTTCATGGCCACCAGGATTCGCCGTTGCACGGGCTTTAACCCGTCGCGCACGTCGGGCAGCGCGCGCGCGATGATCACGCTCATCGCATAATCGAGATACGACTTGCGCATCTCCGCTTCGATATCGATCGGAAGCAATACTGAAGTATTTATCTCGTCCGCCATTTCCCCTCGCTGTTGCTCAATTCTCACATGTAGGGGCGCAGCATGCTGCGCCCCTACGGGCAATTTTTATCGCTTGGCCGCGTGTTCCAGCACGTACGCTTTCACGCTATCGAAAGCGTCCGCCGTATTCATAAAGCGTTTCACTG
>Ga0210399_10004869_pt1 | contig 10427 bp, 10 predicted proteins | sample IncBWC14MmetaG_FD_150865 | JGI IMG/M metagenome (GOLD analysis project Ga0210399, IMG submission 150865) | Forest soil microbial communities from Barre Woods Harvard Forest LTER site, Petersham, Massachusetts, United States - Inc-BW-C-14-M | ecosystem: Environmental > Terrestrial > Soil >...
CAACTGGCGGGTGCTGTAGCCGAGGCGCGTGGCCAGCCCCTCCACCCCGTCGCGGTCGACGACGCCGTCGCGGATGAGCCGCATGGCCCGGGCCACGACGTCGGCCCGGATGTTCCACTCCGGCGAGCCGGGGGTGGCGTCGGGCCGGCAGCGCATGCAGGCCCGAAATCCCGCCTGTTGGGCAGCCGCTGCCGTGGGGTAGAAGCGCATGTTCTCCCGCTTCGGGGTCCGAGCGGGACAGCTGGGCCGGCAGTAGATGCCGGTCGAGGTCACGGCACAGAAGAACACCCCGTCGAAACGGGCATCCTTGCTCTTTGCTGCCTCGTAGCAGCGTCCCGGGTCCTCGATCACGGGTGCCAGCGTGGCACGTGGGTGTGACGATTACTGGCGGGAATCGGACATTGCCATTTGGCGGCATGGAGGCCCGCCGGCGCGCCGGGCGCTGCTAGCCCGCGGCCCGCTGTGCAGCGAGGGTGTGCGACAACACGAGTCTGCGGTGCGTGGCGGCATCTCCCCAAGCGCGCGAGAGCGCCCACGTCCGCTTCATGAAGAAATGGAGGTCGCACTCCCAGGTGTAGCCGATAGCCCCGTGCACCTGCAGGGCAACGCGGGCGGCGAGGTCGGCAGTGTCCGAAGCCATGGCTTTGGCCATGGACGCGTCATGCGAGAGCGACGGCTGCGCCGTAGCAAGCGACCATGCGGCTCGATAGGTGGCGGGGCGCGCGAACTCCAGAGCGACACGCGCGTTGGCCAAGAGGTGCTTCACGGCCTGAAAACTCCCGATCGGTTTGCCGAACTGGTGCCGTTCTTTTGCGTACGTCGCCGCCAGGAAAATCATGCGGTCGGCCAGACCGACGAGCTGGGCTGCGGTCGCGGCGGCGGCGCGATCGGCCAGGAGGGTCACCGCGGCTTCGGCGGCCACGCCGTAGGCCAACAACGTGTCGGAGGCGAGCGGCCAGTGCACGGTCGACACGTCACGGGTCGCGCTGAGCGCAGGCGTCGGCTCGGCGGTGCACGATGCCGCCGGCACCGCGTGGAGTTGCCAACCGGACTCGTCGTCACGGCAGGCGAGCAGAAGGATCTCGGCGTCACGGGCGCCCACGACGCGAGGCGTGCGCAGCATCCCGTCGGCCGACACCTCGCTGGGCGACGTCACTCCTTGGGAGGTGACGTCGATGCCACCCACGGCGAACATGGCGTCGTCCTCGACCAGCGCACGCAGTGCCGCCGCGGAGGCGGGCTCGGGCAGCAGCGCCGCCAGGGTGGGTGCGGCAAGCGCCGCGGTTTCGAGGAGCGGTTCGGGCAGGCAGGCGTACCCCGCTTCCTCGAGGACGCCGACCAGGTCGACGTCGTTGAGCCCGAGTCCGTTGGACGATGCCGGGACGACGAGTGCGGGCGCACCGAGCTCGGCGAGGATGGTCCAGCGGTTCGCGGACAGCTCGGCACGGGCGTCTTCGTCGGCGAGCTCGAAGGCGCGGAGCGCGTCGACGTCGCACTCGGCGTCGAGCACGGTCCGTACGCCGCGACGCAAGGCCTCCTGATCGTCCGAGAAGGAGAAATCCACGATCAGGCCCGAGGAAGCCCGAGCAGACGCTCGGCCACGACGTTGCGCTGGATCTCGTTGGTGCCGGCGTAGATGGGGCCGGCGAGCGAGAAGAGATAGCCGTCGAGCCATTCGCCCGGCGCGCCGGCGGTGAGGAGCTCGGCGTCCGTCCCGAGCAGGTCGAGGGCGGCGGTGTGAATGGCGACGTCGGTCTCGGACCAGAAGATCTTGTTGGCGCTCGCCTCGGGACCGACGGCGTGACCGCGGGCGACCTTGCTCGCCGTCCAATAGGTGTGGAGCTTGTACGCCTCGGCGTGCATGTGCGCGAGGGCGACTGCATCGGCGGAAGCGGGAGGGCCGCCGCGCGAGGCATAGAGCTGTACGAGGCGGTCGGCTACCTCGGTATAACGGGCCGGACTACGGAGCGAGAGTCCGCGTTCGGAGCCGGCGGTGGCCATGGCGACGGACCAGCCGCCGCCGACCTCGCCGAGCACCTGGTCCTCGGGGACCTCGACGTTGTCGAAGAAGATCTCGGCGAAGCCGGTCTCGCCATCGAGCTGCGGGATCGGGCGCACGGTGACGCCGGGCGAGTCCATGGCGATGAGGAAGTACGTCAGGCCACGGTGGCGCTCGGCGTCGGGGTCGGTGCGGAAGATGCCGAAGCACCATTCGGCGAAGGCGCCGCGGCTGGCCCATGTCTTTTGTCCGTTGAGTATCCAGGTGTCGCCGGCCTCGCTGCGGGCGGCGCGGCTGCGTATGCCGGCGAGGTCGCTGCCGGCGTCGGGCTCGGACCAGCCTTGACACCAGATCTCGTCGCCGGCGGCCATCGGCGGGAGGAAACGTTGTTTCTGGGCGTCGGTGCCGTACTCGAGCATGGTGGGGGCGAGCAGGAAGATGCCGTTCTGGCTGACTCGTTTGGGGGCGCGGGCGCGGTAGTACTCCTCCTCGAAGACGAGCCACTCGAAGATGCCCAGGTCGCGGCCGCCGTATTGCGTCGGCCAGCTAACGACGGACCAGCGGTCCTCGTACATCTCTCGTTCCCAGCGGCGGTGGGCCTCGAAGCCTTGTTCTGTGTCAAACGAGGGGAGGGGGTCCGGGGGGACGTGCTCGTTCAGCCAGGTGCGTGCTTCGGCCCGGAACTTCTCGTCCTCGGGGCTGAACGTCAGGTCCATGGGGCTAGGGAATCTTCCACAGGGCCGCCGGTGGCGCCAACGGTCAGCGGTGGCCGGAGAGGGCGGTGTCGGTGCCGGTCGTGCCGGTGTCAGAGTCTCCGGCGGGGAGGCTGGTGGCCGTGGTGCTGTTGGTGATGGGCTCGCGGAATGCCAGTGTTCGCACGAAGAATTCCGCGACCGCCCGGGTGATGCCCGCCTGGGTGGGCTGCTCGCCGGGATTGTCGAACTCGTGGCCACCACCGTCGACGATGAGCAGCTGGTGCGGCACGCCGTTGCCGCCCAGGTCCCACGACAACTCATTGGACTGCTGGGGGTAGACGATCTCGTCGTCGGTCGAATGCATGAGGAGGAACGGTGGGTCGCCGGGGGCGACGTATGTGACCGGGCTGGCGGCGCGAAGGTCCGCCCCCACCATCTTGTGGGGGACCGGTCCGAGGAGTTTGACGAAGGTCTCGGCCACGAGGAGGCTGTCGCCCTGGTTGCCCAACGTGAGCAGGTCGCTCGGCCCGGCCATGTCGACGACGGCTTGGACTCTGCTCGACTCCTCGGTGTAGGCGCCGACATCCCATCCAGCGCGGGGCCCCGCGGTACCGAGCAGCGCCACCAGGTGGCCGCCGGCACTCTGGCCCCACGCCCCGATTTCGTTCGGGTCGATGTTCAGCTGCGTGGCGTTGGCACGCAGGTAACGGATGGCGCACTTGACGTCGACGATCTGGTCGGGCCACCGGGCCTTCGGGCCCAGCCGGTAGTCGACGCTGACGACGACCAGGCCCTGCGCGGCCAGTTCGGGGCCGATGGTGTTGATCAGGAAGCCGCCTGAGTCGTAGTTGCCCGAGATCCACGACCCCCCGTGGACGTAGACCGCGGCCGGGGCGGGGCCGTGCAAGATGGTCGGCTCCGTAATACGAGCCCGTTCGCCGTTGCAGTAGGTCACCGTGGCGTGTTGGCCGGCGCTGAGCTTCGGCGCCGGCGTCGTGCCGGACGGGGTGGCCTTGGGTGACGCCGGGCTGGCACTGCTGGTGCAGCCTGTGAGCCCCAAAAGTGCGAGCGCGCAGACGAAGAGGGCGGCAAACGGTCTGCGCATGGGTCTCAATGTTGGCCGAACCCAGGGCGAATCTGGCTCCACCCCTCGTTTGGCACCAAATCTGATTCGGCGTCAGAATTGGCCCCCATGCCCAACGCCGTGATCATCGACGCCGTGCGCACCCCGGTTGGCCGCCGAGGTGGCCGGCTCTCCGGGTGGCACGCCACCGACCTGGCCGCCCAACCGCTGGCCGCCCTCTTGAAGCGCAATGACCTGGATCCCTCGTTGGTCGAGGACGTGGTCATGGGCTGCACCATGACGGTGGGCGAACAGGCCATGAACATCGCCCGCAACGCTGCGTTGGCGGCGGGGTTCCCCGAGTCCGTCCCTGGCACCACCGTCGACCGTCAGTGCGGCTCGGCCCAACAGGCGATCCATTTCGCGGCCCAGGCCGTCATGGCGGGCGCCATGGACGTGGCCATCGGCGCCGGCGTGGAGTCGATGAGCCGGGTGCCGATCGGATCGACGACCGATCCCGGGCCCGGTGAGGCCTACGGCCCGTTGTACTTGGATCGCTACGAGCTCATCCATCAGGGCGAGTGCGCCGAGGAGATCGCGCGGCGCTGGAAGGTGTCGCGCGAGGAGATGGACGCACTGGCGCTGCGGTCGCACCAACGGGCGGCCGTCGCGATCGACGAGGGTCGCTTCGCCAACGAGATCGTGCCCCTCGAGGCCAGGGTGCATCCCGACGTGCCGGGTGCCGCTGACGTGAGCGGGTTGCTTTCGGCCGACGAGGGCGTGCGGCGGGACACGTCGCTCGAGAAGCTGGCCGCGCTGAAAGGCGCTTTCTCGGAGACGGGCACCGTCACGGCGGGGACGTCATCGCAGATATCGGACGGGGCGGCAGCCGTGCTGATCATGAGCGAGGAGCGGGCGACGTCTCTCGGGCTGACGCCCAGGGCCCGCTTTCACACGTTCGCCGTCGCAGCCAACGACCCGCAGATCATGCTGACCGCGCCGATACCGGCGACCGAGTTGGTCTTGGCCAAGGCGAAGCTGAAGCTCGACGAGATGGACCTCGTGGAGATCAACGAGGCGTTTGCGTCTGTCGTTTTGGCGTGGCGGCGCGAGTACCACCCTGATATGACCAAGGTCAACGTCAACGGCGGCGCGATCGCGATCGGACACCCGACCGGCTGCTCGGGAGCGCGGCTCATGGCGACCCTATTGAACGAGCTCGAGCGGACGGGCGGTCGTTACGGGTTGCAAACGATGTGCGAGGGTGGCGGACAGGCCAACGCGACGATCATCGAGCGGCTCGGTTGATGGCGGGCACCCGCACGCCCGCCGTCGAGGGTTGGTTCACCACCGGCGAGGACGGCCGAGACCCGGCTCTGCTCGGGTCTCGCTGTGAGGGATGTGGCACGTTCGCCTTCCCGGCCGAGTCGTCCTATTGCAGGAACCCCGACTGCTCGTCGACGTCGTTCGAGTCCGTCGAGCTCTCGCGCCGGGGCCGGATCTGGTCCTATACCGACGCCCGCTACCAGCCCCCGCCGCCGTACGTGGCCGCGGACCCCTATGTCCCCTTCTGCCTCGCCGCCGTGGAATTGGCGGACGAGAAGCTCGTGGTCATGGGCCAGGTCGTCCCCGGGGTGACGGTCGAGGACCTCGCCGTTGGCGACGAGGTCGAACTCGTGATCGACACGCTGTACGCGGAAGAGGGCTGCGACTACCTCGTCTGGAAATGGCGCCCGGTCGTCGGGGCCACTACGGGCGGAAAGGGCTGATCCATGGCCGACGACAAGCGGGTGGCGGTCCTGGGCGCGGGCATGCACGAGTGGGGGAAATGGGGCCGACCATTCGTGGAATACGGGTTGGCCGCGGCACGTGACGCCCTAAACGACGCGGGGTTGACATGGCGTGACATGCAGTTCGTCTCGGGGGCCGACACGATCCGCAACGGCTATCCCGGCTTCGTTTCGGGGGCCACTTTCGCCCAGGCACTGGGGTGGACGGGAGCACGCGTGTCGAGCGTCTATGCGGCGTGTGCCTCCGGCGCGGTCGCCATCGCAAACGCCCGGGCGCAGATCCTCGCCGGACTTTGCGACGTGGCGTTGGTAGTCGGTGCCGACACCACGCCGAAGGGCTTCTTCGCGCCGGTCGGCGGCGACCGCAAAGACGACCCTGACTGGCTTCGCTTCCATCTTCTGGGCGCGACGAATCCCACTTACTTCGCTCTGTACGCGCGGCGGCGCATGGACCGCTTCGGTGCCACAGAAGAGGACTTCGCTCAGGTCAAGGTGAAGAACGCGCGGCATGGCCTCGCGAATCCGTACGCGCGCTACCGCAAGGAGGTCTCCGTCGACGAGGTACTGGGTTCGCCGATGGTGGCGGACCCCTTGCGTCTCCTCGAGATCTGCGCGACGTCCGATGGAGGCGCCGCGCTCGTTCTTTCGAGCATGGATTTTGCGCGCCGTCACTCGGGCGAGACCGCACCTCTTGTCACCATCGACGCCGTTTCGACGGTCACGCCGTCGTTCCCCAACACCGTGATCGAGATGCCGAACTTCGCGACCGACTCGGCGGCCGCCCTGTCGGCATCCTCAGGCGATGCGACTGGCAACGGTTTTCGCCCCTCGATCGCCTCTGCCGCGTACGCCGAAGCCGGGATCGGACCCGAGGACGTCCATCTCGCCGAGGTCTACGACCTGTCCTCGGCGCTCGAGCTCGACTGGTACGAGGACATCGGGCTTTGTGGCGAGGGCGAGGCCGAAAAGCTCTTGCGGGACGGCGTCACGTCCATCGGTGGGCGTGTGCCGGTCAACCCCTCCGGCGGCCTCTCGTGCTTCGGTGAGGCGATCCCCGCCCAGGCCATCGCGCAGGTCTGTGAGTGCGTCTGGCAGCTGCGGGGTGACGCCACGGGGCACCAGGTGGAGGGTGCTCGGGTGGCGGTGACGGCGAACCAGGGCCTCTTCGGCCATGGATCGTCTGTGCTCCTCAGCCGCTAAAACCCTGGTAGCAGCATTATTTGTGATTTCTACCAGGCGGTTCTTGCCCGCCGTGTGTGATCCCTGTCCTTTCGGGTATGGGCCTGAATGACGTCAAACGAGTGCAGCACCTTGCTTAGGCTGGCAGTACGCGTGATTGGTCTTATTTTCGGGTCGGCAAGGAATGACGCAAAGAACGAAACGACGCTGCGATTGGAGGAACCAAAAACATGTTGGCAACTGATGTTTCTGAGTTGCGCCAAGATGAGCAGCAGCAAGGAGCAAAAAAGGGAATGCCGGACCAGATTGACCATGGGAACGGGACGGGGTCCGACGACGTCCTGAAGGCCCTCGGCGAGCTGGAGTCAGTCCTAAGGGAGAACGCCGAGAGCGAGCGCCTCCTGGCTAAGCGGATCGCCGACGTCCGCCTCGCCCGGGAGAACGGGCGAGAGTGGAAGGCCATCCTGGGCGACGAAGACGAGCCGGGCACGGTGCAGTTGGTGAGCACCATCTTGCGCCGGCAGTCCGAGGCGAGTGGATATTTGCGGCGCTCCCTCGTTGTCGCCCTGCGGGCAGAGGGCCAAAGCATCCCGAGCATCGCGCACCTCTTCGGCGTGACGCATCAGCGTGTGTCGAACCTGCTGCGACGCGTCGCGCAGGGTAACGCCGCTGCCGATTCGAACTCGGACTAACTGGTCCAGCCCCGCAACAGGGCGTCCGCTTCGGCCATGATGCCGTCGATGATCTCCGCCACTGGCGGGAGGGAGTTCAGTACGCCCACGACCTGACCCGTCGGGAGAACCCCGACGTCGGTGCGGCCCTCGACGAGCGCGGCTTTCGTCATGACGGGCGCGTTCGCCGCCATGACGACCTGCGCCCACGTGAGTTCGTTACCGGACTTCATCGCACGCCCTTCGCGGAGCAACGAGCGCAATGTCGCACCGGTCTCTTTGCGGAACTGCAGGGCGCTTCGAGCGGCGCGGGGGAGCGAGCGCAGCCACGATTGTGACTCGAGGTGGTCGACCAGCTCGGTACGGACGACACGTTGCGGCGCGCCGTCGACCTTGGTGGTGACCACGGTGCCCGTCACGGGCGTCCCCATGTAGAGGTCTTTCACCGCCTCAGGGACGCGGCTCTCCGCCGACAGAAGGAATCGGGTGCCCATCGCCACGCCGGACGCGCCATACGCCAGGGCGGCCACGAGGCCGCGGCCGCTGAAGAAGCCGCCTGCCCCGAGCACCAGGACCCGGTCGCCCACCGCCTCGACGACCTGGGGTAACAGCAGCGTCGTCGGCACGCTCCCCGTGTGTCCGCCCCCCTCGGCACCTTGGGCGATCACGGCGTCGACGCCCCATTCGGCCACCTTCTCGGCGTGGCGGCGCGCGCCGACGGTGGGTATCACGAAGAGGCCGGCTTCCTTGCAGCGAGCGACGAGCGCCGGATTCGGCGCCTGGGCGAAGCTGGCGACGCGTGCACCAGTTTCGATCATCAGGTCGATCCGGTCGGCCACGTCGTCCGCATCGGTGCGCAGGTTGACCCCGAACGGGGCGGAGGTCCGGCTCCGCACCTCGGCGATCGCAGCGGCGAGCTGGTCCAAGGTCATGGTGGCCGAAGCGAGGACGCCAAGTCCGCCGGCTTCGCAAGTGGCGGCAACGAGCCTGGGCCCGGCCACCCAGCCCATGCCGGTCTGCACGAGCGGGTAACGGATCCCGACCCGCTCACAGAACGGAGTGTGGAGGGCAGGGTGCAACGTCGGGCCCGGGCCGCTCAGATCCTCACCTCTCGGTCACGCACCGAGCCGGGGTCGAGGACGACACGGATGACGTCCAGCTCCTCGGGGCTCGGCAGACGCGTCTCGGCGACGTCGTGGTCAATGGTGAGTTCGAACCCGGTTGCCGCGATGATGTCGTCGACCCGTACGCCGGGGTGATGCGAGCGCAGCCGCATGGTGCGGTCGGGTGTCTCGAAGTCGAACACCCCGAGATTGGACACGACGCGACGCACGTCGTGGAAACGCAAGGCGCCCGCTCCAGCTGCCGCGGCCCGGCCATGCCCTACGCCGCAGACGACATCGACGTGCTCGACGAAGGTGCGCGGGCTGTGGTCGGGCACCCAGTAGCTGGTCGGGTGGTTGACCGAGTTGCCGGGCGCCCCGCGCACGCCGACGAGCTGGACCTTGGGGTGAGCGTGGGGCCCGACGGCCGAGATGTTCTGGTTGCCCATGCGGTCGATCTGGCTCGCCATCATCATGATGTGGCGCCGGCCTGACCACACCACATCGAACACGCTTCGGTACGGCATCGTGGCCTCTCGTACCAGCTCGGTCGGACGGGTTGCGATCGGGGGCGCGCCGACCATGAGAGCAGCTTCGCCGTCGGTGAGGACGAGGTCCGGCGCGAACGTCAGCTTGGCCAGGCGTGCACCGAGCGAGGGGATGGTCCCGAATGGGCTCGCCATGACCTCGCCGGCGCCCTGCCAGGCATCCGCGCAGGCGATGACGCAGGCTTCGGCGCGGGTCACGCCTGGGTCAGACGGTGTCAGGGCGTCGCTCACTGGGCCTGGCGCTCCTCTACCCGGGCCTGGTACTCGTCTTCGGGTACGAAGACGTAGCGGCTGGCGAAGGTCTCCCACTCGGCGGCGTCAGACGCAGCCGCCGCGTACTCCTTTTGGAAGGCTTCGTCGCGCCCGTAGTCCGGAGGGTTCGCGGTGAAGTGCGCACCACCGCGTGATTCGGCCACACCGTCCGTGAGCATGCGGTGGATCCCCACAGTGGACAGAGGATGTGATTCGTCGGCGAGCTCACCGTTGGGCACGATCCGTTCGGTGGTCAGGAAGCGCCGCTCGGCGGCGCCGAGGAAGAGCGCGTCGAAGAAGGGGTCCGGGCTGAGGATTTGCCCGTTGCCGGCAGCGTCGGCGCGGTTGACGTGGACGATCGCAGCGTCGAGGTGCAACGCCGGCATCGCGACCAGCTCGACCTCGGCGTCGGCCGGGTCGGCCAAATGCGGGCTCCCGATACCGTAGGGCGAGCGCACGAGGCGCAGGTCGGGGTTCACGGTGAGGACGTCGGAACCGAGGCCCGCTCGGGTGGGCAGGAAGGGAACGCGCCACGACGCCGCCTGGAGGCCGAGGAAGAACATGCCCTCGTCGACCTCCATGACATCGACCTTGCCGTGCTGACGAGCGGCTCTCCAGTGGGGGTCCAGCGCGATGGAATCGAGGGTGACGAACCCGCACACGACCTTGCGGACCTTGCCGGTCGCGCAGAGGAGCCCGACATCGGGACCGCCGTAGGCGACGACGGTGAGGTCCCTGAGGTGGGAACGACAGATGGCGCGGACGACGGCCATCGGCTTGCGACGAGAGCCCCAGCCGCCGATGCCGATTGTCATGCCCGAACTCAGCTCACCGACGATGTCGTCGATGGTTGTGCGCTTGTCGGTCACGTGGACGTGTCTGCGTCGCGCTTCTCCACGAAGGCCGCCCGCTGCTCGTCCGCTACGCCGCGCACGTGCAACTCGTAGGTAAAGCCTTGCTCGAAGCGGTAGCTGCGTTTCACGTCGACCGGATCGATGCCGTTCAACGACTCCTTGGCTCGTCGGATGATCGTGGGACTCTTGGCGGCGATGTCGGCGGCCAGCTCGAGTGCGGCCGCATGGAGGCGGTCCGGCGGTACAAGGGCGGCCACCGACCCATAGGAGGCG
>Ga0210399_10004870_pt1 | contig 10427 bp, 5 predicted proteins | sample IncBWC14MmetaG_FD_150865 | JGI IMG/M metagenome (GOLD analysis project Ga0210399, IMG submission 150865) | Forest soil microbial communities from Barre Woods Harvard Forest LTER site, Petersham, Massachusetts, United States - Inc-BW-C-14-M | ecosystem: Environmental > Terrestrial > Soil >...
AACCGGATGCTGTTCAAGGCTTCGGTGCCTACGACGGCGACCTTGCCTGATGCGGGATTCACCGCCACAGCCATGCAAATGTTCATCAGGCCCGTTGCGTAACTGATCGAGAAATTTGAAGTGTTGATAATCGCGAGATCGTGGTCCGGCATGTCCCAACCCGGCAATCGTCCCGTGAAGGCGGCGTTTGTGCCCCGAATGTATTCCGTCCAGTCCCCGTTGTTATCATCCATCCAGCGCCCGGCGCTGTTCTTCTTTACGATCAGGCTGACATGCGGCGGCGGCGGATTAGTAATGAGCCGGTTGATCGCCGGCACGAAGTTGGTTCCGCTGTTGGGCGGCGGGTTAAGGCCGCGAGACGGCGCGTTGGTAAATTCGATCGCAGTTGGCTTCGGCAGGGAGTTCAGCTCCGTAACTCCAGTGCCGATGATTGTGGACGCGTTGCCGGATTCGAAGATGGCCACATACACCTTCGAACCATCCGGGCTCACATCCATGGCCCGCGGGCGGTCGCCGTCGATCACAAGGTTGGTGACAGCGAGCTGGCTCGAGGTGTCGAATACTTGAACGAGATTTGGCTGGCCGCAGGAGACATACGCCCGCTGCGGCCCGCCTGCAAAGACGACGTCCGAAGGCTCGTTCGAAGTGGTGATGGTGTTCACGACTCGCATGGTGGGCAGATCCACGACGCTGATTGATGCGGAGATGTAATTAGCCACCCAGACTTCGGACCCGGTCCGAAAGCGCACATTCACTGGATCAAGCCCGACCGGGATGTTTCCGAGCGGAACCGGCTGGCCCGACGTGACATCGAAAACCTCCAACCGATCATCCGGCAGGTTGCAAACGACGAGGCGCGTGCGATCCGGACTTAGGGCCACCGGATGCACCGGCGCAGTTTCCCAATTGTAAAAGTTGTTAGTGGTGATTTGACCGTGTGAAGGGAAAACGACCGTCATGAAGAGCACCACGGCTGCGAAGCACGCGGTCAGACACCGGTTGTGTCCGGTAAGATCCACACCGGACACGGCGCCGATCCCGGCTTGGAGAGAGTCGGCGTCGAGTTGGGCCGACTGTCTGCCTGGCAAAGTCTCCGGTCGTGGAATTGTACCACGCTGCTTCATACTTTCTCCTTCTGAGTGGCCTTGAATTCCGGGTTCGGAACCCAAAGGCACAAATTTACTCCCAATTGACTCCTGATTACTCACAAACTGCCCTCTGACGGACTACGCCGTTCGTTCTAAATGCTTTGAGGGTGCGCCCCTCAGCGCCAGAACGTGCAGCACAATCAATGCCGCGCTTCAATAAGCGGAGTCCCGCCCCGCATGCGGGCCAACAGCGCGAACCTACTTTCCAAACCCATTCTTTCAGTCCCAGCGCTGCCGTCCCGCACGCGGGACGGGACTCTAAAATCTCCAAATCAAAACCGCCGACGGCGGAACCGTCCCCACCCCCTGGCACGTTTCATCATGAATCCCGCGAACTCACCTCGCCATGAGCGCGGCGGCGGATACACACGCAGATCAGCCGCCCGGCTCTCACAAGACTTTCGCACAACGGATCTAATGATGCTCTTACATGGGCAGATCGCTGGTGTAAATGTGCGTTTGGATGCACACCCTTTTGATGACACTTATATTCAACACCCAGGTGGCACTCGAGAGAAAATCTGTTTTGCATTCGAAGAACTTTCCGCTAGTCTCGCCGCATGCCGGAAATTGCAAACTTTGTGAATCACGGGGCGGCCACAATCACCCCGGCTGTTGCTGAAAAGGTGTTTAAGCAACTGCCCCAATGGAAACTCGAATTTACCCAAATATACGCGCCTTTGTTTCCTCACCTGGTTGACCAACTCGAATTCCTGGCGGACGCGGTTGAAGACACCATGGAGGGCGCTTACAAGGACCTGCCCTATTGCGCCGTCGCTCAGGCCATCTACGCACTACTCTACGCTCATAAAAAGGTCGGTATCATTCCGGATAGCGTTCTGAACCTTGGCCGGGCGGATGATTCGAGCATCGTCCGGGCGGTGCTGATTCAAAACGAAAAGGCGTTCGCCATTTATGCGGCGTCCCAAAACCGGGCGTGGTCAGCCATCACCAGCGCGCCTTGAGATGGCGAGAAACTCTTGCTGTTTTCCTGCCTGTTTCCCTGGCCGCCGGCGGTCGGATCATGGTTCCTCAAGTCCAGTACCAAGGTGAAATCGGAACCATCTCCTTTTTTCCAAATCCACCCCTTTACACCATCCCCAACTGGAGCCAGTGCGCGTTATTTCCACGCAAAACGCGTGAAAATTTCACCACTTTGGAAATGCAATCATCAGAATTGCTCGGGTTTTTGCATGGCAAGTGCTGTGGCACTGTGAGTGCTGATAAAATCTCGATATTAGGTTGACAGTAGGAACGATAAACATAAAGATTCTCGAACTGTTACCCGAACGAACAAAAAACACATGAAGAACACACGCAAATTCAAACTGGGGGCTTTCACTCTAATCGAGTTGTTAGTCGTGATCGCCATCATCGCCATTCTGGCGGGACTATTGCTGCCGGCGCTGGCCAAAGCCAAGGCCAAAGCTGTGCGCATCAACTGCACGAACAACTTGAAACAGGTCGGCTTGGCATACCGCATCTGGTCGGGTGACAACCAGGATCGTTATCCCATCAATGTCGCCTACAGCGCCGGCGGCCCCTACGCCAACAGTCAGGCGGGATTTATTGTTTCCAACTACAACCCGACCTACATCTATCAAATCTATCAATGCATGTCGAACGAACTGAACACCCCCAAGGTGCTCGTTTGTCCGGCTGACGAACGGACCCGCAGCACGAACTTCCTGAGCACCGCCGCTGGCGCAGACTTCCTGAGCAGCGTGCGGGTTTCCTACTTTGTCGGCCGCGATTGCGACGAAACCCAGCCTGCGATGCTTCTGTCCGGCGACCGCAACATTTATGGCCACGGCACTGCCGGCGCCACAGGTCAACCGACGGATAACCAGGGTTGGGGAGATTCATCCACTGGCTACAATGCGACTCAAATAAACAGCGACACCGGGAGCCTCGTCACTTTCGGCACAAACATTGCGGGCCAGGCAATCGCTCCAGGCTGGACCGACAAATTGCATACCAAGAACGGGAATGCCGGTCTCGCGGACGGCAGCGTTCAACAATTGAGCAGCTCGCGTTTGCGCGATGCGTTCCGTGCCTCCGGCGATCCTAACGGTCTTAGCGGCAACGTGCTGCTGTTCCCGTAATTGGAGTTGGCGTTAGCTTTCAAACTTTCACAAAGGCATCCGCAAGGATGCCTTTTTTGTTTTTTGCCGGGGCCGCAGCCTCTAGATTTCCGGATTAAGTATGCACATGCCTGAGTCGCAACCATGCAGACCCGCCCCGGGTCAAACGGCAGTCCGATCTCGGGAATTGGAATCGTGAAAAATCACCCCGCACGTCAGGGCTGAATGCATAGCGCCGAACAGAATCGACGTTTAACCTGGATTATTTGCCTTGGTCTGGCGCTGGGAACCATGCTGGCGTACTCGTCATTGCCACAGTGCGGCTTCATTAACTACGACGATCCAGACTATGTCGTTCACAACCCGCATGTGAAGGGAGGATTGACGCTGGACGATGTGTCGTGGGCCATTACCACGTTCCACGCCGGAAACTGGCATCCGCTCGCCTGGATTTCGCACATGCTGGATTGCCAGGCGTATGGCCTCAAACCGGCGGGGCATCATTTGACCAGCCTGCTTTTCCATGTGGCCAACTCCATTCTGTTGTTCACTATATTAGGCCGACTGACCGGGGCTCTCTGGAGAAGCGCGATCGTCGCGGCGCTTTTCGCGTGGCATCCATTGCACGTGGAATCGGTCGCGTGGGTGTCAGAGCGCAAGGACGTTTTAAGCGCGTTTTTTTGGATTCTGTCAATATGGTGTTATGCCGTGTACGTGGGATCCCAGAATCGTGCTCGTCCTCGTCCTCGTCCTCGTCGTCGTCCTCGGTCCTTTTCTGGCCATTCGACTGGGACCGAGGACGGGGACGACGACGAGGACGAGCACGATTGGGCCCGAAACACGGAAGCATCTCCAATACGTCACAATCGACCGCACCGGGTAATCCTCGGCCTGTACTACATCTGTTCACTGCTCTTCTTCGCGCTCGGCCTGATGTCCAAGCCAATGGTGATCACCTTGGCATTTGTGCTTCTTTTGCTGGACTATTGGCCGCTGGGCAGGGCCGTAAGAACCGCTGGCGGCATGCCCAGCCCGTGGCGGCGATTGGTATTGGAAAAGACACCATTCTTTCTGCTCGCGGCAGTTTCCAGTTTTTTGACGTTTTTCGCCCAAAGGTCAGGCAGCGCCGTTTCGTCCTTGCATGATGTCACTCTTTCCCAGCGCCTCGCGAATGTCCCGGTCGCTTACGCACGTTACCTGGGAAAGACGTTTTGGCCCAGCCATCTGGCCGTCATGTATCCATTGCCAAATACGTGGCCCGTGTGGCAGGTCAGCGCCGCCGTTTTGCTGCTCGGTGTAATTACAATTTTCGCGGCAGCGTTCCGGCGGTCCCATCCCTATCTTATCGTGGGATGGCTTTGGTATTTGGGAATGCTGGTGCCCGTAATCGGTTTTGTTCAGGTGGGGTTGCAATCGATGGCCGATCGATATACGTACCTGCCGCTCGTTGGCATCTTCATCATCCTGGTGTGGGGCGGCCAGGAATGGCTGCAAACCCGAAAATTCCACCCTGCGCTTACAGGCGTAAGCGTAGCCATTCTCCTCGCCGCCTGTATCGTGATTACCTGGCTCCAGGCGGCCATGTGGACAAATTCCATTACCCTCTTTTCCCATGCGTTGGCGGTTGGATCGGGAGGCGCCGTCGCCCATGCGGATCTCGCCGAAGCGCTGGCGAGTTCGGGAAATCTTGACCAGGCGCGGGCCGAATACGCGGCGGCGCTTCAACTAAAGCCGGGCAACCCCACGGCGCTCTTTGGCTTGGGTTTGATTTCCAGCCGGCAAACCAACGCGGAGCAAGCGATCCAATATTTTCAGTCCGCTTTGCAAAACCGGCCAAACTACCCGGAAGCGCGCTACAATCTTGGGCTGATTTACGTGCTCCAGGGGAAGACGGCGGAAGCAATCGAACAATACCGCGAGTGCTTGCGCCTTGCGCCCGATGTCCCCGAAGTTCACTACAGCCTCGCCAACGCGCTCGTAACCGAGGGCAAGCTGGACGACGCGATCGCGCACTATCGCCTCGCGCTCCAGCTCGATCCCGCCGCGCCTGATGTCCACAACAACCTCGGCGCGGTCCTGTTGCATGCGGGCCAAACCGCCGGGGCTGTCGAACAGTTTCAAGCCGCGCTCAAACTGGAACCCAACCTCCCGCAAACCGAGGACCAATTGGGCGCCGCGCTGCAGAAACTGGGGCGGTTGGATGAGGCCCGGCGCCACTTCGCCGAAGCCGTGCGGCTGCAGCCCGATCTGGTCCATGCCCGCTTGAAACTGGGATTGATCCTCGCAGAGTTAAATCAATTTGCGGACGCGACGGTCCAGATCGAACGCGTGACGCAATTGGAACCGACCAACGACGCGGCCTGGTACAACCTCGGGGGAATCCACGCCGCGCAAGGCCACTGGGACGAAGCCGCGCGCGATTTTGGCAAGGTCATCGAACTCAAGCCAAACGACGCCGACGCACATGCCCGGCGAGGTGGCGCGCTTGCGCAAGCGGACCAGAAAACGGCCGCCATCGGCGAATACGAACGCGCCGCGGAATTGACCAATCACCGCGAGCCGCAAATCCTTCTCGCCCTCGCCGACGCCTATGCATCGATGGGCCGCTTCGCGGACGCGATCACGGCCGCCGAACAGGCGCAAGCTGCGGCGACCCAACCTGACTTCGCGCAAGAGGCCACCCGCCGCCTGGAACGTTATCGCGCCGGCAAGCCATGAGACCGAACCTCAGAAACTGGTTGATCTGCCTCGGTTTGGTTGTGGGCACCGTAATGGCTTTCGTGGGTGTCCTTTCCTGTGACTTCGTGAATTACGACGACCCGGCCTACATATCCGCGAATACGCACGTTCACAATGGTGTGTCGGTGGCGTCAGTCGTTTGGGCGTTTACCAGCATTCACGGCGGCAATTGGCATCCGCTGACCTCCATTTCGCACATGGTCGATTGCCAAATCTTCGGACCGAAGCCCGGATGGCATCATTCGGTCAATCTGCTTTTCCACATCGCCAACACACTCCTGCTCTTTGCGGTGCTGGCGCGGATGACTGAAGCGCCGTGGCGCAGCGCAATCGTGGCGGGGCTTTTCGCGTGGCATCCGTTGCATGTGGAGTCGGTGGCGTGGGTGTCCGAGCGCAAGGACGTCCTCAGCGCGTTCTTCTGGATTCTGACAATCGGCGCCTACGCCATGTACGTGGAGAGATCCAAAATCGGAAATACAACGGACTTAAATTCGTCCTCGTCGTCGTCCTCGGTCCGAAACCCGGACCCCCGCGAACCAAATCAAAAACTCCAATTCAACCCATACTACGCCTGTTCGCTGTTTCTTTTCCTCCTCGCGCTGATGTCCAAGCCGATGGTCGTAACGTTGCCCTTCACGTTATTGCTGCTCGATTATTGGCCGCTCCGCCGGAATGCCGCATTGGGTTGGACGAAACTTGTCGTCGAAAAAACGCCGTTCTTTATTCTGGCGCTCGCCGGCAGCGTGGTGACGTTCCTGGTCCAGCGAGCGGCAAAGGCGGTCCTGCCGCTGGCTGTCCAGCCGCTAAGCCATCGCGTCGCCAACGCCCTGGTTTCCTATTTCAGGTATCTGGAAAAAATGGTTTGGCCGGACCACCTGGGTATTTTCTATCCGCTGGTGACATCGCTGTCCGCGCAAACAGTAATCGGAGCCACGCTGGTCCTGGCGGCTGCCACGGTTCTGGCAGTGGCTTTGCGCCGCTCCAGTCCGTATCTCATTACGGGATGGCTTTGGTTTCTCGGAACATTGGTGCCCGTGATTGGCCTCGTGCAGGTCGGCCAGCAATCCATGGCCGACCGATACGCTTATGTCCCGTTGATTGGCACCTTTATCGCGCTGGTCTGGGGCCTCGCGGATTTGTCTAAACGCTGGCGGAGAGCAACACGCAATGCGTTGGCGACAGCAGCGGCGTTCGTGTTGTGGGTTTGCATTGTCCTCACGGAATCGCAGGTGCATTTCTGGCAGAATTCCGCGGCGCTGTTCGATCATGCGCTCACCATAAATACCAACAACTACGCAGCTCACTATTATCTCGGCCGCGCGCTGGAGGACCGGGGACAGGACAAGCAAGCGATGCTCCACTTTAACGCCGCCCAGCAACTTCAACCCGGCTGGCCGCCGCCGCTCTCTCATTTGGGCGCATGCCTCGAAAGGCAGGGTGACACTCAGTCCGCATTGGATTGTTATGAGAGCGCGCTCAAGGTGCAGCCGGATTACAGCCCTGCTCGAATCTCTCTGGCCAGCCTGCTCGCGCGCGAGGGCAAAATTGACGCTGCGGCAAATCAGTACCAGGAAGGCTTGCATTGCGATCCAAACGCTCCGGATCTCCATTACAATTTCGGCAATCTTCTTGTTTCCCAGGGCAAGCTCGCCGAAGCCGTCGGCCATTATCGCGAATCGTTGCGGATTGATCCGGATTCGCCCGACGCTCACAACAATTTGGGAGTTGTGCTTCTGACTCAAGGCGCGGCGGCCGAAGCTGTAGAACAGTTTAGAGACGCCCTGCGATTGCGTTCTGATTTCCCGCAGGCCGAGGACCAATTGGGCACCGCGCTTCAAAGGCTCGGGCGATCGGACGAAGCGCGACAACATTTCGCAGCGGCGGTGCGGCTCGCGCCTGATCTGGCCCACGCGCGATTGAAGCTGGGACTAATGCTCGCCCAGCAAGGCCAGTTTGCCGACGCCGCCATTCAACTCGAACACGTCACCACCCTCGAGCCTACCAACGACGTCGCGTGGTACAACCTCGCCGGTGTCCAGGCGGCGCAAGGTCATTGGGAAGAAGCGGCGCGCGATTTCGGAAAAGTCACCGAACTCAAGCCGACCGACGCCGATGCCCACGCCCGACGCGGCGGTGTGCTTGCGCAAGCGGGGCAACAGCCGGCCGCCATTGCTGAGTACGAACGCGCGGCCGCACTGACCAATCATCGCGAGCCGCAGATTCTTGCCGCCCTCGACCAGGCGTATGCCGCCGCGGGCCGATTCGCCGAAGCCATCACCACCGCCCAGGAAGCGCAAGCCGCCGCCACCGCCCTCAACCAACCTGCCCTCGCGCAAGACGCCGCGCGACGCCTGGAAAGATACCGTGCCGGCAAGCCGTAGGGTCGCGGAGCGACGCATGCCTTCCCCGCGTTTGTAAACTTCATACCCAATCGTCCTCGTCCTCGTCGTCGTCCTCGTCCTCGGTCCCATTCCACTGGGGAATCGAGGACGACGACGAGGACGATGCGTGATGAACCCAAGTCATTTCCCCAATTCGAGCAGCACGCCCTGGCCGGCGGTCAACCATATCCCGGCTTTGGCGTCGAAAGGGGAAACCGACCCGCCGTCAGCCGAGACGATGCGGATCGTTCGTCCGGGCGGATTGGTTTTCAAAGTAATCTCCGCCGATTTTTCCAGGCTGAGATTGACGATCATGACGTAACGGTCGCCGTTCTGATGTTGAAATTCCCCGACCATGATCGGGCTGGGACAAGCCACCGATTCAATCAATTGACCCGGAAGCAAAGGGAGATTTTCCGCGGGCGCAGGCGCGGTGAAATAGACGCCGGTCGAAGTCAGGCGGCTCATGACCGGCGCCAGCGTGGCGACCTGGCGATTGACCTCCTGCAAGCTTGCCCACGTGGGTGTTTTCTCCCCGGACTTCGCCAGCGGCGCGTAGGGATAAAAATCCCCGAAGTAAGTGTACCAGGTTACTCCACGATACCCGGCTGCCAGCGTGGTGCAGGCTTGAAAGAGAAGATTGTCCGGAGAGGGAATCGCCTTTCCTTTCTGGAGTTGGCAGGAAGCGACGATGTTCAGATAAGGCAAATGATGTTCGAGCGCCACGCGCCGGACCTCGAGAAGATTGGAGAAATATTTCGCCGCTGCGTCGCGATCCCGCAGATCCATCGAATATTGCACCATGTAATTGTCGTAGCTGAGAAGCTGTGGATGGACCTCGGCCACGAAACGTTCGAGATAATCGGAATAGCTGGCCGTGCCGAGTTGCGATGTGTCCGGCGCGCCCAGCGTGGCGTAGTTGGGAAACAGATTGATATACGCGAGCTTGCCGGGCGCGTATTTCTTGACGGCGGCCACGGCCTTGGCCAACGCGGGAAAATCCGACACGCCCGGTTCATCGATGATGAAGTAACCCACGATGGCCGGGTCGCTGACTGCGGCCTCGACCGCCGATTTCACCCGACGGTCGATTTGTGCGTCCGTGAGCTTTTTCCATTCATAGATGTATTGGACATTGGTAAAGGCGGGGTCCGTCGTAAGCATGATTGCACCGAGCCCAAATTTGCGGCAAAGCGGCAGGTCTTTGGGCAGGACAAAACCGGCCATATTGAAATTGCACGCGGCGATGCTTTCGAGCCCGTTTTTTCGCCCCTCGATCGAAGCCGAGCCCCATCCGTGATACGGGTCCCATGGCAGGATTGGAAAGAAATCAGGCCGTGAAAAGTCCGCACGCGCGAACTGGTCGTGTTTTTCCGTAACGCAGCCACAGGAAACCGCAAGCAACCCGCAACCGACGGCGACTCCCAGGAGACATTTGAAGCGAAAGTTCATGAATCGCAAATGTGTCGCCAGTTTTTGGCGAGGCTCGAGTTCCTACACGTCAAGGTGGTTGCTTACGATAGTCTCAAGCTCTCCGAACAGATCGGTTCGTTGCTCGTCCTTGCCCGGCACCTGCCATTTTTCGCGTACTTCGGCGAGCGCGACCTTGCGATTGGAGGCGGGTCGAGAAGTTCGTATCAAGTAAACAATCGCCATTCGGGCATTGTTATCTTTGAAAACCCGGGGCAGGGCGATGATCAGCCGAAGGTCACACTCGCGGGCGAGCGCCAGGCGCAATGCCGGCATCCCCCGATTGTCTCGAGTCAATAGACCCTCGGGGACCAACAGGCACACGCGCCCTCCTTCTGGGCGCGCCAGTTCAATGGCGCGGCGGATGAAGCAATGATGGTCCATCAGACCGCCTTCGGTATGGCCGAATCGTTTCTCCCATTGACGTGTAATCTCTGCCCGATTCGTGCCGGAATACTCGTCATTACCCGGCGGGTTGCCGATTACCAGGTCGTATCTGCCAGAGCGAAGGTGGGGTTCGGCATTTGGGTCTTCGGTGATTTCGCTTTTCTTCGGGGCGTGCTCGTAAAGAACGTTGTGCAAGAAAATCTGCAAGCGCTCGGTGT
>Ga0210399_10004872_pt1 | contig 10421 bp, 8 predicted proteins | sample IncBWC14MmetaG_FD_150865 | JGI IMG/M metagenome (GOLD analysis project Ga0210399, IMG submission 150865) | Forest soil microbial communities from Barre Woods Harvard Forest LTER site, Petersham, Massachusetts, United States - Inc-BW-C-14-M | ecosystem: Environmental > Terrestrial > Soil >...
GGGTTCGGCTGGGGCGTGCCGGTATTTACAGGCTTATCCGGTACGATGCAGACTGCCCACCAAAACTTGACGGATCAGAACGGATACGCCTGGTTTGCGGCGGCTCCGGGCAATTCCGGTAGAATCGACATGGTAGCGGAATCCTTCCCCGCTAACCCAAGTCAGACGGGCCTCTTCGGATACTACAACCCATCCGGAGTTCCCGCGTTTTCAATCCCACCGTCGGCTCCGCAGCCATCGGGCTGCTCAGGTGCCACCCTCGACACCCTCGACAACCGGTTCCAGAATGCAGGAACTCAAAATGGCGACGTCTTCTACCAGGTGCATACTGTCGCTAACGGTAGCTTCTCCGAGCCCCGCTACTACATCATCACCGGATTGAATTCGTTTACGCCAGTGGTAAACACGGTTACCGACGTCTTTGCGTCGGGCACTTCGTGGGACTGGAACCCATCCGTCTATAGCGATCCTCAAGGCCAGTTCGGCTTGAACTGGTCGGTCACGGATCCAGCCAACTCAGTGAACCCATCCGTGCATTTTGCGGACAACAACGGTGGAAGCCCGAGCGGTGTGAGCGGGATCAACGTGTTCACCAGCGCATCGTGCTATACCACCGGTAGCCCGCAGCGTTGGGGTGACTACTCGCAAGTCAGCTACGACCCGGGTCCTGGAACGGTCTCGAATACCAATTCCAAGATATTCTGGATCGACAACGAAACTGTGCCCAGTGTCAATTTCTGGTCAACAGAAATCGCCAACATCAAATACTAAAGCAAGAAAAACTATTAGATTGGGGCCTGCTTCACGGCAGGCCCTTTCTTTTGGCTACCCTGGCGACCAGTTGGCGAGTCGGCGATGAGCCCCTTGCGTAATGGCCTCAGCAACCTTTAAAGTTTCTTGATTTAGCAATCCAAACTATTTCTTTCCAAGGAGACCGTATGAGAACGATGTGGCAGTTGTTTATCGCACTTTTTTTGGTGGCAGTAAGTTCGCATGGCATCGCGCAGAAAGTTGAGAAGCCTGATAAGGGGGATGCGAAGAAGAGTCATGAAGTTGAGGAAGTGGTTAAGCCGGAGCTCAACGTCGCCAACGTCTTAAGCACTTCCGTCACGCACCTGCAGCGGACTATGCTTCCGCTGGCCATGGCCATGCCCGACAACAAGTACGGATTCGCGCCCAGCGATGGGGAGTTCAAAGGCGTGCGCACCTTCGGCCAGCAGCTAAAACATGTGGCGGCCACGAATTACGTCTATGCGGCATCCATTCTGGGAGAGAAGAAGCCACCGGTGGATGTAGGCGAAGAGGAGGATGGTCCGGCGTCGGTGAAGACCAAGGAAGAGATCCTCAAATACGTGACCGCTTCGTTTTCTTATGTGCAAAAGGCAGTGGCGACGATCAACGCGAAGAACCTCGTGAGTCCAATCAAGAATCCCTTTGGAGAGGGAGAAGCCACGCGCCTCGCCATGGCCACTCTTATCATCGGCCACTGCAACGATCATTATGGCCAGATGGTGGAATACCTGCGCATGAACGGAATCGTGCCGCCCGCAAGCATGCACTAAGCAAACGTTGAAATTCACCGCTTCTGGATGCGCTGGGGGGCTCTCCAAAGTTGGCTTGGCGCGCGGAGTTTCGGGGTTGACCGGCGCAAGGCTGAAATATGCTTTTGCGTAGGTGCGGCTAACGGTCTGCCACGACACCGATGTTTTGCGTCGACTGTCTTGCGTCAACAGCGCAAAGTTTTTACCTTCCGCAGGACTTTTTTCGCAAGATTCATTAATTGTTCTTGGACTTACGTTCGGAATAGGCTAAGCTTCCGCAGTCGGTGCGGGCCAATACGCTTCTCCTCGTAGAGATGCACTGCGCTCGAGTCGGTGTAACCTTTCAAAACTTTTGACAAAACTTCCAGGAGGAAAATCCTTTGAAACTGAAAAGCTTGGCGGTAATCACTCTCCTCGTTCTTGGTTGTAGCGCTGCTTTCGGGCAGAGCTTCAGCCTCGGGTTTCTGGGCTTTAACGGCATTCAGTATTGCGACTACGAAGTTGTTAACGTCAGTGCCCCTTATGCCGGCGGCACGCACAACCTGACCGCTGTCTGCGGTCTGCCACTCGATGCCGTGATGGTCGGGTTCAACGCATACATCCCTCTCACCAGCGGAGCAGCGGTTACGGGCAACGTCGTTGAGATGGCCGACAACACTTTCGATGCTTCCTATCAGGCGTACACGGGCTGCCAGATCGATTGGGTAACCAAGACGAAACCGAGCAAGCTGCTCTTTCACTATGGCTGGGCAATTTATTACAGTTGCTCTGGCGGCACCGACTACCTCCTCAACTGGGGCTACCTCACGACCCAGTTGGGCGCAACCGCACAGGGCGGCGCGAAGAAGCCCTCTTTCGGCACCGTTGCCGCGGCAAAGGCGCTCCACCATCAGTAGTTGCCCCTGAATTGTTTCTGATTGCTTCTGTAAGGCCACGTCGATTTGCGGCGTGGCTTTTTTCTGTAGTGTTGGAGGCATGGTTTAACCTTGTTTCAGTTAACCTTAGTCTGAGTCGGAGAGAATGAAATGGTGCGGTTGATCGGAGTCATCCTGTTGATTTGCAGCCTCGCGGCGTGGATGCACGCGCAGACGCCGGCGGAAAATGTGTCGAAAGAACAGGCGCCGAAAGTAGAGCAGGCACCGAAAAAAGAAAACGGTTCGGCCGAGAAAATTCCCGCAACGCTGCCGGCAAAAACCCAGTATCCGCTCGATTCGTTTACAGATTTTTCCGCCGTGATGGTCGGAAGCATAGTGGAAATGGGCGAAGGCACTGCGGAAGGGCACATTTACCGTTCCGGCAAGCTGATGAGAGTGGCCGATCCCGAGGGGTATGCCTACTTCATCACAGATTTGAGCACGCTCGAAACCTACGCGCTCTCAACCGGTCCCTGCATGCATGACAGCCATCCATATTTCCGTGCCTCCCCATTCGCCGCCGCCAGGCCGGGCTCCTCGGTTGAGCGTGTTGCTGCGGGAAAAGACACGCTGGACGGCCATTCCTGCCAGATCGAAGACATTACCGTCTCATCGCCGAAAACCGGAAGCCACCTCAAGCTGAGATTTTGGGAGGCAGAAGACCTGCAAGGCTTTCCGATAAAAATTGAATTTCAGCGGCCCGGTGCGCGCAGTTCGATTATTCGTTACAAAAATGTGGCTTTCGGTCCCCAGGATCCCACCCTTTTCATCTATCCGAAGTCCTGCCAATCGGCTCCGCATAGGGCCGGACCGAAAACACCCAAGGCTCACGCCGCCAAAAAACCACCCGCTGGCGGTGCGCAGAGGTGATCTCACAAACAGGGAGCAGAGCGAATTCAGGTCGCAGATTTCTGCGGTGACGAGTGATAAGTGATAAACGATAAACTCTTCCCGATGTCTCTGATTCGGCAATTGGCGTGTGTTGTCTCGCTTGGAGCAAGCGCGCTGGCGGCCGCGGCAGCGCCGCCCAACGTCATCCTTATTACTCTGGACACGGTTCGCGCCGACCGCATGGGGTTCCTCGGCTCGAAGCGCGGTTTGACCCCAAACCTGGACACGCTGGCCCGCCAGTCCGTGGTTTTCATCCGCGCTTATTCGCAAGTCCCGCTGACCGCGCCGTCGCACGCCACCATCCTCACCGGTACATATCCGCAGTTTAACCAGGTAACCGATTTCCAAATTCCGCTGGCGCAGGAGTTGCCCTACGCTCCGGAAATCCTGCGAGCCCACGGATATCACACCGCTGCATTTGTCGGCGCGATCATACTGGACCCAAGCGCACGGTTCGCTCCCGGCTTCGACCGGGGATTTGATACCTACGACGCCGGTTTCCGCGCGTGGCACTCGGGAGAAGACCGCTACCACACGACGGAGCGCCGTGGCGGCCAAGTGGTAGCGCATGCGCTGGCATGGTTGAATCAGCATCCGCGGGGCCCGTTCTTTATGTGGATACATCTTTATGATCCGCATCATCCCTACGATCCTCCGGAGCCTTACAAGAGCAACTACGCTTCGGCGCCCTACGATGGTGAGATTGCGTACACGGATTCCGCGGTCGGGAAATTTCTCGGCCAGTTGCGTGCGCGCGGACTCTACGACAACTCGGTGATCGCGGTGATGGCCGATCACGGCGAGGCGCTCGGGGACCACGGAGAAGATACTCACGGAATCTTTCTCTACGATGAGACCATCCACGTGCCACTTGTGATCAAACTGCCGGGTGCCGCTTCAGCGGGAAAAATTTCGGCGGGAAAGCGAATCGAGGATCCGGTTGAACTGGTGGATGTGCTGCCGACGATTTTGCAGGCGGTGAAGATCCCGGTTCCACCGGAAGTGCAAGGAGAATCGCTGCTCGGTATGCTGACGATGAAGCCGAAACCCGCAAGCGCCGCAAGCGCGAAAGCGATCGCGGCAACTTCCTCCGGCCGGCCCGCCTATGCGGAGACGGACTATCCGCACCGGGCGTATGGCTGGAGTTCGTTGCGGTCGCTGCGAACCGGAAAATATCTCTACATCAAAGCCCCGCGGCAGGAACTCTATGACCAGTCGGCGGACCCGAAAGCCGAGCATGATTTGTCTTTGGGCTCGACGGCGGTGACCGGCACGTTAGCGGCGCAGCTCGATGCGTTCCGGCAAAAGACGAGCAGCAGCAGAGAAGTGCCCGCGTCGATCGTTGATCCGGAAGCGCAGGAGAAACTGGCGGCGCTGGGATATGTGGCCTCGAGTGGCAACGTTTCCGGCTCCCTCGGCAAAGACTCGGGCGCCGATCCGAAGGACAAAATCGAGATTGTCAGCCTGACAAATCAGGCTAACTTCCTTATGGAGGATCAGCGTTACCAGGAAGCCGTTCCCGTGCTGCAGCGCTTGATCGCCAGGGAGCCGGAAGCGTCGCGTCCCTATGTGCAACTGGGACAGTGCTTGATATTGTTGAAGGACTTCCCGAAGGCAGTGCCGGAGCTGCGCAAAATCGTGGCAGCGCGTCCGGATTTGACCGTATCGCATTTCCAGTTGGGTATGGCATTGCTTGCATCCGAAGATGTCGCCGGAGCGGTGCCCGAGTTGGAGATCGCGGTCGCCAGGGATCCGCGCTGGGAGCGGGCGCGCCTGATGCTGGCGACTGCCTATCTCCAGACGGATCGCGTGCCGGATGCCGTCAAGCAGTGCGAGAAAGTGCTCGAATTCGATCCGAATCACTATCCAACGAACCTGCTTCTGGGGCGAATTTTGTTGCTCTCGGGTGATGCCGAGGCGGCGCTGCCAAAGTTAGAGAACGCGGCCGCGCTTCAGCCGAATGCCCCCGAGCCGCACGTGCTTCTGACCGATGCCTATGATCGGTTGGGACGGAAGACAGATGCCGAGCGGGAACGGGCTGAAGCCAAGCGCCTCGGGGCAAGTGACGAAGAGTGAGCCGCTCTGCTTTTCTGTAGAGACGCGGCTTTCCGCGTCTCCGGCCTCCAAGCACGAAATTTTCCGATGATAGACTTTTCACCATGTCCGTCATTCGCCAGTTGGTGTGCGCCGCTTGGTTGGCGGCCAGCGCGTTGGCAGGCGGGGCGGAGTCTCCGAACATCATTCCGCCGAATATCATCCTGATCACGGTGGACACGGCACGCGCCGACCGCATGGGGTTCCTCGGCTCAAAGCTGGGACTGACTCCGAACCTGGACACGCTGGCCCGTGAGTCCGTGGTCTTTACGCATGCTTATTCGCAAGTCCCGTTGACTGCGCCGTCGCACGCCACCATCCTCAGCGGAACGTATCCACAGTTTCATCAGGTGAACGATTTTCAGGTGGCGCTGGCGCAGGAGCTGCCCTATGCTCCCGCAATCTTGAGAGCGCACGGATATCACACCTCGGCGTTCATCGGAGCCATGGTTCTCGATCCACATGCCGGGTTTGCGCACGGTTTTGACCGCGGTTTCGACACCTACGATGCCGGCTTTCACCAGGCGCATCCGGGAGAAGATCGTTACCACTCGACCGAACGCCGCGGCGGCGAAGTGGTGGCGCACGCTCTGGCCTGGTTAAGCCAGCATCCACGCGGCCCGTTCTTCATGTGGTTGCATCTTTACGATGCCCACGATCCATACGATCCGCCAGAACCTTATAAGAGCAAATACGCTGCGGCGCCCTACGACGGTGAGATTGCGTATGTCGATTCCGCGGTGGGGACGTTTCTGAGCGATTTGCGGACGCGCGGTTTTTACGATGGCGCCCTGATCGCGGTGATGGCCGATCACGGCGAGGCGCTCGGGGAACACGGGGAAGATACTCACGGATTCTTTCTCTACGACGAAACCATCCACGTGCCGCTCTTGATTAAACTGCCGGGCGCAGCTTCGGCGGGAAAAGATTCGGCGGGAAAGAAAATCGACAACCGAGTTGGGCTGGTGGATGTGCTGCCGACGATTTTGCAGGCGGTGAAGATTCCCGTTCCGCAGGAAGTGCAAGGGGAATCGCTGCTCGGTATGATGATGCCGAAGCCTGTACCTGCCGAAAGCGCCGGAACGAGCGCGACGCCGGACGCATCCCCTGACCGGGCGACATATGCGGAGACGGACTATCCGCAGAACACGTACGGATGGAGTCCGCTGCGAGCACTGCGAACCGGCAAGTATCTATATATTAAGGCTCCGCGTCAGGAACTCTATGACGAGTCGGCGGATCCGAAAGCCGTACACGATTTATCTTCGGCTTCGACGGCGGTGACCAGCACGTTAGCAGGCCAGCTGGATGCGTTCCGGCGAAAGACGAGCAGCAGCAGAGAAGCGCCCAAATCGACTGTTGATCCGGAAGCGCAGGCGAAACTGGCGGCGCTGGGTTATGTCGCCACGGACGGCAACGCTTCGAAAGCGAGTGCCAAAGAGCGCGGCGCAGATCCGAAGGACAAAATCGAGATTGGCAACTTGATCCATCGAACGTACTTGCTTATCGAGGATCAACGCTACCGGGAAGCCGTTCCACTGCTGCGGCAATTGATTGCTAAAGAACCGGACACGCCTCTAGCCTATGCACAACTAGGGCAGTGCTTGGTATCGCTGAAGGACTATCCGGAGGCAGTGCCTGTGCTGCGCAAGGCCGTGGAATTGCGTCCGGACATCACCCTTCCCCATTTCCAATTGGGCGTGGCATTACTCGAAACCAGAGACATCGCTGGAGCGGTGGCCGAGTTGGAAATGGTCGTGGCCAGAGTGCCGCGCTGGGAGGAAGCGCACCTCTTGCTGCAGATGGCCTATGCTCAGACGGATCGCATGCCGGAAGCGATCAAAGAGTGTGAACGAGTGCTCGAATTCGATCCGGATCATTACGGAACGAACCTGCTTCTGGGGCGAGTGCTGGAACTTACAGGTAAGCCCGCGGCCGCGCTGCCGAGGCTGAAGAAGGCGGCTGCGCTTGATCCGAAAGCGCTTGAGCCGCACATGTTTCTTGCCGAAGCCTATGGCCAGTTGGGGCGAAAGACAGATGCCGCCCGGGAGCGCGCTACAGCCAAGCGTTTGGGAGCCCGCCACGAGGAGTGAGGTCGTGCTCCGGGGCGAGCAACCCACTACTGCTGCAGGGTTCCGGCGACAATCGTGCTGTTGTCGGTCTCGAGAAACATGAGTTCTTTGCCCGCGTTCACGATCACGATACCGATGTTTATCGCGGACTGCCCTTGCGGCGTAAAGGTTGCCGTGCCGGTGCAGTTGGAGTTGATCTGATAAGTTCCGGTGACCGGAAGCGAGGAAGCAATCGACCCATTCGCGCTGATGGTTATGGTGCCTTTGAGCGATCCTGTTCCGTTCAGGGCTAACTGGCCCACCGCCGCGATCTGTCCAACTCCGATATGAATGCCAGTCGCCTCGAGGGAATAGGTGTGCTTGACGCCCAGGTTGGTGCAAGTAGCCAATCCCTGCGCCGCCGCGATGGCGGATTCGACGTGATTGGAGTCGGTTTGAATCAGGAAGCCGCCCTTGTTGCCGTTGTTCAGAACGATATTGTCGTGCTCAGTCTGTCCGTCCTGATTGGTCAACGTGGCACTGCCGGTGCAGTTAGCTGAGAGTTGATACGTGCCTGCAGTCGCAAAGGCCACGATTGTCCCATTGATGCTTTTCGTCGTGTTGCCCGTCAGGTTCCCATTCCCATCGGCTGTGACCTGAGTGACGTTGGAAGCCGGCACTCCCGAGCCGTTGAGACCGGTGGAAGTGAATCCGTAAACGCCCTTGAGAGTGGCATTCGTGCACACCGCTCCCGCCATGCCGGTTGCTATTACGATGACGAACAACAAGACTGCAATTGAGATCTTGGAATTCACGGGTCCTCCCGATTCATTGTGGAGCGTTTAGGTTTCGCGAAGAGGCGCGGCACTAACGCCAACGCGGCTCGCACATTCTTTTTGACTACCCGGTTTTTTGGGGGAAACACGGAACAACAGTGAAAGAATTATATCTTGCCCATGGGATGAGAAGTCAAGGTGAAACGGTTTTGCAACTGCGGCGGCAAAGGGCTGGGGCAACTGACTGCTCCGGCCCGAGTTTCTGAATGGCTCCTGTGCTTAAGAAATCGCGCTCAGGCGATCAACGTCTTTTCGAAGTGCTCGCAGAGCGAGGTCTCCAGCGTGTAAAGCCTGCGCGCCGAGGGATTGGTCAGGATAGGGTTTGAGAATCTGCTCAACCCTCGGATACCACTCTTTCTCGTCGCGTTCAAGCTGCTTCTTGTCGGTCCAGAGAGTGACCGCCAGCACTTTCTCGGTCTTGATCTCGGGCACGATTGCCACACATCGGCACTGTGCAATGAAAGATCAAATTAGATCTGATCGTGGTCTTTTGTGTTTCCCTGGAAGAGGGTCTGGATCTCAAGCTTGTTCAACCGGCCACTTAGTGAATGTCCGAAGGTTCGGTCCCACCAAAGATCGAGTTTCGTGAGGCCCTCTTCCAGGATGTGGAGCAAAGCTTTTACTACAAGCTCTTCCATCATTAGAAACTCTCCCCTCGCGGGGTAGCTCACGCGTACCGATGTGTAATGCAAAACTGGTGCGCCCGGAGAGATTCGAACTCCCGACCTACAGCTCCGGAGGCTGCCGCTCTATCCAGCTGAGCTACGGGCGCGCTGCGGGTTCATCTAGTGTACATCGCTCGCACGGGCGCCTCAACGGCTGGTCGGCATTCCCGTAGAGCCCCGTCTCTACGGGTATCTCGAAAAGCTGCTGTCAGCCCTCGACTGTCGCCATCGAACCCCTCTTCCGCTTGTTCGATTGGAGGACCTTCTTGCGCAGCCGCAGAGACTTCGGTGTGACTTCGACGAACTCATCGTCGGCAATGAACTCAATCGCCTGCTCAAGATTGAGATTACGATACGGGACCAGACGAATCGCTTCGTCGGAAGTTGAAGCCCGCATGTTTGTCAGCTTCTTTTCGCGCACAATGTTGACGTCGAGATCCGTGTCTTTAGCGTTCTCCCCTATGATCATGCCTTCGTAAACGGCGATGCCAGGGCCCGCGAAAAGCACGCCGCGCTCCTGCAGATTGTAGAGAGCATAAGAAGTGGTCACTCCGTCCCGATCGGCGACCAGCGCGCCCGTCGGACGATGCGGGATTTCTCCCTGCCACTCGATGTATCCATCAAACAAGGCATTCATAACAATTGTGCCGCGCGTGTCGGTGAGGAGTGTGCTGCGCAGTCCGATCAGTCCGCGGCTGGGCACGCGGAATTCGACACGCACGCGTCCATAGCCGTGATTGTGCATGTTGGCGACTTCGCCCTTGCGCGAGCCAATGTGCTCCATGACCACGCCGACAAATTCTTCCGGGACATCGACGGTGAGGTGCTCGACCGGCTCCATCAGCTTGCCGTCGATGCGCTTGGTCACAATCTCGGGCTTGCCGACCATGAGTTCATAACCTTCGCGGCGCATCATCTCGATCAGAATCGAAAGCTGCAATTCTCCGCGGCCGAGAACCTTGAACGAATCGGTGCTGCCGGTTTCTTCCATGCGCAGCGAGACGTTGGTAAGCAGCTCCTTATCCAGGCGCTCGCGCAGATTGCGCGAAGTAACGTAGCTGCCTTCGCGTCCGCAAAATGGAGATGTGTTGATGGTGAACAGCATCGCAATCGTGGGCTCATCAATGATGATGGGCGGCAGCGGTGCGGGATTCTCCGCACTGGTAATCGTCTCGCCAATCGTGATGCCTTCAACTCCCGCCACGGCGATGATGTCGCCGAGCGATGTTTCCGTAATGTCGGTGCGCTTCAGTCCGGAGAAGCTGAAGAGCTTGGTGATTTTCGTCTTCTGAAATGACCCATCGCGCTTGGCGATGGCAACATCTTCACCAGTCTTCATGGTCCCGGAAAAAACGCGGGCAATGGCAAGCCGTCCAAGATAGTCGCTGTAATCGAGATTGGCGACGAGAATCTGGAGCGGTCCGTCCTT
>Ga0210399_10004873_pt1 | contig 10418 bp, 10 predicted proteins | sample IncBWC14MmetaG_FD_150865 | JGI IMG/M metagenome (GOLD analysis project Ga0210399, IMG submission 150865) | Forest soil microbial communities from Barre Woods Harvard Forest LTER site, Petersham, Massachusetts, United States - Inc-BW-C-14-M | ecosystem: Environmental > Terrestrial > Soil >...
CATCTCGGGACGCAGCGTAGACGGGAGCACATTCTGCATGAGGCCGCCGGCGTCGGAAGTTGTATCGATGGATTTCTCTTTGGCGAGGGTGGCGAAATCCTGGCCCTGCCGCAGTTGGCTGAGGATCCGCTCCGCGTCCTCCTGGGAACTCACCACGATCATTCGCAGCGTAACTTGTTCGGCGGCAGGTGTCGGCGCCGGCTGAGGAGTCTGCGTAAAGCCCGACGCAGACAATAGAGCCACCACTGCCAGCACCCACGCCCGATTCAACACTCTAGAAAACAAACAACCCGCCTTTAGCGCGACCGTTGTGATCACGACCGTATAAAAGTGCTTTGCATTATACGCGGCGCCACAATAGCGAAACCATAGTAGGAAGCTCTTATTGGGGTCGTGCGCCCGGTCGAGTCCGGACGAGTTAAAGACGAGTTAAAGCCGCTTGCAAGTCGCCGGTTGCTGTATTATGCTCGCTCGGTGGCGCATTGATTCCACAACGCGAACCACAAGTCTTGCCTTGCAGTTTGCACGAATATCCAACAGAATAGTGGTCCTTCCCCAATTGATCCCCGGGGTGTGTCTCGCGCTGTTTACATGGAAAAGATAGTTATCAGCCCTGCGGAAGTCGCCGAGACTCAATCTCCAGCGGACCAGCCAGCTCGGGTGGAGCCGAAGCTGGCTCCCGCCGTACCGACATGGGCGAAATGGACTCTGGCCCCGCTTGTGCTGTTCCTGCCGTTGCTGTCCCTGGTCGCCATCGTGTTACGTGTGGCAATGCGGGGGCTGCCGCCGCGCACACGGCATGAGTGGACGTCCTTGCTGGCCACACTTCTCATCGTGAGCGGGATCGTGACTTCGGTTGCGACGGTGCTGGTATTCTCCTTCGCTCCATTGCCACCGGTTGCGGGGGTGGGATTGAGTGAGCTGGATGAGCAGACGTTTCCGAGTCTGCCGGCAGCGGCCAGTATGTCAGCCAGAGACATATCGGAAAAGTTGAAGCCTCTGGTGGCGATGATTTCTCCAGCACAACGTTCATGGCTCACGCGTCATGAGATGCCCACAGCAAGTTTTGGTGCCGGCACTTTGTTGCAAGCCAGTGCGGAGGGATATTTGTTCGTCACGGCGAGGCACGTACTGGATGGCCCCGATTGGAGTACGGGCAAAGCAGGGTCGCGCGCGCTGATTGCGATGGCCACCGGAACGTGGGGAATGGCCGACGTCGTGGCGCGCCATCGGAGTTTGGATCTGCTCCTGCTTTGGGTTCCGCGCGAAAGAGGGAGCGCAACATTCGTACAGCCGGTCACGAGGGCGACGCCTCCGAGCGACGGGGAGAACATTTTCGTGATCGGGCATCCGGAGGGGCTCCGGTTCACATTGAGCACGGGGATTATTTCGCGCATGCAGGGCAGCACGATTCAGATGTCTGCGCCGGTGAGCCCGGGCAATAGCGGTGGTCCGGTGTTCGATGACCGCGGAAACCTGGTGGCGATTGTGACTTCAATGGTCGACAAACATGGAGATCCCAACGCGGAGAACTTGAATTTTGCGGTTCGCGCTGACGCGCTGCTGGACGACTCTGCCTGGGAGTTCACGAACTTCGGCCAGAGGCGATTGAGCGACTATGTTGTGCACGATGAAGCTTTGGAAAAAACGGTGCCGGCAGGAGGACAGCAGTGAACCAGAGCCAGGATGGACTCGACAGAAATGCCTAATATCAACGTAACCGTTTACGATTCGACCGAGAATAAGCGGGTACCGGTGGAACTGCCGGACGATGCTCCATGCAACAAGATTGTCGCCGTACTCGTGCAGAAGTTGCGGCTGCCGACGAACGGTCCGGATGGAGCGCCCTTGAGTTACAAATTCCATCACAAGAATTCAGGGCGGCAGATTCAGGATGCCCAAACTCTCTCGGAAGCACAGGTGCGGGAGGGCGACATTCTGCGGCTGCAGCCCGAGATCACAGCCGGTTCATGAACTTCTAATGGAACACGTGTTTAACAGCGAATTACGTGAGGACCGGTTCAGCCGGCTGCGTTTGATTTCCTGGTGGGACCAGGAAAAGATCGCAAAGTGTCGGCTGCTGGTGATCGGAGCGGGCGCTCTGGGCAATGAAATTCTGAAGAATGCCGCGCTGCTCGGGTTCACGCAGGTTGTGGTCGTAGATATGGACCGCGTCGAAGAATCGAACCTTTCAAGGGCTGTTCTTTACCGCGCAGAGGATGTTGGCAGGTTCAAAGCCGATGCTGCGGCGAACGCTTACCAGTCGCTGGCGCCGGGTTCGACAGCGCACCCCGTGATCGCAAACGTGGTGCACGGGTGCGGCCTCGGTCTGTTCGAGTGGAGCGACGTGATTGTGGCGGGGCTGGACAATCGCGAGGCGCGATTGTGGATCAACCGCTCGGCGTGGAAGATGAACCGGCCTTGGATTGACGGCGCGATCGAAGGGATCAATGGCGTGGTCAGAGTTTTTCTGCCCGGCACTCCGCCTTGCTACGAGTGCACTCTCGGAGAAGTCGACTGGGCGCTGCTGCAGAAACGGATGTCGTGCAACCTGCTGGTGTTGGAGCCGACCGTAGAGGGCAAAGTTCCTACCACGCCAACGATCTCTTCGATTATTGCCGGCGTGCAGGTGCAAGAGGCGGTGAAATTGATCCACGAACTGCCGACCCTGGCCGGCAAGGGCTACGTCTTTGAGGGAATGAATCACTCTTCCTACGTAGTCGAGTACACAGAGAATGCAGATTGCATGAGCCATTACACGTTGCCGCAGATTGTGCATCTGCCGGAGGGTTCAGACGAGTTGACCCTGGCTCAGTTGCACGAGCGAGCACGATCAGATTTGCGATCTCCGAATGTCGTGATTGAGTTCAGCCGCGATGTGGTGCAAAAGTTTGTTTGTCCGGCATGCAACGAAGAAGAAGAACTCTATCAGGCTGTCGGGAGTGTTCCGTTTGAGCGGGCAAAATGTCACAACGACGGGCAACTGCGAACCGTCGTTTCATTACATTCGTATTCGGGCGAGGCAGAGTTGGGCGGCAAGCCGCTAAGTCGGTTGGGGCTGCCGCCGCTTGACGTTTTTGTCGCGCGTGCCGGTGAGCGGGAGATCGCATATATTCCGCACGGAGATACGCAACAGGTTCTGGGTTCGCTTTCTTCGGAGCAAAGAGTTCCTATCGCTCTGGAATCATGAAGGCCAAAGCAAAACCGTCGAACGCACAGCCGGCTCTTGTGGTGGATAGCGAAGTTGTCCGCCAGATCCGGCAGCATGCGCGCTCCAGCAGCACAACCGAAGTCTGCGGTGTGCTCATCGGCCAGGATCACGATCACCGGATCGACGTCGCAGCCTGCATTGAGGGTCAGAACGCCGAAGAAGCCGGAGCCCACGTTACCTTCACTCAGGACACTTGGGAGCATATCTATGCGGTGAAGGATCAGAAGTACCCGGAGGAGCGGATTGTGGGCTGGTATCACTCGCATCCTGGGTTTGGCGTTTTTCTTTCTGATCACGACACCTTCATTCACAAGAATTTCTTTTCCTCTCCGGGACAGGTGGCGTGGGTGTTCGATCCGCACTCGGACGAAGAAGGCTGTTTCGGATGGGTGGGTGGCCGTATCGAGCGGTTAAAGCAAATTGGGGTTGTCGATCGGCGCGGCGGCGAAGAAGCTCAAGAAGGAGAACGAGCGGAAACCGGCGCAGCCCATGGCGTAGACGATGAAGCGATTCCCGCGCAGCGCGAGAAGGAAATCGGTCCGATAAAGATTCGGCGGCGCGCCGCGGACAAAACGACGGAGAGCAGCGACTCGTCGTTGGAGCGCCTGGTTTCCAGAGTCTTTTTCTATTTGGCGGCGTCGGCGCTTGGGTTTGCCTTGGCCTGGTATGTCTTCCCGCGAGTGGTGGTCATGCCAGTTCTCCTTGATCCGCGGACCGGCCAAGTGATCGATCTGCAGACCGGCCAGGTCGTAGGGGAACCCAAGGCGAAAGCTGAGGCTGCGGGTCCTGCGGTCGCTCCTAAGCCTGACGCCAACAATGCCGGCCAGCCGTCCTCTTCGAATCCAGACGGCAAGAAAGGGAACGATGCCCAGCCCAAATGAAGGGGATGCGATCAGGATTACGACCGAAGATCTTGCCGGCGTCGTGATTCCGGAACCCGTGATTTCCGTGCCGAGTGCGCCATCGTCTGGGGTGAAGGTGTATGGCACGATCAACGAAACTGCCGAGCAGTTCGTAACCATTCCAATCGAACGTGCCAGCGTTCTGCTCCAGGGTTGGTTTTATCTCGGGATCGCCGGAATGATGGGCGCACTTGCTGGTTGTGCAATCGCTGAGCCGGGCTTTGCCGACAGCGCCCTCGCTCAATCTCATGCGCATTGGGGAAACCTCATCATCCTTCCTCTGATCATCACCTTGATGTGCATCGGGTTCGGCATCTCGGAGAGCATTGTCGAACGGTCGGTACGTAAGGCGCTTTTGCGCGGAGCCCTCGCCTTACCATTAGGAATCCTCTTGGGATTCATTTTCGACATGATGGCGGAAACGATCTATGCAATCGGAATGCGGCTCGCCTACGAAGCGGGAGCGCAATCGATCCGCAACCCTGCTCTTTGGATTGTTCGAGGCTTGGCCTGGACGGTCTTTGGCGCTGCTGGAGGAGTTGTCTACGGGATTGTGGGGCAATCGACGAAGAAAGGAACCTACGGAGTATTAGGCGGAGTTCTCGGTGCCGGACTCGGCGGACTGCTCTTCAATCCGATTGCCATGGCGACTCACAGGGGATCGGTGAGTCGCGCCGTAGGGTTCGCACTGCTTGGCTTGGCCACCGGGGTCGGTATGGGCTTGGTGGAAAGCGCGCTCAAGGACCGATGGCTATACGTGGTTGCTGGCCCGCTCGCGGGGAAGCAATTCATCCTTTATAAGACAGAGACAAATATCGGCAGTCGCCAGGAATCCGATATTTATCTCTTCAAAGACCCCAACATTCTCCCCCGCCACGCCACGATCACCATCAGCGGTGCGCGGGTGATGCTGTATGCGACCGGTTCAGTGCTGTGGGCGGGCCAGCCTGTACACGACCGCGTGCTTCAGGATGGCGACTTGTTGCAGATTGGCCGTTACGCGTTCCGCTATAAGGAGAAGCATCGTTCATGACGACGCTGGTCTGCCCTTACTGCAGAACGAACATCGCCGCGGGTGATCAGCCGCTGATCTGCGAGGGCTGCGGGGCGGCACATCATGCTGACTGCTATGCCGAAAATGGAGGCTGCACGATTTTTGGATGCAGCAGAGCTCCAGCGGACGAACCCAAGGTGAGTGTTTCAACTCCTGAGCTGGTGGTAGCATCAGGGCCGCCGCCGGCGCGGGTGGAGCGTCGCTTGCCTCCGCCTCCTCCACCCGGGGTGATTCCCCCTCCGGCCACGGTGGTTGACCTGCAGCATGTGGCCAATCGAGTTGTGCCTTCCATGTTCGGAGGCTTCGTGGGTGAAGATAATATGCCGCCTGCGGAAGAAGCAGTGGTGCGGGGACCGAGAAAACGCACGAACTACATTCTACTGGGCGCTCTGCTGGGAGCTTTCGGAGCCCATAACTTTTATGCGGGCTATCACAAAAAGGCGGGTATCCAACTCGGGATTACGCTGCTGACCTTGGGTTTTGGCTCTCCGATGAGCTGGTTGTGGGCGGTGATCGACATCTGCACCATTGATCGCGACGTCTGGGGAGTGCAGTTCGAATCGTAGAACGGAGGGCTTATGGAATACTTCGTAAAACGCGGTGATCAACGTTTTGGCCCCTATAGTCTTTCGGATTTGCAGCATTATGTTCAGTCCGGCGACGTGACGCTCGAGGACTGGACTCAAAGTGAGGGCATGCAGGATTGGGTCCCCGTATCAGACGTGATGGGAAATATTCCAGCACTCGCCATTGCTGGCGGAGGAACCGCAGTCGCTGTGGTCCCTGAAATTCAGTTGGTGCCGCTGCCGCCGAATCTGCACTGGTCGATCGTGCTCATTCTCGGAGTCCTCACGCGCCAACTCTTTAACCTCGTGTGGGCCTTGCTGCAGGGCAACTGGGCGCGGAAGCTCTCCGGGGACAACAAGCCTCTGGTTCTGGTTGCCATGTATCCCGCCGGGATGCTCGCCGGGTTCCTGACCATCGCTCTGTTTCAAATCAAGCCGCTCGGCGGGCTTTTCGTCATCGCCGGAGCGATCATCTATTTAGTAGGAATGTTCAGCATCAAGGCTGCGATGGAGGAGTATTACAACTCCACCGAGAACATTGGATTGCAAATGAGCGGTGTGATGACATTCTTCTTTAGCACGGTTTACATCCAATATCAGATAAACAGCATTGCCCGCTCGAAGAGGACGGGTGTGCTCAAGTAGCGGTCACGAGCGTAAAAGCATGCCTTCTCCGCGTACTCGACGTCTTATGCTCGATGAAGAAACCCTGCAGGGCCTGCTGCAGGGCTGGCCGTTGATTCAGATCACGGGCAAGGCGGGAATTCCGCCGGAGATCTATCGGTTTACCTACAACTTGCGCGGGCTCTATGTTTCTCGGTCGGGTGAGATTCTGGAGCGCGAGTCGCATGTGCTCGAGGTGAATTTGACCCTCGGGTATCCGAGGCGCGCGCCACAATGCCGCATGCTGACGCCGGTCTTCCATCCCAACTTCGACGATTCGATGGTATGCATCGGCGATTTCTGGGCTGCATCCGAGGGCCTCGATCAATTGATCATTCGCATTGGCCGGATGATCACTTACCAGGAATACAACACAAGAAGTCCGTTGAATGGACTGGCCGCGAAATGGGCCGCGCAGAATTCTCACTTGTTGCCGATTGATGCCAGACCGGTGGCGCCGCCACTCAATGGCGCACCCAAGGTGCCGGCACCAGAAGATGGTGAGAAACCTGCTCCGGTGCAGCTTGCGGCAGATGCGCCCGCAGCAGTGCACGATCAGTGGAATAACAAGATCGTAATTGCTCCGGAGAACTCTGAAGTCTTAGACCAGACATTTTCTGACTCGACAGCTTCCAACTCCGCAGTTCCGAACTCCACAGTTTCGAACCCTGGCGTTTCAAGACCCGTCGTTCCGAGACTTGAAGAGTTAAAAACAGAACCTGCAGTAAGTCCACGCGAAGACAGGTCTCTCCCCTGGAGGATGATTCTGCTCTTGACCCTGGTGACGATTCTCGCCGGGTCGCTCATCTGGTATGGTCTTCACCGCCGGCCACAACTCCGGGTTGGAGGTGCGCCTCACCCATCCGACAATTCCAACCGATCCTCAACGGATGCGATCAAGCCCGCAACCGATGCATCGCGATCTGCCGGACTTCGAAATCGGTTGCAAGAGAGCGTAATGCAGCTTCCGGGAAGTTCAGACCCTGAGGCGCTTCGTGCCGAGGAGAACGCTCGAAAGTCCATGTTCACAAAAGATAACGCGTCTGCGATCACGGCTCTCAAGCGCGCTGTTTCGTTGGACCCGACATTTTCCCGCGCGTGGATTGAGTTAGGTTGGATGTATTCGGCAACTGCGGACAAAGATTCAGCTCTCAGCGCCTTTCAAAAAGCCGTCGAAGCCGACCCCAGGCAGATCGTTCCTTACAAGATCCTCGCCTATGACTATGCGTTTCTGGCTAACCGGGACGAGGCCATCGCCACTTGGAAGAAGTTGCAGAACATCGCTCCCGACGATCCCGACATCGCGCCAAATCTCGGCGGGCTTTATATGCTCCGGCAGCGTTATCCGGAGGCTGAGGCTGTGTTTGAATCAGCCGCCAAGGCGAACCCCTCCGACGCGTTCGCGCAACTCCGGCTAGGGATCGCCCGCCTGCGTTCCCACAACACGGCTCAGGGGATGGAGGCGATGCACAAAGCATTGCAGATCGACTCCGGAGCGGACATGCTTAATGATGTCGCCTACGAGATGGCCGAGGCGAACACGAATCTCGCGGAAGCCCTCGATTACTCCAAGCGGTCCATTAAAGAGGTAGAACAGCTATCACAAACAGTGGATTTCCAGAACATCCAGAAAGCGGACCGGCGGCTTCCTTTGACGATCTCTGCAGACTGGGACACCCTCGGTTGGATCTACTTCAAGATGGGCGATCTGGTGCGGGCAGAGACTTATCTGGCTCCAGCCTGGCAGCTGCGGCAGGAAGGACTGGTGGGCGACCACCTGGGCCAGGTCTACGAGAGGCAGAAAAGATTGTCCGCCGCTCTTCATATGTACAATCTTGCGCTCGAGGCGAATCCACGTCTTGACGAAACTCCCTCGCGCATCCGCCACCTGGGCCATGTCTCTCTTCCCGAGAAGCAGGTGAATGCCCGTGACGAATTGAACTTGATGCGCACCGTCCGGCTTCCAACAATCACCAAGACGGATGCGAGTGCCGATTTCGATGTCCTTTTTGCAGCCAGCGGGAAGATAGAAAAAGCGAATTTTCTCAGCGGTTCGGATCTGCTTCGCAGTGGGGGAAAGTACCTTGAAAACGCCCGATTCGCGGAACCTTTTCCGCCAACCTCGACGGCGCGCCTGGTGAGAAAAGGAAGTCTTTCCTGCTCGTCTTATACTGGCTGCACGTTCGTGTTTTATCCGCTCTCAGTGGTTGCGGGCACAAACTAACCGTTTGAAAGGGCGGGTCTCCTGCAGCAACAGGAGAGTTCCAGCAGACGCCAACGACCCGGTTTCTCGGTCGTCATGAGTAAGAGCCACCGAACGCCCCAGAAGTCGGCATGTTGGGAATTCAGGACGCAAATCGGTCTACGATCAGGTTCCGGTCGTCGAAGTAATCTCAACCCCGAGCACTTCCCGCGCAAAAGGTAGCGTTCAGGCCAGTCTTCCCTAGAACTTTTCAACCCACAACCCAACCCACAAAAGATGATGTCTTGTCCGACTTGCAGGTACTTTGGCAGTCCCCGCGTTGCTGTCACGGCAGAGGTCGCGAGTCGAGTCTCGTCGTCCCCGCCATTCATTCCAAACCACTTGCGCTGATTTCGACGAAACCATCGAGGACTCAAAAGGGCACGTTTTCGCGCCCTTTTTCGGTGTCCCTTTTCGCTCTAGCCGATTTGCCCTTGCTCTTACGCGGCAAAGTCATTTGATCGCGACAATTGTGCCAGCGTCGCATCGAAATGGTCGGCGAGAAAGGCACGGGTGGAGGTCGTCGGCGACACGACTCACCTATCTTTGGAGCCAATTGCGAATTAGCTGCTTGGCGCTGGCGCGATCTGGAGCGCCAAGTGGATCCCTATCCGTCGCCCTGCATGGGTGCAATACGGAGTTTGGCTGTATACATAGCTATGACCTTCCTGCGCCGTGTCGTAATGCTCTCCCGCAGCCGCAAGTTTGGCCGGTATCCAGAGGCTATGTGGGCGAACTGCGCCTTTGGGACGATTCAAGCGTCCATCGCATTGCTAGTGCTGTTGTCGGTGGCGCATCCGGCCTTCGCGGCGAATCCTGACCTTGAGACTGTGCTGGCTGGTTCGCGCCAGCGGATTGAGAAATTGGACTATCGAGCGACCGGAAGACTCACACGGGTGGAAGGCAACGGCAAGCGCACGAGCTACAAGTTTGTCGCCAAGGCTCGCTGGTTTCCCGATGGTCTGCGTCTGCTATGCGAGATCTCGGGGCCTGGCTCAGAGAAGACGAGCCTTCTTCTGCATATGAGCGCGAGTGGGCACGTGACCATCGAGGCGGTACTTCCTGGCGAGAAGGCCGCTAGCGCGTTGCCATTCGAACGTTGGAACGACCCACTAGTGGGTACCGACTTCTCCTATGAAGACATGGTAGAGAACCAGTTCTCTGGAAGAATCAGGAACTCCTGGCAGCGGATAAATACGGCGCACGGGATTGCTCTGTCCTAAAGAGCATGTCCGGCTCTCAGGACCGGACTCACTATGATTCGGTAACATCATGGATTGACCGCGGCATTTTGTACCCTGTGCATGTGGTGAAGACGCTTCGCGGGACGGGGCAGCAGAAGGAATTCATTTACTATGGGCTACGGCAGGTCGGCGGCGCTTGGTCTGCGAGCCAAGTGGAGGCAAAGGTGCAAGGCAAGCCCGGCTCCTCGATGCTTGTAATCGAAGGGGGCTCGGGAAAGGCAAATCTTGGACGCAAGGACTTTGATATCAGCCACCCCAGCGCTCAAGGAGAGAAAGTGAAATAAATCGAATCGCTTCATTCGGCTGATGCGAGTCAGTGGAGCATCCACGGTGTTCGCCGTTATGGGATGAGCTCCTTTTCAGACGTTGCCGGGGCCCCATATAAGCCAAAGGGCCACCAATTCCAGTCGCCGGCAAGTTGCAATAGTGCTGGCCCGACGACCATCCGCACCGCTGTAGCATCAATGAACACCGCCACGGCGAGCGTAAAGCCCAGCATTTGGACGACCAGAAAGCCTCCCACGGTGAATGCGGTG
>Ga0210399_10004875_pt1 | contig 10417 bp, 8 predicted proteins | sample IncBWC14MmetaG_FD_150865 | JGI IMG/M metagenome (GOLD analysis project Ga0210399, IMG submission 150865) | Forest soil microbial communities from Barre Woods Harvard Forest LTER site, Petersham, Massachusetts, United States - Inc-BW-C-14-M | ecosystem: Environmental > Terrestrial > Soil >...
TGAATGCCGGCCCTGAACCTTTGGATCTGTCAGCGATCGCCGACTGCTGCGCCCCCGGGCTACTGCACAAGGCCGTTCCGCAAGGCGTAGGTCGTAAGGTCGGCATTGGTATCGAGATTCATCTTCTCCAGCACGCGCGCGCGGTAAGTGCTGACGGTCTTGACGCTGATGAAGAGTTCCGCGGCAATTTCCGTAACCGAGCGCCCGACGGCTAACTTGCACAGGATCTGGAACTCGCGCTGCGACAAGGCAGCATGCAAGGGCCGGTCGGTCGGCTCATCCAGCGCGCTCACGAGCATCTCGCTCAAGGCCGCACTGATGAAGCGACGTCCCGCGAGTACCGTGTGAACCGCGCGCATGAGCTCCTCGGGCGCCTGGTCCTTGGCAAGGTAGCCGGACGCGCCGCCGCGCAGCACATTGATCGCATACTGCTTTTCGGCAAAACCGCTGACTACGAGCACCCGCGTATTCGGATGGCCTGAGCGTATGTGCCGCAGGATATCGATGCCGCTGCGATCGGGCATGTTGATGTCGAGTATGACCAGATCCCAATTGCCTTCGCGCAGCTGCTGCAGGGTTTCGGCGCCCGTAGCAGTCTCGCCAATCGCATCGATCGAACTATCCTGCTCCAGATAATGTCGCAGTCCCGTGCGGACCATCGCGTGATCGTCTGCAATGAGAACGCTTGGCATTGAGCCTCCAGAGGTTGACGACCGGCAACCGAGCGTGACAGTAGCCGGTTCAGGCAGCGTGCAGCGTACGCCTTTCGCCTGACCCGCTGTAGGTGTCCACCTACAACATCCTACGCGCAGTTTTCGACCCGGGTGGGCGGCACGGCCGCCTGCGGTCACACGCGGCCCAGCGCGTAGCGACGGCAATGCTCAAGATACGCCGCCTCATGGGTCGAGGCCAAAGCGACGACACTCGACCACAGCCAGGACGGTGCGTCCAGGCGGGACGAACGCCCGCGCCTGAGAACAGCGCGCCACTGCTTCCTTGCCGAGGGCTGCATCTGGCGGCCGTGGGCCGCACCCACAACCCCCGCCAGGTAACGGCTGGCCACGAGTGCTTCCTCGTGTGTCAGCTGGCTTATCTCAACCTTTAGGTCCTGTGGCAGCAATTCGCGAATGAACACCGAGCGGTTCAGGAGCCGGGCGGCCATCATTCGCTCACCCAGATGCGGAGCAAGCTGCCGCGCACCCTGAACCACGCGTTTGGCATTGTCGCGGGGCATTTTGGCGCGGGCGGCACGCGGGGCTGCGGGAGAAATGGCCTCCTTGATATCAACCAGGCAAAGATCCTGAGGGTTGCGGCTATTGCCGACGCCAAGAAGCACGGCAAACCTGAGGCGCCCGAGGGAGCTGCATCCCTTCATCCAATAGGCCGCGTCCAGAAGCCGAACCGGTGCGTCATCCTTGCGGGACTTCAGAGCGCCGATTAGGCGCCGCACCTCCTTGGTCCGAAACAGTTTCCTGATCGCCTTTTTTTCGGCGGAGGTCAGCGGCCAGAATCGCGCGCCGAGGGGAATGGTCGGTTTTTCATCCTCGATGCGTTCCTGCGCGAGATGCTTCCAGGTCCGTCGCGTCGCGCGTTTCATCACCACGCGCACCACCTCGGGTCTCGCGCCCTGGGTCCCTTTACTTCCAGCCGGCGCTGACAGGCCACGCTCATAGCCCTCCATCATCTCCTCCAGCATAACGGCGGTGGTTACTCCGGGGAGGTCGCTGCCTCTGGCTGTGGTGGCAAGCGAGAGTGCGAGGCGGATCAGGTCGTGAGCGGGATTGCCCACTACGGTCTGATCCAGATCACGGATCTGTATATCAATGTGTCCGGCGGCATTGGCGACCGGCCCGAGGTTGCCAACGTGACAATCGCCGCAAATCCAGATTGACGGGCCAGCCGGAATTGCCGCGCGCCCTCGGCGCCGCAGCCACGCATAAAACTGCGTGGTGTTTCCGCGCACGTAGGCGTGGGCCGAGCGAGCCATTTTCAGATTCTGCTGATCACGCAACGCCGACTGGCGCTCGGCCGGCACTTTGAAGGTGCGGCGATTTCGTTTCATGCGGGAGGCGAAGCCACGTGAGCCGGACGGAATCCGGGATTACACAGCCTTCACTGCGGGGCCGCTCTTCGGTCCGGCGCTCCTTAGTCTCAGGCGCCTGCCCGTGCCTGGGCTCAGGAATGCGACCAGCGGTGCCCCGCGCTCGCTGTGCTCGGCGGCGACCTTCAGAGCGACCAGGCTGGGGACTGCGAGCACGACTCCGGCGACGCCCCAGAACCAGCCGCCGAACCACAGCGCCAGGAAGACGATGATCGGGCTGAGCTTGAGTCGCTGACCCACGAAGAGCGGTTGCACGATCTGCCCCTCGATGGTGGCGAGGGCGAGGTAGGTGCCGGTGACCGCCAGGACGCGTTCAATGCCATCGAAGGAGACCAGGGCTACGACGGCTAAAACAAGCAAGGTCGTCGCTGACCCAACGTACGGAATGAAATTCAGCACACCCGCCAATACGCCCCAAAGGAGTGGATTGGGCATTCCGAGCGCCATCATCGCTCCGAAAGTGGCGGCGCCAAGCGCAAGGTTGATCAAGGCGACCGTGGCGTAGTAGCGAGCAACTTCGCTGCGTACGGCCTCGATGACCCGCAGCATGTGGCTCGCGTGTGCGTCGCTCGCGAACGCGGCGGACATTCGCGCCAGAACGGGTGGTCCCGCCGCCAGCAGAAACAGACTCAGAATGACCACGGTCATCGATGCGACCAGGGCCGCGCGGGTCTCGGCGAGCAGCCCGTCAGAGTCGCCCGCTGCGACCGCAGCCTTTGCGGGTGCGGGGGCTGCGCTGTCGCCGGCATCGGTCAGGTGTCCGGCGCGATTGGTGACAACATCGATGCGGTGCATCACCCGGGCGACAGGCCCGAGCTTTCGCTGGATTGTCAGCGAGGTGTGTGGCGCAGCCGCGAGCCATTTCTGTCCCGGCTCCCACAGCAGATTGACCGTTGCGCCCACCAGCCCGAGGAAAATCGCCAATATCAGCAGCGCGCTGACACTGCGTGGCAGTCCCTTCCTGTGCAGCGCCTCGACGGGGCTTGAAAGCAGCAGCGCAAAAAGCACCGCCAGGGCAACCGGGATGAACGCGCCACGGGCGAAGTAGATGAGCGCCCCCGCCAGTCCGCAGACCAGCAATAGCAGCGCAGCAGAGCTGCGGGGTCGCTGGGGACTCGCCGGCCCCAGGCTCATCCGTGAGCCCGAGGCCGCCATTTCAGGTCCCGCGTGCAAGCAGGGTTGCAGCCTTCACTGTCGTCCGGTGACTGCGTGGTATGCAACCAGGACCACGACAGCGCCAACAACCGCGACTGCAAGGCTGTAGATGTTCAGGCCGCTGACGCCGGACATTCCGAAAACACTGAATAACCAGCCGCCAACGACTGCGCCGACGACTCCGAGGACGATGTCCAGAATCACACCCTCGCCGGTCTTGTTGATGATTTTGCTGGCGATGAATCCAGCGAGCAGACCAAGAACGATCCAGGCAACGATTGACATTGAAAGTCTCCCTGGGTGCTGCGCGAGCGCCTGTCGTTTGCGCGCGCTTGCCGAAGCGCGCGGCTTCGGGTGCGGAAGAACCCCCGGCGCGCGCGCGCCGGGGGAGCCGGAATCGATCCTAGTCGTCCTGCCGAATCTTGAGCGTGCTCTTCACGTCCTTCACGCCTTCGGTTTCGCGCGCGATGGAAATGGCGCGGTCGAGCGCCTGCTGGCTACGGGCACTGCCACTCAGCCAGACCACGCCGTCTGCGTCGGTATCAACGTGGATGCGTCCGACACTTGTGATGTGCTCGGCCGCCAGTTTGGACTTGATCTTGGTCGTGATGACGGAGTCATGCACAAACGCCTTGGGATGCGAGCGGTCTGTATCGGGGTCACTAGCGAGGGCCAGTGGTGCGGCGAGTACGCCGGCCAGCAGCAGACTCGTGGCTAAAGCTATCATTTTCATGGCTACACCTCTTTAGCAAAACCTATGGTTAAAGCAGATTGTATTTGCGCTCATCGCCGGCGAGGCTGCAATCGGTCAACGCCGACACGGATGTCGGCAATAGGCGCGCAGGGGATCGGACTTGTCCTACGAGACCCAGCCGTTGACGAGGGCGCCGCCAGCCTCCGAGGTTGGCTTCACAGCTCGCGATCAACCGGCAACAGCGAGAGCGCGCGTACCTGGAGTTTCTGCCAGGCACTGCGCGAGGGCTCGGTGCTGTAAGTGACGGGCTGACCGTGTTCCTCGGTGCTCCACATGAGCCGTGGCGATCCGTGCGAGGTGCCGCCTTGCAGGGTGACGCTGTAGGCACTCGCCGGTTGGGTCATCGCCTGGAAGCGCTGCGCGGTCTCGGCGGCAAGCTCCGGGCTGTGGATGATCAGTCCGAGCTCCGTGTTGAGCCAACGGGAGCGCTCGTCATAGTTCATGGACCCTACGAACAGGGCGCTGCGATCAAATACCAGCAGCTTCGCGTGCAGGCCGTAGTTGCCGTAGCGCGTAATCTTGGCGGACTGGCCGCTGCCGCGCACGCTCTGCGGGTGCATACGCAGCTCAAACAGCTCCACCCCGGATTCGAGCAACGCCACGCGATGGTGCATGTAGCCCGCCTCGGCGAGCGCATCGTTGGTGGCCTCGAGGGATGTGGTCAGGACCCGTACATGTCGCTGTGGCGCATCGCGGTTGCCCAGCAGCTGCAGCTCTCCGGGACTGGGGACCAGATACGGCGTCACCAGCAGCAACTCCGTTTGTGTCGACCGGATCGCTTTTGCCACCAGGTCAAACATCAGGTTTCCTACGCGCTCACCTCCGGCAACACGCTTCTTATCAGGGCTGTCGCAGGCGAGCTCGACAGCCGCCCAGCTCAAGGGCGCGGCGTTGGCGAGCAGACTCGCCAGCGGCTCGCCGCTTGCCAGTTTCTGCTCATAGTTCATACCCGCGGTGCTGGCTTTCTGCGGCGGGGTTACGCGTCGCTTCAGCCGTGCTTCGCCGGCCTCATCGCCCTCGCGACGCGCCGCCAGGGCCTCAGCCGGAATGGCGAACTCGCTGTCCCAGAATTGCTCGAATGTGCCGGTAAGTTTGCGCACCACCGGGCCGGTGACGAACACATCGTCATCGGCGAACTGCGACTCCGGATCGACCTGGAAATACTGGTCGCCGATGTTGCGGCCGCCCATCAGTGCCACTACACCGTCGGCCACGAACAGCTTGTTGTGCATCCGATAGTCAAGACGCGTCTTGCTGAAGGCAAACTCGAGGCCGCGCAAGAGATGGCTGTGGCCGCGATAGCGCCAGGGATTGAAGACGCGGATCGCCACGTGCGGCTCGCCGGCCAGTGCCAGGAGTTGCTCGTCACCGCGAGCACTTTCCCCATCGTCAACCAGAACCCGCACCCGCACGCCACGCTGCGCGGCGTGCAGCAGCGCCTCCGTCACCAGGCGCCCGGATTCATCGCCATGAAAGATGTAGTACTGCAGATCAAGAGTGCTCTTTGCCTGCGCGATCAGCTCCAGTCGCAGCAGCAAGCCGTCGACGCCCGCCGAGTACATTCGAAATCCCGAAGCCCCTGCATGCGTCTGCGCGTCGGCGGCGAAGGGTTGCGTGAGCGCGATATTGGGCTCGTACACCACGGCCACAGGCGCGAGCCGCGGAAAATTCCGGCCGGGCATGGCGGTGCAGCCGCTGATGCCCAGCACGCAGCAGATTAGTAGGGGACGCAACATGGTAGCCATGGGTTTTCGGGGTGGAAGCCCCATGAGCGATCATGCGCGCGCGCCCGGGTCCCCACCGTCAGAGCAGTTCGTCAGCAGCTGTAGGCCGCGTCTGTCGCCTAGAACGTCATCCGCGCGCCCGCAAATGCCTCAAGCGGGGCAGCCGGGCTCTGGAAGCGGTTATCAACACCGGGGCCGTTGGTGACGCCGGTGGGTGGAACCCCTGGAGCGCCGACCCCGGTCGGGTCGCTGAGGATGCCCCAGGTCGCGTACTTGCTGTTGAAGAGGTTGCTGATCGAGGCGAAGACTTCAACTTTTCCGGCAAGCTGATATGAGGAGTGAAGACTGACGAGACGGTAGCCCGGGATCGGGGCGAGCTGGTTGGACGCATCGCCGACGTAGTAGCCGCTGCCGACGACGTTCAGGGTGGCTCCGAGCACCCAGCGCGGCAGGATTGTGTAGTCGCCGCCAATTTTCAGGCGCTGGCGGGGAATGCCGGGCAAGCGCGCGCCAGGTGCAACCTGGATATCGCCGTTCGCATCCTGGAACGGATTGGAAGGCGAGGGCACCGTCAGCGCGGACCGGAAGCTTGCGTCCACGTAGCTGTAGTTGGCGAAGGCGGACCACCTGTCGCTGCGGTAGTGGCTGCCGGCCTCGATACCCTGACGGCGCGTATCACCAATGTTCTGGAAAAACCCCCGACTGACTGAAGTCGCAATGCCGTAGATATCATCGTGCAGCAGCGTGCGGAACACACCGAGATTCCACGTCAGCTCGTCGCCAGCGGCAAAGGCATTCATGACTCTGCCGCGCACACCGAGTTCCGTGGTGTGTGCCACGACCTGCCGCAAAGCCGGCGGATCGCCGGACAGATTGGTGGGCAACAGGCACGGCTGCAGGGGATTCGAGCATTCGATCTCGCTGGCGGTGGGCGTGCGCGTGTTCGCGGAGAGCCCGGCATAAGCGGTCAGCGTGGGCAGGACTTTGTAAGCGCCGCCGAGCGCCGGGTTGAAATGGGTGTAGCGATTGTTTCCCGTAAGGCTGCCGCCCAACTGGTCCTGCAGGTCAACGTAGGCGATGTTATAGCGCCCGCTCACCGTCAGGGAAAAAGCGGACGCAAGATCCAGGGTGTCGGTCGCGTAAGCGCCGTAGGTCTTGTTCATGGACCGCACGCTCACCGGCACCGCGTCGCCGAATTGCTCCGCGGCCTGCGAATCCTGCGGCGTGTTGACGATCAGGTCCGACGACTGCACCAGCAGCTGTGAATTGAGCACGCCGATCTGGGCGCCGCTATAGAAATTCGCCGCGGCGTAGTCGACGGTCGCACCGGCTGTAAAGCGGTTGCCGTGGCCAAAAATCGCCCGGGCTGCGGTGCTCTGCAGCGCGGCGCCCCGACCATAGGTCCGAATCACTTCGAAATCATTTTCCCCGATCGGTAGCGTGCCGCCCGCGGCGATGTCCGGCAGCGTCTGCCCGGCGGCGTTGGTGAGCGGCGTGAGCCCGTCGGGTTGGCACAAGGTCCCGGGCGCGTTGCTGCAGGCGGTATAGCTGGTCGTGTTGCCGTTGGCGGCGTTCTGCGCGTACTGACGGTAATAAAGTACGCCTTGCAGCGACCAGGCGTCGCTCGCCCTGAGGCTGGCGTTCAAGGTCAGAAAATCCAGCGTGTTGACATTGTTCTGCGGGCCGGTGAAGACCAAAGAGCGGTTCACCGCCAGTTCCTGCAGCGGCGCGGCGCCCTGGCCGTTGAGCATGTTGTCCGCGTGCGTGTAACTGAAATCCAGGGAGGCGTGCTCGGTGTGGGCGCTCAAGGCCGAGTACAGCTGGCGGATCCTGTCCGGCGAGAGTTCGCGCCAGCCGGTCGAATCCAGCGCCCTGGCGGCAACGTAGAAGCCGAGGGAGCCTGAGGCCACGCCGAATTGCGCGGCCACCGCGTGCAGTCCGTAGGAACCGCCCGAAACTTCCAGATCGCCGCCGCGGTAGTTGAAGCCGTTCTTCATGGTTACCGAGATGGCGCCGCCGAGCGCATTGAGACCGTAGACGGGACTGGAGCTGACAAACTCCACCCGGCTGACGGCAATATCCGGAAACAGATCCCAGTTGACGGTGTCGCCAAAGGCCTCATTGACCCGCACCCCGTTCTGGTAGACCGCAAGCCCCTGTGGTGTGCCAAGCACTGGTGAGGCTTCAAAGCCGCGATACAGGATATCGGGCTGGAATGGATCATCGGCATTGTCGTTGACGCTGATACTGCTGAGTTGAGAATTCATCGCCCCGGTGAGGCTTGTCTGTCCCGAGCGCGACAGGTCCGCGGCTGCGAGAATCTGCACGTTGCCTGCAACTTTATCGATGTCAATCGGCGCTCCGCTTATGGCGGTTGCCTGGACGAGGACCGTCGGCAGCGGTTGGCCGGGCAGGGCTGGCTCGTCAGCGCGCGCCCCCGTGATCAGCAGGAGCGAAATTGCGCAGGCTTGTACAGCCGCAGCAACACGCAGCCGAGCCACCGCAAAGGCCCCCGGTTTGTCATTGGTCACCGGGCGCAGTGTCTACGACCCCAATCCAGGAGACCAGAGAGAGTTTTCCGGCGGAGGGTGGGAAATCGGCCGAACCTGGCTGGTGGACGCGATAAAATCGATCGCGTGTGTCATGGCGTTGGACCACAGCCGTGAAGGTGCTGAACCATGAATGAGCAGGCCGCAACTTTGAGCCACGCCACCGACACGCTGGTGGACCTGGCAATTCGCTTTGGCCCGCGCCTGCTGACGGCGCTTGTGATCCTGGCGGTGGGGTTCGGCGTCAGCCGCTGGGTCAGCCGCTGGATGGCCGCGGCGCTCAGCCGCCGGGACCTCGAGCCGCCGATCCGCCTCCTCATTACGCGCCTGGTCGGGGCGGCGTGCCTGGGGCTCTTTGTCATCATGGCTTTGCAGAATCTCGGCGTGGAGTTGCTGCCGCTGATTGCGGGCCTCGGCGTCGCCGGAGCCGGACTCGCCCTGGCGACCCAGGGAGTGCTGAGCAATGTGGTGGCGGGCCTGTCCATTATTTTCTCGAAACCCTTCCGCGTCGGTGAATACATCGCGATCGCCGGGGTCGAAGGGAGCGTCGAGAAGATCACCCTGTTCAACACGACCCTTGCGCATGTGGATCGCTCACTCGTCGTCGTTCCGAATCGCAAGATTGTCGGTGAGATCCTCCATAACTACGGCCGCATCCGCCAGCTCGACGTCAGCGTCACGGTGGCCCAGGGCGCTGACATCGGCACCCCGTTACGGCTGATCCACGCGGTGCTTGAGGCCAATTCCCGCGTCCTGAAGGACCCGCAAGCCGTGGTGCAGCCCGCGCAGCTTGGCGAGTCATCTGTGAGCATTGCGGTGAAGCCCTGGGTGCTGGTTCAGGACTACGGCGACGCCAGCGGCGAGATCTACACCGCGGTGCTCGAGACGTTCCGGGAGCACGACATCGCCATCCCGGTTGCGCGGCGCGAGGTGCGCCTCATCGGTCACCAGTCCTAGGTGTGGCAGGGACCTGGCGCGCGGTTCATCATGAGCGGCAGTTCTTAACGCCTGCATACACCAGCGAGAGTCGCTCTATGGACGAAGTAGTCATTACCGGCGCGCTGCGCACCGCGGTGGGCAAGTTTGGCGGCTCGCTCGCGAAGATCCCGGCGACGCAACTCGGGGCCGAGGTTATCCGGGCCCTGCTGCGTGCCAGCGGCGTGAAGCCGGAGCAGGTTTCCGAGGTGATTCTCGGTCAGGTGCTCACCGCGGGCTGCGGTCAGAATCCGGCGCGGCAGGCGTTGATCAGATCGGGCATCCCGGCCGCGGTGCCCGGCATGACCATCGGCAAGGTGTGTGGTAGTGGCCTGAAGGCCACGCACCTGGCGGCGCAGGCGATTCGTTGCGGGGACGCGCAGATCGTGATCGCAGGGGGGCAGGAAAACATGAGCGCCGCGCCCCACGTGCTGAATGGCTCGCGCGAGGGCATCCGCATGGGCGACGGCAAGCTCGTGGACAGCATGATCAGCGACGGCCTGTGGGACGCCTACAACCACTACCACATGGGCGTTACGGCCGAGAATGTCGCCCGTAAGTTCGGCATTTCGCGCCGCGAGCAGGACGAATTCGCCGCCGCCTCGCAGCAAAAAGCAGAAGCCGCCCAGAAGGCCGGGAAGTTCAGCGCCGAGATCATCCCCATCGAATCGGTCAGCGGCAAGACCACGACGCGGTTCGACACCGATGAGTTCGTGCGCCACGGGGTAACCGCAGACGCGCTCGCGAATCTGAAACCTGCGTTCAGCCCGGATGGCACGGTTACGGCTGGCAATGCCTCGGGCATCAACGACGGCGCCGCGGCCGTCCTCATGATGTCAGCCGCCAGGGCGAGTGAGCTGGGATTGAAGCCGCTGGCGCGGATCCGCGCCTATGCCTCCGCGGGACTTGACCCGAGCATCATGGGGTTAGGCCCGGTGCCGGCGAGCCAGCTGTGCTTGCGCAAGGCAGGCTGGAAGGCCGACGATCTGGATCTCATGGAGATCAACGAAGCCTTCGCGGCACAGGCCATCGGGGTCAATCGCGAGATGGGCTGGGACACCTCCAGGATCAACGTCAATGGCGGAGCGATCGCGATCGGGCATCCGATCGGCGCCTCCGGTTGCCGCATCCTGGTGACGCTGCTGCACGAGATGCTGCG
>Ga0210399_10004876_pt1 | contig 10416 bp, 8 predicted proteins | sample IncBWC14MmetaG_FD_150865 | JGI IMG/M metagenome (GOLD analysis project Ga0210399, IMG submission 150865) | Forest soil microbial communities from Barre Woods Harvard Forest LTER site, Petersham, Massachusetts, United States - Inc-BW-C-14-M | ecosystem: Environmental > Terrestrial > Soil >...
GGTCGTACTCGATTTTGAGCTGACGGATGTCCCGTTCGAGCGTGCCCAGCTCTTCGTCAATCGTAGCCATGCGTGGAGGAAAGCCTCGAGTCTCCATGCTAGGTGTATCGAGCATAACCGTCAACCGAAGGAATGGGCGGCGATTCGAATCTGGTAACGCACAGGGCCGCGGCTGGGTCGCTGCGCTGAAGAGGAGGCCGCAGGCATTGCTCGCCGCTGCGCGGTGTGCTGAAATGTCGGAATGGAAATGAGCGGAAAGAAGCAACTTACGGCAGAGCAGGCGGAATTGCTGCGGCAGATTCCGTCGGTGGACGAATTGCTCATGCAGCCGCGCTTGGCGGGGCTTACCAAACGGGTGGACCGCAATCTGGTGGTCGAAGTTGCACGGGCGGTGCTTGCGGATTTGCGCGGGCGGATCGCGGAGGATTTGAATTGGACGGCGATCAGTCTTGACGGCGCGTCCGTGGAGGAACTCATTTCCGCACAGGTGGAGAAGATTCTCTCGCGTTCGCTGCAGCCGGTGATCAATGCGACGGGAGTGATTCTGCACACGAACCTGGGGCGCGCGCCGCTGCCGGAAAGCGTGGTAGACGAATTCCGGCGCAGCGCCACGCAGTACAGCAATCTTGAATACGATCTCGAAGCGGGCTCGCGCGGGAAGCGCGATGTGCACACAGGCGAATTGCTGACGCGGCTGACGGGGGCGGAAGCGGCCATTGTAGTGAACAATTGCGCGGCGGCGGTGCTGGTGACACTGGCGGCGCTGGCACGCGGCGGGGAAGTGGTTGTGTCGCGGGGAGAGCTCATCGAAATCGGGGACGGCTTTCGAATCCCGGAGATTATGGAGCAGAGCGGCGCGATCCTGCGAGAGGTGGGCACCACGAATCGCACGCACCTTGCGGACTACGAAAACGCCATCAACGAAAAGACGCGGGTGTTGCTGCGAGTGCATCCTTCGAATTTCAAGGTAACCGGTTTTACCGATAAGCCTACGCTCGAGGAACTTGTGGCGCTCAGCCGGCGCAGCGGGCGGCCGCTGGTGGAAGACCTGGGCTCGGGCTGCCTGGTTGATCTCTCCGCGCACGGGGTCAGCGAACCTACGGTGAGGCAAAGCGTGGAGGCGGGCGTGTCTATGGTGATGTTCAGCGGGGACAAGCTTCTTGGTGGGCCGCAGGCGGGGATCATCGCTGGGAAAAAAGATCTGGTCGCACGCGTGCGGAGGTATCCGCTGTTTCGCGCGCTGCGGGTGGATAAACTCACGATCGCAGCGCTGGAAGCCACCCTGGGGGCCTACCTTCGCGCGGCGTGGGACGAAATTCCCGTGATGCGCATGATCCGAATGACGGTGCAAGAATTGAAGCGCCGGTCGGAGAATTTTGTCCGCGAACTGCGCCCCGAATTACCACTGGACGAAGTGGAAATCGAAATCGCGGATGGCTCGTCTCTCGCGGGCGGCGGCTCGACGCCGTCGCAATCTCTTCCTACAAAGATCATTCGAATCGCCAGCGCGCGGTACTCCGCGACGAAACTCGAGCAGCGCCTTCGCCGCGCGCCTGCCGGCGTGTCCGTGATCGCCCGCGTGGAAGATGACCGCCTCATCCTCGACCTTCGCACCGTATTTCCCGACCAGGAGCCGCTCCTGCGGAAGGCCCTCGCTGCGGTGCTCCACTAGGCTGGAATTTCGGGCTGTCCTTCCGACCATTTGCGGAGTCTGCCGTGCGGGTGTAGAGTGCAGCCCAAATCATCACGGTCGGATAGACGTGTGACTCAAGGCGAGTGGGAAACATGCTCGGAATGTTAATGCAAGACGTCCGCTACGGCACGCGGACACTGGCAAAGAATCCCGGGTTCACGGTCGTTGCGGTACTTACGCTGGCGCTAGGCATTGGCGCAAACACAGCGATTTTCAGCGTGGTGGAAAACGTGTTGCTTCGTCCGCTCCCCTACACAGAGCCGGGCAGATTAATCGAAATTTGGAACACTTACCCGCCGCAAGTTCCGCGAGCGGCATTGTCGCCAGGGGATTATGCGGACTGGCAGAAGGAAGCCAAAAGCTTTTCGGAAATGGGCGCTTATACAAACGTATCCCACGGGTTCAATCTCACGGGCGAAAGCGAACCTAGACGCGTTTTGGTTGGGTATGCGAGTTCATCCCTTTTTCCCATGCTTGGGGTTCGGGTGGTGACCGGGCGTTCGTTTGTTCCTGAAGAGGATCGCGCGGGGAGCGCCCCGGTGGTTTTGTTAAGCCACCGTTTGTGGCAAGGACAGTTTGGCGGAGATTCCCGCGTGGTAGGGCATACCGTTGGGCTGGACAGTCGGCGCTTCACTGTCGCCGGGGTCCTGCCTGCGGGTTTTCAACTTTTGCGATGGGCCGATGTGTGGATGCCCATCGGACAATATGATGACGACCTGACGGAACACGTGCACCACGCCTTCGTGGCGATCGCGCGACTGAAAGAGGGAGTGTCGGTTTCGCAGGCAAGAGCGGAGATCGAACAGCTTCATCATCAATCAGCCATCAGCTACCCGGTCGAACACAAAAATTTCGGCGTGCTGCTGCAAAAGTTGGAAGACCCCGCCGCGGAAAAACTACGAGGCACGCTGCTGATTTTGTTCGGAGCTGTGGGCCTGGTGTTGCTCATTGCGTGCGCCAATATTGTGAACTTGCTGCTGGTCCGCAATGCCGCACGTGAGAAAGAAATTGCGGTTCGAATGGCGCTTGGTGCGAACCAGTGGCGATTGATCCGCCAATTGTTGACGGAGAGTTTGCTTCTTTCCTTTATGGGCGGCGGGGTGGGCTTGGTTTTTGCGGCCGGAGGATTGAAGGTCTTGAATTCCCTCGTTCCCGCCGATCTTACCGTCTTGCGAGAAACGGGACTGAACAGCTGGGTGCTGGGCTTCACGGCGGCGGTTTGTCTCTTGGCGGGCCTGGCGTGCGGTTTGCTGCCGGTACTCCGGACAGCAAAGCCAAATCTTGCGGGAACTCTGAAGCAAGGAGGCAAGGGGGGAAGCGCGGTCGGGCATCACAAGACGCACAACCTTCTAGTGATAACCGAAGTGGCGATGGCTTTGGTTCCTCTAATTGGAGCAGGATTGCTCCTGCGCAGCTTCCAGAACTTGATGCAGGTTGACCCTGGCTTCCAAACGGAGCACATCCTGACGATGGAGGTGGAGCAGCCAAAGCTGACGTTTGCGCAATATAGCCAGCTCACGGACGATGAACAGACCCAGCTGACCAAGAAACAGTCTCTTCAATTTGAGCAAATTGCCGAGCAAATCCGCGCGCTGCCAGGGGTGAAAGAAGTGGGCGGGATCGATGATTTGCCGCTGGGTAAGGAGTTGCGGCAGGCGGGCCGATTCGTGATCGAGGGGCGGCCGCTGCCAGTGGCGGGCGCTCGCCCGATCGCTCAATATCGCACCGCCAGCCTCAGATTTTTTTCCACGTTGCAGATTCCTTTGCGTGCCGGCCGGCTTTTCAACCAGGAGGATTGGAGCCTTACCAACATCGCGATCAACGATGCGATGGCGCGGCGCTTCTGGCCGGACGGAGATGCCATCGGCAAGCGCGTTGACCTCTGTTCACTCGATAAAAAGTCTTGCTGGTACACGATTGTCGGAATTGTCGGGAACGTACACCAGTTCGAACTGGAGAGCGAGCCCACGTACGACATCTACTTCTCGGCTGGATGGACGCCCTATTTCATTATTCGCACGGCGTTGGACCCAACTGCAGTGGCGGCCGCAGCAACTGAGGTCATTCACGAAGCTGACGCCAGTCTGCCGGTCACCCAAGTGATGACCATGGATGCCCTGCTTTCGGATTCTGTCTCACCGCGCCGCTTCTTGGCGTTACTGATAGCGGCTTTTGCGGTACTCGCGCTGGCGCTGGCCGCCGTCGGCATCTACGGGGTAATGAGCTACACGGTGAGCCAGCGCACTCAAGAGATCGGAATTCGCATGGCGCTGGGAGCCCAGCCTGGAAACGTACAAGGCATGATGCTTGGCCATTCGGTAAAGCTGACGCTAATAGGCGTGAGTCTGGGGCTCGCCGCGGCCTTCGCGCTCGTGCGATTCCTGAAAAGCTTCCTCTTCGGCGTGGGGGCCTACGACGCAGTTACATTCATTGGCGTTCCCCTTTTGCTGGCGGCGGTGGCCATCGCGGCGTCGTACCTGCCCGTGCTCCGGGCGGTACGTGTCGATCCGATTGTGGCGCTGCGCTACGAGTAGGCCGCGAATCTGGGTGCTGCTGCGAGAAGATGCTGCGCGCAAGCGTTCTGCGAAATGCGCGTCTGACGGTACAATGTAGTCGTGCTCTCCTTCCGCATTGAAAATGGAAAACTAAAAGCAACATCCAGGCCGGTACCCAAGCTGCGGCGTGGGTGGGCGCTGGTGCGCGTGCGGCTGGTGGGAATCTGCAATACCGACGTGGAGCTACTGCATGGGTATTACAACTTCCGCGGGGTTCCGGGGCATGAATTTGTTGGGACGGTAGAAGATATTCGCGGCGTGTCGGCTGGGGAAAAGAAAGAGTGGTGGGGGCAGCGCGTTTGCGGGGAAATCAATATTTCCTGCAAAGCGCTAGGGCGGCGGACCATCTGCGATTTTTGCCGGCGTGGATTGAAGACGCATTGTGCGCGGAGAACGGTGCTCGGGATTATCGGGCATCCGGGGGCTTATGCGGAGTTCTTGACGCTACCACTGGAGAATCTCCATGCGGTTCCCGATAGCATCAGCGATAAGCAGGCGGTGTTTGTCGAGCCGCTGGCTGCGGCTTGCGAAATTCTCGAACAGGTGGACGTTAGGAAGATTCGGGAAGCAGCGGTGCTAGGGGACGGGAAACTGGCGCAGCTGATCGCGCGGGTGCTACACACCGCGATTCCGCGCGTGGTGATGTACGGCAAACATGAGAAGAAACTGGCACTCGCTCACCGCGCCGGGGTCGCGACAAATAAAGTGCGCGGTGATGCAAGCGATTTGAAGCGCGTTCCTGAACAATATCGGATGGTGGTGGAAGCGACGGGCTCCCCGACGGGGCTGGTGCTTGCGATTCAAATGACGGAACCGCGTGGCACGCTGGTTGTGAAGTCCACATTCCATGGCGCGGCACCAGTGGAAACCTGGCCCATTGTCGTCAAGGAAATTACCGTCGTCGGCTCGCGCTGCGGGCCCTTCAGGAAAGCCATCGATCTTCTCCGCTCCGAGAAAATCGATCCCGCACAATTAATTACTTGTATCTTCCCCCTCGTAGAGTCACCGGCCGCGCTCGCATACGCCCAGCAAAGTGGCGTAATCAAGGTCCTTCTGAAGGCTTGAGTGATTTCCGATACGAGCTCAGCGCCGTGGAGTCTTTAGATTCTTGCTAAGGCGATTCCATGGGAAGACTCCAATTGCCAGAAAGACGACGCCTAACCCGCCAAATGTCAGGGCAGGTGTCATTCTAGGTTGACCGAATCTCTGACTGAATCCCGGTATCCACCAAACCCCATGGGATATTGCGACGAACGCGAAGCTAAGCAGGAGCAATCCGGGAACTATGAAAAAAAGGCGCATTGCCAAGGGTGTTTCTTTGATCGGTGATTTCCTTTTTCCCATAGCCGGTCGCTGACAACCTCACTTCCGTTCAATCACAGCCTGTTGATGCAGGAGGCAACGCAGGCGGCGCCGAAGCCGTTGTCGATGTTGACGACGGTGACGTTGGAGGAGCAGGAATTGAGCATGCCGAGGAGGGCAGCTACGCCGCCGAAGCTGGCGCCGTAGCCGACACTGGTGGGAACGGCGATGACCGGCAACGAGACGAGGCCGCCGACGACGCTGGGAAGCGCACCTTCCATTCCGGCGACACAAATGATGACGCGGGCTTGCGTCAATTTTTCGCGATGTTCAAGCAAGCGGTGAATTCCGGCGACGCCAACATCGTAAAGATGCTCGGCGCGGTTGCCCATGATGCGTGCGGTGAGGAGGGCCTCTTCGGCTGCCGGAATGTCGCTTGTGCCGGCGGAGACTACCAGGATGGAGCCTTTGCCGGTGATCTCTGCGTTGCGTTCGATGGTAATGGCGCCGGACAGCTCGTGGAACTTCGCGTGGCGCGCGTCTTTCCCGCTGGCGCGTCTTACGGCTGAGAAAATCTTCTTGTTGGCGCGGGTCACCAAGATGTTGTGGCGCGAGTCTTTTTTGCGCAGCATGGCGCGCACAATTTCGGCGACTTGCTGCGGTGTTTTCCCTTTGCCGAGAATGACTTCGGCAAAACCCTGGCGGAGCGCGCGGTGGTGGTCCACTTTGGCAAAGCCGAGATCTTCGAAAGGCAGATGCTTCAGGCGCTCGATGGCTTTGTCAGGAGCCAGGTCGCCAGATTTCACCGATTCCAGAATTTTCAACAGTTCAGATTGATTCATATAGTACGGCCGCAGCGAATTCTATCATCGCCCGGGACTTGCGCCTTAGCTTGACTTGCCGGAACGCCGCTGCGAGACTGATTCTACCCGCGCAAAAACATGGCTGACACACAAAAACAGATCGTTACCGTAGGTGTGACCGGCGCAAGCGGAGCGATCCTGGCGCAGAAAGTGCTGGTGTTGCTCGAAGAGGACCCGCGCGTCGCGCACGTTCATCTGGTGGTGACGGAAGCGGGGCAGCGGCTTTTTGCGGAGGAGTTGGGAATCACTTCGGGCGATTTGCGGCAACTCCCAAGCCGTTTGCTGGGCCGTCCGGCGGGCAAGATTGACGTACTGCCAAACAAAGATGTGGGCGCGTCCATCGCTTCGGGCAGCTACGCGGTGGATGCGATGGTGATCATTCCCTGTTCGATCGGGACGCTCGGGGCGATTGCTAACGGTATTAGCGATGACCTGGTTGCGCGGGCCGCGGACGTGATGCTGAAGGAAGGGCGGAAGCTGGTTCTTTGCGTGCGAGATACGCCGTTCAACCGCGTGCACCTGGAGAATATGCTGCTGGCACAAGCGGCGGGAGCGGTGATTATGCCAGTGGTGCCGGCGTTCTATCATCAGCCGAAAACCATCGATGAACTTGTCACCCAGTACGTTTGCCGCGTGCTGGCGCAGATTGGGCTTGCGCAGGAAAAGATGTATCGCTGGATGGGCACGCCCGCATCGAAAAAAGCGGAAGCGTGAGTCAGCTCATATCAACAATGGCAAACCGAATCAAAACCGTGCTCGAAATGATCAAGTTTGAGCACTCCGTGTTTGCTCTGCCGTTTGCGCTGACGGGAGCGCTTCTCGCGGCGCGAGCGACACGCCACGGGTGGCCTTCGTTGCGGCAAATTTTGTGGATCATGGTGGCGATGGTGGCGGCGCGCTCCGCAGCAATGACCATGAACAGGATCGTCGATCTCCGCTACGACAGGGAAAATCCGCGAACGAAGCAGCGTGCGCTGGCAACCGGGGCGCTTACTCTGCAATTTGCTTGGCTTTTCACGATTGCTGCGGTGGCGGTATTTTTCGTCGCGGCGTGGCAATTGAATCCGCTCGCGCTGAAGCTGGCCCCACTGGCCATCGCCATTCTGTTCTTCTATTCCTTCACCAAGCGCTTCACGAATTGGTCGCATCTCTTTCTGGGATTTGCACTGGGAATTTCGCCGGCGGCTGCCTGGATCGCCATTACCGGCGGGCTGGACCTGCGCATGCTCATCCTTTGTGCGGCGGTGACGCTGTGGGTGGGCGGATTCGATGTGCTGTATGCGTGCCAGGACATTGAGTACGACGGGAGCGCCGGGCTTTTTTCAGTCCCGAAGAAATTCGGGATCGCCAAGGCCCTGCTGATCGCGCGACTGATGCACATTGGGGTGATCGTGCTTCTAGGATGGCTGGCACTTAGTTTCGGCCTGCCGTGGCCAGCGTGGGCGGGCATTGCCGTGGTCGCGTCTCTGTTGGCCTACGAACATTCTCTTGTCAAAGCGGACGACCTGAGCAGGCTGGATGCTGCGTTTTTCGCCGTGAACGGCTATATTAGTATGTTGTTCCTGCTGTTCTGGGGCGCTGCGGCAGCGGTTTGGCGCGTTTGAAACTTTCGACGGATTCAAAATGAGCGAACTGACGATCACCGACCAGCGGTTGAAGCCGATTGCGGAGAGAGTGCTTGCGGGCGAGCGCTTAAGCGTGGACGACGGCATTACGTTGTACCGTTCGCCGGACTTGCTGGCTGTGGGCTGGCTGGCAAATCACGTGCGCGAGAAACGGCACGGCAACGTTACCTATTTCAACGTCAACCGGCACATCAATCCAACCAACATTTGCGTGGCTCATTGCAAGCTGTGCGCGTTTGGCCGCGATCCCAGCGCCCCTGGCGCTTACAATTTTTCACTGGAAGAGATATATGCGCGCGCCGAGCAAGGCGCGCGAGAAGGCGCTCTGGAATTTCACATCGTGGGTGGCCTGCACCCCGATTTGCCGTTCGAATACTTCCTGGAGATGATTCGGGGGCTGAAGCAGCGCTGCCCGGGCGTGCACCTAAAGGCGTTTACGATGGTTGAGGTGGGCTACTTCGCACGCATCGCGAAGCTGTCGACCCAGGAAACGCTGATCAAATTGAAAGAGGCGGGCGTCGATTCGCTACCTGGCGGAGGCGCGGAGATTTTTCATCCGCGGGTGCGCCGGATCATCTGCGATCACAAAGTCAGCGGCCAGATGTGGCTGAACATCGCGCGGCAAGCGCATGAAATCGGGCTGCGTTCGAACGCCACGATGCTGTACGGGCATGTGGAAACAGAAGAAGAGCGCGTCGACCATCTCGCCAGGCTGCGCGAACTCCAGGACGAGACGCATGGCTTTGTGGCGTTCATTCCCCTGGCGTTCCATCCGGACAACACGGCGCTTTCGCACATTCCGAAGCCCTCAGGTTACGCAGACTTGCGCAACATCGCCGTGTCACGATTGCTGCTCGACAACTTCGAGCACATCAAGGCGTACTGGATTATGCTTTCGCCGAGCATCGCGCAAATTGCGCTGCGATTCGGAGCAAACGACCTCGACGGCACGGTTGTGGAAGAAAAGATTTATCACGATGCGGGCGCGAAAACGTCCGAGTTTACGCCGCGCAACGAACTGGAACGCCTCATCCGCGCCGCTGGCCGGGTGCCGGTTGAGCGCGACACCCTCTACCATCCGGTCGACCGCACGAAGATGCCGCCGCTTCCGCCGCCAACACGGACCGACCTTGTCAGCCTTACTCTGAACGTCTAGCGCAGTCCTTCCCTCATCCCGTTCAACACCATTCATGAATAGTGTTGACTACTCCACACTTCATGATTAATCTGAGCCATGGAGGTGCCTGCCATGCGACACCAATTCGTACTCGACAAACGAACCAACGAGCTGCTCGAGGAACTCGCCTCCTACCGCGATGGCAATCGCAGTGTGATTGTCCGCGAAGCCATCCAGCTTTATGCCGACATGGAAGACCGTCTCGACAAAATTGAAGCGGACCCGGCGTTTCTAAAAATGATGGCTGAATCGGACAAAGCAATTCGCGAAGGCCGCGTGACCCCGCACAGCGAAGTGGTCCGCATGTCGCGCGCCCGCTCCAAGAAGCGAAAGTGAAAGCGCGTATCGTCTGGGCCGATCCGGTCCGGGACCTGGCTCTCTCACTTCCTTTAAAGGATCAGGAAGAAATCTTTGGCAAGCTCGGGATGCTGGCTTATTTTCCTCAGATGTATCCGGTCCGGTCAAAAAACAGGCGCTTTCGGCGGCATCGTTGTTTCCATACCGGAAACTGGCTGGTCTACTACCGAGTAGCGAATAACACTGTATACATTCGAGGTCTCTGGCCTGCCGTGATCCCGTGATCTCCATGTCAAAAAGACGTCCCGTGCGTCGCGCACTGGTGTACGCGTTCCCGAATCAGCGGACGGCTGAGGCCTTGGCCACGACTTTTTCCAGGACTTCCGGGGGCAAAACCGCGTAGCCTTTCTCCTGGGCGATCTTTTGTCCGCTGGTGTAGACCCATTTCAAGTAGCTGGCCACTGTGGTGCCCCGGCCCGGATCTTTGGCGATGGCAGGCACATAGAGCCAGGTGAAACTGCTGATCGGATAGCTTTCTTTGCCGGGCGCATTAGTCAGCGAGACGCGAAAATCATTGTTCATTTTGCTGCCGCTGGCGGTGGCAGCCGCAGCGATGGAGTTTGCGGAAGGCTTGACGAATTCACCCGCGGCATTTTTGATGCTGGCAATGCGTACGGCCGAACCAGCGGCAAGGTTTAGTTCGGTGTAGCCAATCGCGCCCGGCGTGCCACGCAGCTTGGCCACCAGATCCTGCGAACGCTGGAAACTTTGACCCACCGGCCATTTCGGCGATTCGCCGCGCCCCGCGACGGCAAGAAACTCTGGGCTTACCTTAGCCAGATAGTCGGAAAGAATGTAGTTGGAGCCTTTGCCTTCATTGCGGTGAAGAACCTGGATGGGCAAC
>Ga0210399_10004878_pt1 | contig 10415 bp, 10 predicted proteins | sample IncBWC14MmetaG_FD_150865 | JGI IMG/M metagenome (GOLD analysis project Ga0210399, IMG submission 150865) | Forest soil microbial communities from Barre Woods Harvard Forest LTER site, Petersham, Massachusetts, United States - Inc-BW-C-14-M | ecosystem: Environmental > Terrestrial > Soil >...
ATTTCGCGGGCGGCAGCAAGGTAGCTTCAAACGAGCCATCCGCGCCCGCGGTCAGGCGCCGCACCAGCCCGTCCGTTGCACTGTTGATGATCTGGACGTCGGCTCCGGAGACTGCACCGCCGTTTACATCCACCACCGTCCCGCTGATGGCCCCGGTGGCGCTACCTTGTCCAAAAGCCGGTTTCCCTCCAACGAACCCTAGAATCAAAGGAAGTAATATAAGTACGCGTATGACTTTCAACATTTTCCCACCCCCAAGAGTGTTTCGAAATCACAGCCCCGAACTCTATGAATGACCATGCGTCTTGCCCGCAGGCGCAGCCAGCCACGGGCTTTGAGGAAGAAACTCGTATTGTGGAACTAGCAACACCCGTGGAGTTCTCTGCGGTAGTCAAGGTAGTTGCTTAACCGCCCTGTTGTCAAGGACTTGGCAATCACAATTTCTTATGATCGCAATTCGGGAATCTTATCTGGCCCAGACATGCCCCGCCCCTGCAACTTCTCTGGCCCCCGCTTACCCGCCTTTCGCTCGTCTTTGCCTATTCTCTTTGCTGACGCAACGTGGCAGACTGCGTTAACGTCTAACCCTATAGACCCGCGCATCCGAGAGAGGTTTGCCATGGCCCACCGACTTTTTCTTCTTATTTGCGCGCTTGCGGTTTTTTCACTGGGGCTCGCCCCCGACTCCCTTGCTGACAACAGCCACGCCCGCATCGTTCGGCTGAGCCTGGTGCAGGGCGATGTACGGTTCGCGCCCAGCTTTCGCGACGATCCGCTGACGGACGCGAATGCGGGTTGGCAATCTGCGCCGTTGAATCTGCCCATTCGCCAGGGGTACGTGGTTGCCACCGACAATGGCCGCGCGGAAGTGGAATTTGAAAATGGTGCGATGATGTTTCTGGGAGCAAACACGGTCGTCGAGTTCTATGATCTCTCGCTGCGCGACGGTGACCGGATTACGCGCCTGGTGCTGCGGCAGGGCGCGTCCACCGTTTATGTGCATCCCGCGAATGGCGACTATTTCAGCGTCACGGGCGGCGACTTCACCGTGGAAGCTGCGGGTCCGACCACGTTTCGGCTGGATAACTTCGACGATGGCAGCACGGTCACGATCGAACGCGGCCACGCGAACGTCTTGCGCGACAAGAAAACCACGCCTCTCGACAAGGGCCAATCCTTATCAGTGCACGCAGGCGATTCCACACAGGAAGTGATCGGGCGCGCTTCGGACTCGGACGATTTCGACCGCTGGGTTTCCGGGCGCATTGACAGCGTGGTGACAGCCACGAACTATTCCTCGCAGTACGTGAACTCGCCGAATTATTCGGCGGGCTTCGGCGATCTCTACACCTACGGTTCGTGGTATCCGATGGGCGGCTACGGATATTGCTGGCGGCCATTTGGAATGGGCTTTGGCTGGTCGCCATTCAGCTATGGCGGCTGGTATCAGGATCCATTTTTCGGCAACACGTTTATCGGATCCGCACCCTGGGGTTGGTTGCCGTATCACTATGGCGGATGGATTTTCTCGCCGGTGTACGGCTGGGTGTGGGCGCCGACGGGCTTTGGTTTTGGCGGACCCGTTTACTACCGGCCGGTGACGGCTGTGTGGGTTCACAACGGCAGCACGCTCGGCATCGTTCCACTGCATCCGGGGGACAAGCCGGGCAAGACGGCGCAAAATCTGAACCAGGGAATTTTCCCGGTGCAGAATTCGCAGGGTGCGCGTTCCACGCTTATGCCAGGGAAGGAAAATTGGTCGGTCTTGAAGAAGGGCCCGACGGAAGCGATTTCTGCCAATCGGGCCGCGACTGCGCCGCCTTCGCGGGTCTCGCGCACAATTGTCGCCGGGACAGCCGGGAGCCGCGTGGTCACGCTGGGCCACGATTCTTCGATTTCCTACGATCCGCACGAGCATCGCTACGTCAATAACGGGAATTCACCTGCGGCCACTACGAATGAAGGTCGAACCGATTCAAGCCGGGCGGGAGTTACGACTCACGCGAATGGAACAGAGCCGGCCAACAACCCAGGCAATGGCGCCGTAGTTCAAGGGGCAACTTCTAGCCGGATGCCGGCAAAGCCGGGCATTCCTGGTACGCCAGCGGCGCCGCGCGCGCCTGCCTCCGCTTCGGCCCGAGTAGGAACCCCTCCACGGGCTCCCGCTGTTCCTGCGCCGGCGCACACGGGTGGTTCCTCTGGAGCGGGCGGCGGTTTCCCCTCCGGCGGCGGATCGTGGGGAGGCGGCAGCCGGAGCGGCGGAAGTTTATCGGGAGCTTCTGCGGGATCGGCAGGGCACCCAGCTTCCGGTGGTGGCGGAGGCGCCCACCCGCACTGAGCGACGTATCATTCGCTCTGCCTGTACTCCGAATTCTTCAGTCTAGCGCTGGCTTTTAAGCCAGCCTCCTGGATTTTCTTAAATGCGAGCCTAAGCAAAAATCATTCCCGCATAACCCACCACTCTGTCCCGATCGCCGTTCACGTCGCCTGAGGTTTGATAGCGAACGACTTCGCCACTCGTTACGCCAAGTTCCTTCATCGCCGTGAGCATCGCCACAGCAGGCCCCAGCCCACACATGGAGATTTTCTCCCTGCGGCAAACTTCGAATAATCCTTTGGCGTCCACCGCCTTCAGCCGATCGATCGCCTTTGCATCTTTCGTCCGGGTCACATCGTCCGGTTCGTAATGATTCATATCCGACGAGGTGACCACAAGAATCTCTTTCTGGCTTTCCCGGAGCACCTGCGCAAGTCCCATTCCCAGTTCGCGCAAATCCTCGAAGCGCAGCGTGCCCACCGCCACGGGCACAAAAGAAAAACCCGGATCGAGAATTTGCAAGAAAGGAATTTCCACCTCGAGAGAGTGCTCACGGCTGTGCGCCACGCCATCCTCCCGCAATCCGGGGCAAGCCGCCTTGATCCGCTGCGCCAGCGATTCGTCCACTGGCGCGTCGCCCAGAGGGGTACGCCATGCGCCTTCTGAGAGAATGGCGAGATCTTCGCCCATCGGTGAATGCCGCACTCCCAAAACCAATATCTGCTCGGGAAAAATAATCCGCGTGAACACTGCCCCCGCGACTCCGCCGGAGTAAATGTATCCGGCGTGGGGTACCAGGCAGGCGCGGACGCGCGTTTTTGCGCTGCCACTCTCTTCGACTGTAAATTTCGTAATCAGGCGGGTCAGTTCACGGGGATCGGCGGGGTAAAACTGTCCGGCAACAGCAGGCAGGCGCAACATTTTCCCTCCGGGATCAGAGGGGCTTCGACGGTTTGCCTTTGAACTTCACAACTCGCAGCGACTCCGGGTCGTACTCCAGTTTGACCTTGTCCCCATACTGGTAGCCGCCCTTGTCGATGATCACCTGCATTTTTGCGGAGGCCGCTTCGCTGAGCGGAAAGGTCTGGATGGCCAGGTCGTTGCCCATCGCTTTCACGGTGATCTGTACGCTGTTGGCGTGCAGCACGGTGCCCTCAAATTTTGCCAGGCCTGTGAATTTTGGCTTCGGTTTCACGACACTCGCGATGATTGGGGCCAGCTCGCTCGCGATAATGGGGCCCGTCACGATCGGATCCTGCGCCCTTGCGCGTGAAATCCCCAGCGTGCCCAGAAGCAGGGCGCCGGCACAAGCGATTTGGATCTGGCGTTTCATTCGAAATCGTCGGTGGCAATTCGCAGTGACTTCAAAAAACGGACATCTTGTGGCGTCATCGTAAGCCGCGCCACGGGTTTCTTGTCGCCATCATGGTCCATCGATTCCTGGTCTACCTGAATGCGCAGCGATTCGAGGAAGCGCCGGTCCTGGGTGGTGATGCGCGGTCCGTCCTCGGTCTGGCCGTCGCGCTTCGCCAATCCGATCGTTGCATCCAGCTTCAGGACAATGTCGTAACCATGCGCACGCACTCCTGCAATCGCCCCGGTAATCCTGTCGGATTCAGACACGGTGTCGTTGATCGCATGTCCAAGCTCGCGCAAGAGATTTTTGAGATGATCGTCAAGTTGCAAGGGCGGCTCCCCTGTACTTCAATCCTGATTCTAGGCCTACCCGCAAACCGATACAAGTTGACTTGTGGGCCATGTCGTCAATCTGTCCATAGACGAAAACCTGCCCTTATGGCCGGGTGCCGGCAGAGGGTATCGGCGAGTCTTGGGTTAAACTGCATTTATGCCCACGACTTCCTCAGCAGCGTCGCTCTCCGGCGAGCCCCGCGGATTTCGCCGGCTTTGGCGCACGATGAAGCAGATCTTTCACGAGGTGGTTGGCGCAATGTTTGCCGTGCTGGCGTTTGGATGGCTTAGCTCCGCGTTTCGCGCGTGGACTCGCGACGTCGCCTATTGGCTGATCGCGATGGCGATCGTCGTCGCGGGTATCTTCGTTGGCTTTGCCGTCAGTTCCTTTCGCCGCTCCCGCCAGTTATAGTCTTTAGAAGCCGTTCGTTCAGCGGCCACTTTTCGAGCCGCCCCGTATCGGGTCGCCGCATGCCTGACCGCAAAGACAAATCCAGCGCCTCCACTCGACCGAGAACCCGATTCGCCACCCTTTCCGGCCTTCCTGTCGAGCGGCTGTATTCTGGGGAATCGCTTCCGAACTGGAATCCTGACCAAGCGCTTGGGTATCCGGGCGAATTTCCGTACACGCGCGGCATTTACCCGACGATGTATCGCGGCCGCTTCTGGACCATGCGCCAGTACGCCGGGTTCGGCAGCGCCGCCGAATCCAACCATCGTTATCGCTATCTGCTGAGCAAGGGCCAGGCGGGGCTTTCCGTCGCGTTTGACCTGCCCACGCAAATCGGCATGGATTCCGACCATCCGCTCGCGCTCGGCGAAGTGGGCAAGGTTGGCGTGGCCATCGATTCGCTCGAAGACATGGAAATGCTTTTCGATCAGATCCCGCTCGAAAAAGTTTCCACGTCGATGACCATCAATGCGACGGCCGCGATTTTGCTGTGCCTCTATGTTGCGGTCGCCAAAAAACAAGGCGCCGACCTGAAGAAACTCTCCGGCACCACGCAGAACGATGTCTTGAAGGAATACATTGCGCGCGGAACGTATATTTATCCCGTGCCGAATGCCATGCGCATCGTCACCGATATTTTTGGCTGGTGCCGCGACTCGCTTCCCAAGTGGAACACCATCTCGATATCCGGTTATCACATCCGCGAGGCGGGCTCGACGGCCGTGCAGGAAGTTGCGTTCACCCTCGCGGACGGCATCGCCTACGTGGAAGCGGCTCTGCGCGCCGGCCTGGGCATTGATGAATTTGCGCCGCAGCTTTCCTTCTTCTTCAACGCCCACAGCGACCTGCTCGAAGAAGTCGCCAAGTTCCGCGCCGCGCGCCGCTTGTGGGCGAAAATCATGCGCGACCGTTTCGACGCGCAGGATCCACGCTCGCTGCTCCTCCGCTTCCATGCACAAACCGCGGGCTCTTCGCTCACAGCGCAACAACCGGAAAACAATATCGTGCGCGTGGCCATTCAGGCGCTTGCCGCCGTGCTTGGCGGATGCCAGTCGTTACACACCAATTCGATGGATGAAGCCCTGGCGCTTCCCACGGAGGAAGCCGCGCTGATTGCCCTGCGCACGCAACAGATCATCGCCAATGAAACGGGTGTCGCAAATGCCATCGACCCGGTCGCCGGCTCCTATGCCATTGAAGCGCTCACCAATCAAATCGAACAGCGAGCGCAGGAGTATCTGGCAAGGATTGACGCTATGGGCGGCATGATCAAATCGATCGAGTCAGGGTTCGTGCAATCGGAGATTCAGCGAGCGGCTTATGACTTTCAGCGTGCCGTTGAAACCAAGGAACAAATCATCGTCGGGATGAACGATCATGTGGCCAGCGAGGAACGCGGCATTCCGACGCTGGGCATCGACTCCGAAATCGAGCGAAATCAGGTGCAGCGCCTGCAGGCGCTCCGCGCCAAACGCGATTCCGTCAAGACCGGAGCAGCCCTCGCCGAGCTCGAACGCCGCGCCCGCACCACGGAAAATCTGCTTCCCGCGATACTCGCCTCTGTCGAAGCCTACGCCACCGTCGGCGAAATCTCCGACACCCTCCGCCGTGTCTACGGTGAATACCAGGAATCCGTCGTCATCTAATGCCCTATAGCTTTTCTTCTTTCCGATCGCGATCCCCTGTGGGGGCCGGGCTCGCCCGGCACCAGGCGGGCGGAGCAAGCTCCGCCCCTACAAGCGCGAGTGTAATTGAACTTTCGCCACGTTCTCTGCCCTGCCCCAAAACACAGCTATCGCGCCGCATCCCCTGTAGTATTCTTTCCGCGAGCACCCAATGAAGCTGATTCTTGCCTCCTCATCGCAGCGGCGTGCGGAAATTCTTGCCAATGCCGGCCTGCCATTTTCCGTGCTTTCGTCCGCGGTGGATGAGTCGCCTTATCCGGGCGAGACGGCGGCAGCGCTCGTTCAACGGCTTGCCAATACCAAGGCGGACCTGGTCACCGCTCGCGCGGTTGGCCCGGCAATTATTCTTGCTGCGGATACAGAAGTCGTTCTCGACGACAAGATTCTCGGCAAGCCCAGTTCGATACAGGATGCACGACACATGCTGCAGCAACTTTCCGGGCGCACACACGCCGTACTTACCGGTGTGGCACTGATCCGGCTTCCTGACGGTGAGCGGCGTCAATTCGTCGAGTCCACTCTCGTTCATTTCCGGCCGATCACGGGCGAGGAACTTTCCGCGTATCTCGCCACCGAGGAGTCGTTCGACAAAGCCGGCGCGTACGCCATCCAGGGCCGGGCCGGGCGCTTCATCCCCCGCATTGAAGGCTGTTATTTCAACGTGGTCGGATTGCCGCTGTCTCGAGTGTTGACGGAACTCGAATCCCTAGCTTGGTCGGCAAAGTCCGTATAGGTCCGGCGTGCCGCTGGCCCTGGCGAAGGCAGGGGCGTGGGCTGCTCTTCCTCTGCGAACTCTGAGTTAGATCTTTTTCCTTACAAAATGAAAACGCCCCAGCCAAAGCCAGGGCGTTGTCACTATTTAGGCTGTTTGGTATCTTTACTTCTTCGGGTGCTGCGTGTTCGCGTTGTGCTTCTTGTTGTAGATGTTCTTCGAAGCGGCGTTCTGTTCCTTGTTGACCTGCTGCTTCTCGCCCGGCGTCAGCTTGCCGCCGTTTGCAGCCCGGTCCGCCTTCACCTGCTGGTTGATGCCTTTCTGCTGATTCTCCAGCTTGGCCGTTTCGCCGGCCGTCAACTGGCCGCTCTTGATGCCTTGCGCGATGCGGTCCTGCTGGTTTTCGCGACGCTGGCCCACCTCGTTATTCCCGTACTTCGCGGTGTTGGCGTTGTGCTTGTCGTTGTAGATCTGCTTCGAAAGCTGGTTCTGCTGTTTGTTGATCTGCTGTTTTTCCGCCGCAGTCAGCTTCCCACCGTTGGCGGCGCGGTCCGCGCGCGTCTCGCCATTGATCGCGGCTTCTTTGGTTTCGAGTTTGGAAGTTTCACCGGCTGTCAACTGGCCGCTCTCGACACCGTTTGCGATGCGGTCCTGCTGGTTTTCCTTGCGTTGCGCGATGGTTGGCTTCGGCGCTGGCGCCGTAGTCGTGGTCGTGCTCTGCGTCGAGGTACTGGTCGAACTCGTGTCCTGGCCGAATGCTACCGTGCCCAACAGCAGCACCGCTGCGGGCATTACCGTGCACTTCGAGAACTGGAAGCTCATAGTCTTCTTCTCCTTATTTCCTGCATGACTGGCTTACTGGGTACTCGGTAATACCCAAGTCTAGGGAAAAAGTTGCGGCGCGGAAACTGGCTGGAAGTACAGCCCTCGGGAATCTACTCATTCGGCTGGAGTTCTGGTGGGGGCATTTTTCGGTCTGCAGCCAGCCGGGTTTCCTAAAGACTTCCCACAAAAACGAAAGGCTCCAGCGAAAGCGGGAGCCCTTTGCCACTCTTTCAAGTCGTTGGTGCCGCGGTTTACTTCTTGTCTTCGGAGGGTTTCTCGGCCGGTGGCTGTGCTTGCGGTGGCGGTGGCGGCTGCGGCGTCGTTGACGTGCCGCTTATGCCTTCCTTAAAACTTCGAATGCCCTCACCCAGGCCCTTCATCACTTCCGGGATGCGGCGCCCGCCAAAGAAAATCAGCACAATGGCCAGCACAATTAACCAGTGGAAAATACTGAATTCGCCCATGGACTGCCTCCGCGGCCTATACCTTTGCGCCCCTTCAACCTAGCGCAATCGCCTGCACTCAGCAAGCTTCCGCCGCAATCTGCCCTTACAGGATAACACGCTCATCCCCGGCGCGCCGCGTTTGCCGCTGCCGGTCCAGGTACTCCAGCAGTGGAATGGCGTATTTTCGCGTGATACCGGTCAATTCCTTAAAAGCCGGTACGCCAATCCGATCACCTTTCGATTTCTTGTACTGAGTCAGAAGCCCGGTCAGCACGTTCAGCGCGTCGCGGTGAAAAATCAGGTCTGCCGAAACGCGCACCAGCACTTTCTCCCGTAACAGGATCTGCAGCAACTTTTCGGCGCGGGCAGTTTCGAGCTTCAGTTGCGCCAAGACTTCTTTTGCGGAAGGCACCGCAAGTCCCGCCTTCAGAAACGCTTGGGTAATCTGTTCCTGCGCGCGTAGTTCTTCCGGGGCGAGTGTAATTTCCGTTCCCGCCTTCTTGATGAACTCGCCGTGCAGCGTGATCTGCTTTTGCTCGAGCAACATTTGAATTGCGTCGGCAAATGTTTCCGGTCGCACCCGGCGGCCCAAGCTGGCCTTCAATTCCTCGCGCGTGATTCCGGGTAGCAGGGGATTCTCTTTGTGAAAACGCTCCACCCGGATGAGCAGTTTCTTGCCGATTTCCGCGAACAATGCTCCGGCCATCACAATCAGTGGCTCGTTTGAAACCACGCGAACCAATTTCTTGTCGCCCAGGGTTTTCGCCGCGGACTGAATTTCCGTTTCGATCCAACCCGTGCGGATAATGATCTCTTCACCTGTGATTCCAAGAATGTTCCGCTCTGCCATCGCCCGAAGAATGTCTTCCCGCGAGCCTGTTCCGAGGGTTGCCAGAAATTGCGTGCGGCCGGTGTCTTTCGCGTGAAAACGCCTTGCGTGCGGATCGAGCACCAACCCGCCGCCAATCGTCACCACAGGTGAGAACTGTCGCACGATGAACCGGTCACCGCACACCAGCGCCGCCTCATCCTGCAGGCGAATCTGCGCCATCGCGCTTCCGCCCGGCGCCAATTCCCGAGCGCCCAGCAAGTAGACTTCTCCGATCGTTTCCAGAGTACCGGCATGAAAATGCACTTGTGCCCGGTGTTTCAGCGCCGGGGCACCGGGCAGAAGTTCCAACCGGACATCCGCGCGGCGCGTAGTGCGCAGGCGTCCGCGCGACGAGAGCACCATTCCCCGTTGCATGGCTGTGTGATCGACTCCGGCAAGATTCACAGCCGTCCTTTGACCAGCGCCGGAGCGCTCTACACTTTTGCCGCCGGTCTCGAGCCCGCGCACCCGCAATACTGTTCCCGAGGGCAAGAGTTCCACTTCGTCGCCCACCGCGACTTGCCCCGAAAAAAGCGTCCCGGTGACGACGCTGCCGAATCCTTTCACCGCGAACGAACGGTCAATCGGCAGCCGAAAATATCGCCCCGTATCCTTCGCGCTGATTTCTCGCGCCGCCTCTCGTAATGCAGTTTTTAATTCCGGAAGCCCTTGCCGGGTTTTGGCGCTGACCTCGACAATCGGCGCTTTCGCAAGAAAAGTGCCCTTTACGAACTCTTCGATCTCCATGCGCGCCAGTTCGCGGGTATCGCTGTCCGCCAGATCGCTCTTTGTCATTGCAATCACCCCGCGCTCGACCCCGAGCAGCCTGCAAATATCGAAATGCTCGCGTGTCTGCGGCCTTATCATCTCGTCCGCAGCGATCACCAGCAGCACCAGGTCAATGCCCGAAGCCCCCGCCAGCATGTTTTTCACGAACCGTTCGTGCCCCGGCACGTCGACAAACCCGTACCGTACGGCGTCGTCCTCCAGGAACGCGAATCCCAAATCGATCGTGATTCCGCGGCGTTTTTCTTCTTCCAGGCGGTCGGGATGTGTGCCCGTCAGTGCCTCGATCAACGTGGATTTGCCATGATCGATATGGCCGGCGGTCCCGACGATGATGCTCTTCAAGTTGGTGGCCATGTTGGAAGCAAAGAAGCAGATTTGATGGTACGAGACAGGCAAAGTAGCGGTCAAATCGGCCTTTACGCAAGGCGTGCTGCCGTTTTGATTTTGACGCATCTAATTCGGAAGGAGCCGACTCTGATGCCAGCAAGCGCAGCTCTTCTCCAAGCCCTGAAATTCCGGCATCCCATTATCCAGGCGCCGCTGGCGGGTGGCGGCGATACGCCCGACCTGGTCGCGGCCGTTTCGAATTCGGGAGGCCTCGGCTTTATTGGCGGGGCGTATCTTTCCCCG
>Ga0210399_10004881_pt1 | contig 10412 bp, 12 predicted proteins | sample IncBWC14MmetaG_FD_150865 | JGI IMG/M metagenome (GOLD analysis project Ga0210399, IMG submission 150865) | Forest soil microbial communities from Barre Woods Harvard Forest LTER site, Petersham, Massachusetts, United States - Inc-BW-C-14-M | ecosystem: Environmental > Terrestrial > Soil >...
TCGCTACATCGGAGAGGAGTGGCTCGGCCATTGGATCGCCCACGAACTTGGCCACCTTGCGACCAATAGTGTCCGGGAACAAGATGCGGAAAGAATCGCCCGGGAATACCGGTTACGCTGGCAGGCCGCGGCTAAGAAAAGCCGATCTTCAGGTATCGCGAATCAGCTGTCCAGCGAGGAAACAGTGCTGGGTTCTCATTGAATTTGATGAAGACTTGGTTTGTCAGCAATTAGGTCAAGTCGCAACTTCGGGTCGCCAACCAGCCTTAACGGTTGGCAGCATCCCCATTACGCTCAAAATCTCCCCCCAAACGCGGAGAGGCGAACAGACGGCGCTCATCGGTGGAATTTTGTGACGAATACCGGACAAGGCAAACTTTAGCTAAATCCTCGACACCATTTTGTTGAGTCACACCGCTCCTTCCCCCTCGCATTACCGGGCCGAGAATCACTTCGGGCGGTCTCGGCCCCGTCACAAAATTCCAGCAAGGAATTCAGCCATTTCCTCGTGGAGCTTTGATAATTGTGCCTCTTTCTTTGGCTGATGCCTCAGGATGGGGTGAGGTGGTGTTTGCAGTGACCCCCACTGACTCTTGAATTCTGCGGCTCTTTCGGCATTGAGTTCACCCGTAATGCGCAGGGTCATCCGCAACTTTCCCACACATGACGGCCAATTGAGTGGTTGACAGGTTTGCAAGTTGCTGCCTCGTCGGCATGGGTATTGACCTCCTCCTCAGGGCTGCCCTCACCAAGTACCGGTGACAACTACCAAGAAAAGCCGACGAGTAGCCGACAAACACCAACAGAGAACTTCGTCAGAGGCGGGCGAGATGATCCGCCTTGCATTGCAATGCCGGTCATTCTCAGGACCAGGGAGTGGTAAGAAGTCTGCAACTCATCCCAACAGCACCCTCAACGAAGAAAGGGCGCTTTGAGGGTTTCGCCTCGAAGCGCCCTGCAAACCGCAAGTCGAGTTACGAGTCTGGCCGTACAACCACTCCGGGTCAAGTTGGGCTAACCGCTTGCAACCTTATTGCTCCTTCTCGGACGGCGCGAGCAGCGGCGCCAGGGTATTGGTGGTAGCGTCCTTAGCATGCCCGAGGTAGGGCAGGCCAAAGGCGGCTTCAATGGTTTTCAACAACGAATAGTGCGACTGAAAGCGCGGGTCCTGAACACCACGCACACCGTAGTTCGTAATGGCGATGAACACCACTTTGTCATTGAAGTTAGCCGCAGCGTAGCAGTCGGCGCCAGGGAGCAGTGAGCCAGACGCAGTGTCGATACCAGCGTCAGGATCGTAGGGGCAAGTCAGCGGGCCGTTCCCCTCGTCGAATACGATGAAAAGAGCATTGCGGCCGTTCCGCCACCCGCGGCTACCGAGGATCCCGTTGACCAGCCACCCAGTCTCGTCGTCGCCGCGCTTGACATCATTGTCGTCTGTATCATTGGCGCCGCCGCAAGGTGCGAGCGGGTTACCGAGCCCGTGCATGTCGCGACATTGGTCAGGTACGATGTAGGAGAACGCGGGGATGTTTCCGCTGCCGAGGTCACTGAACAACTGTTCGATCGGGACCTGCTGGGCGAATTGCGCTGGGTCGGTTTGAATCTCGGCGACATAAGGAAATGGATTGTGCTTCACCGCATATAGCTTGGCAGTGTTGTTGTCGCCCGGCCAATTGGCGATGTGCGTGCCGGATTCAGGAATGTTCTGAAGGTATGCCCGCCAGTCCTTTCCGGCCTTTAACAACTGGCCGGCAAGCGATGGCAAGTTCACTGTCCAACGATGAATCGACGGGTTCGCCGGCGGGCCGTAGTCCGTCGCGACAGACGGTGAATCGTCATCGCTAATGCCCACCGTGCTCCCAGCGGGATAGGTGTGGCCAGTCGCGACTACATCCGTCCCAACCCAATCGCCTGTAATCATCGCCAGATAATTCGGCAGGCTCGGATGCCATACCGCATTGTAGTCAGTCGCGACGTTGTACTTATTCCAGAGCGCTGTAATGTTCGGCGCCTGCGGGTTACCAATAATGCCGTTGCTGCCGAAACTCGTAAAGCTGTTGTGATTTTCGAGGACGATCACGAAGACATGATCAAGCCGCGGCACGCCGTCTTGCTGACCATGACTATTCTGGGCTAGCGCAATAGGCACACCTGCGGCGAGCGCAAACATGACTGTCAATCCGAACAGATAGTTTTTCATCGAAACATCCCTCCTTAATCGTGCTGAGCACGGTTTTTGTAGCACACCGACAGTGAATGGCAGATGTCACGAATATGAAAAGTCTGTGAAATGCTTCCTGCACATGGTTGGGATGTGCCCCGTGCCGGATGAGGCCGCACGCACTTCCGCGCCCCGCTCAGCGCATTCCCCACTCATTCACTCGACATTCCGGCACCCCCTCCTGGGGGGCGCGCTAACTTACGGGGACTCCTTCCGAATTCCCGGTGACACGTCCGCTACGAACTCCTGCTGTGCGAGCGGAGGCGCTCTTGTTCATCAAAAGGGAAGAGAAACGAGTTGGAGGCAGTGTTTGCTTCGAGACGTTCCAGCATTCCGGCAAGGTTGAGCCCTTCGAGTTCGTCTGCCGTGCCGGCCAGTAAGACCTATCGGAACCCCTCCACCAGGAAGATGTTCCCCTCGGAGTGCTCGATTCCAGAGAAGAGGAAAGTATGCCCGTCGGGGGAGATGGTGGGCCACCAGATGGCGAACAGGCTCGGCAGGTCCGCAATCATGTTGACATGCTGAGTGACAAGGTCGAAGTGATTGAGAGAATAGTGCCGCGGGGAGCCATCGATGAAGTAAATGCCGTCCCGCGCTGGAACCCAGCTTACGTCGGCGGGTATTCCCGGAACGGGGTGTTCATCGCCGCCATTCACGGACGCAGACCAGGCCTGTCCCTGGCCGCTCTCATCCTTGTAAAAAAACACGCGTGTTCCATCCACCGACTCCTGCGGCAAGTGGCTCTCTCCCTCACCGGTCAAACGAACCGCCGCTCCACCTTCCACTGGCGCCTTCCAAATAGAATCAGGCCGTTCCGTGTTGAAATAGATCCAGTGGCCATCCGCCGACCAGAACGGATTAGAAGCGTTCGCCGTTCCCGCGGGAAATCGCTTCGGAGGCCCTCCATCCACGTTCACGATGTAGAGCTCGGTATTGCCGGAAGATCGTAAGTCGAAGACGATCCGGCGGCTGTCCGGTGACCAGCTTGGTGCCCCAATCTGCGGCCCTCCAAAGAAAGTCAATTGGACGGGATTCGAAGCATCGCGGTCGCACATCCACACCTCCGGGCTCCCAGAGCGCCAGGATTGGAAAGCAATATACCTGCCGTCCGGCGAAATACGCGAACCGCCGTCGCCGCGGCTGGAAGAGATGAGTTTGGTGGCTGGACCGGCAGGTATTGCTTCGCTGGACAATTCGAGTCGCCAGATGTTGTTGACGTGGCGCACCTGGGCGTAGGCGAGTCTATTCCCGGTGCGTGCGACCGCCACCGATTCCACATCCTGGGCGAAGAGAAGCTTCTCCGGTTTTCCGCCGGCGAGCGATACGCGCCAGAGATGATGATCAGGGCTGTAGAGGAGAGACTGGCTGTCCGCTGCCCAGGCGAGTCCCGAAAAACCTTCGGAGGACCACGCGTCCGCCATTTCGCGGGCTTGTTTCCCGTCGGGCGTTTGCACATAGATCTTAGCGACACCCTCGGTAAGCTCACACACCGAGGCGAGGTACTTGCCGTCCGGTGAGAAAGCGGGTTGCCACATATTCACGCAATCACGAGAGGGATCAGGCAGGATACGTTCTTCGGTGGTTTCCACATTCACCAGGTGAATGCTGAAGTGCTCAGGGGACGAGTTCGCCTTCTTTGCGGAAGAACTTTTGGGGAATGCCAGCCACTTGCCGTCCGCTGACCAGCTCACAGCAATCGGTTGCCAACTTCCAAACCTAGTGATATCGGTCAGCTTGCGCTCCGCGCCTCCCAGCGGGGAAATCAGGTAGATTCCGCTTGCGCCAGGGTCGCCATCGACGTAGCGCATGAAGGCGATAACTCGGCTGTCGGGAGACCAAGCAGAGCCAAGAAATGTGGCGGGATGGTGGGTAAGCTGCACTACACGCTCTTGCCCAACCTGCTTGATGTAAAGATTGAATTGGTACTCCTTTTCATAACCAAACCAGGCGAAAACGATCTGGTTCCCATCCGGCGAAAAACTCGGCCCGATTTCGAATCCAGGAAAGGTTGTAAAGGGGACGATGGTCAGCTTATCGGGCTGTATTTGTGGTCGAGCTCGCAGCAGGTAGCCGCCCATCCCAGCCAGTAGTAACAGTACGATGGCAAGGAGCGCGAAGCGCCATCGCCAGTGTGGCGCCCGAGGAACCTCCTCGCTGGCTGCAAATGGAGGAACCGGCTGCGGCCTTGGCGGTCCAATTGAAACAAGCCGTGGAGGCGCACTCTTGCCACTGGCATCGGCCACCCACTCCACCGGGACGATGAAGCGATAGCCAACCTTGGGCAAGGTTTCGACGAACTTCGGACTTTCAGCCGAATCTTCAAGGGCCTGCCGCAACTTCTTCACCGCAGTGTTGACCCCGTGTTCAAAGTCAACAAACGTGTTTTCCGGCCACAGGGCAGCGCACAGCTGCTCGCGGGTGACGACCTTTCCCTCCGCTTCCAGCAGCAGTCGCAACACCTGGAGCGGTTGTTCTTGAATCGGCACACACACGCCTGAGCAGAACAATTCATTACTGCTCAGATCGACTTGGAATGAGTCAAAACGTGCGCACGCCCGGCGCAGTGAACCGTAAGTAGCCAACTTAAACCTCAACTAAATGATGGAAGTGTACCTCACTTTGCCGACCGCAGCCGAAATCCTGCAAGACCCCGCAACTGAACGTGATTCCCTATCCCTGCGGCTGCCTCGCAGTGATTTAGATCGAGGCTAGGGCAAGCCGACCGCAGAAAAGGTAGTTGCTCTCCATCGCGCCCAATTCGGAAAGTATGTGCTAGAGTGAGTCCAGATCGGGTGCCATCCATTTTATGCGATAGGTTCTAGGCAAGACGGAGACAAAATGATGAACTGCATTCATTCGAACAATCTCGGCAGCAGGCGCACTTCTACCGAAAGAGTGGTCTCTGCCGCTGTAAGGCTCACGTCTTTCTTCATTAATTGCAACTCCGGCCGGACACCAATGTTTGTCGTACTTCTTCCGAAGGTACTCTTCTGCCCCTATGTTGTCTCGGATCAGTTTCGAGGGCGTGAAGAACTTCAAGTGGCACCACAGGCAAAGCGGCAAGAACGGGACTCTGTCCGCGGTACTTCAGAATCGAGAATCCAGTGTCATTCGCCACGACGGTCACAGGGTGTGGGGAGCGTGGGGAGCCCTGACTCCGATTCTCTTATCCGAAGTCAGGGCTGGCGTTGCGGGATCCGGAGATCCTGACTTCAATGTTATTGACACCTGAGTTGACCGCGGGTAGAGTAGCCGCTCTTGCCTTACATTTGGACCTCCCTGTACAGCAAGCAGGTCGAGACGGCTGTCTGACCTATTTGAAGGAGGGTCTCGGGAGCCTCTGTCTCGGTTCGTAGCTACCATCGCGATCTGGAACCGAAAGCGAATACTGGCTTACAACCAAAATCGGATGTTCGAGGAGGGCTATGTCTACTGTGACCCGATTCCGAGGAGTTATTCGTACTATCGGATTGCTTGCAATTGCCGCGAGTCTGTGTGTAGGCATTGCGGCGGCGCAACAGGTGATCGACGGTGTTACTGTCGACGGTGCGTTGTACCGATTCCTGGTTCCCAGCCCCTGGAATGGCCAGTTGGTCGTGTATGCACACGGCTATGTGTCAGCGGCAGCACCCATCGCCCTCCCGAACAACCCGCTTGAGCTGGCGGCGTTTGAAGCCATTACCAGCCAGGGCTTCGCGGTCGCGATGTCAAGTTACAGCCAGAACGGCTGGGCCGTGAAGGAAGGCGCACAAACCACTCATCAGCTTCGCGGACTATTTGCCTCTAAGGTGTCCAACCCGACCCGGACCTACCTGGTCGGTACCTCTGAGGGCGGACTCATCGCGGTGGACCTGACTGAGAGCTTTGCCGGCCAGTACGACGGTACGCTTGCGATCTGCGGAGTGGTGGGCGGTACGCCGCTGACATACCAACAGAATGGCGACGGCCGGGTGCTCTTCGACTATTTCTTCCCGGGTGTGTTGCCCGGAGACCTCCTGCACATGCCCAACCTCGACTTCTCTCCCGGTAGCCCAACCTACAATGTTGTGCTAAACGCGCTGGTTGCGGGGTTATTCGCACCCGGTCAGCCGACTCTGCAATTTGCCAACGTCGCCCAACTACCTGGCTCCAACCTGAATGAGATCATCTTTTCCGGCTTGACACTAGTGGGTGCCTATCCCGGATTCAACGAGCTCCTGCAGCGCACCAATGGGCATAACTTCTACGATAACACCAAGACCGTGTATTCGGGCTCCGCCAATGATACGGCTCTAAATGCCGGAGTTCGGCGTTATTCGGCTCAGCCGGCAGGCTTGAACTATGTCGACCATTACTACGACCCGAACGGACATCTTGGCAAACCCACCCTTACACTCCACACCGTCCAGGATCCAACGATAGCTTTTTCTCAGGAAGCGCATTACGCCGGTGTGGTTGCCGGGGCCAACGCCTCGAACTTTTTGGTTCAGCAGTCGGTGAATCGATACGGGCACTGCAACTTCAAGCCGGAAGAAATCCTGAATTCATTCCAGGGTCTGTTTCAGTGGGTGAATTACGGCATTGTGCCGCCGAGCGGAGACGTAACCGTACCGTGATTCGGCACGCGTTGCTGGTCGAGACCGAGGTCCTTTAAGACAACGAGAGAGTAGAGCGTAATAAGCAGGCCTCGGTCCTCCTTCGGCTCACCCCAATTGCCAGCACGAATTCCTTCATTTGGAGTTCTCTCGCGCTCCTCAGTTCCGACGTATGCATTGGTGTTTTGCATGCTCTTTTCCTCAATCCCACGAAAGTTATTGCGCCACGCGATCGATTGCTCTTCTTCGCAAAGTTGGATTGAGCCAGTTCAATCACTCGCTCGTGCCTCGAGATTCCCGCTTGCGCGGCGAGTTACTTCTTTCACTACATGCTTTGTAAACACGCCGTGGCAGCGGAATTTAATTCCTCCATTCATCAATTCGAGAATTACGTTCTCGCCCTCCTGACTGATCGTCGTGACATGTTTCATCTCGATGACGAGTTCACGACCACGAAGGTCTGCTCTTGCCTCTTGACACGCATTCCTTAGCTCGGCCGTCCAGGGCGCTATGAGCTTTCCTTCCACAATCACCCGACGCTGCGTGGCGCTATCAATCAGCGAGATCTTCAGCATTCCTTCTCCCACTCACGATAAGGCAATGGGCACACCAAACTCTGCCGAGCCGTAAGTCGCTGAATTTTCAGGGGAGAAAGGGCCGGGACTTCGAACAATCAAGGTTGAAGAAGTTGAAAGCGTCAAAACTGTCGAAGCTACAAGAGAGAGCTAGGTCTGGAGGACTGCGGATCAAGCATATTGCTTCGCGTAAATCCCAAATTTCTTCATTCGTGCAAGGAGCGTCGTGCGGTTTATCCCTAGGCGAGTAGCAGCACCATCGGTACCACCTACCCTCCCCTTACAAGCAGTCAACACTCGTATGATCTCAGCGCGCTGTCTTCCTTCATACTCGTCAGCAACAGTGGTTTTGTCGCTTTGGTGATTCGTTTTCTCTTCAACCACGGGCCCGATTTTACGATCTCCGGTGCGTGGTATCTCAATCGTATTCGTTCTCCGAAGTTCTCCGAGCGGAGGCTCCAGCGACCTGCCGCGCGTAAGGATCACTGCCCGCTCAATAAAATTCTCCAGCTCGCGAATGTTGCCGGGCCATTCCCACGCCGTAAGCCCCTTCATGACCGCCGGAAAGATAGCTTCAATCTTCTTCTGCATTTGCTTGGCAAACTTCTGCACAAAATAACTCACCAGTTGTGGGATGTCTTCCTTACGTTCCCGCAGGGGCGGTATCCGGATGGGAAATACATGCAGGCGGTAGTACAAATCACTTCGGAATTCGCGGGCCGCAATCATCTGTTCGAGATCGCGGTTGGTCGCCGCGACCAGCCGAATATTGGCCCTTCGCGTGTGAGTGCTCCCCAGGCGTTCAAATTCGCGTTCCTGTAATGCCCGCAACAGCTTCGGTTGAATTTCGGTGGGAATGTCTCCCACTTCGTCGAGGAACAAAGTGCCTTGATCTGCCAGTTCCATTCGGCCGACTTTTTGCGTAATCGCCCCGGTGAACGCTCCCTTTTCATGTCCAAACAGTTCACTCTCCAGCAGGCCCGTAGGAATGGCGGCACAATTCAGCTTCACAAACGTGCGATCTTTGCGTCTGCTACGGTCGTGAATGGCACGCGCGATCAACTCCTTGCCAGTACCGGTCTCCCCAAGCAGCAGGACTGTGGAGTCGCTGGTAGCGACCGTTTCGACCAGTTCCAGAACATGTTTCAACGCCGGGCCGTTTCCGATGATGTTCTCAAAGCTCATCTCGCTGCGGATTTCCTCTTCGAGATAGAGCTTTTCCTGGGCGAGCTTGTCTTTGAGTTGCGAAATCTCGTGATATGCACAAGCATTTTCAATGGCTATGGCGATCTGGCCTGACGCACGGCATAAGAAATCTATGTCTTCCTGCGAAAACGGAGCTTCCGTCGTACGTAAAATTGCCAGAATCCCGAGCGCCCGGCCGCGATTTACGAGCGGAATGCAGCAATAGACCTTTAGACCCTCGGCTTCGGAGACGAACTCGTTACCGTCGCAAGTGTGACTGACCACGGGCCTTAAGGTCTCTAGGGCTTCCTTGACAGCTGTACTTGGCCTCGCGAGCAAGTCTTCCTTGAGGACCCCTTTTCCATGCGGAAAATCGATGGCGAATACCCTGAATTTCTCCGAGGCTGCATCTTGCAAAGAAACGGTGACACCTTCGGCATGTATGACTTCGCGTATGTTCGCCGCGACGGCGCGCAAGACCTCTCGCAAATCGAGGCTCGACGTGATTTTGCTCGTCAAGTTGAGGAGCAACTCAAGCCGATCGTTTTGAGTTCGTGTTTCCTCTTCTGTGCTCATGCTTAGGAATGCACCCTGGGTTGCTACAGAACAAAGGTCTAACGCACTTCGGTCGCCACTTTGAAATTCGGCTGAAACGCAGGTTCGCGTTCCGCCTTGGCAAGACGCGACCGACACCGGTGGATTTCTGGTTGGCTAGGAGTTGCACCCGCTGCTGTGATACATGGCTGATTCGTTGTGAGACATTCACTCATCTCCTGAGCCTGAAAGCATCGAGGTGGTCGAGCGGCTTGCCTCGCCCGCTCGCAAGATCAACCTGGCCGGGACAACTGACTTATTGGGGCTAGGCTGACTTCTTGGTTGGCGAGCAGAACTCAATGATCGTTCCGCACCGCAGCGCAGGTGCCCAGTTCAACGGTTTCCGAAAGTTCTTCGGTACATAAAACTCAATTACTTTTGCCATGACAACCTCCTCGATCTCATTCCTTTCCGTCGGCCACACTCCCATCCGCGTTCAACTTCCAATCGGTCCACCAAGTCCATCCGCATTGACAACGCAGGGAATCGCACAACCGGGGCTTGTGCAAAAGCGCCTTACAGGCAGCGCATGAACTCATCCACATAGCCCCTCCCAAGGATCGCGCGGGAAGAAGGTTGGATCCGTTTTTCCAACTCTTTCAAGCGACTGACTCCTTCGGCAAACATCGCCCAGGCCAGTGCTTTCATATCTGGATCCCCAGAATGGGCAGCCCTGAGTAGTTCGTTGCCTGCGTCTTTCTGTCCGAACTTGCACCACATGACCCCGCAGAGAAACATATAGTTGCTGTCCATCCTCGTCTCCTTCTAATCAGTGTTTGGCAGAGTCAATCGCATTCCAGCGCTTCGTTGGAACAATTTCTTCCATCATCAGATGCAATCCGATTGCCAACGCCAGCCCATCTAAACCACCCGCTGCGCTCGGCTCATCTTGCGGCGTTCAAATATCGACAATCTCTCTCTTGCTCCACGGCCTTGAACGCATGATCACGTTATTGTGCCCGGCACGACAATTCCATTCGCCGAAGCTACTTCCAAATGTCGATCTGCCAAAAGCTCTCCTCTGGTTACGATCCTCATGCGCTCCAGTGAGTAGGGCAGCTCTCTGCCGCAGTCCAGGCAGCAGATGTATGCGAATCCAGCGCGATCACGGTGCGGCCATGTGGTGTGCGGATGAACGCAATCAAACAAGTAAGCAAGAAACCATCTCAACCAGCTCATAGTTCTGCTCCCAGGTCTGCGCGGACTGCTCCGCACCATGACTTGCACGAGTCCCGTCCTCTAACCGCAATGAGGCCAACT
>Ga0210399_10004882_pt1 | contig 10411 bp, 11 predicted proteins | sample IncBWC14MmetaG_FD_150865 | JGI IMG/M metagenome (GOLD analysis project Ga0210399, IMG submission 150865) | Forest soil microbial communities from Barre Woods Harvard Forest LTER site, Petersham, Massachusetts, United States - Inc-BW-C-14-M | ecosystem: Environmental > Terrestrial > Soil >...
CATCGTCACGCTGCCCATCAAGTCGCCCAATCTGAAGATGCACCACATTTACAAAGACCGCCTCCGCTTCATGGTCAGCACAAAAAACGCTTTGGCTCATCGTTCCAAGATCACCCTCGCCGAACTCGCCGAGCAGCCCCTCATCTTCCCGCGCACCGGCTTCACTCGCCAGGTGCTCGATAAACTCTTTCGCCCCTATCGCGCTCGCATCCACGTCGCCATGGAACTCCCCAGCATCGGCATGATCAAGCGTTTCGTCGCCGCCGACGCCGGCCTCTCCATCATCAGCGAAAGTTTTGCTAAGGACTATGTAAAAGCCGGTGAAGTGAAGCTCCTCACCGTCGAAGGCGTCGATCTCTGGCGCGAACTCGGCCTCGTCTACCGCCGCGACCGCAGCCTCCCCCGCGCCGCTCAAGCCCTCATCGGCATGATCCGCGAACACCGCAAACTCGCCGATTCCGTCGAAGCCGCCGCCAGCTAACTTCCCTATTTCAGGCCAGGCCTCGCCGCAGAGCCCACTGCTGCCGCCTGCAACCGAGTGTCGTTTGTTTTATGTACGGTTTGGCTATCCCCGCCCACACCAGACCGCCGATATCTTAAAATTAGAATCATGTTGAACACCGACTGGCTCCCGCTTTGGTCACGCTTCTTCCTCGGAATGGTCGCTTTCTGGGTCGTTTTCCTGACCATCGTCTTCCGCCTGGAAAAGCGTACCGTCTCCCCCTACGGCGCACTGGAATCCACGCCTTCTTTCGCCGATCCCACGGGTTACGCCGCCCACTGGGTCGCCGACGCCCTTCAAGCCGGCTTTGTGCTCCTGGGTTGGGCCCGCGACGTAAGAGGATCAGTCTATCAATGCAGCTACGCCTTGCTCGTCTCCGCGGACCGCGCCACCTTCATGGTCATCAGCGTGGGCACGATCATGAAAATCCCCATGCAGGGCACCTGGCTGCACACTCCTGCCATGGACGGTCGTTCCTTCAACACCACCGACAAACAAGCCGGTGTCCAAATCGACCTCTCTCGAAACTGGACCAATCAGCTCGCCCTCGTCCCCAGGTTTGGCCAACTCCTGCAAAAGCACCGCGACTGGCTCCAAAGCCTCAACGTCCTCCCTCGTTCCTTCACTCCCCACCGCGAATTTGAAGAGTTCAAGACTCTCCGCGTCGAGCACTTCCGCTCCATGGAACGTGCCGGCCTCATCCGTTTCACCGACGCCAGCGCCTCCCAGTTTTATTACACCTTCCCCGGTGCCGCCAAGACCGCCACCTGGAGCTACCTCGTCGGCGTCATCCGCGGCCTCTCCCAAGGCTCCTTCCCCAGAAGCGCCTGAGCCCGCGCTACGTCCATCCGTCTCCCCCTCCGGATGGCCCATCATCCAGCCGGAACCTATCGACCGGACCGCGGTGCCCGATCGGACTCGTAGCCCGCGCATTCGAATTCATAGCAACCTTGTGCTATTTCAGCAGACGCAGGGAATCAAACATCCGGTCGGTAGCCGGCGGGAACGGCTCACTCCCACGGGCAGTCGACGATAAGCCCAGGAGCTTGTCCTTCACAATGAAAACGCGCTGGCGCGAGTGCCAGCGTTCGGCTTGGAACTCAAATTCGATCCCCGGATTGTCGCCCAGCGAGAGTTGCCTCTCTGAGACAAGCTTGGCAGGCACGCCTTGCAGCGTCATATTCTTCATGCGCTGGAGCATTTCTTCGGCCGGAACATTCTCACCCAAATCGGAAACCAGGCCGAGCGTGATCAGTATCTCGGTGCGGTTGCCAAAATCGATGCCCCAGGCTTTGGAATTCTGTCGTTCGGCCGCCGTGGCCCCGGAATATGACCGTGGGATGGGCATCGATGGCGCGGAAATCGCGAAGCCGTCGTCACGGTATTTGTATTCCTTCCATCCATCATCAACACCCTTGTCGCAGGCGGCGGCAAAACAACAGCTAAACAAGACCACCAAACTTGCCATCCAATGCTTTTTCATCTCGCTCCTTTGGTCACTGGAGATTCGTTTTGAAACACCTTCAAGCTTTCTGGATATTTGCGTCAGTGCAGTTGGAGTGACCAGATCTCGAACTTCGCCGCCGGCGGCCCTGGCTCGCCAGGATGGAAGACTCGATAGGCAAAAGCCACGCTGCCGTCCGTGGGCGAGAAGTCCAAGTTTCCCATCTCGGCGTGCTTGCGTAGTGTGAGCAAGTCATCCAATTCTTTCTTGCTTGTCGCGCCCAACAGAGTAATGCCGTCGCCCCTCTGGTTCGTGGTCACCAGCCACTTGTCGTCGGAAGTGAAGGACGCCCAATTCCTCAATTTGAGGATGTCGGTGTCTGCCTTGACTGCGGAGTAGTCGTAATGCACGATTTCTTTTCCACGCTCGAGGTCCCAGACGAATACGCTGCCTCCCTGCGTAGCCGCGGCCAACCGTGGCACATCATGCGCAAATGCCAGTGAGCTGACGATGGCTCGTGCTGGCGGGCCTTCGGAGGCAGAAACATGCGGTTGCGGATCGCTGACGGAGAAGGTGCGCACCAGACTCAAGTCGGTCAATTGCCACAATTTCACGGTGCCGTCTCGCCCTCCGGTGGCCAGAAGGTCTCCACTCGGACTGAACACCACGGCCTGGCTTCCGCCATTCTGGTGCGGTCTGTCTATTCGCCGTACGATTTCTTTCGTAGATGGGTCCACAAGGTAGAGGGTTGGCAGTCCCCCCACCGCGATTAAAGTTCCCGCGGGATTGAAGCTCACGCATCCCGGAAAAGACAGATTGTCGATGCTTGCCAGGCGCTCTCCGGTTGCAGGATTCCACAGCAGCAAGTGGCCGTCACCCTGGATGTTGCTTGCGGTGGCTAACAGCGAGCCATCTGGCGAGAATGCCGGAGCATAAATCGCTTCGTTGCTGCCGTTTTTCAAGACAAGGAGATTATTCCCGCTGGCCGTGTCCCAGAGTGAAATCACGTTCTCGCTCACCGTTGCGAGGACGTGGCCATCGCGGGAGCGCGCTAATCCTTCGATATTTGTCAACTCCGGCAGCCCCATCGGCCCTTCGGCCTGTTTTTCAAAGATGGTGTGCGGTGCACGGTCGCCGCGAAGCGCGAAGTATCCAGCTATGCCAAGGATCCCCACGAGACCCACAGCGAGAAGTAGTGATTTCACGGGTGTCTTGCAACCTCCTTTTTCTAATCGCGATTTCCTATCGGCTCGTTCGGAAACGATCGTGCCAAAGCTAGAAGAAGCTGGGAATGTCCGGCCCCATCCTCACCCATGGTGCGCTCTTGTGATGGTTCAGCTGTTCGGCTACCGTCGGCTTGGCCGGCTCGAACATCACGTCGGCTGGTGGCGCAAACAGGCCGGAATCGATGTCCGCGTCCTCTTCGACGCGCACGGCCTCCTCCCAGGTGTCCATCACCGTCGACGTCGTTTCCAAATGCGATTCCGAACGCAGCGTTACCCCGTTCCACACCCACCATTTTTGAATTTCAGTGCCCTTTGCAAACGTGTAGACCTTGCACTGCTTCCCCAGGAACTGTTCTTCAGTAATCCTGGGTTCTGGCGCCTTTAGCTCTACGAATGGGATTAGTGCATCCTCCCAAACTGTGTAATCGTATCCCTCGCGTAGATCCGTGACGCGGCCCGCGCGCTTGCCATCTTTGCTGGTCACCGTGTAAAGCTTTGTGCCGTCAAAGATCAGCGTAAGCCCTTCGGTCGAGTTCAACTGCCGCATGGCGGTAACACTGCGTTCGTAATCTTCGCGGCGACGCCCGGCGGTCGCATCGATGTACTCAGTCCTGCGTCCCGTCGCGCTAAGATATTCTTCCCCATCATGGAGGGACTTGCTTCGGAAGGTGAGTTCCACAACGGCGCTTCGGAATGGGTTCCGTTTGACTTGCGTGGAAGACGCGTCGGCGATCGGCTTCGCTTGCCGTTTCATCGCCTGCATCCACCAGATCCCGGCGCATAGTACCAACAGGGCGATTCCCGCGATCAAAACTGGCCCCTTGCGGCTCATCTGATCCCTCGTCTGCGTTCGCGAATTCCCGTTGAGCGGAAGTCCAGACCGTAGCTTCGTAAGACCATGCTAACAGCGCGCTCTTCTGGGAGTCTTGAGCCAACTTCAGGCGGGGTCCAAAAAACTATTAGCCATTTGGGATATCACAACTCGGCGGACCGCTGTAGCTCACCCCTTCAGGGGTGATTGTCTCGTGTTATGCTCCCAGCGAACTCATGTCCACCGTCTTCGCCAAGCTGAATCTCAAAGACCATAAGCAGATTGTGGTCCTCCACTCACCGGGCAGTTTCGAAAGCGAACTCGCGGCCTTGCAAGGTGTCGAGATCCTTCGCCATCTGAAGAAAGCTAAACAGGTGACGTTTTCCTTGGCGTTCGTCACTACTCAGGAACAGGTCAATGCCCTGGCTCCCGCGATTGCCCGCAAGGCCGAAGGCGATGCCATCGTATGGTTCGCCTATCCCAAGGGGACTTCCAAGAATTACAAGTCGCAGATTGCCAGGGACCACGGCTGGACTGCGCTTGGCCATGAAGGTTTTGAGCCTGTTCGCATGGTGGCCATTGACGAGGATTGGTCCGCCAAGCGCTTTCGCCGCACCGCATTCATCAAGAACATGACACGCGCCAAGGAGCATCGCCTTACGGAGCGCGCCAAGCCGCGGCCAGCCAAGACTCCGCACCGGAGTCCGCGAGGTTAAGACGAAGTATTTTACAGCCCGCCACCCACGGGGCCGAAGCCACGGTGGTATACTGCGCCGGTTAGAAGTCCCCGAACGAATTGCTCCCCGAGGTGTCCATGTTCTCTCGTTCCTGCTTGGCTCTTGTTTTAGTGCTGGCGGCCGCGTCGGCGCCGCGTGCCATTCCCCAGACTCCAGCGTCGGCGCCACCCGCAATTCCAGAAACACCGGCAGGCCATACGCTCAAGGCTTGGCTCAGCGCCTTCAACAGCGGCGACCGCGCCCAGCTGGACGCTTACCTCCATAAATACGATCCAACCAAGTCCCTGGACAACGAGATGCAGTTCCGCGGCATGACCGGCGGCTTTGAGCTGCTCCAAATCCTGAAGAGCGAGCCGCTCCACTTGGAATTTCTCGTCAAGGAGCGCCGCGGCGACACCAAGGCCATCGGCAAGCTGGACGTGAAAGAAGGCGACCCCGCCCCCGTCGCCGACTTTGGCCTGAATGCCCTGCCTTCCGGCACCAACGTGTCGGAGTTAAGCTTCAAAATTGACGCCGCAACGCGCACGCGCGTCATTGATGGCGCCATCGTTCAGCTCAATGAGTTTTACGTCTTTCCGGAAACGGCGAAAAAGATGGGAGACTTGGTCAAATCAAAACAAAAGAAAGGTGACTACGATTCCATCACCGACGGCGACGCCTTCGCCAGAATGCTCACTCAGAATTTCCAGGATGTGAGCCACGACAAACACCTTCACGTGAACTACAGCCCGGCCCCCATGCCGGATCGTCACGAAGGCCCGCCCGATGCCGATGAGATCGCCCGCTACCGCAAAGACATGGAGCGCATGAACTGCGGCTTCGACAAAGTCGAAATCCTTTCCGGAAACGTCGGCTACCTCAAGTTCAATTTCTTCGCTGACCCGGATATCTGCGGTCCCACTGCCGTTGCCGCCATGAATTTCCTCGCCAACGTCGACGCCATCATTTTCGACCTTCGCGAAAACGGCGGCGGCGACCCGAAAATGATCGCCTTCATTTCCACTTATCTTTTTTCTGACGCCACCCACCTGAATGATCTTTGGGAGCGCAAGGGCGATGTAACTCACCAGTATTGGACCCTGCCCTACGTCCCCGGCAAACTCTTGGGCGACAAGCCGCCGGCCTACGTGCTCACCTCCAAGCAAACCTTCTCCGGCGCCGAGGAATTCAGCTACAACCTCAAGAACTTGAAACGCGCCACCATCATCGGCGAAACCACTGGCGGCGGCGCCCATCCCGTCTCCGGCCATCGCATCGACGACCACTTCATGATTGGCGTCCCCTTCGCCCGCGCCATCAACCCCATCAGCAAGACCAACTGGGAAGGCACCGGCGTCGAGCCCGACGTCAAAGTCCCCGCCGCCGACGCCCTAGCCACCGCCCAAAAGCTAGCCGCCGAAAAACTCGGCTCGAAATAAGCGCACCGGTGGCGATGCTAATCGCACCAAGTCATTTAGAATCAGTACCTATTAAGGCGATAATATAGATAAGCGCATCTCCTGTAAAATCGTGCCCATGTCTCGCTTCGACAGCTCATGGCTCAAGATAAAGAGGGCCCAGCAGTACCTCGCCGAGACGGAATTGGTTGTGCGCAATTTCGCCGGGTGCCCCAGGTTCGCAGTTTGAACCTGGGGCTTTTGACTTTCGTTAGCTCCTAATCTTTAGCTTGACCGGCATTACCGTTGTGGTATAATATCCCTGTTGCAAACTGCGCCCCGGCTCCAGCCGGGGCGTTTCTATTTTGTAGCGCCGGCTTCTAGCCGGCTCTTTCTTTTCCGTTACCCAAAATCCCAAAGCTCAACTCTAAGGAGACTCTTATGCCTTCTCTCAGTGCCAAGGACCGCGTGTCCTTGTGTCAGTTCTCGTTCGCGGATGGCCGCCGCTGCCGCACCCCGCGCACCGGCAAAAATCCTCATTTCTGCTTCGATCACGCCCAAAAAGAAGCCCGCGCCCTCGCTGCAGAATCGCTCGGCAAAGACCTCGCCTATTTTTTCTCCGGTGACTACCTCTCCGCCTGCGATCTCAGCACCGCCCTCGGACGCCTCATCCCCGCCGTTCTCCGCGGCGACGTAAAACCCAGAACCGCCCGCACCGTCGCCTACCTCGCCCAAACTCTCCTGCAGACCATCCACCTCGCCAAGCACGAATACATCAACACCTTCGGCACCGACGGCTGGCGCAAATCCATCCGCAACTCCGTCAACGGCAACTACAACCACCGCTTCCCGCCCTCCTCCGAACCTGATCAGCCGGAATCACCCCAACCTCAACAAACCGCCTCACTGTGCGCCGAGACTCCCGTGCATTCTCATTCCGAGCGCAGCGCGCCTTCTGCGTTCCGGATGAATCTGCGGAACGAGGAACCTGCTGCTTCTTCTTCCAACTCGTCACGCGCCACTCACCACTCGCCACTTCCGCAAGCCCCACAACCGGCCCCATCGCCGCATACTCCTTTACCCCCCACGAGCGCCGACTTCGTTCAGCGTGTAGTGGCCGGTCTTCAGACCGGTGAGAAGTCATCCTCCCCCAACCCGCAGCCCGCATCGCCTTCGCCTCAACCAGCCGCATCGACCACCAACGTGACCCCTCCCACTACAGCGACCCAACCCTCTCCTCAACTACAACCACCACTCGAACCGCAGCCACCAGTCGCGGCATCACGCCAAGAACCTCGCCCAGCCGCTGGTCCGCAGACTGGTCCATCCCGCCTTCCCGTTCTTCCTCCGCGGAAGCCGGGAGCGTCTCCGAGTTCTCCATCCTCGTAACTCCTTTACTATCAACACTTACAGAATCACAAACTCTAAGTCCTTTATCAGCAACACTTACAAAAAACCAGGGAGGGGTGAACCACGGAAAGATCGGAGTTTTTTTCTCTGACTAACAACTTTCAACTAAGAACCAACTACCGTTCAAACAAGACTAGTGCACGCTAAGTCCAGACTCGCGATGGTCCTGAGTAGGAATTGAAGGGAGGAAGAAGCGAACGATTCTTTTCTCTTACTAACAACTTACAACCAAAAACTCATGACCACTCAAACCCGTCTAGTGTGCGCTGAAATCCAGGCTCGCAATCGCCCGCGCAATCACATTCTCCTGAATCTGAATCAGGTCGCTGTCCGCATACGTCATCGCCAGCACCGTGAACATGTCCTTGCCGCGCGCCACAACCACCAGTCGTCCCGACCAGTCGTGCTCGTCGGCTTTCCCGCGGTACTTATATTCCACCGCAGGCATCCCCCCGACCACCGACTTGCGCTCCGAAAGCCGCTGGTAGTTGGCGTAGACGTCGTGCAGCCGCTTTTCCACCGCTGCCGCGGCCGTGTCCAGAGGTTCTTTGGTCTTTTCTTCACCGACCACCAGCAACGTGGATTCGTTCGACGTGCCCATGGCCACAATCGCGTTCGGCAGCGCCCCGCGCGCCTCTTCGATCAAGCTCCAGCTTGGCGCTTTGTACATCCGGAAGCCGTGCGTGTAGTTCGTATAAAGATTGCCCTGAATTTCTTCCTTGTTGGCAGGAAGTTCCGGCTCTTTCGGTGGAGCAGGCGCTGCCGCTGCCGGTGCGAGGGCCGTCGTCGTCGCCGCAGGAGTCCCCTTGATTGCCGGCGCTGCAACATTGCCCGCTGCCGTACTCGCTGGAACTTCTGGTTTTACCGCCACATTCGTTATTTTCGGCGCTGTTTTCTCGGTCTTTGCTGCGGTGTTTGCACTGGCCGGTTTCGTGCCGCCATTCGCTGCCGTAGCCGATGGATCCGAAGACGCTGCGTTCGCCGGCTCGCTCTGTGTCGTGGGTGCCCCACCCTCGGTTTGGGAGGGTGGGGAAGTTGCATCTTTCTTCCCCGCGGTTGCCGCCTCGGATTTCCCCGCCGGCGTCGACGGAATGATGGACTCAATCTTGTCTTTCTCGATCAGCTCATATCCAAAATCGGTTTTGATTTTGAACATGTTGTCTTCGTACGAGACGATCACGCCATACAGCTTCCGGCCGCCTTTTAGCTTGAACTCATCCGCTCGCGCCGTTAGGCCGCTCGCGCTGAAGGCCAGCACCAGCATCACCGCCAGTAGGGAGCCGCGCTTATTGGGGACAGTCATAAGGAAAGTATCCCGCCCCCCAGTTCCGCCTGCAACCCTCACGTGCCGGGTGGTGTCCGTCGTGCTACCTCCGCCAGGAGCGCCTTTGTCCGCCCCACTAGCCGCTCGATTTCGCCGATCGTGGCGCTGAGACGTACCCGCAGCGGCTCCGGCAATTGCGCGTGCGTCTGGTGCAGCGCCAGCGCTTCGGCGATCAGGCGAATTTGGCCCCGGCTCCGCGGATTCAATCGCTCCCACAGCCGCCGCTTGCTGCTGCGGTTTCGTCCCAGCCACTCCTCCCCGGTCCCCGCTGGCCGCCCCGTTTCCGGCTCCGCCACCGGCGCCGCATTTTGTTTTTTTGTACGAATCATGAAGTTCATTTCATCACCTTCGTCGCCATCGCCTGGTGACTTCCCACCAGTCACGAGTCACAAGTCACCAGTCACTTTTTCAACGCCTCGAGCATCTCGCCCTTGATCTGCCCATCCGGCTCGACGCGCCCGGTCACGCGCATGGAGCGCGTCTCAAACACCAATCTGCCGTAGCGGTCGTAGGCATCAGGAAAGAGGACAACTTCATAAACGCCGCGCTGGTCCTCCAGTGTGACGAACATCATGTTGCGGTAATTTTTAGTGCCGACATGCCGGTAAGTGACCACCCACCCGCATAGCGTCACGCGCTTCCCGCGCAACCCCGCAAGTTCGTCGCTCCAGGCTTCGCCGTTGCGCGGCAAAAAATCCAGCGGGTGTCCGCTCACGCACACTTCCAGGATTTCGCGTTCGTATTTTAATTTTTGTTCGAGCGTGTATTCCGGCATTTGCATTTCCGCCAGCGCCGCGCCAATCGCATCCGCAGCGCTTGTTTCGGCAAATAATCTTTCTGTTTGCTCCGGCAGCACGATCGTGCGTCCCGCCTGCCCCGAGCTCGGGGAGTGCAGCGCGCCTTCTTCGCTCCGGATGGATTTACGGAACCGCGGAGCGCTCGCCTGTGCGCTTTTGCTGGACGCTTGCAATAAATTCCAGCGCCACAGCATTTCCGGACGCGTCATCGCCGGCATGTCGCCGTTTATTTCATTGAACGCGCCGCACTTGATCAGCGATTCGATTTCATCGCGCTCCACCGGCACGCGCCGCAAAAAATCTTCGAGCGATTTAAATTCGCCGCCTTCTCCGCGCGCCCGCAGAATCGCCGTGATCGTTTCGATTCGCAATCCGCGCACCTGCATCAGTCCAACGCGCAGCGCGCGTTTTCCGTCTCCATCGTCTTCCGCCGTGTACTCCATCCGTGAATGATTCACCGACGGCAGCCGCACGGCGATGCCCCAGCGCTTCGCTTCTTCCACATAAGCCGACACGTGATAAAACCCCGCCCCCGCGCTGCACATCGCCGCCAGAAATTCCGCCGGGTGGTGCGTCTTCAAATAGGCCATACGGTACGAGATGTCCGCATACGTGGCGGCGTGTGCTTTGCAAAAACCGAACCCCGCGAATTTTTCCACCATCATCCAAGCCTCTTTGCGCTGGGCATTTGTCATTCCCATCATTCCTGCAGACTTCTGAAATTTCCCGAGTAACCGCTGGCGATCGCGCCGGCCGGAAAATTTTGCAGATGCCCGCCGCACAA
>Ga0210399_10004883_pt1 | contig 10411 bp, 11 predicted proteins | sample IncBWC14MmetaG_FD_150865 | JGI IMG/M metagenome (GOLD analysis project Ga0210399, IMG submission 150865) | Forest soil microbial communities from Barre Woods Harvard Forest LTER site, Petersham, Massachusetts, United States - Inc-BW-C-14-M | ecosystem: Environmental > Terrestrial > Soil >...
CTCCGTATTTAATGGCTAAATAGGATTCCACCTGCAATTTTTCAGCTGGGCTCAATTCACGGTTATAAGTTATTACTTCGGGAATATACACTTTGGAAAGATTAGCGCCGCCCGACCACTCACCACCCATTGTTAATTGCCAGACACTGTTGGAGGAAGTTGCACCTGAATATAGCTGCAACCCGTTTCCACGCATAGTATATGGGCCGGTGCCTGTTGCATTACGCGACAGGTCATATATTTTTTCATTAGTAGTAGCAGCCACGCCGGTTAGTAAGTTAGGTGTGCCGTTAATGTATAGCACATCCTGAACGCCAATATAATTCCCGAATAAATCATTGGTAAGGAGATTTGAAAAAACCCTTGAGTTCTGGGTTCCCAGCAACTCGGATACACCAAATAAACTATAATTGGCGGATACATTGGCAGAGGTGGGTGCAGTAAAATAAGAAGCACCATTAAAATAAAATGCGGGGTTAAAATTTAGCGACCCTGTTAAACTTGGAGCGCCAGTGGCCGTGGCATTATTGGCACCCCCACTTTGATCAAACCAGGTGGCAGCTGTAGAAACACCATCATTTCCTTTGTACCAAACGGTAAGCCCGCTTGCTACAGCTCCCGGGGACTGTGCAAACAGAGGAAATAAAGGACTAAAAGAAAAAAATATTAATAAGGATATCCTTATTGAATCTAACTTGTTTACAACAACTTGCTCATTGGTAGTTTTCACGGCTCAATTCTTTAATGTTCATTAACCTATTGATAGAACTGTCTTAAAGAATTCAGGAATGATATATCTATTAACATCTTATGTGGGAGATACTTCGACCGTGCTATTGGTCATGGTTGCAGATGTGAATAAAGGATATTAGAATTCTGACTCCAAGTAACGGGAATTGGGGCTTTTAATTGCACGGAGCAGGATTTAAGAATCAGCCGATAAAGCAGCTATTGAAAATCCCTTCAAAAATTGGAAATCGGTATAAATCTGAGAGATGAAAATTAATAATCATTAGATCGATAATTAGCTGTTCCTTGCTCAGGTTCCGAATGGCGGAAGAATTCAGGGAAGCTGGAGGATGAGAGCTCCATATAAACAGCGAATGAATCATTTTCGTAAAAATAAATGAGTCACGGCCTCAAAAGCTATAAGCTTTCTATGACATCTTTGTAACCCCGGCCAATGGGAATTGATACTCCATTAACATCCACTATCTCGGCAGTATAGGATTCTATCTTGCTTATGGAAATGATAAAAGACCGGTGGATCCGCTTGAAGAGGTTCGTGGGCAAAAGATCTTCTATTTCATGAGTGCTCATTTTTGAAATGTAGTCTTTTTTTGTGGTAACGATCCTGATGTATTCTCGCTGGCTTTCGATATAAACGATCTCTGAAAACAGAACTTTTACTTTCTTTTTTTGAACATTCATAAACAGGTAATCCTTCGTTTCCTGATTTTCGCCGGCGTTAAGTATTTCTGCCTGTGCTGATTTAACCTTATTCACTGCTATTAAAAAGCGCTCAAAACCAAATGGCTTCAACAGGTAATCTGTTACATTCAAATTAAAGCCTTCCACTGCATATTGGTGATAGGCTGTGGTAATAATTACTGCAGGAGGACGTGTAAGGGTTTTTAAGAACGCCATCCCTTTTAATTTAGGCAGGTGAATATCTAAAAAAATGAGGTCAGTGCTATTGTCACGCAAAAAGTCAGTGGCACGAATGGCATCTTTAAAAGTGCCCTGAAATTCAAGGAACGGTACCTGTAAAATATAATCAGATAAGACTTTCACTGCCAATGGCTCGTCTTCTATGATGATACATTTGATTTTAGACATGGCTGGCAAGATTAATTTTTAAAGTAGTTGTAAAAACAGATTCGCTTTGCCGAACAGACAGATTGTAATCCGTATACAGCATTTCCAGTTGCCGCCGCAGATTGGAAAGGCCGATATTTTCTTTTACGCTTCCTGCCCCGGCAGACACCTCGGTAGAATTTTTTATTATAAACGCCAGCTGCCGCTTATTAACAGACAAGTGAATGTCAACAAATGGCTGATTTCTTGTTTCAGAAACGCCGTGTTTGAATGCATTTTCCACCAGTGGAATCAGCAAAAGTGGCGGTATAGCTTGTTTCATATTTTCAACATCATGGTTGAAATTGACCCGTAAAGACTCATCGTAACGCAATTTCTCGAGGGCTATATAGTCGCTTATAATTTTTAGTTCATCTTCTATAGCTATGAAATCCCCGCCGGCTTCATATAACATAAAACGTAATATTTTCGAAAGGCGAAGGATAGATTCCGGGGCGAGGTCGCTCTTGTCTCTTGACAATGAATAAATATTATTCAAGGTGTTGAATAAGAAATGTGGATTGGTTTGCGACTTGAGATAATTCAGCTCTGCCTGTTGCTTTTGAATGCGGAGTTGCTGGGTGGCCAGCCTTAAGTTTAGATGGTTATAAATGTGTCTGGCAATTCCAAAAAAGAAAACAGAGCCGATACCATATTCAGCGCCATTAGATGCCCCCAGTTTAGCTGAAGTAACGTTGTCAAATGGAGTATAAATATGCAGCCCGATCCCCATACGCGTCCAGCCATACATGCCAAATGAATATAGCATCAGCAGAAAAAATAAAGATATGAGAGCAAGAATAATATTATACAGCAGGTATTTTCTTTTCCGGGTTATAAAAGGAACGATATACGAGAAAAATATAAAATTGAGAACAATAACAGAACTCACCATCCAGGTATCATTCAAAGCTCTTCGCGGAAATGTGTCGCGATGTTGGTGTAAATCGCCTAGCAGTCCGAAAGCCAAAAAAACGAGCCCAACCAGCAGATAGAATTTGAATCGCTTTATATCGACGGGTTTCTTCATCTTGCTATTTGACAGGATAAATATCGGTAAATCTTTCCCGTTTCAGTTTGCAATCTATAGAATTGACCAGAGGGGATACAAATCACTTGAATATGTCAATCATAAACTGAAAACTGCTGTAGTCAGTATAACAAGTACAATTTTTTGACCCCTGCTATCCTAATACCATTGACCCGGCTTGGTAGTTTGTTTACCAGGTCCTGTTATTTATAGACTGCGGCTTCCCTTGCTCTGTTTAATTACATATTCTTGTGTGTGAAATCCCAAAATGCTGGTGGCAAAAAGGATAAGATCAGAATTTATATAAAAACACTAAATCTAGAATATATACTTGTGAACGACGTCATTATTCAAGAAACAAAAAACTAAAAAAAATGAGTAGAGTAATACAATTTGGAGAAGATGTAAAAGGATATAGCATTCCTGTTTTAAATGAAAGAGAGATAAGGGCCTCAGCAGGCATACTATTTTTAGCTACCTTTTTTTCTTTAATGCTGATCATATTCAAGAACAATTTTTTGCCAATAAAGTATGTTATAACGCTGTTCTTTACTGATTTCATCATCAGGGTTTTTGTGAACCCTAAATTTTCTCCTACATTAATAATCGGGCGACTGATTGTACGTAACCAGGTGCCAGAATACGTTGGGGCACAGCAAAAAAAGTTTGCATGGATCATTGGTGTAGCCCTGTCAGGCACCATGTTTATTTTTATGGTGGCAGTTAATTCGTATAGCCCGATAACGGGGATTATCTGCCTAGTCTGTTTGATCTTCCTGTTCTTTGAATCGGCGTTTGGCATTTGCCTGGGGTGTAAATTCTATTCACTTTTTCATAAAGAAAAGGCGCAGTACTGCCCCGGCGAAGTATGTGACCCAAAATCGAAGCAGGATATTCAAAAAACATCTAAAGTTCAGCTGCTCGTTGTTTTGGGATTTATTGCGCTCGTATTCCTTTTAGTCTTCTTATTTAATGACCAGTTTGTCAAACATCCATACGACTTGTTTGGAATTAATGGTTCTTCACAATCCAAATAATAGAAACATTTTAAAGTTATGGCCCAGCCATGCGCATTAGAAAATTTGTTTTCTGCATATAGAAACAATATCATCGGCCAACGGAAGTACTTCGAGTCTCCTTTTGGAAGGAAAGAAATAGTATATGCTGACTGGACCGCAAGTGGCAGAGCTTACAAGCCCATTGAGGAATGTATACAAAACGAAATCATGCCTTTTGTGGCCAATACCCATACGGAGACAACCGTTACAGGAACATTAATGTCCAAAGCGTATGAGACAGCTAAAGCTATTGTTAAGAAGCACGTTCATGCAAACAGCGATGATGCGTTGATTTTTTGCGGAAGTGGGATGACCGCTGCAGTAAATAAACTCCAAAGGATATTGGGGCTGAGAATGCCGGAACGGGTTAAAGATTATATGATAAAGGGAAATGATTTCCTTCGGGTGGATGAGGCCCTCCGTCCCATTGTTTTTGTAACGCAGATGGAGCACCATAGCAACCAGATTTCCTGGCTGGAGACTATTGCTAGCGTTGAAATAATCAGGAATGATGAAAATGGCAATGTTGATTTGGAATACTTTAGGAGTTTATTAAAACAATTCAGGGGCAGAAAAAATAAAATAGCTGCCATCACCGCCTGCTCTAATGTGACAGGCATTCAAACTCCTTATCATGCTATTGCAAAACTGGTACATGAATATGGTGGCATCTGTTGTGTTGACTTTGCCTGTTCTGCCCCTTACGTTGATATCAATATGCATCCCGAAGAACGTAATGCGCATTTAGATGCTATTTATTTTTCAGCGCATAAATTTTTGGGTGGCCCCGGCACACCGGGCGTCCTTATTTTCAACAAAAAAATGTATCCCAACATGATCCCTGATCAGCCGGGGGGAGGCACGGTCGTATATAGCAACCCGTGGAAAGTTCATGACTATATCACCAATATAGAACAGCGGGAAGACGGGGGAACCCCTCCCTTCCTTCAGGGAATAAAGGCGGCCATGTGCGTAAGATTGAAGGAAGAGATGGGCGTTGAAAATATGTTAAAGAGGGAAGAAGAAATGTTAAAGATCATTTTTGCCAGGTTTTCAGGAATGAAGACCGTGCACCTGCTTGAAGAGAACGTAAAAAACCGGCTGGGTGTTGTTTCATTTATTGTGAACGGGGCACATTATAATTTGATTGTAAAATTGCTAAATGACAGGTTTGGCATCCAGACCAGAGGCGGCTGCTCCTGCGCAGGGACCTATGGACACATGCTGCTGCAGGTAAATAAGACCAGGTCTTTTGAAATATTGAACTTGATCCGATCAGGTTATCTTTTCTTTAAACCGGGGTGGATCAGGTTATCTGTTCATCCAACCATGACCAACGCAGAAATTGACTTTATCATGGATGCTATTGAATTGACAGCTTCTCATTTTCGGGAATGGATAAATGATTACTCCTATGATCCCGAGTCCAACGAATATTCTTTCAAGGGGGTAGTGCCAACCGAACAGGCCAAGATTGAAGAGTGGTTTAAAGTCCCCCGGATTAACGCAAAGCACCTTATTTAAAGGGCTCACCATGACGACAAAGTGCAGCATGTATTTAAAAAATATGTCGGCTGAACAATTGGGAGCAATTGAAATTTGGCTCCTCTTTATTATTTAATATTCTCGAAACCTACCCAATCAATAATCGCAGTACTTTTATATGCCCTTTTTAAATCACCTATTATGATTCCCGAATTTTTGCAAAATGCAACTATGAAAAAAAAGACCTCGGCCAAGAGGTCTTTTGATTTTAGGTTAGCTAACGTATATCTATATACGCATAGCGATCGCAATTACTTTTTCGGGCAGCCGAGCGTTGCATGCGGGATTTCTGATGCCGAAAAATAAGATGTTAAGATTTGCTACTTTATGGCGAAGCTGGATTTCGGCAGGTAGAATATCGTTTTTTTTCCGTTTGCGGAAACGTAGCTCATCTTGCCAAAACGACCGTAAGGTCCCAGATAAACAATTTTGTCGCTTGGGTTCATCTTACCCGTGTCATAGTAGGACCCCAGTGGACAATTGTTGTAGTTGGCTGCTACATCGCCGGCATGCGAAGAAAAACAGATCATTTTCGGTGTCTCTTCGCTGGCAAACTGATATCCAAATACCCGGTAATCGATTTTCAGGTCGGAAACTATGTAAAACTCTTTGGTCCTTTTATCTACACGGCCTATCACCTGGCCAAAGGCAGTAGATGCAAACAGCAGGAACAATATAAGGGAGATGGCTTTATTCATTTTGCGGGCATTGAAGATGTTTATAAATAACATACCATAACCAGCAAGGCATATGCCAGTTTTTCCTTTGATAAGATGTTTTTGTAAGGCGGCGAGCGCTGGCAAACGCAAAGGTTCAAATGAATTCTCCAGAATTGTCCTAAGTTTTCCAAAATCAGAAACAAAAGGTTCCCGAGAACTGAAATTTGTAATTATCAAACGAAACAGCGCAGAGGTACTACGGTTTAAAAATTTTTAGCTGCCGAACAACCACTAAACAAAACTTCCCGTTTATATGGTCAACATCCCTTCATATCTCTTTTGCTCACTCTTGCAGTAGCAAATTTTTAAGAGCTTAATAATAACTTTATGAGGATAATCTTGGTCTTAGTATTGTGTATCTGTAGTTGGGTATGCGTGTTAGCGCAACAAAATTTGGGTATACGCAGTAGCAATTACGCAGGGATACAGGGTTCGCTGCTCAATCCGAGTTCGATAGCAGATTCGAAATTGAAATGGGATTTGAATATATTGTCCGTGGGTGAAGTTTTTGACAATACATTTTTGTTTGCGCCTAAAAATTCGCTGCGTTTCTTCGGCATTAGGAAAATTATTAAGGGAAGTATAGATGAGGATCTGTTCTTCACGCATTTTGATCCACAAAACCCGAATAAACTGTACAATGTTACTCTGTCGACTGAGTTTCTCGGGCCATCTTTCTTTTTGAAATTAAAAAAGAATCACTGGATCGGAATAACCGTTACCGGGAGAGCATACGCAAATATTAAGAACATTTCCGGAGCCGCGGCGCAGAATGCATTTGACTATTTCAAGAACAAAGGTTTGTGGAACACTGATTTGCAGGACAACTCCACAAGGATCAACGCCATGGGATGGCTTCAGTATGGCCTGCATTATGCAACTGTGCTGTACCGCAACGGAAGGGATGAACTGAAGGCTGGCATCAGTTTGAACTATTTGCAAGGCATTGCCGCGGCATACGTGAAGAATACCCATATCAACTATAAGATTATTGATACGTCAAATTTCATTTTTACGAACGCTTCGGTTGACTATGGCAGGACCGATTTTAAAGAAGACAGAAAACCAAATGATGGACACGGTTTTGGTGCGGACATCGGGTTCACTTATGTGCATCTTGATCCCCAAAAAAATAAATACATATATCGGTTAGGCCTTTCCGTTATTGATGTTGGATCTATTAATTTCAACCGCAACGCATCATCCTATCATCTTCAAGCAGACAGCGCAAATCTACAGAACTGGCATCAGTTGAAATTTTCAAACAACATGCAACTGGATCAAACGTTGAGTGCAATTTTTTATAATGGGGATTCCACAAGATCTTTGACAAGCAATCATTTCAAAATGGGTCTGCCTGCGGCCATCAGCGTTCAGGCAGATTGGAATGCCTATAAGAATTATTTCCTGAATGCAACAATCATAAAAGGCCTGGGTCATAGCAGCGGTCAGGGCGTAACAAGACCCGACATCTATTCGATCACACCGCGTTACGAAACGAAATGGCTGGAAGTAAGCCTTCCTGTTTCCCTAATAGATTATGGTCATTTGCGGCCACGGGTTGGCCTTGCTGTCAGAGCAGGCTACTTTTTTATTGGTGGGGACGCACTTGGACCTTTGCTTAAGATAAATAATCTGGAAGGTGTAGATTTTTATGCAGGAATCCATTATTTTGTTACTGAAAAACAAAAAACCGCAAAGGTTAGTTCCCAATAAATCAACTTAAAAATATAGTCTATGAAATTCATGCAGATTGCGGCTGGAGCATTAATAATGGGAGGATTGTCTTTTGCAAGCAATTGGACAGTTGACACGGAAAATGCAAAAGTGAATTTCAGTGTTAAAGGCCCTTTTGGCACGGTGCATGGAAGTTTTACCGGTTTGAAAGCAGCTATTAAATTTGATGAAAAAGAACTGGGCACCAGCTCTATTTCTGCAAGCCTTGAAGCCAAGTCAGTGAGTACGGGAGTGGGGTTGCGCAACCATGACCTTCGCACAGAAGAACAGTGGTTGGATACTGATAAATTTCCGCATATGGGCTTCAAGTCTACCAAGATTGAAAAAACAGATAAAGGTTTCAAAGCGATTGGCGAGCTAACGATAAAGGGCACGACCAAGCCTGTAGAAATCCCATTTACTTTTACTAATAAGGAGTCCAGCGGCCTTTTTAAAGGACAATTCCAGATAAAGAGGGAAGACTATAAAGTGGGCAAAGAAGGTGGGTCAGTTGGCAGCGTTATCTCTGTAAGCCTTGAAGTGCCTGTCAAAAAATAGCTTTCTCGCTAGTCCAAATCTTTGAACAAGGACATCACTCGCTAAATTAATTACTCATGCGCAAAGAAACGTTCCACAGTAAGGAGAAGTGTTGGTGCAACGCAATATAAACGCAGACATCTACTGGTTTTACTCTTTTCGCTAACGGATATGTATATCCGTTTCTTGTCTCATTAATAAAATATGGATATTATCATCATGAGTTGAGCATCTGAACTTCTCCTTGTATAATAAAACTATGTAGTTATCCTACAAGAATAAGGCATCGTGCACACATCAGTCATTTTGCAGTACGCCGGCAGATAAACCCTCACGTATGATAGAGACTATTTGAGGAAAAAGAACAGAGGGCTTGAAGTATAAAAAAACCGACTGCTAGATGGATTAAGACAAAGAATTGCAAAAGAGGCAGCATTCCCTGCCGAAAGATACTCGCACATTAAACTGTCAAAAGCCTTAAAGTTTAAGCAACGCTTTGAGAAAAAATAAAAGGGTATGTTAACAATCGATTTTCGTCGAGCCAATTAAACTAAGGTTAATTTTTGCACCTCCGGATTTAACAATGGTTAAAAAAAAATTGCTATTGATTAAAGTATGGGTTTTACCAGGGTTGCTCTTTTGTTTGGGTTCGCAAGGTCTTCACTCTCTTCACCTAACCACTCATTTTTCTAATTATTCTTTAGGCAGAACACGCAGGCATAATCTACACATGAAATATCATAATCGGAAATGTTAAGCTGCATCCGAGCGAAAATCAAATATCCGTTTTGGCACATTAGTTGAAAGATAACCATGCAAACAATTTTTTTTATTGAACATTTTAAAAAGGAGGTCATCATGACACTTGTAAAGAGAAACGGGAACCTGCTTCCCACTTTTCCCACCTTTTTTGATGATTTTTTGAACAGAGACTTAGCTGAATGGAACCGGTCAAATTTTTCCGCTACAGGAACTACCATCCCGGCTGTGAACATCCGAGAAACCAAAGATGCGTTTGAAGTGGAAATGGCAGCGCCAGGAATGACAAAAAAGGATTTTACCGTTGAGCTGGAGGATAACCAGCTTACCATCACAGCAGAGAAGAAGATGCAGACCGAAGGAAAGGAAGAAGATCGGTATACCCGCAGGGAGTTCAGCTATCACTCATTTGAACGCTCGTTTACTTTGCCCAAAGAAGTTGTGGACGGGGACAAAATAAAAGCGAAGTATGAAGATGGTATGCTGCATCTAGCCATACCGAAAAAAGAGGAAGCAAAGCATAAGCCTCACAGGCTCATACAGATCTCGTAATAAGAGAAAAGGGCTTATCACAATCAGGGTTTCCATTGTTCTGGGGGAAACCCTGGTTGTCTTTATTATAGTCGAAGTGGGATAGTCTCATTTTTTAGTCAAAAGGCCCTTGAAGCATTCCGCTATTTCAAATTATGTTATCTGTACTACAGCGATTGGTGGGTTAAAAAACATTCGTGTTAATAACGACTCCACTACTATCATCCAGGTATAGAGTCTTATCAGTCAAAAACCGGATTCCTTTTTCCTTGCCGGCTTCGATTGTATCGAGTGGCGGCCTGCGTGCAATGAGGGTTTGTTCTCCAAGGGAAAGATAGATCAATTGTTCATTTCCCATATTTTCATAAGCTATCACTTGCAATGTGCAATCCGGCTGAATTTCCTTGTCCTGTTGTTCGCAGATATGAATATATTCGGGGCGAATACCTAAAACAATGGTCTTGCCGATATATTTCTTCAATGCCTCTGCAATATCCTGACCTAAAAAAACACGCCATTTAGCTGATTCATGAATAAAATAAAACCCATCCTGGTTTTTTATTTCCCCTTTCAAGAAATTCATCGCAGGGGAGCCGATAAATCCTGCAACAAATTTATTTGCGGGATAATTATATAGATGCAAAGGAGTGTCCAGCTGC
>Ga0210399_10004885_pt1 | contig 10409 bp, 6 predicted proteins | sample IncBWC14MmetaG_FD_150865 | JGI IMG/M metagenome (GOLD analysis project Ga0210399, IMG submission 150865) | Forest soil microbial communities from Barre Woods Harvard Forest LTER site, Petersham, Massachusetts, United States - Inc-BW-C-14-M | ecosystem: Environmental > Terrestrial > Soil >...
CGATGTCCCTGGCTGTCGCCAACACTTTATTACCCGCCGCAAGGCCCGCTTCGACAATCGCGCGACCCAGACCGCGAGAACTGCCCGTCACTAACCAAACTTGCGCCATTCATCCTCCTATTATTCGTAATCGGTTCCTCAGGATATAAGAACTCATTGCGAAGTCGTAGCTATGTCGAAATCGCTCGCCGGGATGCACGGGCTTCAGTTTCTTTGGTATCGGGTCCTCACGCAGCGAGTTCAGCATTGAGGAGGCCGGGCTAGAGATGAGAAGAGCGAGGAGGGGCGGCCGTGAAGGTGGGAAATTGCACGGCGTCAGTGGGAAAGAAGAGAGATTTCTCTCTGCGCAGGCCGGCGCATTCGCAGGAGCGAATGCGGAAGAAAAAGTCGGCCTGCTCCGTTCGAAATGACGCAGTGGCGGGGGGTGGGGTGGAAAGTAGAAAAAAAGATGGCGACGTAAAGTCGCCTCTACAAAGGCAAAGTCGAAGAGCTGAGATGCGGAGGCGTCATTCGTAGCGGAGGGCGACGATGGGGTCGACGCGCATGGCGCGGCGGGCGGGGAGGTAGCAGGCCAGCAGGGAAACAGTGATGAGTAGGACAAAGACCATGGCGAAGGTGGCGGGGTCGGCGGGTTTGACGGCGAAGAGCAGGCCGGCGAGGAGGCGGGTCAGGCCGAACGCGGCCGCGAGACCTAGAACGGCTCCCAGGAGGGCGGGCCGCATGGCTTCACCGACGACTAGCGCGAGGACCTCGTTGCGGCGTGCGCCCAGGGCTACGCGGATGCCGATTTCGTGGGTGCGCTGGGTGACGCCGTAGGAGATGACCCCGTAAATGCCGAAGGCGGCGAGAAGCAAAGCGACGGCGGCGAATAGGGCGAACAAAATTACTCCGAAACGCTGGTTGGCGACAGAAGCGGAGACAACGTCCTGCATGGTGGCCACACCTGAGATGGGAGCCTGGGGATCGACGGCGGCAACGGCGCCGCGTACGGCTGCGGCGAGGGACGCGGGTTCGCTCGAGGTGCGCACGACCAGCATCATGTCGGAATCGACGAATTGCGCTTCGGGCAAATAGACTTGAAGAGTTTTAGAGGCGTCGAGTCCTTTATGAAGGACGTCGCCAACCACGCCGACTACCGTTTTCCAGGGACCCTTGGTATCGCCGAAGCGGAGCCGTTTGCCGATGGGGTACTCGCCGGGCCACAACTTGTGCGCGGCGGATTCGTTGACGAGGACGACGGGTGGAGCGGCGGCGCCGTCGCGCTCGTCGAATTCCCGGCCGCTCAACAAAGGAATGCGCATGGCACGCAAATAGGCAGGGCTGATGGAGTAGCGATCGGCGCTGGGATCTTCTTCTGGGTTGGGAGAGGATTTGCCTTCGACGTGGACGCCGTACATGTCCAGATTGCCACCCAGCGGGAGCTGGCTGACCACACCGGCAGATTCCACGCCGGGAAGCGCTTGCACGCTGCTGAGAACTTGGTGATAGAAGGAGACGGCTTGGGCATCGATTGCTTTCGGTCCCCAAAGGGAAATGCCCAGCGTGAGAGTGTGCGATGGGTCAAAGCCGGGTTTGACTTCGAGGAGGCGCACAAAACTCTTCATCACGAGGCCGGCGCCGGTGAGCAGGAGCAGGGCGAGGGCGACATCCGAGACGACAAGCAGATTGCGCAAGCGGTGGCGTTCACGTCCGGCAGTGGTTTTGCCGCCTTCTTTCAATGTTTCGGTGAGATCGAATTTGGAAGCGCGAAAGGCGGGGGCGAGACCGAAGGCCAGACCGGTGAGAACGGAAATGCCAAAGGTGAAAGCAAGAGTCCAGGCATCGATCTGGACGTTCTGAAGGCGCGGGAGATTTCCCAGGCGAAGCTGCTGGAGTAGAGCGACACCGCTCCAAGCGAGAAATAGGCCGAACGCACCGCCGAGGAGGGATAGCAAGAGACTCTCGGTCAGGAATTGACGGATCATGCGAGCCCTGGGAGCGCCGAGGGCGGCGCGGACGGCGACTTCGCGCTGTCGGCGAGCGGCCCAGCCGAGGAGAAGATTGGCAACGTTGACGCAGGCGATGAGCAGGACAAAGCCGACCGAGCCGAACAGGGACCAGAGGACTGGGCTGACGTCACCAACGAGATAGTCCTTGAGCGGAGTGAAGGTGACTCCGGCGGCGGAATATTCGGACGGGTACTGGCGGAAGAGGTTTTCGGAGATTTGGTTCATCTCCGCTTGAGCCTGGATCGTGGATACGGTGTCCTTGAGGCGAGCAATGGCGCGGAGGTGACGGCAATCGCGACAGGCGTAGGGAAGAGAAGCGTCGTAGGCCAAGGGCGTGTAAAGGTCGGCGAGCTTTCGAGGATCAAACGAGAGAACCGAAGGAAACTCGGCGGGCAAGATGCCAACAACGGTGTAGGCGCGGCTGCCCAATTGAATGGACTTGCCCAAAATGTTTGGATCGCTGCCGAGACGGCGCTGCCAAAAGCCGTGGCTGAGGACGACGACAAAATTGTTTCCTCGCATGTCTTCTGAGGGCAGAAAACCGCGGCCGAGTTCGGGCTGCATTCCCATCACGTCGAAGAAGGTGGAAGAGACACGGAAGCCGATGAGATTTTCGGCATCACTGGCAGTGATGAAAGTCGGTGTCCAGAGGCTGACGGCGACGATTCCCGTGAACGAATGATTTTCGCGGGTCCAGTCGGTAAAGGTGGCCCAAGAAGTATTGGAGCGCAAGCCGTCCTTATCTTTTTCCCAGAGCATTAGTAATTGGTCTTGCTTGGGAAAGGGCAGAGGCTTCACCAATACGCCGTTGACGACGCTGAAGATGGCGGTGTTGGCGCCGATGCCGAGGGCGAGAGTGAGAACGGCGACGGCGGTGAAGGCAGGATTTTTGCGGAGCATGCGGGCGCCGAAGCGGACATCCATGAAGAAATCTTCGAGGGAGGGCCAACGCCAGACGGTGCGGCTGTCTTCTTCGGTCAGCGTGAGATTGCCGAATTCGCGGCGGGCGGCAGCGGTGGCTTCTTTTCTGGACATGCCGCTGGCGATGAGTTCTTCGATTTTTTCGTCGAGATGCGTGCGGATTTCTTCGGAGAGATCGTTGTAGAGGCTGCGGCGGGAGAAGAGTTGTTTGAACCAGTTCATCGTTCACCGATCCCTAGCGAAGTTCAATCCATCGAGCTTGCGCTTAAGAGCGTCATTCGTAGCGGAGGGCCACTATCGGATCGACGCGCATGGCGCGGCGTGCCGGAATGTAGCAGGCGAGGAGAGCGACCAGGATCAGTAGTGCGACGACGGCGGCAAAGGTCAACGGATCGTGCGCGGTCACGCCGAAGAGTAGGCTGGTCATCAAGCGCGCTAATACGAAGGCAGCGGCCACTCCGATACAGACGCCTAAAATCGCCAGCTTTGCGCCCTGACGAAGAACCATGCTGACTACGTCTCCGCCCTGCGCGCCAAGGGCCAAACGAATTCCAATTTCGCGCTTGCGCTGCGACACAGTGTAGGAAATCACGCCGTAGATGCCGATGAGACCGAGGGCAAGCGCCATCGCGCCTGCGATCCCCAACATCACCAGGGTGAAGGAAGTTCGCGCGACCGATTTGTCATAGACTCCCTGCATGGTGCGCACGGAGGCCAGTGGTAAATTGGCATTCACTGACCACACCGCTTGCCGGACTTCGTTCAGAAAAGTTTCGGAGCCAGCTCGGTCGCTGCGAATCACGAACGTCACCGTTCGTATCGTCTCCGGAGCCTTACCTCCAAATAGATACTGCATCATGGGCGGCCAATAGATGATGGCTGGGGAGGTTTCCTGGACGCCTCGCTCGCGAACGTCTTGGATCACGCCGATTACCTCATGCCACGGCATCGCGGAAAACTCATGCAATTGTTTGCCAATCGCGGCAGCCGGCGTGCCCCACATCTCTTTCGCCAAATTTTCAGAAATCATCACCACAGGCTGGAGCCCGTACACCTCATTCCAAGTGAATTCGCGCCCGGCAATCAAGCGCGTCCCCGCAGTATGCAAGAAGCCGGGAGATATATACTTGTACAATCGTAGCGGGGGAATCATGTCGTCGGGATAGGTCTTGTCCTGAGCGAAGATGCAATCCCAGCCCGAGTCCATTCCCTCCATGGGCATCTCGCTGACAAAACCAGCGGAATGCACTCCAGGGATGGCCGACAACTTATCGAGAATTTCGTTTTGTGTTCGCGCGACACGGTCCGCTTGCGGGATCAACAAATCAGGAATCGAAATTCTCATTACTTGCAAATGCGGCGCATCTGTATAACCCGGATCAACGGTTCGCAAAGCCTGGAAGGTGCGAATCATCAAACCGGCGCTTACGAGCAGCACCAGCGCCATGGCCACTTGACCCACGACGAGCAGATTTCGCGCGTGGTGCTGCTCTCGGCTCGCACTGCTCGTCCGCCCCGCGCTGCGAAGGGCTAACGAAGTCCGCGGTCCGGCGTATTTTAGCGCTGGGATCAAACCGAAAAACAAACCGGAGAACACCGAAAGCGCCAGCGCGAAGCCCAGCGTCCGCGCGTCCAACGAAATCTCGCTTAAGCGAGGCAGATTCGCCGGGCCGACCGACAAAAGAAAGTTCACGCCACCATACGCCAGACCGACGCCCAGCACGCCGCCGAGCAGCGCGAGCATCACGCTTTCCACGAGAAGCCCGCGAACCATGCGTCCCCAGCCCGCACCGAGCGCGGCGCGGACGGCCAACTCTTGCTGGCGCGACTCGACTCTTACCAGCAACAAGTTGGTTACGTTGGCGCAAGCAATCAGCATCACCAAGCCAATCGTTCCCATCACCACCCACAATACTTCGCTCACGTTGCCAATCACTTCCTGCTTCAGCGGCCGGATCAACGGCGTAATTTTCCACTTCTCGTAAATATGAGGGTTTGACCCCGGCCCGTTCGAGAAGGAATCCATCCACATCGGCAACATTCGGGTTATGTCCGCATTGGCTTCTGCAATCGTGACGCCGGGCTTGAGCCGCGCGATTCCGTGATACCCGAATCCTGCGAGAATGAGCTTCCCACGATCGAATTTGAAAGGGACGATCACATCGAAGTCGGCATCGACGAAGCGAAACCCCTGGGGCATGACGCCGACAATTTCGCGAGGCCGAGAATCGATCATAATGTTGCGCCCAACCACAGTGCGGTCTCCGCCGAACTGCCGCTGCCAGTATCCGTAGCTCAGCATCACTCGTTCCGGCCCGCGCGGAACTTGGTCCATTTGCGAAAGCCAACGACCGGCTGCTGGCGCAACGTTAAGTGCCTGGAGTACGCCATCGCTGACGCCGGCAACGCGCACTTGCTCCGGCTCGGCCAAGCCCGTCACACTGGCGGTGTCCGTGGTCCACACTCCCAGCGATTGAAACGTCCGGCTGTGCTCGGAGTAGGTGAAATACATTGAGGGCGAGAGGAGCAGGCCGTTCTCGAAATCCGCGAGCCCTGCAGCGCCCGGAGCCGTTTGGTGGAGCGAAACCAGCTCCTCCGCCTGTGGATAGTTCAGCGGCTTTAACAGCACGCTATTCACAACGCTGAAGACCGCCGCGTTAGCCCCGATTCCGATCGCGATGGTCAACAAGCCGACAATCGTGAACACCGGGTTGCGACCAAGCATCCGAAGGCCATAGCGGGCGTCCGCGAAAAGATTCTCAATAAACATCCAGCGCCAGACCTGACGGCTGTCTTCTTCGGTCAGGGTAAGATTGCCGAACTCGCGGCGGGCGGCGGTGGTGGCTTCTTTTCTCGAGAGGCCGGTGTCGATGAGTTCTTCGATCTTTTCGTCGAGGTGAGAGCGAATCTCGTCGGAGAGATCGTCGTAGAGGCGACGGCGGGAAAACAGTTGTTTGAGCCAGTTCATGATTCACCCCGGGCGAGGACACGAGTGATACCTTCGAGCATGGTTTCGAACCGGGAGACTTCGCGTTGGAGGTGCTTGGCGCCGACGGGCGTCAAGGTGTAAATCCGAACGCGGCGGTTGGTGGAGGAGACGGCCCACTCGGCTTTGACCAAGTCTTCCTTGAGAAGGCGCTGGAGGGCGGGGTAGAGCGAGCCTTCTTCGATTTGCAGCAAATCGTTGGAGGTGCGCTTGATGTGTTGGACGAGGGCGTAGCCGTGGAGTGGCTGGCGTTTGAGGGTGCGGAGAATCATCATTTCGAGGGCACCGGGGAAGAGGTCGCGTTGTTGGGATTTTTTCATGAACGGAGAGTGCGCTCCAGAGGTTCGATCCGAGGCCATTTTGTTCAAGGCCTAGAGTAGAATAGTATAGAAAAAATTGCGAGTCAAGAGTTTTTTTGGCGGCTCGGAAAAAGTGATTGAATTTGCGGAGGCCGGCGAATTTTGCTGGAAGCGGAAACTCATTGGGCGGGCGAGAATCTAAACTTGTGGGGGTAAGCACGATGGCGCTGTTTGGGGATGGCGGGCGGAGAGAGTTGGAGAAGAAGGCCAAGGAGGAGGGGCGGCTGCCGCCGGGGCAGTCACTGACGCTGAAGTGGCCGGTGCTGCATTACGGGAGTGTGCCGCATTTTGATGCGGCTAAATGGGACTTCAAGATTTCCGGGTTGGTAGAAGAGCCGGTGCGGCTGGGGTGGGAGGAGTTTCGCGCGCTCCCGCAGACGGAAGTGGCTTCGGATTTTCATTGCGTGACGCGCTGGAGCCGGCTGGACAACCATTGGAAGGGCGTGCTGTTTACAGATGTAATGAAACTGATAAAACCGAAGCAGGGTGCGGAATTTGTGCTGGTGCTGGCGGAGGAGGGTTACACCGCCAATGTGCCGCTGGCGGATTTGCTGCGGCCGGATGTGCTGTTCACGTTTGAGCACGATGGCGAGCCGCTGGCGGCGGAGCATGGCGGGCCCCTGCGGCTGATTGTGCCGCATTTGTATGCATGGAAGAGCGTGAAGTGGGTGCGCGGGTTCATGCTGCTGGATCACGACCAGCTTGGATTTTGGGAGCGTAACGGTTATCACGCGTATGGTGATCCGTGGAAAGAGCAGAGATACTCGTCGCCATGATCGCGGGCGCGCGTCCACGGAACCTCGCCGCGCTCGAAATCTTCAATCACTAATCAACGCGGCGTGTTTGTCAGTTCGCCGAGTCCAACCAAGTTCTTATTGTGATGGGCCGGTGGCCGCCGCAAGATGGCTCCATGTCTACTGATCCGAGGCGGCGGTTCGTGTGGCTTTTTTCTCCTGTTGTCGCGATTGTGCTGGTCATCGGAGGCTTCTGGTTTATGGGGCGCTCGCCGCGCGGGCGCGACCGGAGCTACGCGAAAGATCATCCGATCGGCTTCCTTGCGGCGAATTCGGCGGGCGAAGCCATGCTGCAGCTCGATTTTTGCTTGTTGCAATATGCGCTGGTCAAGGGAGACGACGCGTTTCCCGAGGATTTGGAACCAGTTGGGCCGGACGGCATTCGATGCGCCAGCGCGGACATCTCCGGGGGTGCGAGCAGGCTGAACTATCGATTCGCGTATCATCCTTCCGGCCAGGATGCCAAGGGCAAGGCGCGCTGTTTCCTGCTGTATGCGTATCCATTGTTGATGCCAAACGGACAGCCGGCGGTGGATTCGACGTCGGCAGAATATTTCGCAAACGAAGAGGGCCTGGTGCTAGTCCGCAGAGACTTTGGCACGGCTAAGGAGCACATCGAGCCATTCCTGGGAATGCCGAAGACGCTGCAGGTGCTGAGCGCGCGCCTGGCGGCAGGCAGCAGGTTGCCAACCGATCAGCCGGGAATTCTGAATGCGCTTGGCCCGGAAGGGTCGCCGGGGTATTCGACTGTGCCGAAGGGGTATCAGGGGCTGTGGACCCCGGAGGACAACGATGCGGCGGTGGTGTGGACGAACCTCAGCGAGGGCTATCTTTATTCTTACCGACCTGAACATAAGCCTGCACCCGCACACTTCACCCTGCTGGCGCGGCCGGTGCACCTGGGTATCGCTGGAGTGGACGCGCCTATCCGGCGCATCCGGCACTACTTCCTGAACGAAACGGGCAGCGTGCGTACAACATTTTTGGGCCGCGAGGCGACTGCGCTCGATCCTGAGGTTCCCAGTTGCGAGCGATCAGGCGAAGAATGCGATCGCGCGTGGGCCGCCGCGCCGGCCGGGTCGAACCCCTGAAGCCGGCAGGTTATTCCGACCTGAGTAGAATTTGAATAAACCTTCGCGCTAGATGGCGGCCGCTTTGGATTTGGCCGGGTCGATTTCGATGCGGCCTTTGAAGTGGGCGCCGTCTTCGATGCTGATGCGCGCCGAAGAAATGTCACCGATGATCGAGCCATCCTTCTTGATGTCGACCCGGCCCTGCGCGTAAACGTTACCAACAACTTTGCCCGAGACGATCAGTTCGCCGGCATGAATTTCGGAATGGAGCTGCGCGGTGGCCCCGACAACGAGCTCATGGCCATCGAGAGAGATGGGGCCGTCCACTTTGCCGTCAATCTGGAGGTCCTCCGCGCCGATGATTTCACCCTTGATGGCGAGGCCAGCCCCTATGCGCGCGGAGTTGCGTGCCCCGGTGCCGCCGAGTCGAGCGGCGGGAGACGTACTAAACGGAATAGGCGCTGATGACGAACTTTGAACTGGCGGAGCTGCGGGGGCTTCCGGCTGCGTCTGCTGCTTGGTCCACATAAATCCTCCCATAATTCGCGCGAAGATGCGATTCGGCTCCGGGTGGGAGGGAGCAGCGTGCATTCAATGTAGTCGCGCACGGTAGGAGGAAGCAACGAGGAAGAAGAAGGGGTTTGCTTACTTCGAAACTGCCCCTGGGGACAGGAGCCGAGAATATGGCCTTCTGAGCCCCCCTGTCAGAATTGACACATTCATCTCGATTAAAGATGGGTGTATGATACCGCCTGTTCCCACCTCCTCCAGGAATCGGGAGTCCGACGTGGTTTTGCGCTTCGTTCGATATTTCGCCGCGGGCCTCTTGCTCTCTTGCTGCTGGCATCTGACGACTGCGGCGCGCGCGCAACAAACCATGGGCACGCCCGGAGCCGGCCCCACCTCAATGATCGAGCTCACCGGCACGTCGAGCATAGAAATCCACATCAAGGGGCCGGACGGAAACCCTCTTACAGCGGCGGCGAAGGTGACGCTGGTTACCCAGGCGGGCCAAATCTATCGCGAGGAGACCATAAAGAACGGAACGGCAAACTTAAATGAAGTACTCGCGAAGCAATACACCGTGATGGTGGTGGCTCCTGGTTTCGAACAAGAGGTGCGGCAAGTTGATGTGCGCGGGGCGAGTTCGGCGAACCTGACCATTCAACTGCGGGCGATGTCGGCGGAAGAGGCTGCGTTTACCACGGGGCTCGCAGCGCTTCCTCCAAAAGCCCAAAAGGAATTGGGAAAGGTGCTGGCGGCGCTGCATTCGAACAATCCGGGGGAGGCGCGGATTCATCTTGAAGCAGCAAACAAGGTTGCCCCCAATCGTGCGGAGGTGAATTATCTATTCGGGCAGTATTCTGAGCAGTCCAAGAACCCGAAGGCCGCCAAGGCGTATTGGACCAAGACGCTGGAGCTGAACGCCAACCACCTGATGGCGCTGCTTTCGCTGGGCAAAGCATATCTGCAGGACGACAAACCTGCCGAAGCAGTGCCGTATTTGAAACGGGCCGTGGAAGCGGGACCGACTTCGTGGCGAGCCTATGCATTCCTGGCGGACGCGGAGTTGCGGCAAGGCTCGACTGACGAAGCCATCCAACACGCCGAACGCGCACTGGAACTGGGGCACGGCCAAGCGGAGAATGTTCAACCGTTTCTCGCGGGAGCTTTAGCGAGGCGAGGGGAGAAGGACCGGGCCATCGCAGTGCTGCAGTCCTATGTAAAAGAACATCCTGCTGATGCCAGGGTCACGAAACAATTGGAAAATCTAAAGTCCGCATCCATTGGCAACGGAATCGCCGAAGCGCAAGGAACTGGCGAAGAAATTGAAGACACAGCGATGGTGGAAGCAGCTTCGCGGACTGAAATTTCCAATTGGCTTCCTCCCGACATTGATGAAAAAGTGCCGGCTGTGGAAGCCGGAGCCAGTTGCAAGCTGGATGACGTCCTGCGAGAAACTGGAAAGCGAATTGAGGAGTTTGTCGGAACTGTCGACCGCTTTACAGCGACTGAATTTCTAACACATGAATCGATCAACAAGTGGGGAATGGCCTCATCGCCGGAGAAGCGAAAATTCGAATATCTGGTGTCCGTGCAGGAAGTGACGCCGGGGTCCCTAAACGTTGATGAATACCGGAGCAACAGCAATCATGCGGCGGTGGACTTTCCCGGAGGCATAGAGACGCGCGGCCTACCGGCGCTGGTGCTTATCTTCCATCCTTACAATGCCGGCAGCTTTGAGATGTCCTGCGAAGGCCTGTCGCAGTGGAATGGGAAGCCGGCTT
>Ga0210399_10004886_pt1 | contig 10406 bp, 10 predicted proteins | sample IncBWC14MmetaG_FD_150865 | JGI IMG/M metagenome (GOLD analysis project Ga0210399, IMG submission 150865) | Forest soil microbial communities from Barre Woods Harvard Forest LTER site, Petersham, Massachusetts, United States - Inc-BW-C-14-M | ecosystem: Environmental > Terrestrial > Soil >...
TGTCCTGGGCCATGGCGGTGAAGCCGAGGCCACCGTCACCCATCATCTCGGCGAAGCGGGCCGGGAAGAGCTGACTCGGCACGAGGAAGGTGCCCTGGTCGACCATGCGCCCGATGGCCGCCTCGTCGAGCCCGTCGCCGTGGTCGACGACGTCGATTCGGGCGTCGAGCGCCATATGGAGCGCGTCGCGATTGGCGATGTGCCCGCGCACGAGGACGCCGCGCTCGTGCGCGGCCTCGATGCCGGCGTTCAGCTCGGCGCGCGACATCTCGGTCTGCTCGGCCGGGGCGACGGTGCCGTGGCCGCCGGTGACGAACATCTTGATGATCTCGGCGCCCTGCTTGATCTCCTCGCGGACCGCTCGGCGGAACTCGTCGGGCCCGTCGGAGCGGTTGACGGCGCCACGGGCGCCCACGTCCCAGTACCAGGGGAAGCTCTTGTCGCCGGCGTGGCCGGTAGTGCTGACGTCCCGGCTGCCCGCCATCAGGCGCGGCCCGGGGAAGAGCCCCTCTGCGATCGCGGTCTTCATCGACGCGTCGATGGCGAACGGCGCGCCCGCGCTCACCGCACCCGTGAAGCCGCAGCGCAGCAGCAGCTCGAGGTGGTGCGCCGCCCGCACCGCCTGGAGGGCCGGGGGCTCCTCGAGCCCGAACGGTGCCATCTTCGAGCCGAGCTCGTGGTAGGTGGCGTGGAAGTGGCTGCTGACGAGGCCGGGCATGACGGTGCGGCCTCCGAGGTCGACCACCCGGTCCTCGGGGCGGGCGTCGAGGGCGGCGTCGGCGACACCGTCGGAACAGACGACGCTGATCCGGCGGTCCTCGACGACGACCGTCGAGTGCGGGCGGGGGCCGTCCGCATCGAGCACGGTCCCACCGGCAAGGATCAGCCGCGCCACGTCCCGCGCCCTACTTCCAGCCCTGCATGACGTGCTCGAACCACCACTGCGGCGCCGCGGCGACCAATGCGCCCATGTCCCAGTAGTCGGTCCATCGAACGATTCGCCCGTCCACCAGCACGTGGGCCGAAACCACCGGCAGGGCCATCGTCTCGCCGGTCGGCCACTCCCAATGCTCGACGTGCTCGGTCATGACCGCGTCGTCACCGGCCACCAGGCACCGGCGTTCGTCGCGCAGGCTGGCGAGCTTGGCCCACGCCAGGGTCAGGCGCCGCACGATCTCGTCGGGACCCCGGGCCACGTCGTCTTCGGGGGTCCCGACGTCGGTATACGTGCCGTCGGGCGCGAAGCGGGCGGCGGCCGCCTCCAGGTCCGGCCGGTACAGGTCCTCCCAGAACCCCTCGATCACCTTGCGGTTCTCGTCCGCTGCGCTCATTGGTCTCCCCACGCGATCACGGCGCCATGTCGCGGTCGGCACAGGGAACATAGTGCGCCCGGCCTGATCGATCCCATATGGTGAGCCACCCAGCGCACAGGGGGTGAGCCGTGTCCTATCGCGTCGTACAGTGGGCGACCGGCAACGTCGGCCGGGCCGCCATCGAAGGCGTCCTCGGCCATCCGGATCTCGAAGTCGCGGGCTGCTGGGTGCACTCGCCCGACAAGGAAGGGATCGACATCGGCACCCTCGCCGGGCGGGCGCCCATCGGGATCGCGGCCACCCGAGACGTCGACGCCCTCCTGGCCCTCGACGCCGACTGCGTCGTCTACAGCCCCATCTTCGCCGATGTCGACGTCGTGACTCGTCTCCTCGAATCGGGCAAGAACGTCGTGACGCCGCTCGGCTGGTTCTACCCGCCCTCCGTGGAGCGCGCGCAGCTCGATGCGATCTGCCGCGCCGCCGGAGTCACCCTGCACGGCACCGGTATCCACCCGGGCGGGATCACAGAGCGCTTCCCGCTCATGGTGTCCGCGCTGTCGGGCTCCATCACCCGCGTCAGGGCCGAGGAGTTCTCCGACATCCGCACGTACGGCGCGCCGGACGTCGTCCGCGACTGGATGCTGTTCGGCAAGACCCCCGAGGAGGCGCGTCAGAGCATCATGGCCGAGGCGCTGGGCGCCGGCTTCGGCCAGTCGGTGCGCATGGTGGCCGACGAGCTGGGGTTCGCCATCGAACCCGACCTGCGCACCACGCACGAGATGGCGGTCGCCACGGCGCCGATCGAGTCGCCCATCGGGCCGATCGCACCCGGCCTGGTCGCGGCACAGCGCTTTCGCTGGGAGGGGCTGGTCGACGGTGAGCCGGTCGTGACAGCCGCCGTCAACTGGCTCATGGGTGAGGACCACCTGGACCCGCCGTGGCGCTTCGGCGCCGACGGTGAGCACTTCGAGGTGGAGATCACGGGCGACCCCGACTGCCTCGTGACCTTCCGCAAACTGCACCCCGCGACGGTGGAAGCGGGCCTCGCGCGCAACCCTGGCATCGTGGCCACGGCGATGCATTGCGTCAATGCGGTGCCCTACGTCTGCCGGGCCGAGCCCGGCCTGCGCACTTACCTGGAGATGCCCCTCGTCGCGGGCCGTGCCCTCAGACCCACTTGATCATCGACCACGAGCGACCGGCGACGCCCACCGGTCACCCGCGTTCAGTCCGCCGAGCTGACGGCATCGACCAGTCCCCGCGGTTGTGCTGACGCCTCGAGCGGGCGCCGCCGCAGCGACTTGTCGGCGATGGCGGCCGGCACCCAGCCCACGTCGGTCTCGTTCACGTCCACCCCCGGCGGCACGATCTCGTCGATCCGGTCGAGCAAGTCCTCGCCGAGACGCAACTCCAGCGCAGGCAGTTGCGACTGCAGGTGCTCCATCGTCCGGGGCCCGATGATGGGGCACGTCACGCCCGGGTGCGCAAGCACGAACCCGAGCGCCAGCTCGATCAGCGACAACCCCGCCTCCGCGGCCAGCGCGCCGAGCCGGTCGACCGCATCGAGCTTGGCCCGGTTGGCCGCGAGCTCCATGTCGTAGCGGTCGGGCATGACCGTGGCCCGCCGGCTCGTGTTCTCCCGGCCCGTCCCGAACGCGCCCGAGAGCCAGCCGCCCCCCAGCGGGCTCCACGACAGCACGCCCATGCCGTAGCGCTGGCACGTCGGCAGCACGTCCTTCTCGATGCTGCGCACCAAGATCGAATACGGCGGCTGCTCGGTGACGAAACGCTCGCGGGCCCGGCGCTCGGCCACCCATTGCGCCTCCACCACCTCGTGCGCCGGGAACGTCGAGCTGCCGAAGTAGCGGATCTTCCCGGCCCGGACCAGATCGGTCAACGCGCCGAGCGTCTCGTCGATGTCGGTCTCGGGCGACGGCCGGTGGATCTGGTAGAGGTCGATGTAGTCGACACCAAGCCGGCGCAGGCTCCGGTCGCACTCGTCCATGATCCAGCGGCGCGAGTTGCCCTGCGCGTTGGGGTCGCGGCCCATCTGCCCGTGCACCTTGGTCGCCAGCACCACGCGGTGGCGCTTGGTCTGGGCGAGGGCCTTGCCGACGATCTCCTCGGACTCGCCGAACGAGTAGATGTCGGCGGTGTCGACGAAGTTGATGCCCGCATCGAGCGCGGCATGGATGATGCGAATGCTGTCGTCGTGGTCGGTGTTGCCGAACGATCCGAACATCATCGCCCCGAGACAAAGGGGGCTGACCTTGATGCCGGTTCGGCCGAGGGTGCGGTATTCCATGCCGGCCGAGGCTAGCCAGAGGCCTGGCGGCCCGCCCCGCGCCCCCGCCTCAGCCGCTGAATCGGGCGCCGGCGTCGGCGGCCGCCCACAGCAGCTCCCGATCTCCCGAGCGCTCGAAGCTGCGCAGCGCCGCCTCGGTGAGCTTGATGGCGTGCTCGTCGCGCGAGGCCAGCGCCCGGTCGACCAGCGCGTCGGCGGGCAGCGTGTCCCGCTCGGGCAGCTCGCTCTTGCGATCGATGTCGTAGGCGACGTGGAGCGCCGCAACGGCCTGCCACACGTAGCCGAGCGCGGCGTCCCGATCTTCGACCGCGAGCCAGGGCAGGATCAGCTCGCAGGCCATGGGTGACGTCACCGAGTGCAGGAGACCGAACGCGCCGCCGTCGTCCGCGTTGCGCAGGTAGGCCAAGGAGCCGCCCCAGGCCAGCGCGTCGAGCAACTCGACAGCGCCGCCGGTCCAACCGAGCGAGGCGACAGCCTGCTCGAACTCGTCGGCGATGTCGCCGACCTGCGCAACCATGTCGCTGATGAGCAGCTGCCGCGGCGCGTCCTCGTGCAGATACGGCAGGTCGGCCAACGCGTCGGGCACGTCCTCCTTGCCGATCAGAAGCGGTGGGCCCGGGAGCTCCTGGTAGGTCGAGGCCCAGAACGCCAGGCCGTTCGCGAGCTCGAGCCGGCGCGGCGGCGTGTCGGCCACCGCCAGGGCCCGGACGGCGTGCGCGGTACGGATGAGCCCGTGGGTGGCGGCACCGACGGCGCCCGGCAGAAGCCGCGGGGCCCATTCGCCGACGACAGCAACCGGCGGGCGGTCGGCGACCTCGCGCTCGAACAAGGTGAGCCATTCGGCGAAACGCTCGTCCTGGCCGAGGGCCTGCGGCCAGTCCTCCTCGGACAGCGGCCGGTCGGCCGGTGGCGGCGCCGGCTCGAGCCGCTTGCGGTAGTGCTCGACCCAGTCCGCGATCGCATCCTCGCGGCCCAGGTGAGCGAGCGCCTCGGCCGCCATCGGCCCGTGGTTGGCCAGACCGAGCGACCCGTAGCAGGGTGCGGTAGCCGCGAAGACTGTCAACGCGTCGTCGAGGGGGGCCGACTCCACGACCCCAGTATGGCCAGACCCGGGCTCCGATGCCCAGGGCGACGACCGCTACGATCCGGCCTTCACCAACAGGAGGTGTAATGGCGACGGCGCCACCGCTGCACGGGTTGCGGATCATCGAGTGCTCGGCCCTGGGCCCGGCGGCCATCACGACCTCCCTGGTCGATCTCGGGGCGGACGTGATCAAGGTCGAACCCCCTGCCGGCGACTACATCCGGGAGATGACCTGGCCGATCGTCGAGGGTGTCTCGCTCATGCACCTGCATCTCAACCGCGGCAAGCGCTCGATCGTGCTCGACCTCCGGGCGGACGCGGGAACCGACATCATGAAGGAGCTGGCGGCCCGGGCGGACGTGGTGATCGAGGCGATGCGGCCCGGATCCCTGGCCCGCCGCGGTGTCGGCTACGACGACTTGAAGGCGCTCAATCCCAAGATCGTGTTCTGCACGATCTCCGGCTACGGGATGACCGGCCCCTACCGCGACTACCCGAGCCACGGCATCGCCTACGACACGTGGGCCGGCATCGTGAACGTGGCCACCGACGACGAGGGATTCGCCTACATCCCCGAACACGTGTCGATCGGCATCAACGCGGCGCCGATCGTCGGCGCCCTGGGGATCCTGGCCGCGGTGATCCGGGCCCGTGACACCGGGGAAGGCTCCTACATCGACCTGGCCCAATCCGACGCGGCCGCAGCCTTCGACTGGTACCGCTCCGAGACGTGGCGGGCCTACGAGCGCCCCCAGTCCGAGGTGACCGGGAACAAGTCCGACGACTACGAGCGGCGCGCCCCGGGCACCGCCGGCATGGTCGAAGGCGTGCGCTACCAGGTCTACGAGGCAGCCGACGGCGCCCACGTGCTCTTCATGGCGTCGGAGCAGGCGTTCTGGAAGAACTTCTGCGAGGGCGTGGGCCGGATGGACCTCTTCGAGCGCTGGCCCGGGTCGAAGTACGCCGATCACGCGCGGGGCAACCGCGAACTCCGGAGCGAGCTGCGCGACATCTTCCGGACCAAGACGGCACGAGAGTGGCTCGACTTCGGTGGTGCCGTGAACACGCCGATCGCGCCGGTCAACTCACCCAAGACGCTGCTCGACGACCCGCAGTTCGCGGACCGCCTGCCGCTGCTGCCGCAGTCGGAGGTGGGCGCCGACCAGCTGTTCACGCCCCTGCACTTCGTCGGCGAAGCGTTGCCGCATCCGGCCAAGGCGCCGACGGTCGGTCAGCACACTGAAGACGTTTTGCGCAGCGTCCTCGGATACGACGACAATCGGATCGCCGCGGCCCGAAACGGGGGGGCGTTCGGAACCGACGCGTAGGCGGCGCGTCTTGGCGAGAGGATGAGGGTAATGGAAAGGGTCCGGCTCGGCGTCGTGGGCGCCGGCAACATCGCGGCCATGAACGTCCGGGGCTACGTGGAAGATCCCCGCTGCGACGTCGTCGCGGTGTGCGACACCGACGAAGAGGTGGGAAAGCGGGCGGCCAAGGAGTGGGGTGCGGAGCGCTTCTACGCCCAGTTGGCGGACCTGCTCGGCGACGACGCCGTCGATGCGGTCGAGATCCTCACCCCCACCCACCTGCACCACGACCACGTCATCGCCGCCCTCGAGGCGGGCAAGCACGTGTCAGTACAGAAGCCGGTGGCCAACTCGGTCGAGGACGCGCTGGAGATGCAGGCCGTGGCCGAGCGCACCGGGCGCGTTCTGCGCGTCAGCGAGTGCTTCGTGCACTACCCTCCCCTCGAGCTCGCCAAGAAACTGGTCGCCGACGGCGCCATCGGCAAGCCGACCTCGCTGCGCATCCGCACGCTTGTGGGACAGACCGACTCGGCCTTCCAGGCCGCCCTCCGTCCCGAGGGGTACGGCTGGCGCCTCGACAAGCGCAGTCCCGGCGGGCACCTCTTCGACGACATGGTGCACAAGTACGCCATGGCGCTCTGGTTGCTCGACCTCGATATCACCTCGGTCCAGGCCGTCGTGCGGCGCCGCGACTTCTTCTTCGAACCATGTGCGGTGATCTTCGAGTACGAGGACCCCGAGGTGCTCGGGATGATGGAGGTGCAGTACTCCCCGAACTTCTACATGCGCTCGCAGTACTACGGAGCGGACGAGTTCTTCGAGATCACGGGTGACGAGGGGCAGTTGTGGGTGACCCGCGCCACGGGCGAGATGCTGGACCTGGCGCCGGTCATGTTGTTCACCGGCACGTCGCACGAACTCAAGACAACCGAGTTCACCGACGTCGACGCCGACTGGGGCGCCGGCTTCGTCCGCTCGTCACAACACTTCGTCGATGCCCTCGTGCACGGGACGCCGGCGTCCATGACCGCCAACGAGGCGACGGACGTGTTGCGGCTCTGCTTCGCCGTCTACGAGGCGGGCCAAACGCGTGCCTCGGTCGACCCGCGCCTCGTGACCGGGTCGGTCAGCCCGCCCGGTTGGGGCGAGTGGTAGCCCGCACGCGAGCTCCTACTCCCAGGGCGGTCACCAGGCGCCGACCGTCTTCCGCGGCCGCTGTGGGAGGACGCGGCGCACCGGGAGCGACCCGACCCGGGTGACGCGACCGGGTTCGAGCTGGACGACCGGGGACTCCTCCGCCTCTTCGTCGCCGGGGACGGCGGCAACGTCCTCGGCGGTGACGGGACCGCTCATGGATTCTCTTCTCTACCCGTAAGGTGATCCCCGATCGCGACGACCCGGGAGGACATGCCGTGACCGACCACAGCGACACCGTGCACGTCGTCGACATCCCTGCCGAGAACCGGTTCGTGGTGCGGATAGACGACCTGGAGGCTGAGCTCCTGTACCGAGTGAGCGGCGACCACTTGATCCTCGTCCACACCGAGGTACCCGAGGCGTTGGGCGGCCGCGGCATCGCGGGCCAGCTCGTGCGGGCCGCTCTCCGCCGGGCGGAGTCCGACCATCTGACTATCGTCCCCTGGTGCCCGTTCGCCCGCCGCTGGTTGAAGGAGCACCCGGACGAGGCCGGTGGGGTCCACGTCGACTTCAAGACGCCGCCGCCCCCGGAGGAGTAGAGCGCCTCACCTGCAGTCCGACCTGACTGAGACAGGTCGGAATGACCCGCAGCGAGGCATCGGCGGCGAGCAATGCGCGTTCCATCGTGTGGCGGCGCGCCGGGTCCGGCCCCGCGAGAAGGCTCAGGCTGCCTCCCTCGCCGCCTGCGCCGTTGACCTTCCATCCGGACGCGCCATGGGCAGCAGCGATGTCGATGGCGGCTTGGGCCTGCGCGCTGACGAGGTCCGCGTGCAGACGGCGTTGCGCGTCAGTGTTCCGGGTCATGGCGCGACCCACGGCCTCGAGGTCGCCGGCGAGCACGGCATCGCGGGCCATGACCGCGCACGCACGGAGCTCCTCGAGGGCAGGAGAGTCCTCCCCCTCGCCGACCAGGCGCTCGATCACGCGGTCGTGGATCTCCGATGAACGGTGCGGCCGGCCCAAATGGAGAAGGACCAGCCGTTGCCCGAGCTCCTGCAATGCGGGTTCGGGCACGGAGAGCCCGGTCCGGGAGGCTTGCGGATAGGGGCCGACCTCGATGAAGCTGACGCCGCCGAACGCAGCGCTCAGCTGGTCCTGGACACCCGATTGCAGGCCGAGCCGCTCTACCTCCACGCGATGTGCGGCTTGCGCCACCTCGAGCGGGGGCCGCGGACGAACGAGCGCGTCGAGCGCGCCGATGAGCGCGACCGCCACTGCTGCGGATGTCCCGGTCGAGCTCCCGGCCGGCACGTCCGAGGCGACGCGGATCTTGACAGCGACGCCGTCGGGCACCCCGACGTCGTCGATCACCGCTTCGAGCAGTGGGTGACGACCGGGTGCATGTCCGGGCTCGAAGCCATAGGTGTAGCCGAAGTTGGCCACCTCGAGGACGATGCGGTGCCTGATCGACCCCGCCTCCAAGATCCGCACGCGGACCTCGACGCCCGGAGAGACCGCGATGTTGAAGACCATGCCACGACGGGAGAACCACGTGTCGGTCCACCCGCCCAGGTCGCAGACGCGGATCGGCGCGACCGCCGTCACCTCCCCGAGGATCGACGTCCGCTCGGAGCGCCGAGAGCCTTCCGCTTCCGCCGCCCCCATGTGAAACCGATCAGGAAGACGCGAAGAAGTCGATCAGGTGCCGGGCGACTTCCTCGACGTGCGTGATGACGCCGAGGTGCCCCGAGCCGGCGACCTCGCGGTACGTGCAGCCGGGAATGGCTTCGGCCGCCCCCCGGGCGTAACGGGGTGGCGAGTCGACGTCGTGCTCGAACGCGAGCACGAGGCACGGGACGCGCACCTCGGGCCAGCGGGTGGTGCGGGACGGGTCGGTTGACCAGGCCAGCGCGGCCTCGTACTGGCCGAGCCGTCCGGGGTTCGGCCACACCGGCACGTCGCTGATGAACGAGAGCCAGGTGCTGACGACCTCGGAGTCCTGGAGGTCGGACGTCGGCAGGTACCGCAACGTCTCTGTGGCATAGAAGAGAGGCGGCAGGTCGTAGTCCAGAGCGGCCAGGTCGCGCTCGACCGTAGTGATGGCAACCTCCCAGGCCGTGGGCGCGTTGGCGCTACCCATGAGGGCGGCGGCGCGCACCCGGCCCGGCTGGTCGAGCACGAGGGTCTCGGCAATCCAGCCACCCATGGAGTGGCCGGCGATGCGGACCGGGCCGTCCCACCCCAGGTGGTCGAGCAGCCCGGTGGCGTCGGCCGCCATCGTGTCCACGCTGTAGGGCGCGGGCGGCGAGGACGAGGGTGCGACGCCGCGATTGTCGAAGGTGGCGACGCAGTACCCAGCCGCGACGAGCGCCGGCACCAGGCCCAGGTGCCATGCGATCGCCGGCTGGCCGCAGCCGGCAAGCAACAGGAGGGGGTCGCCTTCCCCCGTCACCTCGTAGCTCAAGGTCGCGCCGTTGACGCTCACTTCAGGAATGGAGGACCTCCGACAACAGTTTCGGTGCGACGTTGCGCCCGGTGAGGATGACGACAGTCTGTCCTCTGCCCGGATCGGGGGTCACGACCCCGCTCCGCAAGGCTGCGACGCCGACCGCGCCGGCGCCCTCGATGACGAAGCCCATCTTGTGGGCGGCAAAGGCCATGGCCGACCGGATGTCCGCCTCGCTCACCGTGAGCACCTGCACGCCGTGCGCCAAGGCGATGCCCACGGTGACCGCGCCCGGCTCGAGGTTGCCGGCGAGGCCGTCTGCGACCGTGGGCTCCACGTTGATCGGCACGATGGCGCCCGCGGCGAGCGCGGTGCTCATCGAAGGTGACGCCTCCGACTCGACCCCGACGATACGCACGTCCCGGCCCTCGAGCCCGAGGATCACGCCCGAGAGCAAGCCGCCGCCCCCGCACGGCACGACGACGGTGCCCAGATCGGGTACCTGCTCCGCCAGCTCGCGCGCCAACGTCGCCTGACCCGCGATGACGTCGGGGTCGTTGTAGGGCGACACGTAGCGGCTGCCCTCGCGCGCGGCGAGGTCCAGGGCGTGGGTCTCGGCTTCCCGGTACCCCTCCCCGTAGAGGACGAGCCGGACGTCGAATTGCTGGAGGGCGGAGACCTTCGCCGCCGAGGCGCCTGTCGGCACCACGACCGTCACCTGCGCGCCCAGGTTGGACGCTGCGTACGCAAGACCGAGCCCGTGGTTGCCGGCCGAAGAGGCGACGACGGCGCGTCCGGGTTCGTCTTCGTGCGT
>Ga0210399_10004889_pt1 | contig 10404 bp, 9 predicted proteins | sample IncBWC14MmetaG_FD_150865 | JGI IMG/M metagenome (GOLD analysis project Ga0210399, IMG submission 150865) | Forest soil microbial communities from Barre Woods Harvard Forest LTER site, Petersham, Massachusetts, United States - Inc-BW-C-14-M | ecosystem: Environmental > Terrestrial > Soil >...
CCGCGCGGCACGCTGGCCGTGATCCAGCTCGCCCGCGGGCACGCGGTGCTGGACGGCCGTGAGTTCGTCACCCCCGAAGACATCAAGGCGGTCGCGGTCCCGGCCCTCGCGCACCGCCTGGTCCTGCGCCCGGAAATGTGGGTCCGCCAGGTCACCGGACAGGACGTGGCGGCCGAGGTCCTGGCCACCGTGCCCGTCCCGCGCAGCCCCCAATGAACTGGCATCCCTCCGCGCGCGCCCGGAGCCTGGCCACCGCGGCGCTGCTCTCCCTGGTCGCCGCGGTGCTCACCGGCCACGCCGCGCTGGTCCTGCTGGCCGCGCCCGCGCTCGGCGCGCTGGCCCTGCTGCCGCGCCGCCGGCCCCCGGAATTGGACATCGATGTCACGCTGTCCAGCTCACGCTGTTTCGAGGGCGAGGAGGTGACGATCACCGCGACCGTCCGCGCGGCGCAGCCGCTGGACGAGGTCATCCTGGAGCTCCAGCCCGCGGCGCAGGTCACCCTGGCCGGCGCGAGCCCGCGCACGCAGGCCTTCCTGCGGGCCGGGCGGGCCAGCGCCCGGTGGGTGATCCGCCCGGAAAGGTGGGGGCGGATCTCGCCGGGTACCGTCCGCGTCGCCGGCCGGTCCGGCGCCCTGCAGACGTCACGGCGGATCGAGCTGGATCCGCTGGAGGTGTTCCCCCGAACCAACCGGCTGCGACCGCGATGGGTGCCCGCCGAGCTGCTGCGCCGGATCGGCGAGCACACCGGCCGGGCCGTCGGGGACGGCGTCGAGTTCGCCGGCATCCGGCCCTACGTCCCCGGCGACCAGCTACGTGACGTCAACCGGGCGGTCAGCATCCGGCGCGGCCAGCTGCACGTCAACCAGCGGGCCGCGGCCCGGGCCGCGGACCTGGTGGTGATGATCGACGCGTTCGGTGATTCCGGCCCGGTCTCCGAACGCACCCTGGACCTGGCCGTGCACGGGGCCGCCGCCCTGGTCACCGCGTACCTGCGGGTCAGCGACCGGGTCGGGCTGGTCGTGCTCGGCGGGTTGCTCCGCTGGCTCGGCCCGGCGGCCGGCGACCGGCAGTTCTACCGCATCGCCGAGATGATGCTCGCGGCCCGTTACGACAGCTTTGTCACTCCCGACGTGGGGCGGATCCCGCGCACCGCGCTGCCGCCGGGCACGCTGGTCGTGGTGTTCTCCCCGCTGCTGGATCCCCGCGGGTTCGGCGCCATCGCAGACCTGCGCCGGCGGGGGTTCCCGCTCATCGTGGTCGATACGCTGCGGGACGAGCCGCCGCCCGGCACCCGGGCCGACACGCGTCTCGCGCTGCGGCTGTGGCGCCTGGACCGGACCGCGACCCGTTCCGGCCTGCGGGCCCTCGGCATCCCGGTGCTCGGCTGGGACACCGGCACCGAACTCGACAGCGTCCTGGCCCCGCTCCGCCAGCCCCCGCCCGGGCTACGCCGCCTCGCCGGGAGCCGGCCATGAACCGCCGCACGGAGCGGGGTTCCTTCATGGGAGCACCGTTTTCCGGATTGCTTCTAAGCGGCGCGAGCGTGACGCTCGGATTGCTCACTCTTGCCTGGCCGCTGGCGTGGGCGCCACCGTGGGCGTACGCCACCGCGGTCGCGGGCGCGGTGGCGGTGCTGGCCGGGACCCTGGCCGGCTGGCCGCGCGGACCGGTGCTCGCCGTGGGGGCTGCGGTCGCGGCGTGCGCCTTCTCCCGGGCCGGGACCGCCGTGCTGACCGCCGAGGGGCTGTTCATCCTCGCCTACCTGCTCGCCGCCGACGCCCCGGCGGGGCTGACCCGGCCCGGCTCGTGGCTGCGCCAGCAGGCGTTCGGCGGCGTCGCGGGCCTCGTGGCCAGCGGCGCGGTGCTGGCCGCCCTGTCCCTGCACCCGGTGAGCTCGGTATGGCTGACCGCCGCCGGCCTGGCGGCCGCGGCCGGTGCCTACCTCGTCGCGCTGCCCCTCTCGCGGGCCTCGCGACCGGCCTCGCCGCGGGCCTTGCGACCGTCCTCGCCGCGGGGCTCAGACGTCGATGTCCAGTGACGCCTCGTCGATAGCCGTCACCGAGTCGGGCACGGTGATGCCCAGGCGTTCGGCCAGGGCGCGCGCCCGGGCCAGCAGGGGGTGCGCCTCGCCCACCGCGGCGTAGCCGTGGGGGAGCGGGGTCCGGTCGAGCACCGGCTCGAGCAGGTCCGCGGCCTCCCGGGTGGCCCCGGTCCCGGCCCGGCGCACCGCCTCGTCGTAGCGGGCGGTCAGGATCACCGGGTGGCCGCAGTCGATCCCGCCCGCGCCAGAGTCGATCCCGGCCGCGCCGAGCTCGGTGACCAGCCTGAAGCACTCGGCGGCCCGCCCGGCATCGCCGAGCCGGTCCGCCGCGCGGCCGAGCAGGACGAGCGTCCAGGCCCGGGCGGGGCGCGGCAGGCTCGCCTCGGCCTCGGCGCCGGCCAGTTGGGCCAGGGTCGCCATCGCGTCGGCCGCGTCGCCGCGCAGCAGCGCGACCTCGCCCAGGGCCCGGTCGAAGTCGGCGGCCAGCGGGTCCAGGCCGTCGTCGAGCGGCTGGCCGGCCAGCCGCTCACGGTCGGCCAGCAGGGCGGCGGTGGCCTCCTCGGGCCGGCCCAGCCCGCCGGCGGCCAGCGCCAGCAGTCGGCGCGCGGTGTAGCCGAGCCGGAACGACACCTGGTCACAGAACCAGTCGGTCCACACCGCCTGGCCGGCCAGCAGGTCCAGCACCGTCTGCGGCTGCTCGAGCACCAGCGCGGTACGGGCCAGCCAGAGGAGATCTTCCTGGACCCGGTAGGACGCGGCCAGGAACCGGCCGCGCCGCGTATCGGCGGCCTCCTCCAGGTGGCGGCGTGCGGCGACCGGATGCCCGGCCGCCAGCAGGGCCTGGCCGAGCACCATCCGGGCCTCGGCCACGTCGGCGTGCGCCGGGTCACCCAGCCGGGCCTGCCGGCTCGCCAGCAGCTCAGCCGCCAGCCGCACGCCCTCGCTCACCCGCCCGCCGGCCCGCGCGACGTCGGCCTGGGTGCGGGCGGTCACGGTCAGCCGCCGCCAGGCGGCCGCGTTGTCCGGGTGACGTTCGGCCAGGCCGAGCCGCGTCTGGAACACCCCGGAGACCAGTTCGGCCGGGCCGGGTCCGTCCGCGACCTCGGCGGCCAGCCCGGCCAGGTTGGTGTCGGCCCGCGCGCCCCTCGACACGTCATGGCCGAGGTCCTGCTCGGCCACCCGGCGGGACAGCCGCCACGCGTTCGCGGCGGCCACCCGGTCGCCGTACCGGAACGCCGCCAGCCCCAGGTGGCTCGCGGCGTCGCTAAGCCGCTGCAGGTCGTGCCCCTTGGCGCCAGAGTCCGCGGCTCCGGCCGCCACCAGGTCCTGCCAGAGCGAGACGGTCCGGCGTGCCTCCCTGACGCACCGCTCGTGCAGTGTGCCCGCCTCCAGCAGGACCCGGACCACGACCGAGTTGGCGTTCGCCTCGGCTCGCGGGTCGGTTCGCCGCCGGACCACGGCCGCCAGCGCGATCTCGCCGCTCTCCAGGTCCCGCGGCAGCGTCCCGGCCAGCCGGGTCAGGTCGCGCTCGAACCACAGCGCCGCCAGGCCGCGCGCGACGAGATCGACCGGGCCCTCCAGGTCGGCCAGGCAGGTCCGGAAGGCAATGTCGGACAGCCGGGAGGCGCTGTCCGCGGCGTCGGCGTCGGGCAGGTAGGTGACCGATTGCGCGCAGTCCCGCAGCACCGGGCCGAGGAAATCGGTGAAGACGTCGCACCGGCCGCGCCAGGCGGCGGCCGCGACCCGGCCCCACTCGCTGACCGGCCAGCGCGGCGTCGCGGCGTCGCGTCCAGCGGCCAGCTGCCGCTTCTCGGCGGTGGAGATGTCGCCGATGCCGTAGCCGACCTGGGTCATCAGCGGCTGCTCAGCCCGGTGAAATGCGACGATCACGGCCAGCGCCGCGGCCGCGGCCGCCCGCGCGGCCGTCACCGACGCGACGGGCTGGGGCCCCGGCCAGTCCGTACGGCCGGGGAAGTCCCGCCACGCGTGCGCGGCGGCCAGGGCGACGAGCACCCGGCGGTTGCGCACCTCGTTGTACAGCCATACCGCGGACCGGCCCTGCTCGCCGGGCAACCGGACCGCGGCGGCCACGTCTCCGGCGCGGACCGCGTGGTAGGGGGTGCGGCGCAGCACGTCGGCGGCTGCCGCGGCGATGGCCGCGAGCCGCTCATCGTGCGTCACCAACGCTCCGCTCCTCTCGACCCCGCTGACCTGCCTCAAGATCATCATGATAGGCGGTAACCCTGAGAACGGACCGGCCATATTTACGTAGCTAAACCCCATATGATTCGTTGGTGTTGGTGTAGGTACTAGCTCCGGTTCGCAAGCGGACGCCCGCCTTACCGGAAGCGCCCGCGCAGACTTCGGAGCCATGTCCATGCCGGATGGGTAGTGAGGTGCTCGGCCCGGGGGCGGATGCCCCCGGGTCGGCGCATGTCGCGGGGCCTGCCGCGTATGCGTGGGCGATCGCCGCGGCGGACGCGGCGGTCAGGGTGCCCGCCGCGAACGCGGAGGCGGCCGCATGGACGGTCCGGGGCTGGGCCGACGTGGCCGTCGGCTGCCTCGCGCTGGACGGCCCCGCGTTGGCCGGGTCCGGCGGGCCCGCGCCGTCTGAGCCAGGCGCCTTCGGCGGGCTGGATGAGGTCGTCCGCGCCATGCCCGTCGTGACCGGCGGCCAGCACGCGGCCCGGCTGCGCCGGCTGCGCAAGCTCGCCGGGCCGGTCCCGCCGTGGTATCCGGACGCCCGCCCGGTGGCGGGCCCGGTCCGGGGTGTCGGGCCGTTCATCTGGCAGGGGGCCGATCTGCTGGCGCGTTTCGGCGAGGACCTCATGATGACCGGCGCCGGACTCCCGTGGGGCGCGTCGTGCCCGCTGAGCAGCGCCCGGCAGTTGGCCTGGGGCGCGCGGTACCGGCCGTCACCGAGCGACGCGCACCGCACCGTGCGGCTGCCGGTGAACCGGTTCCTGGCCCGGCGGACCTGGATGTGCCTGCCCGGGACCGGACCCGGCCCCAGTATGGGACCCGATCCGGGTCCCGGTCCCGCGGTGGCCGAGGTCCCGTCCACCGCCTCCCGGCTCGCCCAGCAGATCTGGCGCGGCATCCATGAAGGCGCGCATCTGGACCACCTCGCCGCGCTGACCGCGCTGGGCGCGGTGGCGCCGAGCCCGGCGGAGTTCGGCGCCGGGCTGCTGATCGCCGAGTCGTACGCGATGGCGGTCGAGATCCTCGCCGCCGTCGAGTGCGTCCTGGCCGAGGAGGGGCACGCGGTGTGGCAGCTCGGCGCGGGGCTGATCGAGCGGGCCACCCGGCTGCCCGGCGGGTCGGCTCCGGCCCCCGAGTTCGTCGACCTGCCGACCCTGGCCGAGGTGTACGTGCGGGGTCCGCTCGAGGTCCTGACCGGCGGCGACGCGGCCCGGGCCATCCCGGAGCAGATCGTCGGCTCGCTGCGCGCCCGCTGGCGGTCCGCATGCGCCGCATACCCGCCCGCCGACGTGTTCGCATCCGCCGCCGCCGAACTCCTCGGCCGCTCGCATCAGCCGCCCTGCTGTTAGCAAGGGTGCAACCGCTGCTTGCTTCGCGCCGCGATGTATACCGGATATTTATTGATGTAAATCCCGCATACATAGACATGGTTAATCTAGCTACATTAAACTCGGTTGCGGTGCTCAAGGGATCCGGGCCGCATCTCGCCCGTGTGAGCCATGTAGGGGCGGATGAGGGGAGGAGCCGTCAGGCCAGGGCGAGAGCTCTGGCCGGCCGGAGGGTCATGTGGGATGGATACGACTTAGGGTCACGCGGTGCGTGATCGCATCGCCTGCACATGCGCGCTCGTCCCTGTAGGGAGACAGGTACTCGCAGCGCGCTCCCGGCTGTGGCCGGCGCGTACGCCGTAAGCACGATCAATTTGATTTCGCTGCTTATTAACGCGTATTCGCCAATCACGGCCATAACCCGCCGGTGCGGGTGATTGTCGGTCATCGTCTTAGCCCTTGGGGGGGCCACATGAATTCCCCGGCTGTAACCAGCCATTCTTCTCGCCACGCGCGGCGGACCGGACCGAGTTCGGGCCCGTCAGCCGCGCGCGCCGCCGATAGCTCGTCACGGCCGTGGTGCCCGTGACGTTCAGGACCCAGGTGACGGCCGAGTATGACTCTGACGGAGCCGGCCGTCACCTGGTTAATCTGCGGAGGGGGACGGGCGTGAGCGAGACCGCCCGCCACGCGGCGCTGGGCGGCGCGGATCTCGACGCGGCCATCGAGCATGCTCGCGCGGCCTTGGCCGCGATGCTGCGGGCCGCGGCCGGCGACGGATCCGGCGAGGAATCCCCGCTCATTGCCGAGGCTCGTGCCCTGCTCTCCACCCTCCTGGATCACCGCATCGACCTGGCCGCGGAGCGGCTGGGTCACGACGATCCAGCTGTGGTCGCGGCCGTCCGCGCTGACCGCCATGAGGCCATCACGGTCAGCGGCGCGCTGCTCTACTGGCTGCCGCCCGGAGATCCCGCCTGGCCGGAGGTGGCGCTCACGGTCGGACGGCTGAGCTACGACCGCTACCGCGACTCGTGGCCGAAGGCCGCGCCGCCCGACCCCGACGACCTTGACGCCGCGTGTGACCTGCTGTTGCATGCCGCGCGGTACCAGGACGTCGACGAGCGCACCACGCTGTACCTGGTGCTCGCGCTGCGCGACCGGCACCGCCTGCTGGCCTGCCCGGCCGACGCGCGGGCGCTGACCATCTGGGGCGAGCGCCTGCTGGCCCTCGGCCTGGTGTCGCGCTCGGCCTAGCCCGCGGCGTTCGGGGCGGGCACCCCGATCGGGCTCGGGTAAGGCTGGATCGCCGCGCAGGCCCGCGCGAGCGGCAGGAGTGCCTCGGCGATGCCCGCCGTGGTCTGCGGGTCGAGCCGGGCCCACGGCCGGGCCGCAGCCCAGTCGGTGGCGTTCTCTACCGCGTCGTGCGCCGCCTGGCCCGCGTTGGTGAGCCGGCCGTCGGGACCCGCCCAGCCGCGGTCGGCCAGTCCTGCCAGCGCGTTGTCCCACTGCTCATCGGTCCAGCCGCGGACCGGCTGCAGGTCTTCGCGCCGCAGCTCCATGCAGCCCCGCAGGGCCACCGCCTCGCAGCCGTCGATGTCGGCGGCGGCCAGGGCGGCGAAGTGCCCGTCGCCCCGGTGCTCGCGCAGCACGGTGGCCGCCTGCCAGAGCCGGGCCAGGCCCGCGGACTCACGGACCGCCGACTCGCCGTCGGGCACCGGCAAGGCGGCGTTGGCCGCGGCCAGCACGCGACCGGAGAAGTCCAGCTCACCGACCGCCAGCCAGAGCAGGTCGGCGGCGGCGGCCGCCTCCTCCTCGTGTCCGGCCAGCAGGGTGCTCAGGGCCGCCTGCGCGCCGGCCAGCCGGGTCGCCAGCGCGTCCTCCGGCGCGATCAGGTCCCAGACCGCCGGGATCGCCCGGGCCACGAAGGCGGGCGCGAAGTTGAAGAACGAGGCGGTCACGACCGCCGCTCCGGTCGGCCCGAGCGGCGCGGCCCGGCCCGCGAAGTACCCGCGCCAGAACCCCCGCAGCCCCGCCTCCTCGAAGGCCGCGCGCGCCTCGGGCGCGAAGTAGGTCACCGCGTGGATAGGCTCGAACAGGGTCCACATCGCACGAGCCGTATGCGCCGCATCAGCCACGACCGCTCCCTTCCGGAGTTCCGTCTCGCAGGATAACGTCCCGGACAGCGCGGTTTCGGACCGGGCGGCGTGCGCGCCCCGGAGCCGGGTAGGAGCACTCCCATGCGGACTGACCGGGCCCCGCCCGCCGGCGAGCCCGGCGCGCCCGAGGGCCCAAAGGCCACCATCCGCGGCGGATGGCGGTCCTGGCTGCCGTTCCTGGTCAAGCCGCTGCGCCGCGGCGTCCTCATCTTCGCCCTGGTGCTGATCATCGAGTACCTGGTCGTGCCCGAGCTCGTCGGGGCCAGCAAGGACCTGAACCTGCTCGGCCGGGTGAACCCCGCCTGGCTGGCCGCGGGCGCGATCCTGGAGGGCCTGTCGTTGTTCTGCTATGGCCTGCTGACCCAGGCCGTACTGCCGCCGGGCGCGCACAATCCCGGCCTGTCCCGGCTGTTCCGCATCGACCTGTCCGCCGCGGCGGTCGCGCACGTCCTCCCGGCCGGGACGCTGGGCAGCGCCGGGATCGGCTACCGCCTGTTCACCGCCGAGGGCATCAAGGGCAACGACGCCGCGGTGATGATGGCGACCAAGGGCCTGGGCTCCACCGTGGTGCTCAACGTCCTGTTGTGGCTGTCGCTGGTCGTGTCCATCCCGCTGGCGGGCTTCCACCCGATTTACGTCACCGTGGCCGTCACCGGCGCCGTGCTCCTGCTCGCCATCGCGGCCCTGGCGCTCGGCATCACCCGCGGGGCCCAGCGCGCGTCCCGGATCCTGCGCGCGGTCGGCGACAAGATCCCCGGCCTGACGGGTGAACGCCTGGAACGGGCCGTCCTGGAGACCGCGGCCTCGCTGTCCGCGCTGGCCCGCGACCGGCGGGTTCTGGTCTGGTCGCTGACCTGGGCCTCGCTCAACTGGCTGCTCGACGCGGCGTCACTGTGGTGCTTCGTGGCCGCCTTCGGCCGTCTGCTCAACCCGGTCGAGCTGTTCGCGGCCTACGGGATCGCCAACGTGGCCGGCGCGCTGCCCGTGACGCCCGCCGGGCTGGGCGTGGTCGACTCGCTGGCCCCGCTGCTGCTGGTCAGCTTCGGCATTACCCGCAGCGTGGCCACCCTGGGCGTCCTGGCCTGGCGGCTGGTCAACTTCTGGCTGCCGATCCCGGCCGGCGCCATCGCCTATGTCTCGCTCAAGGTGCCCCGCGGCGCGGGCCTGCAGGCGATGCGCGCGGCGGTGGCCAGCATGATGACCCGCCCGGGAGCATCGGACGCGCCGCCCGGGGACGCGCCGCCCGGGGACGCGCCGCCCGGGGACGCGCCGCCCGGGAACGCGCCGCCTGGGGACCCGCAGGACGTAGAGCACGACGCGGAGACCACGGACCGTTCGGCGCCATGATCGTGATCTGGTGGCGGCGGGTCGGCCGGCTACGGCGGCCAGCCCGCGCGGCCAGCCCGCGTGGCCAGCGGTGACGCGGGCCGGCCGGGCTAGGCCGGCGCGACCCGGAACCGGCCCTCGGCCACGATCAGGGCCGAGCCGCCCACCTCGACGGAGTCGATCCTGTCGCCCTCGCCGGCGACCGTCGCGTACAGCACCGACGGCCGTCCGATTTCCGCGCCCTGGCGGATCTCGATCTGCTCGCCGAACCCGATCCGGCCGTGCCGGGCCAGGTGGATGGCCAGCGGGCCCGCGGCCGAGCCGGTGGCCGGGTCCTCCGGTATGCCGGCGGACGGGTAGAACATCCTCGTCTTCCACGAGCCGCCGCGGCCGGCGAAGCAGTTCACCGCCACCTCCAGGTCCGCCAGGGCGGCCAGGTCGGGGCGGAGCGCGGCGACCGCCTGCTCGCTGGCCAGCTGGACGTAGACGTGCGGCGGGCCATTGCGGTACATCTCCACCGGCAGCTCGGACCGCTCCGCGCCCAGCGCGGCAAGCAGTTCGCCGGCCCCCTCGTACCGCTCCCAGCCCGGGATCTGCTGCCTCATCCGGCCGAACACGATCCGGTCACCGTCGCGTTCCAAGGCGATCGGTACCAGGCCCGCGCCCGTCTCCAGGGTCACCGCGTCGGCGCCCAGGGCCGCGCCGACCACGAACGCGGTGCCGAGGACTGGATGCCGGCGAAGGGAAGTTCGGCGAGCGGGGTGAAGATCCGGACCCGGACGTCGCCGCCACCGGTCGGCGGGAGGAGGAAGACGGTCTCGGCGACGTTCATCTCCCGGGCCAGGCGCTGCATCTGGGCCGGAGCGAAGGGCCGGCCGTCGATGAACACGCCGAGCTGGTTTCCCTGGAGCGGCTCGGAGGTGAAGACGTCGCACACGAAGTACTGATGAAGCTCCGCCGATCCCTGCCAGGCCGCGGGGCTCGGGATAACTCCAGGCTGCGCCGTCATCCGGTACACTCCATGCGAGTAAGAGATATAGTTAATCCGCTATATCATGGCCCCTAGGACGGTGCGATGACAACCCCGGTGCCCGTGGTCGCCGTCGCCGAGGTGTTCCGGGCCCTGGCCAGCCCCAAGCGCCTGCAGATCCTCGAATGGCTCCGCGACCCGGTCACGAATTTCCCTCCCCAGCGTGACGGAGACCTCGTGGACGACGGCGTCTGCGTGATCTTCATCGCCGACAAGCTGGGCGTCACCCAGCCCACCGCCACCGCGCACCTGCAAGCGCTCGCGCGGGCCAGGCTGGTCACCTCCAAGCGGGTCGGGCAGTGGACGTTCTACAAGCGTGAT
>Ga0210399_10004890_pt1 | contig 10403 bp, 8 predicted proteins | sample IncBWC14MmetaG_FD_150865 | JGI IMG/M metagenome (GOLD analysis project Ga0210399, IMG submission 150865) | Forest soil microbial communities from Barre Woods Harvard Forest LTER site, Petersham, Massachusetts, United States - Inc-BW-C-14-M | ecosystem: Environmental > Terrestrial > Soil >...
CGTCTTCTCCGGTCTGCACTTTGTAGGCTTGGCGCGCGTGGCTGTTGCACTCGATGGCAAACTTCGCGAGGGGGTTGTTGAATCCGAGAATGCGCGCGATGTCGTCCTCGCGAACCACGGCGTCTCCGCGGGAAAGATGCCAGCCCACAAGTTCGACCGGCAACCCACTGCGCATGACGATGCGGGCGGCTTCGGGATCGACCCAGATGTTGTACTCGGCGGCCGGCGTCACGTTGCCTTCACAGCACGCCGCGCCGCCCATGATCACGCAGCGTCCGACTTTCGCGGCGATCTCCGGCTTTTTTGCCAGCGCCAGCGCAAGATTGGTGAGCGGCGCCAGCGTGACTATGACGATTCCGGGATTCGCTTCTACCGCTTCGATGATGGCATCCACCGCGTGCCCGCGTGCGGCGGATTGACGCGGAGCGGGATAGTTGTGCTCTCCCAGGCCATCGCGGCCGTGAAACCAGGTGGCATTCTGATAGGTGCGGAGGAGCGGCTTCTGGGCGCCGGTGTAGACCGGGACCTTCGCTCCACAGAGTTCGACCGTATAGAGGGCGTTGCGCGTGGACTGCGGGACCGGGACATTTCCGGCGACGGTGGTAATCGCCACCACGCGAACGTCGGGCGCGCGCAGCGCCATGATGAGCGCGACGGCGTCGTCGGAAGCTGTGTCGGTATCGATCAGAAAGGCGCGCGGCACCGGGCTAGCATAACAAAGTGCGAAGAAGAACCGCTGGTGGAGGGACGGGCGTCTCGCCCGTCCAGCACAGTGGTGGCCGGGCGGGGACGCCCGGCGCTCCATCGCTGACTTTTACTTTTACGTGGCCATAGCTGTTAGTGCGTAAAAGAGACATTGAGACCTGTCGCCAGCTGCAGGTCATTCTTTTTCGTTCCGCTTGGCGGATTGCTGACATAGATGTCCGCGAACGAATTCTGCCAGCCCAGCCACTTGTTGAGCTTGGTGACGGTGCCGAAATTGAAAGTGCCCCGGTATTGTCCGGTCTGACTGAGGTCGGGATAGAAGAACAACGTCTGCGTAATGACTGTGCCCTTTCCGACCTTGTGCATGAAGGCATCGCCCAAGGTCAAGCCCGCCAGGCTGTGGGTCAGGGCCGCGACCGGCGTACCGGGCGGATTCGGTGGAAGAACGAAGGCGGCGTAGCTTTCATGCGTGTAGTTCACCCCGGCCAGCAGGTCCAGGGCGGTGGCATCATGCTTGACCGCATGCCAGCCGAGACCGCCGCCTGCGGTGGATCGCAGGTCGAGGTGCTGCAACGCGTCGTGATAAAAATCGCCATTCACAAACCAGAACACGCGCGGTGAGATGTCGCGGTCGTAGCGCGCACCGCCGCCGATCGCGTTCGCGGTGGTGTGGGGTGAGGCCGTCGGCAGGTCGTTGGCGGCGTAAATGGAGTTCGTGTACAGGGTCAGCTTGTCGTGGAATCCCTTGCGCGTGGCATTGAAAGCGATGTTCAGATTCTTGGTCTCGCTGTTGCCCCGCGTCAGCGCAAAGCCCAGATTCAGTCCGCCGTTCCAGCCTTCCTGGAATCCCGGGTGCAGGCTCTTCTCATAGGCCGCCTGCTCGGCCGGACTGCGCAGCATGGTGACGGAAGCCTTAGGCGCCTCGACCGGGCCGGTCCGGGTTGCTACCACCACGTCGTCGCCGCTCGTGGTCACTGGACCGACTACCGTCTTGCCGGCTAGGCTGGCGTTCAGGTCGCCCGTGGACGTTATGCTTTGGATCGCGTCGAATTTCACGGTTACGTCGCCGGCGTAGTCGGTCTTGATCACCAGTACCTTGCCGTCAGACTTCGTGATCGAGCCGGTCAACCGGTCGCCGTTTTTCAAGACAACCTGGTCGGCTAGCGCCGGAATCGCACATAGCAGAAGAAGAATTACCGCGGATTTCCTATGCACCAGAGGCCTCCTAATGGTTGAACAAGTAGATTGGAATTTCGGCTGCAAGGTTGCCAACACAATGGAATCCCGCGGGCAGGAAGGGATTACCGCATGTCCAATTGATCTAGGTTAGGATGGTCAGAGGGTATCGGCCTGACGACAAATCGGTACGCAGGCAAACAGGATGTTGCCGCGTCCTCAGGCCTTGGTTTCTGGATTGTTCTCGGGCGTTGCGGGCTTGGTTTCAGCCTTGATTTCAGGCTTGGCATCGTGATCCTTCATACCATTTTTCAGCGCGCGAATGCCCTCGCCCAGACCCTTACCCAACTCGGGCAGTTTCTTGGGGCCGAACACCAGCAATGCGATGGCGAAGATCACCAGCAGGTGCATGGGTTGAAACAAGCCTTCAAACATAAAGCCTCCGAACCGGACATGCCGACCGGAATGCCGGACAGCACAACCACTATGTAGTGTAACCCAAGCAATCCCCGGCAGTCTCGCCGATTCGCCGCCACGGCCGTCACGACCGCTACCCCTTCCCCTCCTGCCGGGCTGGGGAACGCCCCTCGTAATTACTTCCGTGACCTATCGGCGATAGGGCAGCCGGACTATTTTGGCCATAGGGCGATTCCCGCCCGTCAAAAACCGCCAAAACGCTGGAGGGCTTCGTGAAACGCTGTGTCCTGAGATGGCTTTTGCTTCTGCTGGCGGCTGGCTCCTTGCATGCTGAACAAGCTCCGCCCACGCCCGCTTCCGACGCCATTTTCCTGTGGCTGGCAGGAGGCATTTCGAGCGCGCGGATCCAGCGGCTGGCCCAAACGCGGAACGAAGCCCTAAATCCTTCCTGCCACGCCACCACGCAATGCACCCGCGCTTTGCAAAAGGCCGGGGCTGACGCGGGCTTGATTCAGAGCCTGGGTCGCCAGAATCGCGACCGAAAGCCAGCCGCCATCCCCGCCTGCGCCTGCTCCAGTCCGGCGGCACAGATTGCCGCTCTGGTTCACGACAAGAAACTCGACGCAGCCGAAGATAAGATTCGCACGATGCTCCGCGACGATGCGGCCGATGCTTCGCGGCAGAGTGCTTTGCCGAATAACGCGTTGCTGCAGTTTGTCCTCGGATCCATTCTGCGGCGGCAAAGCAGATTCGACGAAGCGCTCGACGCATTCACGGAATCTTCGCGCCTGATGCCGGGGTTCCCCGAAACGCACAGCCAGATTTCTTATCTGTTTTACCTGACCGAGGATTCCGACGAGGCCCTCGCCGAAGCGCGCACCGCCCTCAGCATGGATCCCGCCAACGCCGAGGCCTATCGCTACCTCGGACTCGCACTCTACTCCGCGGGCCACTACGATGCCGCCCTGCACGCCTTCGACGAAGCGCTGGCGCGCGAACCCGCCGGCTCTCTCGCGGACGCGGACGTCTACTTCGACATGGGAATCACGCATCGCGATCGCGGAGACTTGCGCCGCGCCGCCATCGCCGATCGGCACGCCCTCAGCCTGCGCCCCGACTTCTGGGAAGCGCACAGCAATCTCGGTGTCGTCCTGCACGATCAGGGCAAGCTGGATGAGGCGATCGTGGAATATCGTGCCGCCAAGCGCCTCAAGCCTGAAGAAGCCAGCGTCCGCAACAATCTGGGAAATACTCTTTGCGACAAGGAAGACTTCGAGAGCGCCATCGCGGAATTCACGGATCTCTACCGTCAGAGTCCGGAGTGGGAGGGCGGCCACAACTGCCTGGCCCGCGCCTACATGTCCAAGCGTGACTACCCATCGGCGATTCGCGAGCTACGGGCAGCCATCGCCTCCAATCCCACGGGAGCGGCTGAACACCGCGTTCTGGGGCAGGCACTGCTTCTGACGGGAAAAGATCAGGAAGCCGTGGAGGTCCTCCGCAAAGCCGTTACGCTCAATCCCGAATCCAGCCTGGCCCACCACTATCTCGGCACCGCGTTCGTGAATACCCAACAACTAGCTGAGGCTGAAAAGGAATTTCGCGTAGCCCTCCGCCTCGAGCCGAGCGCCCAGAACCACTATTCCCTCGCCGCCTGCCTGATGGCCCTTAACCAGCTCGAAGAGGCCCTCGGAGAACTCGAAATCGCTTCCCGCCTGGATCCCAGTCAGAACCTCTACCGGGCTCGCATGCAGGAGGTCGTCCGGCTGATCACCAGCCGAAATAACTAGCGGCGACCTGAACCGTAGGACATACCTTTGTATGCACTGACGTGCATCGCCTTTCGGCCATTAACAAACCTAGAATGTGAGAAGAAATCGCGGCGCTCGTGGAGCCGCCGGGGCGAACCTTCGATATGGAAACCACCGCTGCCAAGCAAGCTCGGGAAAAGTCCGTTAACCCCGCTGCAATATCCACCCCAGAGCGGCGTGTGCCGGAGGGATCCGCGCCAGGACTCCCCTCGGAGAAAAAAGCCATCGGCTACGGGATGCCTTGTTCACGTTGCCACGCCTACTATCCCGCTGACATGCACGTCTGCCCGATCTGCAAGTCGCCGGATCGTGTGTCGCCCACCGCACCAGTGATACATTCGATGCCTTCCGCCGTGCCGCAACCGGCGACCGGAGCACAGATCGACGACGATCGCGAGCGCTTCCTGAAAGAACTCAAGTCACAGGCCTTCGCTTCCCACACTCAGATCAACGCCGCCGCCACGTTCCGGTGCGTTCTCGAGCACCAGCATAGCGGGGCCACCGAACCGGCCGCGGTTTGCCATAGCTGCTACGGCGAGGCCCGCCAGCAGGCCGACCGATTGGAAGCTGCTCTCCACATGGACGCGAAAGAAGCGGCAAAGATTGTTTATGAAGCGGTCTGGGCCGATACGTCGGATCCCAATACTACCTACCAGAACGCCGCCACGGCGCTGCTGTCGGAGTTGCGCAACCGCGCCGGCATCGGGCTGCTGCTCGGTGCCAATCAACCCTTGGCGCACTAGGCCAGATCCAAGATTGCTGTAACCGGTTCCAGAAGCTACCGTGTGGTGATGGGGCTTGCCCCGTGCCTGCGGGGCGAAGCCCCATAAGCGCTAACTTAAGCAGTTTGGATTCGGGAGAAGTGTCCAGTCTTGCAGAAGACAGTTTTCTGGATCGCTTCCGGCCTGCCGACGATTCAGCCTGAGTGCACGTGGGCGAACCACTGGCCCGCAAGGAATGGTCCGGCTACAGGGGCCGGTGCTAGAGTGATGCAAATGCTTCCTGACTACCAGCGGGGAATCGCCGGGGCGACACTTCTGGTCTTCCTCTTTATTGGAATGCCGGTCGCTCAAGCACAGAGTCAACCCCAACCAACGCTTGCAAAATGTGAGGAATCCGACGCTCACGCGTGTCTAGTTGCAGCCCGATCGGCCTTGCCCCCAAAACAACTCTCAGAAGCGTACACATTTTTGGCGGACACTTTTCCAAACCAATTCGGCAATACTGGCGAACCCATCAAGCTGTTGCGAAAAGCGCTTGATCTCGATCCCAACAACGCCCTGGCGACGTACCTGCTTGCAGTTTATTTGCCTAACACTGATTACAAATTGGCCGAGGAGAAAGGGAAACTGCTGAAGCGGGCAGCACAACTGCGGCCTGATTGGGAAGCGCCCTACGTGCAACTCGCGCTCCTGGCGGACCAGTGGGGTTACCAGGCAATGATCGAAGAGTGGACGGCAGCTCTCAAATTAGGTCCCGACGACCCGGTGTATGCCGCCAAACTCAAAGAGGCACGGGAGAAGTTCGCAGCACAAAAACTCGATCTCGCGGAGAAAGAAGCGAAGGCCAAAGCAGATCCAAAAGATTGGGCCATTCAGGTGGTTTATTCCGCAAAATTCATGTGCGACGTACCGAAGGCCGAAGAATGGACCGCTAAGTATAACGAGTTTCATCGCGATGGCCACCACCCCGCGCTGGTACTGGCCGACACCTACGCAGCTTGCGGCCAGCCGGAGAAGGCGAGAGCCATGTATCGAGATGTCATCGCGCGGTTCGAAAAGTGGGTGAACACTGACTTAAGCACCGGAGAGGCGATTCAGGTATCGGAACAACAATTGGCGTATCTCGACCTGTGGCCCGAGGCGAATCGTTTGCACATTATCCTCGGCACACTCTATGCGCGTGACCAGGAATGGTGGCGGGTGAAGGCGGAATGTGAAGCCGCCGAACGCGGATTTCCGACGCCAGAAATCTACGCCCAGCACGCGAACGCTTTGATCCAGGGCGCTTTACCTGGGTATGAAACAGAACTCCAGCCTGTCCTTCGAAAGGCACTGGCGCTCGATCCCAAATTTCTGGAGAAACACCCCGAGTTCCGCCCGCACTACAAGGGAGAGACCGACAAATGAGCAGGAATTGTGTCGTTTCGCCCCAGCGGTTGGCACTTCTCTTCGTCGTACTATGCGCTGCAACGGCTTCGGCTCAGGAACCCACACCGAAATCAGGAGCTCTGGTTGCCGTCGACGCGGGGCAAACGCTTTGGATCGCCCCGGTCGGCGGGAAGATGCAAGTCATGGCTTTGGACGACTATGTCGTCCCGAGAAAAGACGGATTCTGGCGCGTGCGGTTGCAATTCAAGTCGGTAGCGCCGGATCGGGGATTTCGGGCAATCGAAACAGAACTGTGGGCGGTTCCTCTGAAGAAAGGTAAGAACGCCGTCGCCTGGGAAGAAAAAGTGCCTACGACAGAGAAGCAGGATGGCCAAACAGAAGAACAGCAGCAATCCGAACCGGAGATTGACTCCGATGAACTGCATCACCAGGAATTGCACTTCTTGAGCCCCGACTACATTTCCTTCTATGCCCAGCGCGGCGAGGAAAGCGAGACGTACAGCTTATTGAGGATCAGCGACGGGCAACTGAGCGAAGGCACGCTGCGTGTTTCCGAAGAGAAGCCGCCCATTCCCGAAGCTGTAACAACCAGAGATATGAAGGCTTGCATTGATCCCAAAAATGAGCTGTCCACCGACGACCTCCTGGCATACACCTCCGAAGTAAGTTACGGAATTGTGCGCGGACGCGGGAAGTGGCACTACGCATCGATGGTCGGACGCCGCAGCTACACTACCGACTGCGCCGTCTCCGCGCTGCCGCCAAAGAGTTTGGTCGCGCAGAGCGAGTTGTTTCCGGGTTGGAAAGAGATCAAGGATAAGTATCCGGATGCCGAAGACGCATTCCCTTCGCCCGGGCACGACTTGATCCTGATTTTTTATCAGAATCGAGTCATGGTTGCGCCGGTGCAGCAGGGGAAAATCGGAAAGCCTCTATTGCGTCTGGAAGTAAACGGGAAACCGGTCATGGTGGAGTGGGCGCTGGGAAAATATGTCGATGCCTGGACTAATCAATTGACGCCTTATTTCGGCGTGTACCAGCCTAAGGCAAAGGCCAGCCAATAGCGTAAAGGTCACCTCCTTCCACCGTTGGGGATGAATGACGAACTAACCGGAAGGAATTCTTCTTAAGGCGGGAATACTTGCGGCTTGCCCGTCATTCCGAAAGGAATCAGCCGGTCCCGGCCGCCGTATGCGCCAGGCAAACCCTTTAATTCCCGAGGCAGCTAACGTTCGTGTTGAGCCGGAGCGGGCGCAAACAAGCCTCTCGGGGGAAACCGTGCGAACTGGTGACAAGGGAACTGCCCGCGCTTGGCTGCGACACGTTGTCAGGCACTCTATTTGTACTTCGAGTGTCTTGGCGTCGGCGTCGCAGGCTTCAGCGCGTTAGCGGCTGAGCGCACATCGTCGTTTGTGAATACCGCAAAAAAGAACGGCTGTGATTCGAGGAAATGAGCCAGGTCACGCAACGTCAGACCAAGAGACGACAGCCGGTCTTCATCAACGAAGATCTGGCCGTTTTCCGGTTCGAAGGACGTAATCAGCTGCTTCGCCTCCGGATCAAACTTCTCGTGCAACAGGTCTACGATCGATGGTGCAAGGTGCCGGCGATCCGGCGACGATGGTTCCGATGGCATGCCATGGTCCGCGGTCACCGCAAGGAGATAGTCCTTTCCAACCTTTGCTTCTAACGCACTCAACATCCGCTTCAGCTGACGATCCATCTCGCCGAGCGTGACGCGCAGTTCTTCCGAATCCGGACCGTACTTGTGGCCCACGAAATCCGCGCCTTTGTAGTTCAGCAGAATGAGATCTGGAACTTTGTCTTCGCCCAGCGGCTCTCCCTCCATCATCGCGGTCATCGCATCGGCTTCGAATGCTGGAAACAGAGCCGAATATCGCACCGCCTGGGTCGAGTCGATTTTGTGCCCCATCCACTCCCCGCTCGCTGGCCACAGTGTTTTCGCATTGCGATCCTTCAGATATGCAGGCAGCCGGAAACAGTTGGGGTTTGTGGTCCAGTTGCCTGTCTCCTGATCGTAGCTTGCAAGAACGACTGGCACTCCATTCAACTGACACGCTCCATGCCCTGCGAGCGGCGTCGCCGCTCGATCGATGCTGCCCTGTGCCAAGATGATCGCGCGACCAGCCGTCTCCAGCTGCCAGACGTCAGCCAGCGTCAATGCCATCAGGTCTTGCGGCGTTCCTCCAGCGAAAGAGTCGTGGCGTCGGCGCTGCGTGCGCTCGTACACGCTGACTCCCGTGATTCCGTGCACGCGAGGATCGGTCCCGGTCGATAGCGTCGAGTGGCCAACGGCAGTGTTGGTCGGAAGAAAGTTAACCTGCGCCTGAGTGAACCAGGCACTACGCTGGCGCAGGGCGGTGAGCGTTGGCATGGACGCGGCGTAGCGATCGAAGTAATCCCGGCGCATGCCATCCAGGACGAGCAGCATGACCACTCGTGGTCGAGCGAAACCCGCGCGTAAAACCGGTAATACACGGCCTGTCGTCGTGGGGGGCATCTGCACGCCAAGCGCAGCCGCCAGGGTTGGCGCAACGTCCTGCTGCGCGGCCGGAATCGGGTACCTTCCCGTTTTTACCGCGGGGCCCGCAAACATCAGCGGAATCGCTACGTCATACGTCCACGGCGAACCGTGCATGTACGCCACGTCAGCCCGCGTGATGAAGTCGCCTTCGCGCGGCACGATCAGGAGTTGGCCGGTTCGTCCCGGGAAGTAGGCCCGAGCAAACATCTCTAAGAAACGCTTTCGCGCCGCAAGGGTGGTTGCATCGGCTGGTGCTGCACGCTGGATCCGAGGTGCGTCGCTCCCAATCGATCGCTTGACCTCCTGGCTCGATACCGTCCAAGTCATCGCGACCAGGGCCAGCGTGATAGCGATCCGCGATCCTACTTTGCGCATGCGAGCACTTTTGGCTAGTACCGATTGTTCAGCTCCGCGCTGATCTTAGTTCCGTCAACAAGGATCTTGCAAGCGCCGCGTAACGGGCTTGTACCAGAGACGCGGGCCATCCCCCGCCGCCACATTCCGAGCGGGTGGTCGGCGATCCGGATGTGACCCGGAATGCCGCTCTCACCCCTGACATGCTCAATCTCGCCTTTAACCCAGAAATCTTAAGTTAGCGCTTATGGGGCGAAGCCCCGCCATCACACACCACCACACAAGACTCGGTTGCAACTTTCCCGGCCTTTCTTCATCCTATCCAAGGAGAGTCGATATGAACGAAAAACTCACTGAGAATGACAAGATCACCAAGACGGAGGCGGAGTGGAAGCAGCAGCTCACCCCGGAGCAATATCAGGTGGCCCGCGGCAGCGGCACCGAGCGGGCTTTCACCGGCCAGTACTGGAACAAACACGACGACGGAACCTACCACTGCGTCTGCTGTGGCGCACTACTGTTTGGCTCGGAAACAAAATTTGATTCGGGAACCGGATGGCCGAGTTTCTTTGCCGCCGCCGACCGCGAAAACATCAGCGAACATACCGACACCAGTTACGGCATGGCTCGCACCGAGGCGCGCTGTGCCCGCTGCGATGCGCATCTGGGCCACGTGTTTCCGGATGGTCCCGGGCCGACCGGGTTGCGCTATTGCATGAACTCGGCATCGCTCGACTTCAAGCCGAAGGAGTAAGCGAACTCAGAAGCGATCGAAACAGAGAAAAGAAAACGATGGAGCGCCGGGCGAGGCGCCCGTCGCTCCATCGTTGTTCTTCTTGAATTCCGACTTCGAATTCAGACTTCGAGAACTTACGCGTTGCCCGCGGTCGCGGCCATCGCCTTCGGTGCTTCCTGCTTGTTCTGGCCCTGTGCCTGCGTTTTCTGATCTTTCCTTTCGGGGTTGCGCACTTCGACCCCACCCTTAAGGATCGCGCCTTCTTCGACGCTGATGCGGTGCGTGATCACATCGCCCGCAAGCACGCCTTCGCTGCGGATGTCCAGCCGGTCCTCGCACTCGACGTTGCCGTGCACCTTGCCCATGATGACGACTTCTTTGGCGGTGATGTTTGCCGTGACGTTTCCGTTGCGGCCAACGGTGACGCGATTTTCGGGGAAGCTGATTTTGCCTTCGACGCGTCCGTCAATGAAAAGCGCTTCCGCACCCGTCACTTCACCCTTGATGACGAGCGTGCGTCCGATGTTGGCCTGTTCCATGGGTGAGGT